>JAEEGL015472500.1_pt1 | contig 18417 bp, 13 predicted proteins | sample 9134231 | NCBI WGS metagenome assembly JAEEGL01 (sample SAMN16246548, study PRJNA631951) | gut metagenome | biome: gut microbiome; feature: rumen; material: fiber-attached | host: Bos | place: Iran: Karaj | collected 2018-10 | reverse complement strand
GGTCTACACCGCGGCCTACGACAAGGATGCCGAGAGCGTCACCCGCGCTTACGCCGAGCTGCTCATCAGCGGCTGCCACGAAAAGCCGTACGCCTGCACCTATACCATCGACGGCAAGGAGGGCGTTGGGAACCTGTCCATCCACAAACTTCCGAAGGGCGACGCCGGCACCGACCTGCGCACCGGCACTTTCCAGGGCAACTTCCCTTCCGGCACCCCGCTGGACCAGCCCTGCTACCGCGCAAGCAACCGCACGCTCCAGTATCACGGCATGAGCCGCTTCCTGATGCCGATGCTCGAACCCGGTGACCACACCATCACCATCACCATCACGAACGAGTACGGCCAGACCCAGTCCGACATCAAGAAGTTCGTGGTCGAGGACAAGAAGTAGAACCTTTTCCCGGATACAACGATACCCCGGTCTCTCTTAAAAACCGGGGTATTGTTATGCGGAGACGAAGGGACACTTCAGATGTCAGCGGGTTCGACTCCCGCCTCCGCGCCACTTTTCCGCCTCCATTCCTGTTTTCCGTGCCGGCAGGGCGTGGCGTAAGAACGAGGCTAAAGCCGGCACACAATCAAAGGCGTCAGACGTGAGTCTGGCGCCTTTTTTTTCGTTGCCGATGGCTATCTGTCGTATTCTATGATGACGGCGGACACCTTCGTCGACACCTTGACCACGATGGGGATCACGGGGACCTGGCGGCTGTCGACGATATTCAGATAAGCGAGAGCCTGGTTCGGGCCCAGTTCATCGGTCATATCAGCAATGGCACGTTCCAGGGCTGCACGTCGCTCGGCGCCGCCGAAGATGCCGAAGACGTACGTCGTCGGGAACTCGCGGGAGATGGAGCGTACCTTGTGGAAATTGGCCTCGGAGACGACGGCGGGGCTCGTGGCGGAGATGTTGCTGAACGTGGCGCAGCTGGAAACAAAGAGCGCGCACAGCAGCACGGAAAGGATCAGAAGAGATTTCTTCATGACTGTTAAGTTTTTTGGTGTTAAACAATAGAGTTGGTTGGTAAGAATGCTTTTATGTTATCCGTAAGGCGGGTTTTACATCCAACAGTAGTGGATTTAGCTCTTATTTTCTGGCATAACTTCTTTGCCTTGAGCATAATAACGCCTGTGGGCTTCGACCTGCCTGAACGCATCGAAGTCCTTCACATTTCGCAAATAACCGATGATACGTGTGTACTGATCCATCGGAGCACCGCATTTCGGGCACACGTCGAGCGGCTTCTTGACGATATAGTTGCAGTCCGGATTGGAGCATCTGCTATTGGGCACATTGAACGTGAAGTACGACGTACCGTTGGCGATGGCGAAATCGATGAGCTTCAGGTACTGATCCTTGGACAGATGCTCCGCGAGGTTGCAGTGCAGGCCTACGCCGCCGTCGAGCAGCTCCGTGAACTCGCGGCCGTGAAGGCGGAACTTCTCCAGGACGCTGGTCTCGGGATCATCGGCCAGGTAGAAGTAGCTGTTGTAGAGGACTCGGTCCTCGGGAACCCAGTATCCGTCCTCCTTGTCCCAGTTGTAGTTCTTACTGGACAGGCTCTCGGCGGGCACGAATTCCTGGTTAAAAAGGAACCCCTTTTTTGAGTGCAGCTTGTTCTGGCGGGAGATCGTCCCGGTCACAAGGCGACAGAACCGCTTGTACGGTTCATTGTACCGGCACTGCAGTCCGACGAACTCTGCGGCCTCGTTGACGCCGTTGACGCCGATGGTGCTGTACAGCTTGTCCATGCTGATGTACCCTGCGTTCGACGCCGTTAGCATGCCATGACGCTCAAGGTTGTAGAGACGCTCCTTGTACGCCGTCTGGTAGCAGTACACACGCTCCAGGATATCTTCCATATATGCTACGAACAGGTCTGAGACATCGAAGAAGCGGTTCTTGAGGAACTCCCTGTCGACTCCCTCCTTCTTTGCCCAGTCCTGGATGATGCGGTTCATATTCAGCGTGATGACGTTCGCGGAGCCCGTCTGGACGCCGGTCAGACCGTTGGTGAAGCTGAAGGTGTTCTCCTGGATCTCGTTGCGCAGACGGCAGCAGCTGGCCAGCGAGTCGGGATTGCTGCTGATGTACGTAAAAAAGCTGTGCCCTTCAGCGTACATCTCAGCGGTAAATTCCTTGTATTCCTTGTCGATGATGTCCTTACCGTCGGACAGCAGCGCCATCGTCTCTACGGGGAACGTGAGCAGCGTCTTCGTCCGCTCCTTGTTGAACCACCGCATATACATCTTCTGCAGGTAACTCACGCGTTCCCACGAAGGGCGCGTTCCGTCGGGAAACACAAAATCGGCAAAGATGGCGTGCCAGTAGTTGCTGTCGTAATAGGAGAAGTTCGTGAAGGGACTTTGATAGCCACGGTTGCCGGCAGGCTGGTTGATGGTGTGCGTGATCTGCTGGAAATACTGGATGATGACCTCCTTGATTGTCTTCTTCGGGAAGAGCCACGCGATTTCGTTTTCACGGAGGTGATAGTCCTCGCCGAAGTCCTTCGCGATGTAGTGGTCCATGAAGTTGAAGAACTCGCCGTAGGCGCATGCACCCTTGATCTGGGACGAGAGCAGAAACACCAGGTTTCCGAACTGGCCGGCGAAGCTCGACAGGTTGTGCGGTGCCGAGTGGCCGCCGCCATCGAGGCTCGTCGTCCCATGCACGGCGAAGTCCCACATGCTGACGGCCTGGCAGTAGTTCGTGCCCACCGCGGTATTGGACTCGTCGTGGGCGTACAAGATATGGTGCTCCAGGTCCTCGACATACTGCCTGTCCAGACCGGGATATTTCTCGCCGTAGATCTTCTTGATCCACCGCCGCATGTCGAGACGGTTGATCTTGCGGTTGTTGGTCTTCCATAGCTCGCCGTAGAGGTTCGCCACGTTCTTGACGGAGACGTTCGCGTTGGCGTCCGTCTCTGATGACGTGGACGCATTCTCGCCGGAGAGGATGTATTTGTCGATATACTCCTGCCGCTCCTTCAAGAGACGTACGTCGGCGTGCTCGCTGCGGTACAGGATGTACGAGCGGGCGACGTCGTAGAACCCCGCCCCCATAAGCAGCTCCTCGACCTTGTCCTGGATCTGCTCGATAGAGATGGTCTCCTCGTGGAGACGCGAGAAATAGTCCTCTACGTTCTTGCGGAACCACGGCTCAGGCTTCGTTTTCCTGACGTCGAGAAACGCCTTCTCGATGGCGGTATGGATCTTCCCGATGTCGAAATCCCGGATCTCGCCGGTTCTTTTTATGACTTTCGTGACCATGTTGTTAAGTGTTATCTCTGTTAATGTTGTTATTGCTGCTATTGCTGTTATCGTTGTTATTCGTGTTATCCGTAGTATTCCCGTTATGCCTGTTATCTGCGGCACGTTATTCCTTTTACCGACATTACTATGAAATCGAAGTCTTTTTGCGCCTGCGACACCCGAAGCGGATGACCGTCATAGGAACTCGTCCCCGGGACCACCAATAGCCATCCATCCTCGTTCGGCGGCGTGATAAAGAGCCGGCGGAACCGGAGATCCTTTCCGAATGCCGTAGTGACGGTCCTGCGCTGGGAGAATTCCACCTCTACCGCCCCTTCACGGCGAAAACGGTCCAGTGTGCCGTGTTTCATCTCTCCATCAAGCTCTCCGGAAGCGCGCGCCACGAGCGACAGTATCGCATCTGCTGCAGGTGTGCTTTCCGCTTCACCCAGCAGGACACCGTGCATACTTTGATGTAAATGAAGATACCACGACGGCGTCCTGTATGCGGACGTCGTAACCATGGTCGCCAAAACGGCAAGAACGGCCAAAAGAGCCTTTTTTACGCACTTTCTCATACCGGACGTCTTACAGTATCATCGGCGTGAGAAGCGCCATCGTATGCATCTTTTCCTCGTTGTAGTCGTCATCACGAAAGATGATGTTGGTCTTCGGGTCGCGGACATCTATGCAAACGCGTACGCCCGGCAGCTTCGACAGGAGCGGTACGGCCAGTGCCGACCGCATTCCGACGGTTACGCCATCGCCGTCATACTCGCACCGTACGTCTTCGTTTCCAGACACGCCGAACCCGATGTTCTGGCCGTACACCCCGAGCATTGAGGGGCGGAAGTCCATCTTCAGAACGCCTTCGCCTCCTGCACAGGCATCGATGCGGCCGCAGGCCGCTACGAGGGCGTCACGGTCTACCTTCGCCGTGAACGGCAGCGATGTCGGCACTACGGCCCGCCACGCGGGGAAGGATCCTTCGAGAAGGCGGCCGACGACCGTCAGTGTTTCGCCGACGGCGAAGGTCGCATAATTGCCGCAACGCGTGACCGCAACGGAACACGACGGCCGCAGGAGCGGCTTCAGGACCGCGACGGTTTTCTTCGGAAGCGGGAAGGAGAACGCCCTGAGCGAGGAGGCCTCCGGAATCGTCGTGGCGACGAGGCGGTGGGCATCCGTCGCCACAAGGTCGAGACCTGTGCCGCGAAACTCGAAGTTCACGCCCATGAGGATGGGGCGTGCCTCGTCCTTCGCACAGGCGTAGTCCGTCAGCTCCAGCGCATCCTTCAGGGACTTGGCATCGACGGAGCCTGACTCGGCGTCACCGGAGGGCTGCGGCAGTGCGGGGTATTCCTCCGATGAGAATGTGGGCAGCGACACAAGACCGCCGTCCCAGGAGACGTCCAGGCGGTCGCCGCGATACTCGAAAGTCAGGATCTGCAGGGAGAGCCCTTTGAACGGCTCGATCGCGAACTGCGACGGCACGAGAAACGAGGCGGGGGAGGAGCCGTTCCGGAGCTGTGCGTGCGCCGTTACCGTGGTTTCAGAGTCGGATCCCGTGAGCATGACCTCATCTGCGGTGACCTCGAAGCGTATGTTTGCCAGAGACGGGACGACGGGCTTGGGGATGATGGCTGAAGAGGCTATCCTGGCGGCCGCAAGATAGGAGGAAGCCTGGATGGTGAATGTCGCTTCCATGGCTCAGTCGCTCGATTTAGGATCCAGTGCGTATTTCAGCAGGATGTAATACTTGTACGGGACGAAGATGATGGAAGCCTCGACGGAGCCGCCGCGGGCGCGCCACAACGCGCCGTAACGGCAACGGCCCGTCTGGATGAGGACGAGTTTTTCCCCGTCGGTAGGTTCGCCTTGGAAGTTGAAGCGGCTCTCGATCTTCTCGGGAGCGCCCCAGGTCTCACTCACGGCGGCGACGATGCGCTCCCACCGGTCTTGGATGTCCTGCCAATCGAGGTCGCAGGGCACCATTACGCCAATGTCGGTGACGCTGCGGGCGTCGTCGCCCTCGATGACCATCACGGTTACGCTGTCGGTGTCCACCCACCGCCCGGTGAGTGTCACGATGTGGTCCGCAGCCTCGACGGGCTGCCATCCGCGCGCGCGGAGCCTGTTCACGACGTTCATCGTGTTTCCGCGGACGGCGACGCCGTCGAAGCGGAGACGCGACTGTCCGGCCGCCGTGGGCAGCAGGATCAGCGCAGAAATGATAAGGGTCAGTATTCTTTTCATGTCATCTGGTTTTTGATGTCGTGGGTTGTCAGAACGGACGGCGCTGCAGCGCGGCACGTTCGTATTTCAGGTGGGCGTCGATAGCTTCGAGAGCGGCGCGCGACTCCTCGCTGGCAGAGAGCTTCACGCTCTCCATCTCGCTGGGCCTGCCTTTCGGCGCCACGGCGGCCTGCAGGCCTCCTTGTGTCGTCAGCGCGGCCAAGACGTACTGCGTCTTCATTCCCGGAGCCGGCATGACGTAATCTTCACTGTCAAAGACATAGAGGCCTTCGTCACCGTATTGGGTGATGAAAGCGCGGATACCCTCATAGAGGTCGTTCACGGATGGCTTGGCCGGCGCGGCGGCGTCAAGCTGCGCGGCGGCAGATTCCGCCGAAGTCTCTTCGACGGAGAAAACGGTTGTCAGGGCGGAAGAGTCGGCCTCAACGGTCTCTGCGGTGATACTGTCCGCCGCCGGCGTCTCCGCTACGGCGTCCTCTTCCTCGAGGAGCTCGAGGTCGATGAACGGATCCTGCTGCGTCTTCGCGGACTTGCTGCAGGAGGCGGCGACCATAACGCATAGGATGATGATCAGGAAAGGTTTCTTTATCATTTTTTTATTGTCGTTATGTTTCTCAAAAAAGGGGCGGAGTGGAATAAGACGAAGTGTCTCCGCCCCTATGGCGGAACCAGACAAAAGGCATATCGGAAAGGCTCCGCCGGATTGTCATTCTCGTTCGCCGCCTCCTTCGGGATGATCTACGCCACCCAGCCAGGGCACCGCCGTATGGAACACCTTCTTCGACAACATCTTCACTGCGTCGTCATACGATGGTGACGATATCGGCACGGAATATACTGCCACGTCGTCGCCGTCCCGCAACCGCAGTTCCAGGGCGAGATGGCTGTATGTCTGGGGCAGCAGGATGAACGGCAGTACGACGTACCCCCTGTCGTCGCAGCGGGCACCTGTGAGCGTCATCGTCACACGGGCGTTGTCGGCGGTGCGTCCCGGACAGCGGAAGGCCCAGCCGTCTGTGATGACGTCATACACGCCGCAAAGCGACGAGACCGAAGACGTCAACGACGCTGACTCCAGGATACGTCCCTGGCGCAGGGCCGTCGTATCGAGATGCACCTCCACGAGCGTGAACGTGCGGAACATCTTCAGGCGCACGGGATCGCCGCTGAGGGCCATGGCCGGCTCAGCGAAGAAGATGCCTTCCAGCCCCGGGTCTTTGGCCGCAGACTGCGTTGCCGGGATTTCGATGTTCTCGAAACGGCCGGACGATCCTGCCGGGAATTGCCTCGCCGGCGCGACGGCGTAGAACAGGGCGGCATCGACTCTCGGCACCCACTTCAGTCCCGAAGATACGGGGCGGAGCGCGCGGTACACGCGGTGCTTCTCCACGACGGCGGAATCCGTCACCACGAATGTCGCGGACGACGTGCCGTCAATGGAGACGGAACCGTGAGGGTTACCGTAGACGGAAACCGTGGTGCCCACAGGCAGGTCTTCCATCGCCGTGTCAAGGACGAACGTCACGTTATCCAGATACTCCGGGAAACCGGTGCAACCCGGCAAAGCCATGGCGGCCAGCAGAATGTACAGGACGAACCGTCTTGCATTGGGTTTCATACGATATGCTTTCATCTGGTTTTTCTGTGTTACTTTCTTTTTTCGTTGGTGTCCCTCCCGGCGGTCAGGCCGGGAGGGAGCGCATACGTCGGTTCCGCGGGTATGCCGGCCGCGGTAGGGGGGGCTATTCCTCAATCACCGTCCATGTCGACGGTATGCCGCTGCTTCCCTCCGGCAGCTCCACGCCTGCGGCCTTGGTCAGGATCCCGTCTTCAGCGACGTTGTACAGCCAGCTGTACAGGCACTGGTACGCGCTGACGTCCGTGGCCATCATCTTGGCGGACTGGAGGGACGTACAGCCGGAGAACATGCTCGAATAGGCTGATATGCCCGGGGCCGCCGCAGGTAGCGCAGGAGCGTCCACGAGCGATGTGCAACCGTAGAACATGTTTGAATATCCCGCCTCTCCGATGGTCGTGGCCGGCAGCTCCGGCGCCACAGCAAGAGCCTTGCAACCAGAGAACATCGCATAGCAGCCGTTGGACGGCATGTTCAGCGAGCCTCCGTCGGCAGGTATCTGCGGCGGTGCCGAGGTGAGGTGCGTGCATTGGCGGAACATGCAGCTGTAGCTACTGGAGCTGAGCGACGTCGCGGGGAGCTCCGGCGGCGTCACGAGCGCGGTGCATTCGTTGAACATGTAATAGTATGCTGCTGTCGGCAACGACATCGTCGGCAGAATCGCAGGGGCCGTTTTCAGACCCGAGCATTCGCTGAACATGTACGAATAGGCGTAGGTCCCGAGAGACGTTGCCGGCAGCGTCGGCGCCGACTTGATGGCCGTGCATCCGCAGAACATCGCATAGTATCCGTATGTCGGTACTGATGTCGCGGGAAGCTCCGGCGTTGTCGTCATCGACATGCAATAGGAGAACATGTGACGGAAGTTGTATCCTCCGGTGATGGTTGCCGGGAGGATCTTCGGCGCCTTTCTGAGTCGTTTGCAGTAGAAGAACATGCTGTCGCAAGCATACCGGGCCGCGCTGGGAGCCGTTATCTCCGGGCAGGACACCATCGTCACGCAACGCAGGAACAGGGCCCTGAGGGAGCGCTCGCCGAGATGTCCCGACGGGAGCAGCAGGCCTGTCGCCGACACCAGATGCGTCTGGTTGCGGAACAGACCGGGGAAGGCGTCCGCGGGGGCGTCCGTTAGTGCCGCAAAGCCCTCTTTCGCAAGGAGGCTCATCAGGTTGCCGCTAAGGACATAGTTGCCGTCACAGTCTATGGCGCCGCCATTGAGGATACCGTCATGACGCAGCCGTATGCGCATGCCCGGCGTGACGTCGAAGGGATCCGCATATGACGTCCAGGGGCCATCATCGATGCGGTATTCAAGGCCGTCGATGGTGGAAGAGAAAATGCCGGCGGTGAGGATGTCCAGCGTGACGGGCGTGTTCAGCGCCACGTCGATGTATGACAGATTCAGGGACGAGCCGTTTTTCGACACCGTGATGGCGTAGCCGCCCTGCGTGAACGTCACTTCTTCGTCCCAGGTGCCGGAGGCATAATCCATCTTCTGATAGGCGTCGTCCTCCTTGGCCCGCCACCACCATTCCGTGATCTCGGAGAAGTCGAAGTTCGTTCCCACGAGATCCACGTGGTCGGCGGTGCCGTAGAAGTAGTTGCCGGTCATGCGCCACTCTTCCAGCGTTGCCCTTACGGCGATGCCGCCGTCGGCGACATACAGGTCGTAGTGGTGGCGCCAGCCGGCGTCCCAGGCGCCGTCCGCGTGGAACGTGTATTCCAACGGACAGTCCACTGCGCCGCCTTCGGTGTCGCGGCCGCCGTGTACCGTATATTGGATCGTGAACCACGATGCGGACTGCGGCGGCAAGAGGATGCCTTCGCCCAGGGGCTGCGGCGTCGTTGACAGGTAGTGCGGTCCCGATCCCGGGACGGTGACGGGGGCGCCGTCGAGGAGCGACGTCCACGCGAAGGCGACGTCGTCGCCGGAGCGCGTCACCGCCAGCGTCCCGCCCATGCTCGCGGACTGCAGGCGGATGCCCGTGATCGATATGCCGACGTTCGTCTCGGCATTGTACGTTTCCGCGGCGGAACCGCTGAACGTGACCAGGGCCTCGGCGTGCTTCATCGTTAGCGTGAATGGCCCGTCCTGCGCGGCACGCGCGGCGCGCGCACCTGCGAGGATGTCCGACTGCGCGGAAAGGTTGTCCGGCACCGTCAGCGTTACCGCGGAAGCGGGGTTGGCGTCATATTCCGCCGTCACGGCAAGGCCGTCGGCACTCCACGCGAGGAAGTCCAGCGTGCCCTGGTGGGGCCAGCGCTTGGCGGGAGTGGGGGCCCAGGCTGCGCCGTTCCAGGTAAACGGTATGCCGCGGAACCACTCCTGGGCGTCGGACGTACCGTTTTTCCAGGATGAGAGGACGACCGTACGCTCGTGCGGCAGCGACGTCCCCGCGATGGGGGATTTCGTCGGAGCGTCGACGAGGGCGGTCATCGAGACCTCTTCGGAGGCCTCGCGGGAAGCGGGGTAGCGCTCTTCTATGCAGGAAGATGCGGAGAGTGCCACTGCGCCGAGAACAAACAGGGAAATGATCTTCGTTTTCATGGCGTATCTCTCCTTATTCGGTATAGGTTTCAATGGTCCATTTCGAGGAGGACGGGATACCGCTCGTACTGCGCGGCCAGCGGGTCGTGCCGGGCCCGCCGTCACCCTCCATGGCTGGGGCTTGTACGAACGTCGCGGCGGTGACGCTGGAACCGGCGGCGTTGTAAAGCCAGGACGACAGGCAGCGGAAGGCGTCGATATCTTCGGCAAGGCACGTTATCTTTTTGAGTTTCGAGCAGCCGTAGAACATCTGATAATAAGAGTAGTCCCGCAAGGTCTTCGCTTTGAGGACTGGGGCCTCTTCGAGGGACGAGCAGCCGCGGAACATCTCATAACAGGTCCGGTTCGCCGTGAACGATTCGAGTCCTATCGTCGGAGCCGTTTTGAGTTTCGAGCAGCCGTAGAACATTCGGTAATAAGAATAGGACCGGCCGACGGGCGGGTCGAGATGCGCCGGCGGCGTTTCGAGCTTTGAGCATCCGCTGAACATATTGTACATCTGCTGCGAGAATGTCGTAGAACCCGAGGCGCTCTTGTACACAAGCTCCTGAACGGCGATCTGCGGGGCGTTGACCAGCGAGGTGCAGTAGGAGAACATGTTCATGTAGGCGTTGCCCATGATCCTCGTCGCGGGAAGGTCGTGCGCCACCGTCAGCGAGGTACAGTGCGAATACATATAGGCGTAACCGTTGTACGAGACCGTCAATGCCGGCAGCTCTGCGGTTTCCGTCAGCGAATAGCAATATGAGAACATCTCGTAGTACGTCCCGTCCGAGAGCGACGTCGCAGGAAGTGCCGGGCAGGCCGTCAGAGACTCACAGTGCCGGAACATGTCGCGGTAGCAATATGCCGGGACGCTGCGTGCCGGAAGAGCGGGAGCCGACGTCAGCGCCAGGCATCCGTCGAACATGTATCCGTAGCAATATGAGCTGATCGAGGTCGCCGGGAGCGCCGGCGGATCAACGATGGCAGAGCAATTTTGGAACATTGCGTAGTAGGCGTAAGACCCGACGCGCGTCATCGGCAATGCGGGGGCGGCCTCCAGGCTCACGCAGTCGCCGAACATATACCGGAAATAATATGACTGCAGCGTCGACCCGTTAAAAGGGCTCGTAGCTGCGATGCGTGGTGCACGCCGCAGGGCGGCGCAGCCGTAGAACATATATTCGTAGCAGTAGGACCGCACCGCCGCAGCCGGAAGGACGTCCGGCACCTCCGTCAGGCTCACGCACCCGTCGAACATGTGGCTGTAGCAGTACGCCGTGAGCGAGGTCGCCGGGAGATCGGGGGCCGTGCCGAGGGAGATGCAGCTCGAGAACATATGCTGATAGCTACGCGATTTCACCGACGTCGCGCGCAGAGCAGGCGCCTCGACGAGGCCGGTGCAGTTGTGAAACATGTACGCATAGCAATACGCCGTAAGCGTCGTCGCTGGCAATGCTGGTCCTGTAGAGAGCATCGAGCAGTCGTAGAACATCCCGGCGTAGCAGGAGTCCCGCAGTGCCTCGGCCCGAAGCTGCATGTCTGCCGCGCCTGTAACGCCGCCGCAGCCGCGGAAAAGGTTCCGGAAAATGTTCTTTGCATTGGGCAGCGTCGTCGCCGTCTCGAAGTCCTCGGGATATAGAAGGCTCATCGCATCGCCCGCGACGTCGAACATGGCGCCGTCTTCCGTGCCGAAGGCGCTCCAGTCTCCACCGGATTCATAGTAGCTGTCACTGCGGCCACGCCATTTGATCACGTCGCCGCTGTGGACGATGATCGACGCACCGGTGGTGGTGCTTGTCAGCTGTTGCCAGGCGGCGTCGTTGATAGAATATTCCAACGTACGTGACGCTCTGGCGGCCGTCGCGGTCCAGGTGATGCGGCCATCGGACGTAACCTCGAAACGGAGATAGTCCAGCGTCTCGTCAGGCACGCCCTGCACCTCTACGCGCACCGGCGGAGCCTCCTGCCATGGCGTCACGGAGGGCGTCACGGTGATGCCTTCCATGGAGAACGAAATGGCGTACAGATAACGGCGGCCCTGGCCCCAGGCTTCAGCGCCGGACGGCTGCACATAGTCATAGACACAGGCGTGGTCGTCGGCAGTGCTTCCGTCGGCTTTCTTACCGTTGTGTAGCGTATAGCGAATGCGGAAGCTGCGTGCCGCCTGTGCCGGGAACAACATTGGCGTTCCAAGCGGCTGGGCCGCGGCGGCCAGCAATACTGACGAAATGCCGGGGACGGAAGCATCGGAGGTTGCCGACAGGGCGTTCCAGGCGATCGTCTCCGTGGCAGGGTTCACCGTACACGTACCCGCATGAGCGGCACCAAGGATGTCGATGCCGTCGACAGTGATGCCGCTGTTCGTCGCAGCGTCGTAATCATCGCAGGAGGCCATGAATGCCACCTGCGCATAGGCATGCCGCAACGGCAGTACCGCCGGATTGCCGCTCGACGTGGCGGCGGGGAGCCACCCCACGAGGAGGTCATCCTGTGCGTCCTTGTTCGACGGCACGGCCAGCGTCAGCGACGACGCGGCGGGGGAGCCCCAGGTGACGGTCGGGTGGAGCGTCGGCATCCACCAGGCGAGGAAGTCCAGCGTGCCGCTGAGGGGCCAGTATTTCGGAGAGGAGCCTTTCCAGACGGTGCCGTCTTTCGAGAACGGCGCAGCCGTGAACCAGTCGGAGGTCTCGCCATCCAGCGACAGCGCGGCGCTGACGTTCAGGACGGCATCGTCCGGCAAGGCCGATACTGCGGCCTTCGTCGGCGTCGCGGTGACGGCGCCGAGGCCTATTTCCTTCTCCGACGGCGCGGGTCTCATCCCAAGGTCGTCCGTACAGGACGCCGTCAGAAGAAGGATCAGTGCCGGAAGAAGAATCTGAAGTTTGTAAATCCTGTTCATATTGCGTGTTCCTATATTGTCTCTGCAGGATGTTCCCGGAAAAGGGGCGTGATATCATCATAACGGACGGTAATTCCATCGGCGGAGGATTCCTTCACGATCCGGTACATGCGCTGGTTCGTCGTGGGGCTGTCCAGCGGGCCGGCAGCTGCGACGTACGGCCCCACCTTCAGATAGTCCACGGCCTCGGGGCCGACATGGCGGCGGGCCTCGTCAAGGCTCCGGCCGGAGTACCAACATGTCTTCAGGGCGGGGCGTTCTCTCTTTATGGTGCAGAGAAGCCTCGCCACCTCGGCGGGATCGGCGTCGCCGCCCAGCAGCGCCACGCAGGAGATGCCGGGGTTCGCGTCGGCGATGGCAAGGAGCGTCTCTTCCGTAAGCGGACGGCCCGTATCTTCACGGAGCCACGGAGAGTGGCATCCCTCACAACGCAGCGGGCAGCCCGTGATGTCGATGGCGAGGGAAATCTCGCCGGGGACCTCTCGGAAGACGACCTGTATGTCCGAGTATCTCAGCATTTGTACCTTTTTTGTCTCTTGGTGCCCCTCCCGGCGGATCAGGCCGGAGAGGGGGCGCATGCGTCTTTTTTTTCACGGGCATGCCGGCCGTGAGGGGAAGGGGACTGTTATCTTCAGTCCTAATCACCGCTGCTGGCGGGCGTGAAGTCGGCCACCCAGCCGCCGGAGACGGCGTACAGGTTGACGGTGCCTACGGTGCTGGTCAGCACGGCCCAGTTGGCGCCGCGCGACGAGACGGTCATGCTGACGTAGGAACCCGTGGCGGACGAACGGATGCGGAACGTGCCCGAGGTGATGTTGAAATCCGTCGTCACGGCATCGATATGCCCGTTCGTGAGGTCCATCCTGTTGCCGGTGCCGGCAGCCGTCGGCGACTGTACGGAGGCGCCAAACGAAGCGGCGGAGACGGCCGTGGCGGCGGGGACGACCCAGTCGACGAGCGTCGGCGAGACGAGGATCTCCGTCGGGGAGAACGTCATCGCGAAGACCGTCTTCGTCCCCTGCGGGAGAATCATCCCGGTGCCGGCCGCCGGCGTCCAGGTCATGCTTAAGGTCTTGTTCAGCGGCGTGGTGCCGTCACCGTCGAAGCCGTTGTGGAAGACGTAGGTCAGGACGAAGCCGGGGAACGGCTGCGGAGGCATCAGCATGCCTTCGCCGACGTCGACGGCGGAGCCCGAGGTGACGAGATTCAGCGGCGTCGACAAGCCGGGGATGGACTTCGCGGCCGCTTCGCCGAGGTCGCTCCAGAAATCCGAGGTGATGCCGTTGCTGCGGCGTTCCCGGGCGTGGAACGTGCCGCTGTAGGACATCGGGAGCAGCTCGATGGAGTTGATCGTGAAGCCGTAGTTCGTCGCGGCGTCATAGGCCAGCGAGGTCTCCGCGGTGAACGCCACCTGCGCCTGCGCATGCGAGAACACCATGTTCGCGGGGTTCTGGACGGTGGATCCGTTGGTGCTGTTGCCGGCGCTGTACAGGATGTCGTCCTGGATGGTGCTGTTGTCCGGCATCACATAGAGTATCTTCGCCTTGCCGACGGCGGCGTCGCCCTCCTCGCCGGCCCACGGGAACGTCAGCGTGCCCGCGAGGTTCTCCTTCGAGAAGCCGACAAGAAGCAGCTCGCCCGTAAACGGGTAGTATTTCGGCGGCGAGGCGTGCCAGTAGCCGTCGGCGGCGACATAGTTGAACGTCACGCCGGTGAACCAGCGATCGGCCCAGCTGCCGTTTTCAAAGTGGTGGGCGGCGATGGCGATGGAGCGCGTCGTCGGGAACGTGGTGCCGGCGACCGGAGCCTTCGTCATGGCGTCCGTCATTGGATTGACGAGGAACTCGCGCTGCTGGCCCACGGTCTCCACCTCCGTGCAGGAGGCGGCGACGGCGACAAGGCCCGCGAGGATGAGGACGGAGCAGAGCCACGCCTTCATGGAGGCCGTCAGGCGGAAGCGGCGGCCCTCGGATGTTGCATCGTTGCGTTTCATGTTTCTCATTTATCTGATTTTTGAGTTAATATTCAAGCCATCCGGTTTGTTTTGAAAAAAGGGGGCGGGGCGCAGGAGAAGCGACGGCTAAACCAGATGAAAAACGCCGCCACAGGTCTGGGGGCGTCCCGCCCCCGCTTTCTCTAAGGTGCCGATGCTGATGAGATGTTTTTTGTCGGCATATATGTGTTTCCTTGTTTAGGTATCTTGTTTTCAGCTTCTGTCATCATTGTCTTGCTGCGTTCCAAGCGGGAGGGACCGTTTTGACGTGTCCCTCCCTGAGGAACACGAAACTCCGGAGCCGCCGGGCGGCTCCGCGAGGAGAAATCCTCCGGCGGGAAGCGGGTAGATTGGTCGGAGAGGAAAAGTTGCCCCGCCGGAGGAGGCGCCTTCAGAAGATCCCGCAGGGCGGGACGGGCGCCGATAATCTGTACATAAAAGAACGTTTCTAAAAGTTGTATGCCAAGCCGACGCCGCTGTTCGTGGGGCCGACGGTGAGACTCGCCTCGGGGCAGCCGCGGCGCTTCCATTCACGCTTGGCGAGATTGCAGTAGTGGTTGTCGGAGATGACCGCGACCACGGATCCCGCGAGGACGAGGAGGAAACCCGCACCCTGCATCGAGCTGTGGATGTAGATGTTGTTTCCCTCGAAGGCGGTACCGCGGTGGTACATGACCAGATAGGTGCCGAGGCCCGCGCCGAAGAGGCCGACACCGGCGCTGATGAGCCCTTTCGCCGCGGCGGTGCCGCGGATGTAGCTGGAGATCTCGTCGCCGGTAGTGTATGGAGCGCAGTATTTGATGCGGTACCCCGGTATCTCCCTGCAGAACATCAGCAGCGCCCCGGCGCCCGCCGCTCCAGCGCCGCCCACCAGGGCGACTTCGGAGGCGATGCTCAGAGCCTTGTTCGGGTGTTCTGCGCCGGTGACAAACATACCGCCGATGAAGCCCGCAGCCATGACGCCGATGCCTGACATGAAGCAGATTTCGCCGCTGCGGCTGTTCTCGAGGTTCTGCAGACAGCGGTCTACTTCGTCATTGTTGAGATAGCCGGAAGAACCGGTGAGAGACGGCGCCGAGACGTTGGCGAGACTCGGGCCGGAGATCCCGTCCGCCTGGCCCATCACCGGGGCGGACATGTACTGCGCCCTGGCAGGGATGATTGCCAGTAACAGCAGCAGGAGAGTGAATTGCCTTTTCATGATATTAGAATTAAAAGTGAGTTGGTTGTCTTTTTCCTTTTAAGTGGTATGATCTAAATCATTGTCAAGGAGTGATATGTTTCTTAAAGCGTTGCCGTAAATTCCTGTCCGCCGTCCCACGGCTGTACCGTGGCTTCTATGCCGAGTGTACCGTATTCGTCCACCGGCGTCGGCGTAGGGATGATAAGCCGTATGACGGTCTTGTAGCCCATGCCGAGCTCCAGTCCAGCAACGGAGGCCGAGAGAGTGCGGTCGGTGGTCTCGCCGGCGATGCGGTAGTCGACGGACACCTGCGCTTCGGCGGGCAGTGTCTGCGGCAGGACGATCATCGTCTGCGCCTCAGTCCCGACACGCATGTCGATATCCGTGACGGCGAGGTCCTGGTTCACGACGATCAGGTAGGTGGCGCTGCCGGAGAGCCCGCTCCACGCCGATCCTTCCGTATAGGTGCCGTTGGAGGCGAGAGGCCCGATGGAAACACTCTTGATCGTGCATGCCGGAACGTTTTCCGTCGACGTCTTGAAGAGGATGCAGCTCAGTGCGTGGCGCATCACCAGCGGGAACGAGGCCGGCTGGATGTCGAAGATCTCGCTCCACGCGACGAGCAGGTCCTGATGGTTGGCGACGTCCGTCGGCACGGCATAGGAGAACGACGGCGTACCCGCCGACGCTGCCAGCGGCAGCCCGCTGACGCCCGTGGCCCCCATCGGCCACATCGCCCACAGACGCATCATATATCCCGCAGGAATGTTCGCATGGCGGTAGGTGCTGCGCCATAGCGGTCCGTCCTGCACGAAATCTTCGCCGCACATCCAGTTCGGCTTGCTCATGGCCTCGGCCTCGGGCCATACGTAACCCCAGACGGAGAACGTCGTCGGCACCGCCGTGACGGGCGTCCCTTTCGTCGAGGCTACGGCGGCGGAGACATAATCGTCTTCCTGCAGCGGCTCCGTCTCGTGGCACGACGCCAGCATCAGCGCTGCCAGCGGCAGGATCATCTTGAAATATAAGGAAAGGTGTCTCATCTGGTAACCTCCATTTTTTCTCTCCAAAGCGGGAACGACAGGCGAAGCTCCGCCTTCAGCGGTCCCCAGTATGTCACGTTGCGCGCATAGGCGCCGTCGCGGTATGCGCGGCCATCATATACGGTATATTCGCGGTACTGCGTCACCGCATAACCGCCTGCCACGTGCAGTCCCAGGCGGAGCCGGCCTTTCGCCACGGCCCAGGTCCAGGCGGCGTCCACCATCGCGGCGGCGCCTTCGCCCTGCACGCCATCGGCGTGGATGCCGAGGTCATAGTAACCCGCGGCGGCGACCAGCGCGAGGCTCGGGCCCGTGCCGCGGCGCCGCGCGTCCGTGCCGTCCCGGAACGTCCAGCGGGCCTCCGCCGTCGCGGCGAGGGCCTCGACACACCAGGTGGGCGTCTCTACGAGACGCAGCCACGGCCAATAGGCGGCAAGGCCGAAAGACAGGCGCCCACGCGGTCCGGCGGTATATGCCACGCCGCCATTGAGCAGCGGCAGCAGCGTATTCGTATGTATCTGCCAGCGCCAGTCGCGGACGGCGGCGACGGCAGGCGCAACAGCCAACGGCACCGTGTCTTCGACGGCGGCGCTCTCCTCTTTCGCTATCCGTACGAGATCCGTTCGTACGCGCAGCGTATCCTGGTCCGCGGTGCCAAGGCTGTCGGGAACGGCGGCATAGACACCGGGCGGCGGAACCGCGGCGGCGAGACGCCCCATCGAGAGGGCGGCGGCGGCGACGAGGATGATGATTTTTCCAATGTTCATATATCGTCCGAGTTTCGTGTGTTCCTTGTTTTTCATTCGTCCGTATCCATTTCCTTCAGGGATCCGTCACAGCTGCACTGGTACGACGCGCGTGCGCCAGTCTTCCAGGACGGGCAGGAATCCTCCGCCGGCGGGTGTCTCCGGCTCGTCGATGCGCATCTCGGAGACGACCGGGATGATGACCTCTCCGGACCGGGCGTCGTCGGTAATGTCATACTCCCACAGATGACGGCCACGCCCCGTGTCGGTGATGGCCACGAGGAGACGTACGTCCGAGGCGGCATCGAAGCCGAAGCAGCAAAACTGTCCGACGAGCGACTGTGCGGCGCGATACAGCGGCACGCGGAGGACGGTACGGCCTGCGACGGCCTCGCCGGAGAACAGGCGGCGGCCCGGGACGGCGCCCACGACGAAAGCCTCGGCGCCGGATATCCACTGCATACCGTCCACATCCGTGACGATAATTCGGATCGGAGTGAAGGCGGGCTTGGCTGTCGCGCTGATGACGTATCCCTCACCTTCTTCTCTGTGCGGCACGGCCAGCGGGCCCATGGCCGCCACCCACATCGCATCGGGCTCCCACGATACAGTCATCGTACGCAACGCCGCATGTCGTGTCACGGTAGCGAGGGAGTCTTCTCCGGTGTTTGCCGCAGGTGCGATGGCAAGGGCATCGGCCCAGGCCTGCTGTGCGGCGGCGTCGGCGCGGTTCGTCGTCACATAAGCCTCATCAAGTGACTGCTCTTCAGCGATGAATGACGTTTCGCAGCCGAAGGTGTGTACCACGACGGCACGGTTCCCCGCGTGGGCCGTGGCCGTGCCGCCCCGACGGCTCATAAAGCCGTAGCCGTC
>JAEEGL015452702.1_pt1 | contig 18418 bp, 17 predicted proteins | sample 9134231 | NCBI WGS metagenome assembly JAEEGL01 (sample SAMN16246548, study PRJNA631951) | gut metagenome | biome: gut microbiome; feature: rumen; material: fiber-attached | host: Bos | place: Iran: Karaj | collected 2018-10 | reverse complement strand
TTGAGAAATATTTATACAAGTATAGATATTGGTTCAGATACAGTAAAGGTTATTGTATGCGAACTTTTCAATAATAAAATTAACTTATTAGCGACATCTTCTAATAAATCTAAAGGTATAAAAAATGGACTTATAACTGATATGGATGAAGCTTTGGTATCACTTAAAGAAGCAGTATTAAAAGTAGAAACAAAATTAGGTTTTAAAATACATGATGTAATCGCTATTATACCTTCATACAATGCCTCATTTAATTTAATAAATGGTATGGTAAATGTTAAAGATGAGGTTATAGGTAAAGATGACATAGTTAGTGTTTTACAAAGTGGTATGCCTAAATTTGATGATGATACTGAAATGGTAACAATTTTACCTATCAACTTTACTTTAGATGGAGTTGAAACAGTTAAATATCCATTAGGTAAGAAAGCAAAGATTTTAGAATCTAAAGCAGTATTGGTTACTACTAGTAGTAAAGATGTCTTAGATATTATGAGACTTATAAGCAAATGTGATCTAGAAGCTATAGATATATCTATAAGTGGTATATGTGATATGTGTGCGATTAAAGCTAGTGAGATGGATTCTAAAGTTGGCGCAATTATAAATATTGGTAGTGATTTGACTACTGTATCAATATATAATAAAGCGATAATCGTTAGAAATAAAGTTATAAATTTAGGTGGAAAAGCAATAGATAATGATCTAGCCTATATATATAAAACTAGTATGATTGAAGCTAAAAAATTAAAAGAAAAATTTTCAGTTGCGTCACTTAAATACGCAAATGTAAATGATATATATGATATTGCAAGCGAAGATGGAAAGATATTAAAAGTAAATCAACATGAAGTATCTGAAATTGTAGTTGCTAGATTAGAAGAGATATTAAGACAAGTAAAAATGGCTATAGATGAAATTGCAAATAAAGATTTGGATTATATCTTATTTACTGGTGGTACAAGTAATATCCCTTACTTAGAAATATTAATTAATAAGGTTTTTGGTGATATTGCTAAGCTTGCGCGTATTAATATTGTTGGACTTAGAAATACAAAGTATTCCACTGGGCTTGGAAATATTGTATACTATATAGGAAAGCAAAAACTTATTGGAGATGTAAAAGGGATGGTTGATACTGTAGAAAACTTATCATCTGCTAAAAAAAATATGATGAGTTTTTCAAATGAATCAATGTTAGGAAAAGTAGCAAGTTACTTTTTTGGCGAATAGAGGAGGCAAATTATGTTTGGATTGGAAATGGATCAGTTAGCTAAAATAAAGGTAATTGGAGTTGGTGGTGGCGGTAATAATGCCGTTAATAGAATGATAGAATCAGGTGTTAAAGGAGTAGACTTTATTGTAGCTAATACAGATTTACAAGTATTAAATAACTCTAAAGCACCAGTAAAAATACAAATAGGTTCTGAACTTACTAATGGACTTGGTGCAGGTGCAAACCCACAAATTGGTAAAGAGGCTGCTTTAGAAAGTAAAGAAGAATTAAAACAAGCTTTAGAAGGCTCTGACATGGTATTTATAACTTGTGGTATGGGTGGAGGAACTGGTACAGGTGCTGCGCCAGTAATCGCAACTATCGCTCAAGAATTAGGTGCTCTAACTGTAGGTATTGTAACTAAACCTTTCTCATTTGAAGGTAAAAGAAGAATGCAACAAGCATATGATGGTATTGCAGAATTAAGAGCTCATGTAGATACTTTAATTGTTATACCAAATGATAGATTAAGAGAACTTATTGATAAATCTACACCTTTATTAGAATCATTTAAAGAAGTAGATAACGTATTAAGAAGAGGTGTTCAATCTATTTCAGATTTAATTGCTGTTGCTGGATTAATCAACCTAGATTTTGCAGATGTTAAAACAGTAATGGAAAAAAGAGGAGATGCACTTATTGGTATCGGTATGGGAACAGGTGAAGGAAGAGCTACAGAAGCTGCACGTCAAGCTGTTTCATCTCCACTTTTAGAAAGAAATATAGATGGTGCTACTGATGCTATAATAAATGTTACAGGTGGTAATAACCTAACTTTATTTGAAGTAGAAGAAGCAGTAGAAGTTGTTAGAAAATCTGCTAATACAGATATCAATACTATCTTTGGTGCCGTAATTAATGAAAACTTAAATGATGAGTTGATTGTTACAGTAATCGCAACTGGCTTTGAAAAGAAAGAAGCTCAAGCTCCAAAGGTTCCAACATTCTTCGATGATGATGAAGAAGAAGAGGATGATGGCGATGCAATCATTCCAAGTATTTTAAAAAGAAGAGGATTTTAATATAAAATGACATTATTCGTAATGTCTTTTTTTTATAATTAAAACGGTGATTAAATGAAAATATATTTAGATGGAATAATATTTTTAAATTTCTTTTTTGATTTTATAATACTTTTATCAACATCCATTCTTTTAAAAAGAAATGTAGGCATAAAAAATATTTTATTTGCGTCTATTATTGGAAGTATTTCTATATTTATCTTATTTATAGATATGGATAGAATATTATTAATTATATATAAAATTCTTATAAGTTTTCTAATGGTATATTGTTGTTTTGGAATTAAAGGTTTTATGAAAAACATTATATATTTATATAGTATATCTATATTTTTGGGTGGTTTTTTATATATGATAAATAATTCTTTTGATTATCATAATGGAATAGTTTTTATCAATGATGGATTATCTATAAATATTATATTTGTTTTAATAGTCACACCAATATTACTTAAAATATATATCAAAAATTTAAAAGTATTAAAAAACAATTATAATAATTATTATGAGATAGATATATATATTGATAGTCGTATCATAAAAACTATATCTTATTTAGATACAGGTAATAAATTAGTCTCACCATATTCTAGATTACCAATATTATTACTTCACAATAAAGATCCGATATTTGATAGGACTAAATATACTTTAGTACCATATAATACAATCTCTAGTAATGGATTTTTAAAATGCTACAAAGCAGAAAAATTAAATATAAAGGGCATTGGTGTTAGATATAATTTTTTAATAGGTATTGTAGATGAAATAAATATTGATGGTGTTTCATCAATACTAAATATTGATATATTGGAGGGAACATGATATTAAAATTAATATTAAAATTATTTAGTAAAAGTATTTATTATGTAGGTAGTATTGATAATTTACCAGGACCATTAAGTCCTAGTGAAGAAGCTATGTATATATCAAAAGCTATTTTAAAAGATGAAGATGCGATAAAAAAATTAATTGAGCACAATTTAAGACTTGTAGTTTTTCTAGCTAAAAAATATGATTATGCGAATACGGATTTAGAAGATTTGGTAAGTATTGGAACTATTGGGCTTATAAAAGGAGTAAAAACATATAAAAACGATAAAAATATTAAGCTTGCTACATATGTATCTAGGTGTATCGATAATGAGATACTAATGTATCTAAGGAAAAGCAAAAAAAGAAAAGGAGAAATATCATTAGAAGACAATTTATCGTTTGATTCAGAAGGTGGTACACTTCATTTAGAAGACGTTTTAGGAACAGAAAAAGATATGGTTAGTAAAAGGGTTATTGATGATGAAAATAAAAAGATGTTATATGAAGAATTAGATAAATTAAACGATAGGGAAAAAGAAATTATATGTTTAAGATATGGTTTACTCGGTAAAAAGGAAATGACACAAAAGGATGTGGCAAGATTAATGGGAATCTCACAGTCATACATATCTAGAATTGAAAAAAAGGTGATTTCAAGGTTAAAAATAATAACAAGAATATAACTATATATTTAAAAACGTTTAAATTTTTGATAAAATAATTAAAGGTGGTAGTATGACTTTAGCAGAAGTAGACAAAACAAAATTAAGTCCCGGAATGCGACAATATGTAGACTTTAAAGAAAAAAATATGGATGTTATTTTATTCTTTAGATTAGGGGATTTTTATGAGATGTTTTTTGAAGACGCGATTAATTGTTCCAGGGAATTAGAGCTTACCTTAACAAGTAAAAATGCAGGACTATCTGAACGTGTTCCTATGTGTGGTGTACCATATCATGCTGCTTCTATATATATAGAAAAGTTAGTTGAAAAAGGATATAAGGTAGCTATTGCTGAGCAAGTAGAAGATCCTAAAAAAGCAAAGGGTATTGTTAAAAGAGAAATCATTCAGGTAGTATCTAAAGGAACTATAGTTAGTAATGAGTTACTTAATGAAAAAGAAAACAATTATATTGCATCTTTAATTGAATATGATCATGCATATGTAATATGTTATTCAGATATCACAACAGGTGATATATATGCATCTTTAGTTAATCATGATAAGACAAGACTTATAAGTGAAGTAGTAAGTATAGGAATTAAGGAGATAATTGTATCATCTACTTTTGATAGAGAAATAACATCTCTTCTAAATAAAAATTTTGGTATATTAATTTCTTATTATGACGATGTAACTAGTTATACAGAATATAATTATATATATGAAGATTTAGATGAAAGATATGTAGGCGCTATTAAATTATTATTAAGTTATATTACGGATACACAAAAGAAAGTCTTGCTTCATTTGAAAAAAGCTATTTTAAAGAATAAAAATGATTATTTGAAAATGGATATTCATACTAAAAGAAATTTGGAATTAACTGAAACTTTAAGAACTATGGAAAGAACTTATAGTTTGATATGGCTTTTAGATAAGACTAAAACAGCTTTAGGAAGTAGACTACTTAAAAACTATATAGAGTCTCCATTAAAAGACATATTAGCTATTAATAAAAGATATGATATAGTTGAAACTTTATTAAATGAATTTATTTTAAAAAGTGATTTAGATAATTATTTAGGTGAAGTATATGATCTTGAAAGATTAACTTCTAAAGTTGCTTTTGGTAATGCAAATGGAAGAGATTTATTACAACTTAAATCATCACTTAAGGCATTACCATATATTAAAGAAATTTTAAATAAGATAGGTTTTGAAGACGTTGAGACATTACCAGAATTATATGATCTTTTAGAAAATTCTATAGATCCTGATGCACCTATAGGAATTAAAGAAGGTTATTTAATAAAGGATGGATATAATAGTGAATTAGATGAATTAAAAGCTATTAAAAAAGATGGTAAAAACTTTATAGCTAGATTTGAAAAAGAAGAAAAAGAAAAAACAGGAATTAAAACATTAAAAGTAGGATATAACAAAGTATTTGGTTATTATATTGAAGTGTCTAAAGGTATGGTTAAAGATGTCTTACCAGAATATAACTATGAGAGAAGACAAACATTAGCAAACTGTGAAAGATATATATCACCACTTTTAAAAGAAAAAGAATCTCTAATTTTAAATGCCGAAGAAAAAATTGTTGAACTAGAATATAATTTATTTATAGAAATAAGAGATATCGTAAAGGAATATATTCCAAGATTACAAAAGATTGCAGATACTATTGCTAAAATAGATGTTTTATCTAGTTTTGCAACTGTAGCTGAGGCAAATAATTATGTAAGACCTAAACTAACTGAAGAAAGAAGCTTATACATTAAAGATAGTAGACATCCAGTTATAGAACGTGTTAGTAATAGTCCTTTTGTTGCCAATGATATTATAGTTGATTCTAATACTAAAGTATTATTAATAACAGGACCTAATATGGCTGGTAAATCTACATATATGAGACAACTTGCAATAACTGTTATAATGGCTCAAATAGGATCTTTTGTTCCAGCAACTGAGGCTTCTATGCCTATATTTGACGCGATATATACAAGAATAGGGGCATCAGATGATTTAGTATCAGGTTCATCTACATTTATGGTAGAAATGGAAGAAGCTAATTATGCTTTAACAAATGCGACAGCGGATAGTTTAATTTTATTTGATGAATTAGGACGTGGTACGGCAACATATGATGGTATGGCTTTAGCTTATGCAATTATTAAATATGTTCATAAAATAGGGGCAATTACTATGTTTTCAACTCACTATCATGAACTTACTGATTTAGAAAATAAATTGAAACATTTAAAAAATATTCATGTATCTGCTTATGAAGAAAATGGTAATGTTACTTTCTTACATAAAATAAAAGAAGGCGCTATTGATAAAAGTTATGGTATACATGTTGCTAAATTAGCGCATCTACCTAGTGAGGTTATAAGTGAAGCTTCTGAGATACTTAAAGTATATGAAAAAAATGATAAAAAATCATTAAATGTACAAGAATCACTTCCTTTAGAAGAAGTTAATACTGATTCAATCATAAAAGAAGAAATTGAAAAAATAGATGTCTTAAATATTACTCCGATAGAAGCTTTAAATATATTAAATCAATTAAAAGAAAAAATAAAATAACTCTAAGTGAGTTATTTTTTTGTATTGACATACGAATAAATGTTCGGTATAATCATTGTGTAGTATGAAGTAATTGAAAGGAGGACAATATGAATTATTATAATGAGATAAAAAATGAATTAATAAATAATGAAATAAATCGAAAAGTCAAAAATTATATTTGAATCTGGATATAGTGAAAGAAATTTGAAAAATATTAGGCAATTTTATAAGGTGTCTCAAAAATGACGACAGTGTCGGCAAAATTATCATGGGGTCATTATTGCCAAATTCTATGGTTTTCAACATAGTAGGTATTATAATTTGTAGACAAGATAATGAGTATGTTATTAAATATTGTTCTGATGATAGAATAATCGCGAGAGAATATGAATTAGTATAATATTTTATGGATGATAAATATAAATATGTCCTATTAATTTAATTAAAAATATGGTAAAATGAATTAGGTGGTACTAATGGAAAATAGAAGTGAATCAAGAAAAAAAATAATGACTATATTATATCAAATGAATGTTTATGATAAAAATAAAATGAAATATAATGTAGAAGATATTATAAAAGAAGTATCTGAAGTAGATAATGAATTTATAAAAGAAGTTACTTATGGTGTAATTACATATAAAAATGAATTAGATAATTTAGCTAATAAGTATTTAAATAATTGGACTATAGATAGACTTGGAAATACTGATCAAGCAATACTTCGTATGGCAATATATGAACTTATGTATACAGATACACCTGATATTGTTTGTATAAATGAAGCTTTAGAACTTGCAAAAGCATATAGTGATGATGAAGTAAGAAAAATGATTAATGCATGTTTAGATAAAATTTACAAAAGTAAGTAGGTGATTTATGGATAATTATCAAACAATAGGTGAATTTACTAGATATTTGAAATTAATGTTTGATACATCTACAAAAATGAGAAGTGTATATCTTAAAGGTGAAATATCTAATTTAAAGATTCATACAACTGGACATATGTATTTTTCTTTAAAAGATGAAACTAGTAAGATAGGCGCGATTATGTTTTCTACTTCTGCAAAGAAGTTAGGCTTTACTCCTGAAGAGGGTATGAAAGTATTAGTACATGGTAGAGTATCAATATATGAAGCAACTGGTAACTATCAAATATACGTAGATGAAATGCAGGAAGATGGAATTGGTAATTTATATTTAGAATTTGAGAAATTAAAAAAGAAATTGAAAGAAAAAGGTTTGTTTGATGAATCTCATAAAAGGCCAATACCTAAATATCCTAAAAAGATTGGTGTAGTAACTGCCTCAACAGGCGCTGCTATAAAAGATATTATATCTACTATTAAAAGAAGATATCCAATTGTAGAAGTATATTTATTTTCGTCTTTAGTACAAGGCGATGGTGCTAAAGAAGATATTGTAAGAAATATTAAACGCGCTAACGAAATGGATTTAGATGTATTGATAGTAGGACGTGGTGGTGGATCTATTGAAGATTTATGGCCGTTTAATGAAGAAGTTGTCGCGTATGCAATATATGAATCTAAAATACCTATTATATCTGCAGTAGGTCATGAAGTTGATTTTACAATCGCGGATTTTGTCGCAGATTTAAGAGCTCCAACACCTACAGGAGCAGCGGAAATGGCTGTACCAAATTTATCTGATGTTATTGAAATGGTAAATTCATATCGAATAAGATTAAATGAGGCTATTACTAAATCATATAAATTAAAAGAATTATATCTTGATAAATTAAAAAATTCTTATATTATTAAAAATCCGTTGCAATTAACATTAACTAAAAAGCAAAATATTATGGTATTAGATGATAAGCTTAATAATCTAATTAAACAAATATATAAACTTAATGAAATAAAACTAGGTCATATTATAGAAAAATTAGAATTAATATCTCCTTTAAATGTTTTAAAAAGAGGTTATAGCTTAGCGTATAAAGATAATGATATAGTTAAATATAAGGATATTAAAAAAGATGATTTAATTACAATAAAATTTAGTGATGGTATTATAAATACTAAAGTAGTAAATAAGGAGAAACTATGAAATTTGAAGAGAAAATATCAAAATTAGAAGAAATAATTAGTAATCTTGAAAGTGGTAACACATCTTTAGAAGATTCTATTGAAAAATATACTAATGCGATGAAATTAATTAAAGAATGTGATGACGAGTTAAAAAAAGTAGAAGAGAAAATATCAAAATTAGTTACAGAAGAAGGCATAAAAGATTTTGAGGTTGAAGAATAAGACTATATGTCTTTTTTTGTTTAATTTTGTAGAATTTGGGTATATTAATAATGGGTGATAGTATGAAAAAAATATTATTATTAATATTATTATTCCCCTTCAGTGTATTCGCGTATTCTAAATACGTATATGCTCCTGCTTTTAATGTTGGTATTGAACTTAAAAGTAATGGTGTAATGATTGCAGGGACATATAAAATAGGTGACATATCGCCTGCTATGGAGGCCGGGTTAGAAGTCGGAGATATGATTATATCGATAAATGATAATAAGGTAAGTAGTGTTAAAGAAATGATGAATTATATTAATGTTTCTGATGTTAAAATAGGTTATATAAGAAGTAATATAAAGAATTATACTAATCTAAAATTAGTGAAAGATAATGATACTTTTAAAACAGGATTATATGTTAAAGATAGTATCTCAGGTATAGGTACACTAACATATATAGATCCTGAAACAAAAATATTTGGTGCGTTAGGTCACGAAGTAGGTGAAACTTTTAATATATCTAATGGTAATATATATAGTAGTTATGTTACTGCTATAGAACCTAGTAGTGATGGCATGGCTGGCGAGAAACACGCCAAGTATAATAAAGATGAAATATTAGGTAATATAGATAAAAACACTATTAAAGGTATTTTTGGTAAGTATGTAGATAACTTAAGTAATATGAAACTTTATGAAGTTGCTAAGCCTTCTAAAGGTAAAGCTAAGATGCTAACAATTATAGAAGGTAATCGTGTGGATGCATATGATATAAATATAATAAAAATAAATAAAAATGAGAAAACTAAAAATATATTATTTGAAATAACTGATGATGTATTACTTTCTAAAACCGGTGGTATAATAAGGGGAATGTCTGGATCGCCAATTATACAAAACGATAAAATCGTTGGTGCTGTTACTCACGTAATATTATCAAGTCCACATAAAGGATATGGTATTTTCATTACTAACATGTTAGAAGAAGGGGAAAATTAAACCCTTTTTTCTTGGTTTAAAATATGATATTATATATTTAGGTGATATTATGTGTAAAATTTTAAAAGATGTTATGTTTGAGACGTATAATAACTCAAAAAATTTCAAAAATGTAATTGAAAAAAGCAATTATATATGTGATTATATAAGTGATAATCATATCGAATATATTGAGTATAAAAGAACTATTTTTGATATGGCATATATGTTTGAAGAATTAGATGTTAATGAACTTCAGAGGATAATTAAATATTTTAAATATATATATAATAATAAAGAACTAGTTTTAAAATTATATGAAAATTGTAAATTGTGTGATGACTTTTTTAATACATTTTTAGAATCTTTAGACAAATTATTTAATTTAGAGAAAGGAAAATATAGAAAATCATCTTTGGAATTAGATAAAATTAAATGTTATAGTGATAATTATATATCATATTTAAAACAAATAATGGTAGAAGATTTTATTGATCTAGATATGTTATTTATCTTACCAAGTAATACTTTGGTTGCAGAAGATGAAAAACAAGCAACTATATTAAGCTATTTATATGGAACATATCAATTACCTTTATCATATAAATTGACTTATAAACGCGCGTTAGGTGAAGATATTTCTGATACCAAATTGATATATCAAACACCAGAAGATGATATCAAAGCTACTTTTACAATTGAAGAGTTTATGGAAAACCCTAAAAGGACTATTAAAAAATAGTCTTTTTTGGTATACTTTAATTGGTGATTGAAATGAAAGTATATGTATTAGGTGGCGGTGCTTCAGGCATGGCAGCAGCCATTACATCAAAAAGATTAGGTAATGATGTAACTATTATAGAAAAAAATAATAATCTAGGTAAAAAACTTTTATTAACGGGTAATGGTAGATGTAATTATTTTAATGAAAATATGTCTTTAGAAAATTTTTATAGTAATGGTGACATCAAAAGATTTATAAATGATAAAAACTTATCTAAAGTTAAAAACTTTTTTGAAAGCATAGGTATCGTACCAAGTCTTAAAGATGGATATTATTATCCTTATTCTAATACTTCGTATGCAATCCTATCTGCTTTAAAAAAGGAAATAGAGATATTAAAAATTAATATCATAAATGAAGAAGTTATAGATATTATTCCAAATAGGATAATAACAGATAAGAATGAATATATGTACGACAAAGTTATTTTGTCATTAGGCGGTGCATCATATACTAAAACGGGAAGTAATGGTTTTGGATATGATATATTGGAAAAATTAGGTCATAAAATTATACCAGTCAAACCAGCTTTAGTACCATTATTAATTAATGATAAAATTGAATGGAAAGGCATCAGATTAAAGGGATGCGTATCACTATATATTGATGATTTATTTATCAAATATGATGCGGGTGAAATACAACTTAATGATTCGGGTATAAGTGGAATATGTGTGATGAATATATCTAGATTTATTGATCTTAGAAGAAAAAATGTTTTGAGTATTGATTTTTTACATGATATAGGCGATTTAAAAGAATATATTGATTCTAGAAATAAATTACTACCTAAAAGAACAGTAATTGAACTATTAGAAATGCTTATAAATTATAAATTATTATATGCGATATTTAAACGTATCCATATAGATCCATCAGCTACATGGAACGAATTAAGTGTAGATGATAAAAATAAAATTATTAAATCATTAAAACATTACGAAGTAGAAGTTATAGATACAAAAGGATTTGAATATGCAGAAACTGTATGTGGAGGCGTACCTTTAGAAGAAGTAACTGATAATTTAGAATCTAGGATAATACCTAATTTATATATAACTGGAGAATTAATTGATATAGATGGTAGATGTGGCGGTTATAATCTTACAAATGCATGGATTACAGGTATATTAGCGGGTGAGAAAAATGATTAGAGTAAGACAATTAAAAATAAGACTTGATGAATCATTATTAGATGCATTAGCTAAAAAACTCAAAATAAAAAAAGAAGAAATTATTAGTGTAGATATCATAAAAGAATCTATTGATTCAAGGAAAAAACCGGATATATATTTAGTTTATGAGGTATTAGTTAATTTAAAAGATGAAAGTAAAATAAAATTTGATAATGATATTTTTATATCTTCTAAAGCAAAATATACTTATATTCCTAAAGGAAATATAAAACTAGATAAAAGACCTATCATAATAGGGGCTGGACCATCTGGCTTATTCGCGGCATATATGCTTTGTCTAAACGGATTTAAACCAATTATTGTAGAACGTGGTAAAAAAGTAGAAGAAAGAATTATAGATGTTAATACTTTTTTTGAAAAAGGCATATTAAATGAAGAAGATAACGTAACATTTGGTGAAGGCGGCGCAGGAACTTTTTCTGATGGAAAATTAAATACAATGATTAAGGATAAGGAAAACAGAATAACATTTGTTTTAGAAACATTTCATAAATTTGGCGCGCCTAAAGAAATTTTATATGAAGCTAAACCACATATTGGTACAGACTTGCTTATTAATATAATTAAGTCTATGCGTGAAGAAATTATTAAACTAGGTGGTGAATTTAGATTTAATACATGTCTTAAAGATTTAGTAATATCTAATGGTCGTATTGAAAAGGTATTATTAAATGATTATTATGTTGATACTGATATTTTAATACTTGGAATTGGTCATTCCGCGCATGATACATTTCATATGTTAAATAAATATTTAAAAATGGAAGCTAAACCATTCGCATTAGGTGTAAGAATTCAACACAATCAAAAAATGATTGATGAATCACAATATGGCAGGGTAATAGAAAAATTAGGCCCTGCTAGCTATAAACTTACATATCAGACAAAAAGCGGAAGAGGCGTATATACTTTTTGTATGTGTCCTGGTGGTTATGTTGTTAATAGTTCAACTAAGGAAGGATATTTATCAATCAATGGCATGAGTAATTATAAAAGAGATACTTCAAATGCTAATTCAGCTATTATAGTTACTGTATCACCTAAAGATTTTGGTACTAACCCTTTAGATGGTCTAAACTTCCAAAAATCATTGGAAAAGAAAGCGTATGATATAGGTAATGGGTTAATTCCAACACAATTATATAAAGACTTTAAAGAAAATAGAAAATCTGAAAAATTTGGAAGTGTAAATCCAGTTTTTAAAGGTGGGTATACTTTTCAAGATATCAATTTAATTTTACCAGAGTATATATGTGATGCCTTAAAAGAAGGTATAGGTGCATTCGGTAAAAAAATTGAAGGTTTTTCAAATGACGATGCTATTATATCTGCAATTGAGTCTAGAACATCTTCACCAGTGAAGATTCTAAGAGATGACGAGTTTGAATCTATCAAAGGTATCTATCCAATAGGAGAAGGTGCAGGATATGCAGGTGGTATTACATCTGCTGCATGTGATGGTATAAAAGTATCTGAAAAAATAATGGATAAGTATAAAATTTAATAAAATATAATATTATGTTATAATAATGACAAAAGTGGGTGTTTTATGGATTTTAGTAGTATGAAAAAAGACGCTATAAAAATTTTTAAAAAAAATTATTTAAAAATTTTATTAGTTAGTTTTATTGCTTTAATTATAATTAATGGTGGTTATCATTATTCTAGTTATATCTATAAGAAAGCTAATAATGATAAAATTGATATGGTTATTGCTAAAATGGATAATTTAAAAGATTCGTTTTATCATAAACTAGGTGCTAATGTATATCAAAGAGGACTTATCGCGCCATTATTTAATAATATTGTAGATTCCGATTCTATTACAGTTGGTACTTTAATGACGGTTAATACAATGGCTTTAAAAAATAATTTAAGTACACAAATAATATTATATATATCATTGGTTATCTCATTTTTGTTTTTTGTCTTTGTACAAAATATTATCAAAGTTGGTGAAAAAAGATATTTTTTAGAACAACGTAGATATAACAATACTAAAATTGATAAATTACTATATGTATATCAAGTTAAGAAAACTTTTTCTGTAGCTACTATAATGTTTAAAAGATTTATATATCAAATTCTTTGGCTACCTACAATTTATTTTGGAATAAAGAAATATTATGAATATAAAATGATACCATATATTTTGGCCGTTAATCCAGATCTTGATTCAAAAGAGGCATTTGAAATATCTAAAAAATTAAGTGAAGGACATATATTTGATATGTTTAAACTTGATTTAAGTTTCATTGGATATTATTTTCTTCATATTATAACTTTTGGATTATCTAGTCTATTTTTCTTTAATGGTTATAAAGAATTAGTCTACGCAGAATTATATATAAAATTAGTTAAAGAACATAATGAAATAAAATCAATTAATGATGAAAACTTATATATTTTAGAATATCAATATAGATCATATCCATATGAATTTTATAAAAAGAAAACTAAAACATTTGATGTTGATTATAGAAAAAAATATGATGCAACATCATATATATTATTCTTTTTTACATTCGCATTTATAGGCTGGATATGGGAAATTATATTATGTTTTATCCTGAATGGTGAATTAGTAAATAGAGGTGCGATGGCAGGTCCTTGGTTACCGATTTATGGATATGGATGTACACTTATATTATTATCACTTAAAAAATTAAGAGATAAGCCTATAATCTATTTTATAGCTAGTATGTTATTATGTGGTATAGTAGAATACGCGACTGCATGCTACTTAGAATATTTTAGAGGTATGCGTTGGTGGGAATATGATGGCTATTTTTTAAACATAAATGGTAGAGTATGTTTAGAAGGACTATTATTATTCGGCTTTGCCGGGTGTGCAGTTACTTATTTATTCGCGCCAATATTAAATAATATTTATAGTAAAATTAAGAAAAATATACGTATCATAATATGTGTTATATTAGTATTATTATATGGTGTTGACCTAGTATATTCTTCATATCATCCTAATCAAGGTAATGGTATTACAACTGAAAAAGTAGAGGTGAAAGGATAGTTTTTATAAAAACTATCTTTTTCAATATAAAAATATTTTAAAATGTGATAAAATAGAATAGAAAGATGGTTGATAATATGAAGATATTTAAAAAAGCATTCTGGATAATTATAATTGCTTTATTTGTAATCGCGACTATAGAGTTTTATCGTATAAGGAATGGTAATGATCCGATATTTTGTGTATATAAGACTGAACATAATTTTAATGATGGTAAAGTTTTAGAATGTATAGGTTTAGGTTATAAAGTATATGAGTATAGAAGAACAAACTTACATGGTACTGAATTTGTATCTATATTCGCGTCTATGAAAGAACCAGAACAATCAAATAACTATGAACCATTTAATTCTGGAGAATTGAAATAATGAAATTTTCTGTTTTAGCAAGTGGTTCAAAAGGAAATGCCACATATATAAATGTTGGTGGTCATAGAATACTTATAGATGTTGGTATAACTTTTAAAGATTTAGATGCTAGACTAAATGGAATTGGTGTATCAATAGAAAGTATTGATACACTTTTATTAACTCATAGCCATTCTGATCATACAAAGGGTTTGATGACTTTTTATAAAAAAGTTAATCCTACTATATATATGAGTGATAAAACATATAGTGAATTAGACCTATTAGATATAGATTATATAGGTATAAAAGATGAATTTAATATTGATGACATTAATATTAAAACAATCATATTATCCCACGATGTTGCTTGTTATGGTTATATTATAACTTATAATAATAATTCATTAGTTTATATAACAGATACAGGTTATATTAATGAACGCTACATCGAGAAATTAAAAAATAAGAATATCTATATTTTTGAAAGCAACCATGATATAGAGATGAATTTAAAAAGTAGGAAGCCACTTAAATATAGAATGAGAGTAGTATCTGATATAGGCCACTTATCTAATAGTCAAGCTGCCTATTATTTATCAAAATTAGTGGGTGAAAATACTACACATATCTTTTTGGCCCATCTATCAGAAGAAGATAATGATCCTATAATCGCCTTAAATACAGTTAAGGAAAGTATTAATAATAAAAATATTTCAGTTAATTTAACATACCAAAAAAAATCTATAGATTTGGTAGAGGTGTAATATGAATGAAAATTTAAAAAATCATAATAATAATTTATCTAAATATGCATGCATGGATAGTGATGCGGTTAGATTTAAAGAAATTTCTAAAGATATTAGAACAGATTTTTTTAGAGATGTAGATAAAATCATATATTCATTATCATACGTAAGATATATTGATAAAACCCAAGTATTTTCTTTTAAGGAAAATGATCATATAAGTAAACGTATAACACATGTACAAATGGTATCTAGAATTGCCAGAACAATTGGTAGGGCTTTGAATTTAAATGAGGATTTAATAGAAGCTGCTGCATTAGGACATGATTTAGGACATGTACCATTTGGACATTTAGGTGAGAGTATACTAAATGAAATAAGTCTTAATAATAATGAAGGATATTTTAATCATAATATCCAGTCAGTAAGGCTTTTAATGGAATTAGAACATGATGGTTTAGGAAGTAATTTATGTCTACAAACTTTAGATGCTATAATGTGTCATAATGGAGAAATTGAACAAGCAAAGTATGAACCTATTAAAAAGGATAGAAAAGATTTTTTAAAAGAATATATGGATACATATAAGATTAAAGATGCTAATATAAAACTTAAGCCTATGACATTAGAAGGATGTGTTGTTAGAATTAGTGATATAATCTCTTATGTAGGTAAAGATATTGAAGACGCATGCATGTTAAAACTTTTAGATAAAAATATGATTCCTAAAGAGGTCACGGATGTATTAGGATATACTAATAGTAGTATCATAGATACAATTATTAAAGATATAATTAAAAATAGCTATGATAAGCCATACATTAAGATGTCTGATGAAGTATTTAATGCATTAAAAACTCTTAAAAAATTTAACTATGATAATATTTATAACAAAGTAAATAGCAAGGAAAATATAAGTCATATTAAATTAATGTTTAATGAGTTGTTTGAAAATCTTTTAAAAGATGTTTGTGAAAATAATGATTCAAATATTAATAATGTGTATTTAAATAAAATGAGTGAAGAATATTTATCTAAAACTAGTCCGGCAAGAAAAGTAATTGATTATATTGCTGGTATGACAGATGATTATTTTGTAAAAGAATATAATTTATATAAAGATAAATAAAATTTAAAACTAATCATATAATTAAATAGGTGATTTTATGATTAGTTTTTTTATATATACATTATTGCCATTAGTAGGAGGTATAATAGTATCTATTTTTTCTGATATATCTAATTACAAAATAATTAATAAGCCAATTTTTTCACCACCTGGATTTATATTTCCTATTGTATGGACTATATTATATTTATTATTAGGATATTCTAGTTATATTACAAAAGATGATAAAAAAAGTTTGAAATTATTTTATATTAATTTAGCGATTAATTTTATATGGACATTTATATTTTTTAATTTAGGTAATTATTTTCAAGGATTTATTTTAATACTTATTATGATCTCGATACAAATAATTTTACTTTTAAGATATTTTAAGATTGATAAAAAGGCATTTATCATTAATGTTATATATACTATCTGGCTTATATTTGCAGCTTATCTAAGTTTAGGAGTTTCAATATTAAATTAATTGTTGAAAAACACTTTTATTTTTGGTATTATTAATATGGTGATGATATGGAAATTTTAATATTATGCATTAGGATATTTTTAACAAGGATTTTTGATGTATCATTAGGAACATTTAGAACTATAATGACTGTAAGAGGCAAGAAATACGCGGCATCGCTTATAGGTTTTGTTGAGATTTTTGTATGGTTTTTAGTTGTTAAAGATGCATTAGGAGCAGGGAATACTAATATCTTTGTAGCGTTATCATATGCGGGTGGATATTGCTGTGGTACTATAATTGGTGGTTGGATGTCAGAAAAATTTATTACTACTAATTTGACTGTACAAATAATTACTAGTGCCTTAGAATTACCTGATATTTTAAGAGAAAAAAACTATGCTGTTACAGTAATTGAAGCTTCAGGAATGGACGTAGATACTCAAAAAATCATGTTGATATTAGAAATATCTAATAAAAAAATAAATTTATTAAAGAAATTTGTTAAAGAAATTGATGATAAAGCGTTTATTATTGTCAATGAAGCAAAATATGTATTAAATGGTTATATGGGCAAATAAAAAGAATTATTGATTCTTTTTTTTGTAATATATGTCCCCAAAATATCATATTTGTGGTATAGTATTAATATAGAGGCGATGATATGAAAAAACAAAATATATTTTATATAGTATTAGCTGTTTTAACAATAGTAATATCAATTACAGGTTCTTATTTTATTAGTAGGGGTAAAGAAACTAAAATAAAAACAGTTGCGGATTATAAAAATATAGAAATTAAAGATAATGGTATATCTGCATCTGTACTTAAAGTATATGATTCTGTAGTTGTAGTTGAAACATATTATAATGATAAATTATACGCGACTGGTACAGGTTTTGTATTTAAAGAAGATGATAAGTCAGGATATATTTTAACAAACGCTCATGTAATTGAAGAAGGTAATAATGTTAAAGTGAAATTTACTGATGGTAATACTTATGAAGTTGAAACTGTAGGTCTAGATTCATATTCTGATATTGCTGTTTTAAAAATAGATAAAGATAAAATTTTAACAGTTGCAAGTTTAGGTAGTACAAAAGATTTATTAGTAGGAGATACTACTTTCGCGATTG
>JAEEGL013366372.1_pt1 | contig 18418 bp, 13 predicted proteins | sample 9134231 | NCBI WGS metagenome assembly JAEEGL01 (sample SAMN16246548, study PRJNA631951) | gut metagenome | biome: gut microbiome; feature: rumen; material: fiber-attached | host: Bos | place: Iran: Karaj | collected 2018-10 | reverse complement strand
GGAGCCATGGACGGAGGAGATGCGCCGCGACATCGAGTCGAAGCTCGGCATCAAGGCGTTCGACATCTACGGCCTGACGGAGACGAGCGGCCCCGGCGTCGCGTTCGAGTGCTCCGAACAAAATGGAATGCACATCAACGAGGACCACTTCTATGCCGAGATCATCGACCCGGAGACCGGGGAAGTGCTGCCGGAGGGCTCTAAGGGCGAACTGGTCTTCACCGCCCTGGACAAGGAGGCCTTCCCCATGATTCGGTACCGCACCAGGGACGTGTGCACCCTGATCGCGGAGAAGTGCCCCTGCGGACGGACCCATCTCCGGATGAAGAAGCCCAGAGGCCGCACGGACGACATGCTCATCATCCGCGGCGTGAACGTGTTCCCCAGCCAGATCGAGACGGTGCTCATCAACCACGGCTACGCCGCCAACTACCAGATCGTCGTGGACCGCGTGAACAACACCGATACCCTGGACGTGCTGGTGGAGATGACGCCGGAGATGTTCACGGACAACCTGGGCGAGATCACCGAGCGGCAGAAGAGCCTGGCCGCCGGCCTCCTGTCCATGCTGGGCATCAAGGCGAAGGTCAGCCTGGTGGCGCCAAAGACCATCGCCCGCAGCGAGGGCAAGGCCGTGCGCGTCATCGACAGGCGGAAGATCTGACGGGAAAGATACGGAGGTGCGATATGAGCATTCAGCAGATCTCTGTTTTTCTGGAGAACCGGCCGGGCACCCTCAACGAGATGACGAGGGCCCTGGCTGAGGGAGGCGTGAACCTGCGGGCCATCTCCCTGGCGGAGACCAAGGATTTCGGCATCGCGCGGCTCATCGCGGACGACACGTACCGGGCCCAGGAGGTGCTGCGGGGAGCGGACTTCGTCTCCAGCCTCACCCCCGTCCTGGCCTACGCCATCCCCGACGAGCGCGGCGGCCTCAACAGGCTGCTCCTCGCCTTCACCGACGCGGGGATCAACGTGGAGTACATGTACTCCTGCCTCGCGGAGAAGAGCGCCTACATGATCTTCCGCGTGGCGGACGCCGAAGCTGCGGAGCGGCAGCTCCGGGAGAGAGGGCTGCGCGCCCTGGATCAGGAGGAGCTCGCCCTCTGAACGAATGAAGACCGCCCCGGAGCGTTCCGCCCCGGGGCGTTTTCCCTATGTCTCACGAAGCGAAGGAGGAAGACCGGTGTGAAGATGCACATCCTCAAACAGACCGCGGCGGAGTATGAGCTGCTGCCAAGGGTGGTGCGCGCGGGCAGGGAGACGGAGTTCACGCTCCGGGGGCTCGGCATCGAGCGGGCGTTCTCCCCGGGAGAGGCGTTCACCGTGCGGGTCATCCCCCAGGAGCAGATCGCCACGGCGCGGACGCTGAAGATCGGCGACGAGGGCTGCTACGGGGAAGTGAAGGTCACCGCGGGGGCGGACCGGCGCGTCCGGTTCCGCCTGACGCTCCCCCGGGAGCAGATCTACACCCTGCGCCTTCTGGACGCGGAGGGGGAGCGGCTCGGGGACCTCAAGGTCTTCGCGGCGCTGGAGGACCTCTGGCGGCGCAGCCCCATGCGGGGCAACACCCACTGCCACGTCTGCTTCTCCGACGACGGGAGCGAGGATCCCGTGGTCGCCGCCTCGGTCTACCGGAAGGCGGGATACGACTACCTCGCCATCACGGACCACCACCTGGTGGACGGCTCGGTCTTCGCCATGGAGCATACCGCGGATCTCCCCACGGAGCTCGCGCTCTACTACGGGGAGGAGGTCCACGTGCCCAACGCGTACATCCACGCCGTGAACGTGGGCGCCCGGATGGAGGGCGGCGAGGGCCTGGACGTCTACTACCAGAACCACAGGGCGGAAGTGGAGCGGCAGGTGGACGCCATGGCGGAGGAGGCCCGGAGGACGCTGCCTCCGGGGCTGGAGCCCTACGACTACGCCTGGCGCCGCTGGATCGCCGACACCATCCACAGCCGGGGCGGCATCGCCATCGTGGCCCATCCCTTCTGGGAGTACGACGCCAACAACACCTCCAACGACATGCTCCGCTATCTCATGGAGACGAAGCTCTTCGACGCCGTGGAGGTCGTCCACGGCCAGGACAACCTGGATTCCATGGAGTCCAACCGGCAGATCGCCTTCTGGAACGAGTTCCGGGCCGCCGGAGGCTTCTTCCCCGTGGTGGGCTGCGACGACGCCCACCGGCGCAGCTTCGACGAGGACGCGCAGGACTGCAGCCGCTGCTTCAACCACGCCTGGACCGTCGTCTTCGCCCTGGATCCTTCTTTCGAGGGGTTCCGGGAGGCGATCCTGGACGGGTACTCCGTGGCGGCGGAGACCTACGCGGACGCCCCGGTCCACGTGACGGGGACCTACCGCCTGACGAACTACGCCCTCTTCCTCCTGCGGGAGTATTACCCCCTCCACGACGAACTGTGCTTCGAGGAGGGCAGGGCTCTGAAGGACGCCTACCTGGGAGACGGGGAGGCGAAGGCGGTCCTGGAGGCGATCTGCGGCCGCGTGAAGCGGTATACCGACCGGTTCTTCGGCCGGCTGGAAGGAGAAGGAACATGAGAACGGTACAGGTCGAGTTCCTGCGCCCGGGGGAGATCCTGGCGGAGAGGGAGCGCTGCTCCCTGGCCTATCTTCCCGTCGGGCCCCTGGAGTGGCACGGGCCTGCCATGCCCTTCGGCACGGACGCCCTCATCGCCCAGACGCTGGCCAGGCGGGCCGCCCTGCGGACGGGCGGCGTGGTCATGCCCACCCTGTTCGTCGGGACGGAGCGGGAGCGGCCGGCCTTCATCCTGGAGGCCAAGGGCTTCGAGCACCCGGAGGACATGTACGTCCTCGGCATGGACGTGCCCGCGAACCCCGTGAAGAGCTTTTACGCCAGGGAGGACATGTTCGCCGTCATCGTGCGGGAGCACCTGCGCCTTCTGGTGCGGCAGGGATACCGGCTCATCGTCGTCGTCAACGGACACGGCGCCTGGGGCCAGAAGGGCACTCTGGACCGCCTGGCCGCGGAGTTCACCAACGAGACCGCGAGCCGCGTCGCCGTGGCCTTCCCGGAGATCACGGAACCCGGCGAGGAAGTGGATTTCGGCCACGCCACCGCGGCGGAGACGGCCCTCATCCGCGCCATCTGCGACGAGAACGTGGACCTTTCGCAGTTCCCGCCCCGGGACGTGCCCCTGCGGTACACGGACTGGGGGATCGCGGACGACTTCGTCTTCGGAGGGAAGCGGTCGGAGGGGGACTGCGTGGTGTACGATCCCCGGGACGCCACGGCCGAAGAAGGGCGGAAGTATCTGGAGACGGCCGTGCGCCGCGTGTGCGCGGACGCCGTGAAGGCGGCGCGCCTAGTGCCGGGGCTGAAACTGGACTGTGAGGACTGAGCGGGAGCCATGATCGTAGACATCCACACCCACGTGTTCCCGGAGAAGATCGCGGACGCCGCCGTCGCCGCGCTGGAGAAGGCGGCCCGCATGAAGGCGTACGCCCGGGGGACCGCGGAAGCGCTCCTCGCCGCCATGGACGCGGCGGGGGTGGACTTCGCGGGGACGCAGCCGGTGGCCACGTCCCCGAAGCAGGTGGGGAAGCTCAACGCCCTGGCCGCGGAGGCTGCGGCCGCCGGAGGACGGCTCATCCCCTTCGGCGCGGCCCATCCGGACGACCCCGGCTGGCGTGAGGAGCTCGGCGCCATCGCCCGCGCCGGCGTGAAGGGCGTGAAGATCCATCCCATGTACCAGGAGACGGACCTGGACGACCCGAGGTATCTCCGCATCCTGGAGCGGGCGGCTGAGCTGGGCCTTTTCGTCATGGTCCACGCCGGGGAGGACGTGGGGATCCCGGGACCCGCCCGGTGCGCTCCCAAGCACGTGAAGAACGCGCTGCGGGAGACCGGCATCCGGACCCTCATCCTCGCCCACATGGGCGGGTGGGGGATCTGGGACCTCGTGGAGCGGGAGATCGCGGGGCTCCCCGTGTATCTGGACACGTCCTTCGCCTTCCGGCCGGTGAACCCCCATCCGGACTGGCCGGGGAGGGCGGAGGAGCTACCAATGGGGGACCGGGCGCAGCTCGCCCGGATCCTCAGGAAGCACGGCGCGGAGCGGGTCCTCTTCGGCTCCGACAGTCCCTGGGGAGACCCGGGGGAGGAGCTCGGCGTCCTGCGCGGTCTCGGACTGGAGGAGACGGAACTGGAAGCGGTGTGCGGCGGGAACGCCGCGCGCCTTCTGGGGCTCTGAGAGCCCCTGGAAAGGAGAGAAAGATGGAGCACGGATTCGTATGGGGCGCGGCGTCGGCCGCATTTCAGATGGAGGGCGCGAGCCGGGAGGACGGGAAGGGCCTTTCCATCTGGGACGTGATGCTGCATGAGCCGGGACGCGCGAAGCGCGGCGACACCGGAGACGTGGCATGCGACCACTATCACCGCTGGCGGGAGGACGTCCGCCTTATGGCGGAGCTGGGCATCGGCGCCTACCGGTTCTCGATCGCCTGGTCCAGGGTCCTGCCGGAAGGCACCGGAAAGGTGAACGAGGCGGGGATCGCCTTTTACAGCAATCTCGTGGACGCGCTCCTGGAGAACGGCATCCAGCCGTACGTCACCCTCTACCACTGGGATCTGCCCGAGGCCCTCTTCCTGCGGGGCGGATGGATGAACCCGGAGAGCCCCGAGTGGTTCTACCGGTACGCGAAGCTCGTCGGAGAGCGGCTGGGCGGGCGCGTGAAGCATTTCATCACCCTCAACGAGCCCAACAACACCATCGAGGGGCTGACGCCCGGCGGCGCCAATGCGCCGGGGCTCGGCTACCCGCTCAGAGACAGGCTCGCCGCCCTGCACAATCACCTCAAGGCCCACGGCAGGGCCGTGCAGGCCCTGCGGGAGACGGTCCCGGATGCGCAGATCGGCTTCGCACCCTGCTGCGCGGTGCCCTGTCCCGCGGACGACCGCCCGGAGACGGTGCGGGCCGCGAAGGACCTGTTCTTCTCCAGCCAGGCCGGGAACCTCACAAGGGATTTCCCCGTCGTTACGCTCTACAGCGATCCGGTATTCCTGGGGGATTACCCGCGGGAGTATTACGATTTCTATGCCAGGGATCTCCGGCCGGAGATCACAAAGGAGGATCTGAGGATCATCTCCGAGCCCACGGATGTCTGCTTCCATAACATCTATTCGGGAGAGATCGTCAGAACGGACGAGCAGGGAGCGGCGGCCGTGGTGCCGTGGACCGGCCCGCGGAACATGTTGGGCTGGCCCGTCATTCCGCAGACGCTCTACTGGGGTCCGAAGTGTCTCTGGGAGCGGTACGGGAAACCCATCATGATCACGGAAAACGGCTACCCGGCCACCGACTGCATGAGCCTGGACGGTGCCGTGCATGACCCCGGGCGGATCGATTTCATCCGCCGGTACACTGGGGAGCTCGCCCGCGCCCGCCGGGACGGCGCGGACATACGGGGGTACTTCTACTGGTGCATCATGGACAATCTGGAGTGGGAGCTCGGCTTTGAGCCCCGCTTTGGACTCATCCACGTGGACTTCGATACCCTCGTGCGCACGCCGAAGGATTCCTATGCCTTTTACCGGGAACTGGTCAAAAAGCCTCTGTGAGGGCCGGAGATACGCAGAAAACGGGACCCGCGGCGTCTTGCCGCGGGTCCCGGTATGTTTCCGGCCTCTCTGTCCGTCAGCCGTCCAGGGCGGCGGGATGCCCAAGGCGCATCCACTGGATCGCTTCCTTGCCCTGCTCCACCGGACGGCCCTCCTCGACCCATGCGGCCCCGTTCTCCGTGGAAAGGGCCTGGGGGCAGTTGGAGAACACCATGTAGAGGTCGCCGGCGATGGAGACCGTCTCGTGCTCCACGATGCCGTATCTCGAGTACAGTTCCAGGACGGGGCGCCCGTCCAGGAGCATCCGCACGGCGGTGCGGTCGTTGTGCATGGGGGGGAAATACCCGGGATCGCGGCCGCTCTTGTAATTGTAGACGATGAGGGGACGCCCGCGGTACACGGAGACGTCCGGCCGGGACTGGATCCCGTCCTCCCGGACCTCCGTCTCCCAGGTCTTCCCGAAGTCCCGGGACCGGGCGATGCCGCAGTGGCCGGTGCCGTGGTCGTCCGGCGGGACGCGGTACACCGCGCAGATGCCCTCCTCCGTCACGACGTACCGGAACTCGTAGGTGGTCTCGGCGGGGCAGACGGCGAAGGGCACGAGGACGTTCTCCTCGATGCGGCAGAGGATGCCGTAGCCGGGTCCGTCGATGGAGACGGCGGTGTAGAACGTTCCCCCGAACGAGCAGACCTTGTTGATGATCGGCTCCGCTTCACACTCCACCCGGTATCCCTGTTCGGAGAGGAACGCGCGGTAGGAGGCGTTGTCCAGGCGCACGTCTCTGCCGCCGGAGCGGAGCAGGACCTCCGTGCGCGGGGAGACGGTGTCCGTCTCAAAGTCGTAGTCCCGCATGTACGCTGCCTTTTCGCCCCGGGTCGTGGTGAACATCACGCGGGTGCGCGCGTCCCCGACGAGATAGTGGGCCGTGGCCAGAAGGCCGCGGGACTGGCCTGTTCCCTCGTCCAGGATCCGCCTTCTGGCGTTCTGGGGCTGGGACGGAGGAAAGACGGTGAGGCAGAGCCTTCCCGTGGATTCCCCGTACCGTTTGGGGAGCCCGGTCATATAGGAGACGAAGACGAGCCCGTTGGCGCGGTCGTAGACCGCCGCCGAGGCGCAGGCCGCCGTCTGCGTGAGGCCGTCGCTGATCTGTTCCATGACAAGTCCGTCGTAATCCATCCGGAAGGCCGCCTTTCGCTAGAATCTGGATCCTCCCTTACGATACCATACGGCCGGGAAAAGTCAAGCACGCGGGTGGTTGTCCGCGGGGCGGAGCCGTGATATAATGCAGAAAACGCCGCAGGGCGGCGGAGAGGATGTGCGACATGGAGAACTCTGAGATCCGGATCCCCTGGGGGAGCGGGCATCTGCGCTACAGCGGTCCCCGCGCGGGGGTGCTGACCTCCCGGCTGGATGAAATGCGCTCGGAGCGGGACGGCAGGTCCGTCGTGGAGGAGGCTCTTCGGGATCCCGTCGGCTCGCCGCGCCTGCGGGAGCTCGCCGCCGGGAAGAAGACCTGCACCGTCATCATCTCCGACCACACCCGTCCCGTGCCCAGCCGGGACATCCTGCCGCCCATGCTCGAGGAGCTTCGCGCCGGCAGCCCGGGGATCGAGATCACCCTCCTCGTGGCGACGGGGTTCCACCGGCAGACCGTTCGGGAGGAGCTCCGCGCGAAGCTGGGGGACGACCTCCTCCGGGAGCGGATCGTCGTCCACGACGCCTTCGACCCGGCACGGAACGTGCGCATCGGGACTCTGCCCTCCGGGGCGCCCCTCATCCTGGACCGGACGGCGGTGGAGACCGACCTTCTGGTCTCCGAGGGATTCATCGAGCCCCACTTCTTCGCGGGCTTCTCCGGCGGGCGCAAGAGCGTCCTGCCCGGCGTCTGCGACAAGGCCACCGTCCTGGGGAACCACTGCGGCGCCTTCATCGCCTCACCCCGCGCCCGCACGGGCGTTCTGGAGGGGAACCCCATCCACCGGGACATGCTGGCGGCCGCGGATCTCGCGAACCTTAGGTTCATCGTGAACGTGGTGATCGACGAGGAGAAGCGCACCGTGGCGGCCTTCGCCGGGGATCACCGGGCGGCCCACGCTGCCGGCGTTGCCTTCCTGCGTCCCTGGTGTGAGGTGAGAGCCGTTCCCGGGGACATTGTCGTCACATCCAACGGCGGCGCGCCGCTGGATCAGAACGTCTATCAGTGCGTCAAGAGCCTCACCGCCGCGGAGGCCACCGCGAAGCCCGGCGCCGTGCTCATCGTCTGCGCAGAACTGCGGGACGGCACGGGCGGGGAGGGGTTCTACCGGTCCCTCCGGGACTGCCCGAACCCGAAGGCCCTCTTCGACGCCTGCGCGGCGACGCCCCAGGGGGAGACCATCCCCGACCAGTGGGAGAGCCAGATCCTGGCCCGGGTCCTCATGGACCACCGGGTGATCTTCGTGACGCGGCCGGAGATGGCCGAAACGCTGCGGGAGATGAAGCTGGACTTCGCGCCGGACCTGGACGCGGCCCTCGCCATGGCCCGAGCGGACAGGGGGGAAGAGGCGGAGATCACTCTCGTCCCCAACGGCATCTCCGTCATCGTGACACCGTAACCGTCCCGATCACGGACGACGTTGCAGATATACGGCGGAGAGTATTAAGAGACCGGCATTCGGCAGGGGGATCAGCGATGACGATCGAAACAAAAAGACTGATCCTGAGACCGTTTGGAAGCGAAAAACACCCTTTGCACAAATCACCGGATTGATGCAAAAGGTGTTCTCGGATCAGCTAAACCGCTGCTTCAGGAGATCCAGCCGCCTTTGAAAGATACCGTCGGATCGTCTCGATCATCGACTTGTTCGTGAAGCCTGCCTCGATCTCTTCCATGTCTACGGTCCGGCCTGAAAGTATCCCCTGGATCAGCACTTCCGCATACATGACCTCTCGGGTCATGGGATCTTTCAGATAGGTCAGCAGATCCATGTTCATCGTCTCATTGATTCCCTTGATCATGCCTGTGAAAAACGTGCAGTCTTCCCCGAAAAGCTCTCCGATGCTTTCCAGATAGTGAAAGCCTGTGATCACGTCTTCCAGCCGCATCATTCTGCGCCCGACCGCCGCGAGGCGTCCTCCGTTCAGCAGCTTGTCCGCCGTCGTGTTCAGCGTGTCGCACAGATCAAGCAGGATCCCCGTGTCCGGAAGCGTATCGCCATTTTCCCATTTTGAGACGGCCTGAAAGGAAACGTTCAGTTTTTCGGCGAGGTCTTTCTGCGTCATGCCCGCGGTTTTCCGCAGATACTTGATATAATGTCCGATCAGCAAAGTATCCATAGTATAGTATTCTCCTTTATCCATTTGCGTTTCGCAGCCTGCATCCGTATCATACCGCAGCGGAAGAGATTCGTAAATAACTTGAAAACCGAGAAAAATCTACCGCAGGTTGAGTCCGCGGTTCGCGGTCTCGGGCGGCCCCCATTTTTGCCGTCGTGCGCGGCGCATGTGTCATGGAAACGGTATCTCAATCTGTCACTGACTTAATGAACCGGGATCGACCGGCCGTTTGCGCGGCTTCGCATCACGGCGCGTGGAGAGATGTATATGGCGCGGAAAATCATGGGAACGAACGAAAGGAATGACAGAGCGGAGGATCGTTCCGCGGAGGAACGTTCTGGGAGGACTGCTCCGGGCAGCTGGGTCCTCAGGGAGAACGGCGGACTGCTGACGCAGCTTTCTTTTGCGGATGACCCGCTGAAGATGAATTGGATCAGTGCCGGACACCCGTGGGGAGCGACTGCTTCACCGGAAGGGATCGTCTGCCATTCCTCGCGGCGCGTACTTCCGGAGGATCTGCTGGAGGAAACATACACGTTCGTCAACGCGACCGCCGGGCCGATCTGCTGCCCGGAAGGCAGCACAGCCATCGAGCTCCCCTTCAATGACAACTATCTTGAAGCGGCGGTCTGCCTGCCGCAGCGCTGTCACGTACATATCTGGTGCGGCGGGGAAGTCTCCTGGATCATGGCCGTGCGCATGGGCGGACAGGCGCCTCACATGGGGCTTATCCTGACAGAGGGCGCGCTGGGGAGTTACAGCATCCGGCGCAGCCTCACCGAAAGCCACTGCGTCAGCAATACGCGCGGCGTGTTTCTGCTGCATCCGGAATCTTTTACGTTGGCGCCGGGGGAATCCCGGACCATACGCTGGCAGCTGTTCAGACATGACGGTCCGGAAGATTTTACACAGATCCTCCGGTCCCGCCTCGGCGGACTCTGGATCGAATCGGAACAATGGGTGGCGTTCCGGGGGGAGAGCGTCTGCCGGACGGGCGGAAAACTGGATACATCCCGCACGGGAGAAGTCGTGCAGCAGTTCCGGGAGGGAGGCAGGACGACCCGTGCCGTCTGGAACGTGCTTCCCGAGAAGGAAGAACTCCTGAGCAGACGGGTCCGCTTTATCGCGGAGCATCAGCAGATGAACGATCCCGCTTCTCCGCTGGACGGGGCATATCTGATCTATGACAATGAAACCGGAGAGCAGTATTACAGCCGTGAGGTCCGCGACCACAACAGCGCGAGAGAAAGAGTCGGGATGGGCGCTCTGATGGCGCTGTATCTGCAGCGGCATCCCGATCCGTCGGCGGAAAAGAGCCTGGACCGCTATATCTCATTTATCCTGCGGGAGATCTATGACGAGTCGACGCATACGGTCTATGAGGACGTTGGGTATTCCGAAATACGTCACAGATTATACAACGGGCCCTGGGTCGCGGTCTTCTTTACGGAGCTTTACCGATGGAAGCATGACCCGATCTGGATCTCCAGGGCAGCCGACGTCATGGAAAGCTATTACCGCGAGGGAGGAGAACGCTTCTACGCGATCGGGATCCCGATGAAGGATATCGTCGACCTGCTCCTGGAAGCCGGCCTGACGAAACGGGCGGAAGAGATGCGGACCCTGTTCGTAAATCATGCGCGGAACATCGCGGCGATCGGATTGGCTTATCCGACGCATGAAGTGGATTATGAACAGAGCATCGTGGCGCCGGCTGTCAATATGCTTCTGATGGGCTATCAGCTGAGCGGGGAACCCGATCTTCTGGAAGCCGGGAAGGCACAGCTCAGGCTCCTGACTCTGTTTGACGGGATCCAGCCTGATTACCACATGAACGAGGTCGCCATCCGCCATTGGGACGGTTACTGGTTCGGAAAGCGCCGGATGCTCGGCGACACCTTTCCGCATTACTGGAGCAGTCTGACGGGACAGGCGTTTGAGCGGTACGGGCGGATCACCGGGGAAAAGGCATGGCTGGATCGGGCTGAAAGAAACCTGCGAGGGAGCCTGTCCCTGTTTTTCCCCGACGGAAGCGCCAGTTGTGCCATGGTTTATCCGCGCAGCGTCAACGGCGAACCAGCACATTTTTACGACCCCTGGGCGAATGATCAGGATTGGGGCCTGTACTACTATTTTCGGCGCGTATGATTCCGTGTGACATATTCCGGGCAGATCCTCCGGCGCCGAGGATCGATGCCACAGCTGCGGCACGCCAGTGATTTCGGGGATTTCAGATCCCGGCTTGACGAGACGGGATCCCGGAACACGATATGAAATGGACTGACTATGGAGATAACCGATACTTTCTATACAAGCGACAGGGCTGAATGGCGCGCCTATCTGGAAGAGCATTTCGAAACGTCCGAAGAGATATGGTTCGTTTTCCCTGTTGACGATTCCGGTGTAGAGAGCCTTTCCTACAACGATGCTGTGGAAGAAGCTCTCTGTTTCGGGTGGATCGACAGTGTGAACAAGCGAATGGACCAGGACCGTTGTGCCAGACGTTTTTCTCCAAGAAAAAAGGGCAGCGCATATTCTCAGCCGAATATTGAGAGACTGATCTGGCTGGATGCACATCATATGATCCATCCGGCAGTAAGAGAAGGCATTCTCCCTGTCATTCAGGCTCAATTTGTTTTTCCCGACGATATCATAGACGCGCTTAGACAGGATGAGGCCGTGTGGGAGAATTATCAGAAGTTTTCCGATCCGTACAAACGGATCCGGATCGCGTATATCGAAGCGGCGAGAAACCGTCCGGAGGAATTCCGGAAGAGGCTGGATAGTTTCATCGAGAAAACCCGCCGCAATAAACTGATTCGGGGCTACGGCGGAATCGAGAAGTACTATGGATAGAGTCACGCGGAAAAGAATCTCTTTGATGTGAATTCCTGGTCCTCGGGCGCAGCAGCATATCTGAGATCTGACGGGAGACCGTCAGGTCTTTTTTTGCTCAAAACGCCGGCTGGAAGGATGTGAAAACATTTTTCAAATGATCGAAAACCTTTTTCCGCCTCCGCGCGTCAGTATGGCGGAAGGGGCGGTCCGGGGGTTGTTCCGCAGGGGAACCCGGATCCGCATGACGGGATACGGAAGGAGCGGGACGGTGAACAGGATACTGGCGCTGCTGGTCCGGTGGCTGTACCGGGAGCGGGCGGAGTTCCGTCCGGACCAGGAGGGAAAGGCAAGGATGCGGCGGGAGATCGGAGCGCGGCTGGAGCGCCGCGAGGGAACGTGCCGGAGCAATCCGGCGGAGGGAAGCGGCCTCTGCCAGCGAGGCGGAGACAGAACGGAGGAACCAACATGAAGAAACAGACCGTAAGAAGACCCGTGAACGCTGCGGTGATCATTACCGTCCTGCTGGCGGTCCTGCTCAGCGGCTGCGGGAAACAGACCGGGACCGCCGGCATTTTCGGCAAGGACGCCGGGACCGTGGCGCCCGCCGCCGCGGAGGAGGCCGGGGACAGGGACGGCTGGAGAACGGGCGACGCGCGGGCGCGGGAAGGATCCGCCGGCGCCGGGAACGTCGAAGCCGGGGGAACGGGATTCTCCGTCCTCAGCAGTCTGGAAGCGGAGGAGTTCGAATATGACTACGGCTTCAGCGAGGACCGGGCCTGGGTCAGGAGCGACGACGGCACGGTATGCCTGATCGATCCGGAGGGGAGGATCGTCTACGAGATCCCCGGGACGGTGACGATCGCCGGGCAGGACTCCCCCGTGACGTTCGAGCATTTTTATCCCGTGCGCAACGGCACCGCGTACATCACCGGGGAATGCAATTACACGTACCCCGTCTCGGTCATCGTGGACGCGAACGGGATCGAGATCGCCCGCTTCGTCGGCAACGACGAGACGGCGTGCTATATCGCCGGCCGTACGGAGGACCGGTTCCTCCTCGTGTGCCTCGACAGGAGCGAAGTGGTGTCCAACAGGCTCTTCTGCGTCCCGATCGGAAGGGACGGGAAAGAAGCGGACGATCCCCGTCTCGTCTCCGAGGGCTACGTGAGCGAGTACTCCGCCAGGGTGTACGACATGGGCGAGGGGATCTTCGGCCTGACCGGGATCGACGAGGAGCACGACGCCTTCTACGATCTCGGGAGCAACACCGTGCAGAAGACCGCCCGCGGGTTCATCGGAAACGCTCTGAGCTCCTCCTCGGCCAGGTTCCAGAACGGCGTCGCGCTGCTGGACGGCTTCCGGCTGACCGCGGAACAGCTCCGGGAGGACCGCGTGAATCTCGTGCTCCGGGACAGCGCCGGATACGTGGAGGACTACTGGGACCCCATGACGCAGTTCGGGAGGGTCTGGTGCTCCTGCTGGTCCTACGACAGGGAGCAGGGCCTTTACGACCAGAACGGCGCGCGCATCGACGTCCCGGGGGAGATCGGCAGCGCCATGGGCTACACGTACCTGGACGCCTCCGACGACGGGTATGTGCTCTTCTGGGAGACCTCCGCTTCCGGGAAGACCCTTCTCTCCATGATGGCCCCCGACAACAGCTTCCTGTACGTGCAGAAGGTGTTCCCGGAGAACACGTATCCCAGGATCGGGAGAGGCGGCTACGCCGTGGCGGGCGTCTGGGAAGATGAGGAGAGCTACGGGGTGATCGACCGGACCGGCGGGATGCACTCCTTCCGGGAGGACCTCTCCGGGCTGAAGGACCTCTCCGGACTGGTCTTCAAGGGATTCGGGAGCGGTGTCCTCCTGGAGACGGAGACGCATCTTTCCGAAGACGGCTCCGGTTCCGGGGCGGTCATCCGGAGCCTGGACGGGTCCCGGGAGACTGCCTTCCTGACCAGGACCTCGGAGACGCGGACCATGGCCGGGACGCTCTCCGGCGCCGCCGTCCCGGACTTCTCCCGGGCCCGGCCTGTCGGATCCTCCGGGAGCGGAAGCGCCGAGGCAACGGGCGAGGAGGAGATCCGCGGGATGGAGGAGTACGGCGTCATCGTCGTGGACGGCCTGCTGGACGAGGATCTGGAGGTGCTGCTCTTCGAGCGGGAGGGCGTCCGCGTCACGCTGTCCTATTCCGCGGACTGGTACGGCTGGCGGTACGAGGTCGAGAACCGGAACCCGGAGAACAGGAAGGTCCAGTTCAGCACCTCGCCGCAGGTCCTGTACGACGGGATCTATCTGGATGCGCTCAGGGGATCCACCGACTCGGCCCTCCTGGAAGAGGGGGAATCCGCCGAACTGTACGCGGGCGCGCCCGTCACCGAAGCGCAGTTCATGACGGCAATGGGCGACATCGCCACGGGACTGGAGGAACTGCCTCTTCTGGAGGTCACGCTCCACTTCTCCGTCCAGATCGGAAGCGGCTCGGAAGCGGCGGAGTGCACGCGGGTGCTGCGGGACGGATCCTATTCCGAAGACAGGCTCGGCGCCCTCTACGGGGATCCCGTCGGCGATTTCGGATACGGAGGGGAGACCGTGTATTCCGTCTACAGGATCTCCGACGACGGCGGGAACGTGTTCGCCGTCAGGAACCGTACGGACGAGGAGCTGTTCGCGAAATACTACCCGTGGTTCGCGGAATGCGTGTGGTACGTGAACGGGGAGCCGTACGGAGGGGTCTTCCCGCTGCTGATCCCGCCCGAGGGCGCGGGACTGGTCAGGTTCCCGGACGCCGGATCCGTCTGGAGGTCTCTGGAGCTTCCGGACGGGACGCCCCTCCGGCTGGAACTTCGGATCCCGGTGCCCGGACAGGAGATCGAGGCGGAGATGATGACCCTCGACCTGGGACAGATCGGCGGCTGATCCCGCCTTTCCGGGGGCCCGCACGAGGAATCGAGACAGGCGCCCGCTGCCATCGGCAGCGGGCGCCTGTCTCTGTGACGATGCCACAAGATATAGGGTCAATCTGCCGAAATGTGCCCCTTTCAAGACAAGGGCTTGACAGGAGCAGAGGGGATGCGCTATATATATATTACTGTAAAAGAATCTGTGCGTCCGACCGTGCCGGACGGGGAAGCGAGGACCGCGTGAGCGTTTACTATGTGAAGACCGGCGGGACCGGAACGGGCGGGAGCCCCGCGAATGCCGCGGGATCCTGGCGTGAGCTGGAGATCCGGCCGGGGGACACGGTGCTCTTCTGCCGCGGAAGTTTCTTCCGGGACGCCCTCATCGCCCCAGCCGGGCGGGAGGGCGCGCCTGTGCGTTTCGGCGCCTACGGCGAAGGGGAGGCCCCCGTTTTCTGCGGCTCCGTGGATCTCTCGGATCCCGCGGACTGGGAACCGGCGGGGAAGGACCTCTGGCGCTGCGTGAAGCCCACCGGAAGCGAGGCCTGCAACTTCATCTTCGACGGCGGGGAGCGCTGGGGGATCCTCGCCTGGGAGCGGGAGGACCTCGACGGGCCGGAGAAGTGGCACGACACCCGCATCGGGACCGGGGCCGCCGAGAAGGGCTCGGATCCGGATGCGCCATATGAACTTCTCTTGTGGTGTGAGGAGAATCCCGGCGTCCGCTACCGGAGCGTCGAGTGCGCCGTCTTCGGGGCGCGGAAGCTCTGCTGCGCCTCCGCCTGGGCAGAGTTCTCGGACCTCGCGTTCGTGAACTCCGGCGTCCACGGCTTCGCCGTCATGGACGCCCACCACATCCGCATGACGGACTGCGCCTTCCGGTTCATCGGCGGTGCCGTGTGGAGCCGGGAGAAGCGCATCCGCTTCGGGAACGCCTTCGAGCTCTGGGACGACTGCCATGACGTGGTCATGGAGAGGTGCAGCTGCGACCAGGTCTACGACTCCTGCTTCACCCATCAGGGACCCGGCGAGGCGTGCGTCCCGGCAAGGAACCTCTCCGTCCGGGGGAACGTGTTCCGCCGGTACGGCATGGCCGCCTACGAGGCCAGGGACAAGGTCGCGCTGGACAGCGAATTCTCCGGCAACGTCTGCCTGGACGCGGGACTGGGCTTTGCCGCCCAGGACGAGACCCCGCCCCGTCAGTCTGAGATCTGGCCCCAGCCCATGGGGCACCACCTGTTTTTGTGGCGCATGGAGCACGCGACGCCGGGCGGCTGCGTCCGGGTGGAGGACAACGAGTTCGGCGCGGCGCCTGTCGGCGCGGCGGTCTACGCGGTCATCAGCCCCGAGGCGAGGGCCCAGTTCCGCCTCCGCGGGAACCGGTATTCCCCGGCTTCGGACCGGATGCTGCCGGACCCGGAAGAAGACGCGTGACGAGGATCGGAGAAGTCATGGAGTACACGGTCACCAGCCGGAAGAACCCCGGCATCCTGCACGTCAGGCGCCTGGGGAGCGACCGGGAATACCGCAGGGAGAGCGGGGAGTTCGTCTGCTGCGGGGAGAAGCTCCTCCGGGAGGCGCTGGAGCACGGGGCGGAGATCCGCGCGGTGTTCCGGGAGCCCGGCACCGCGGAGGGCATGTGCCCCGCGGGAGTGCCGGAGCACGTGGTCCCGGAGGACGTGCTGGCTTCGGCGTCCCCATTCCGGACGAGCCCCGGCGTCCTCTTCACCTGCGCGATCCCCGCAGAGGGGGAGAAGACCCTCTCGGGGGGCGAGGTGATCCTGGAGACGGTGCAGGACCCGGGGAACGTGGGGACCGTCCTCCGGACGGCGAACGCCTTCGGCGTGCCGGCGGTGGTGCTCACCGGCGACTGCGCCGACGTCTACAACCCCAAGGCGGTGCGCGCCTCCATGGGCGCGGTGTTCCGGGAGACGGTGGTCGCCATGACCCTGGAGGAGCTGCGGGAGGCGTCGGGGAGCGTGAGGATCCTGGGCGCGGCGCTGGGCGAAGGCTGCGAGGACGTGCGGAGAGCGGACCTTTCCGGCGCGGCCGTGGCCATCGGGAGCGAAGGACGGGGCCTGAGCGCTGAGCTCCTGGAGATCTGCGCCGGACGGATCCGCATCCCCATGCGGCCCGAGTGCGAATCCCTCAACGCGGCGGCGGCCGCCGCCGTGGTCCTGTGGGAGATGCGCCGGGAGCTCCTCTGAAAAAAGAGAAAGACTGCGGCCCCGCCGGCCGGAAGTCCGGCAGGCGGGATACAAGAATCGAAACCGTGAAGTGAGGAATCATCGTGGCAGCGAAAAAAGACTTGGTCATCGTGGAATCGCCTGCGAAGGCGAAGACCATCGGGAAGTACCTGGGGAGCGGCTACCGGGTCACGGCCTCCATGGGGCATCTGAGGGATCTCCCGAAGAGCACCATGGGCGTGGACCTGGAGCACGGCTTTACGCCGGACTATCAGCCCGTGAAGGGCCGGGAGGACACCATCGCCGAACTTCGGCGGGCCGCAAGGAACAGCGGGAAGGTGTACCTCGCCACCGACCCCGACCGGGAGGGCGAGGCCATCGCCTGGCACCTCAAGGAGCTCCTGGGGCTCAGGGACGACGAGACCTACCGCGTGACCTTCAACGAGATCACGCGCCAGGTGGTCCAGGACAGCATCCGGAACCCCAGGGACATCGACCAGGACCTGGTGGACGCCCAGCAGGCCCGCCGGATCCTGGACCGGATCGTGGGATACAAGCTCAGCCCCCTCCTGTGGCGCAAGGTCCGCAAGGGCCTCTCCGCCGGGCGCGTCCAGTCCGTGGCGACGCGGATGGTCACCGACCGGGAGGAGGAGATCCGCGCCTTCGTGCCGGAGGAGTACTGGCTCCTGGACGTGGTGCTGGGCGCCCCCGAGGGCGTCTTCACCGCCCGGTACTACGGGGAGGGCGGCAAAAAGCGCGAGCTCGCCAGCGCCGAGGAGACGGACGCGGTGATCGAGGACGTGAAGAACGCCCCGTTCCTGCTCACCTCCCTCAAGCGCGCCGAGCATCCGAAATCCCCCCCGCCGCCGTTCACCACCTCCACCCTCCAGCAGGAGGCCTCCAGGAAACTGGGGATGACCCCCCGCAGGACCATGAGCATCGCCCAGCAGCTCTATGAGGGCGTCGACGTGGAAGGCGAGGGCGCCGTGGGCCTCATCACCTACATGCGGACCGACTCCCTGCGCCTGTCCGAGGAAGCCCTGAGGGCGGCGAAGGAGTTCATCGTGAGCAAGTACGGCACGGAGTACCACCCAGGCCAGCCAAGAAGGTTCAAGACCAAGGGCAGCGCGCAGGACGCCCACGAGGCCATCCGTCCCTCCAACGCCGCCCTGACCCCGGAGCGGGTCCGGGGGAGCCTCTCCGGCGACCAGTACCGCCTCTACCGCCTCATCTGGAGCCGCTTCATCGCCTGCCAGATGTCCGCCGCCGTGTACAGCGCCGTCACCGTGGAGACGGAGTCGGCGGGCCATACCTTCCGCACCAACCGCTCCGTCCTCAAGTTCCCGGGCTACACCGCCGTCTATGAGGAGGGCCGGGACGAGGAGAAGGAGGAGTCCGCGGCGCCGCTGCCGAAGCTCCGGGAGGGCGACGTGCTCGAGCTCAGGGACGTGAGCCGGGAGCAGAAGTTCACCCAGCCGCCCAGCCGCTACACCGAGGCCACCCTCATCAAGCACATGGAGGAGACCGGCGTGGGCCGGCCGAGCACATACGCTCCCACCGTCTCCACCATCCT
>JAEEGL012670038.1_pt1 | contig 18418 bp, 16 predicted proteins | sample 9134231 | NCBI WGS metagenome assembly JAEEGL01 (sample SAMN16246548, study PRJNA631951) | gut metagenome | biome: gut microbiome; feature: rumen; material: fiber-attached | host: Bos | place: Iran: Karaj | collected 2018-10 | reverse complement strand
GCCTGCATCTTTGCCCATCTGTTTGCGCTGTCCGAAATAAACCTTATATAGTCAAGCTGCCAGTGCGGATTCACCGTGTCCTGAACAGTGCGCCTCGGAACAGTGATCTCATCCCACTCAGTAAAAGTCTGGTTCCAGAAAATGGTCCCCCAGGCTTTATTAAGCGCATCAAGAGTTCCATATTTATCCTTAAGGAATTCCCTGAATGCCACCGAATCGCTCTCGGAATAGAAAACGTCCGTCTCACAGTTGATCTCATTATCTATCTGCCATCCGATCACACATTTTCTCTTAGCATAGTGAGACGCAAACGCCTCTACTATCCTGCCTGACAGTTCCAGATAAACTGGCGAATTATAGTTATAGTGGCGCCTAAGCCCATGATGATAGGCATTTCCATTTATGTCGCAGTTAAGAACTTCAGGGTACTTTTTTGTGAGCCATGCAGGCGGAGTCGCAGTAGGCGTCCCCATTATGACCTTCATCCCCATTTCCTCTGCAAGATCAAGGAACTCATCCCAAAAGGAATAATCGAATACTCCTTCCTCCACTTCAACTGTGCTCCAGGCAAATTCTGCTACCCTGACCACTTCAAATCCTACATCAAGCATCCTTTGAAGATCATCACGCCAAAGGTCTTTAGGCCAATGCTCCGGATAGTAGCAAACACCTAGTTTCAGTTCTTTGCCATCAAGTATTGTTCTCATGCCACGCCTCTTGTTTTCTTATTGTTTATGGAAAAGAAATCTCGACTTCATTCTCCATTATACAATATGCACACCAAGGAAACATTTACGTTTATGCCAAAACATGCTATTATGCATTTACAAAGAGTACCACCCGATAGACGGATGGCTCTAACATTAGTTACGTATCAAAAGAGACCGCAGTTCTGTCACAAGCTTTTTCAGCGGTCTCTTTTGATGTTTACTTTTTGAATCGGCTTTGCAAATACTGATGATCGTCACGATGATGCTGATAACCGTAACTACAATACTCACAAGAGTTATCGCAATTTCTATCATCAAGTTTGCTCTCTTTCAGATTTCCCATTTGCATCCCTCCGAACGCTTGAGAGTTCTCAGGTTATACCTGGCAAAAGAGCCAACCGCCTACCGAATACAGGTGGTACCTAAAACTATTATACCGAACATATGTTTTCTGTGCAATAAATGTTTTTTCATAGAAAAATGCGAACTGTTTCAAAACGAATTAAACTTTTCACGGTCAAAACATACCGCCGCATTTGACTATGCGCAATGTAGTAATTTGCTTATTTTGTGATTATGCGCACGTTTATGTCATTCCCCAATATGATATTAGGCAGATAATCCTTAAATGGCCTGATTCTATATTCGCGAGGATCCAAGTAACCCATTTCGCCTCCAAACTGTTCTTTCTTACTACTATTTTTTTATAGACAAAATATACTCACAAAAAGTCATAGCAGAATTCATTGCAAGCCTTGCTTCTCGCTCCTTAACCCTTATACGCCTGCTCCCAACTCCATGTGCATCGCTATTTGCATTTCTCATAGCTCCAATTGACTCTACTATTCTTTCAAGTCCAGATAGTAAAGAATTAATCCTTCCATCATAGTCTTTACTCTGTTGCATATTGTAAAGATTTTTAACCTGATTATACAGTTTACCTATGTCGCCTTTCAGTTCTGTCGGTTGGTTGTTTTTCTCCAAAACATACATCAAAACTTCCTCTATCATAGTTCTTGATTTTGTTATTACACTATCATAATTTCCCGACGCAAGATCATCTCTGCATCGTTCAAGCAAATCCCTTACGTATAATGAATCAATTGTTTTTAATTTATGTGAAGCGACTTCTACAACCTGGTTCAAATCTGTTATATAAAAATGTCCTCCTACAAGCTTTAGCTCATGTCTTCCCAACGCCAATTTTGCATTTATCTGACTAATCGCAGTATTACATATATCTTTGTATACTTTATTTATTTCATCAGCGTTTCCAAGACCTTCAAGCTGATAGAACCTGTTTATATCAAATATGTATTGTAACAACTCATCACATCTATTGTTTTTTACAGCATAATGAAGAAGATTCTCAAGATACATCCATCTGCTCAAACCAAATTCTTGAATCAACCCAAACTCACGGCTCATCTCACGTAGAACATTCCCTTTTAAATATGGCATCCCCAAAATACCATCTGATGCATCATCAAATTTGATATCTCCATCTAATATCGCAATAATATCTTTTCTGTTTAGTAATTCAAAATCTTTAGTCATTTCCCATTATCCAACCTATGAACCAATATTTCTTATAGCAATTCTCTCTCTGATTTAGTAAGTTCCTTTATTACTCCATCATCATCATCAAGCGTTGTATTCATCAACAAACATTACTGTTATCCTACCGTACTTATGTATAGCTTCAAACCTCTCCCCCACGAACACTAGGAACCGCCCCATACCGTCCAAGCAAATACCCCTTCTCAATATTCTCACTCTTCCTAACTGAAAACTCATCCAGCGAATACAGTTTAGCCCCACCGTTCTTACTTTCCTTCTCAGTAAAATATATCTGATCCCTTCTAAACGTCGAAAGAGACAACAACGAAGTATCATGTGTCGTAAAAATCAGCTGTGCACCTGCCTTATTCACACTTGCATCCCGGAACATACCAATAATATACTTCACAATAAATGAATGGAGACTCCGATCAATCTCATCAATCACAACTACCACTCCATTATCAAAGGCATCTTTCAAAAACGGTCCCAGTATAAAGAGCTGATTCGTCCCCAAAGATTCCTCGCTAATATCCAGCGTGTACTTCTCCTTACCCTTGTCAGTATCTACAACATGCTCTGTCCTAACTTCAAGCTGATCACTATTAGAATATCCGCCCATCTGAACCGGTTGACCATTTATATATATTGGCTGCAAACCAAATCCACCATTCGCACTCCCATCTGAATATCCTTTTTCAGCAACATCGATCCTGGAAATGTTAATATCAACAGAACGCAGAAGCTCTTCAGTAAACTTCACATAATCTTTCTGTAGCGGACTCCTATATAATCCATACGCTATCTCTTTCAATACCAGCGCATCTGTAAATGTAATAAACTTCTCAGCGAACCATCTAAACGGAATAGTCGTACACTCTGCATTCCAGTTAGTAGCAGTTGCTAAAAAGAGCTTATTCCATGTATTAAATCTAACTAAAGGCTCTAAAATCTTCCTCTGCGCCTTAAACTCGTATTTCTCATCTTCACGTTTAAATATCAAAGCAGGTCTCTGGCTCTTATACTGAAATAAGTATTCCTCCTTGATGCTTGTCTTATCTGCCGAAAAACCATATACATACCTAACGCCATCGTCAGCAACAAATATAAACTCAAACTCAGATGGCTCGCTCCCGCTCTTTTCATCAAACTTAAACGGAGCAATGCCAGGAATCGGCTGATTCACCTGCATAATATTTGACTGTCTTATCATAATAAGGGCAACTGTCATCGCCTTGAGTAAGCTTGTCTTCCCTGATGCATTTGCACCATAAATAGCAATCGCATTTGTAGCCTTGTAATCACCCGCTGCAATAATATTCTCAGGGTGTTCTGCATCCGCTGAGGGGTTCATCGCTAAGACTGCCTTTTCCCTGAATGACATATAGTTCTTCACAGAAAACTGAATAAGCATATACCCATACCGCCCTTTCTGGTTTGAGTATATGCTTATAATCACACAAAGTCAAATTATAATCGCATTTCATGCAACAATTTGTCAAATTTAATAATTATTTTTTATCATTTATGTCCTATATATAGTATGTATGACGCCAGATATGTCATATAAGTCCCTTAGCAAAAGACCTATCGCCCTTCCATCTTCCTCAGATACTTCACCGGCACTTCCTTAGTCAGCCACACTCCATTCGCCGACAAAAAGAATTCATACCCCTCCAGCGCCATCTTCCCGCTCATCACCTCATAAACCGCAGGCTTCCCATGCCTCTGCCCAACATTAACTGCCGTTGCATAATCCTTAGACAAATGAACATAAAGCCTGGACTTAGGCACAAGCCCCTGCGCATCAATAGATTCCTCAAACTTCACCGCACTTCCATGAAAAAGAATCTCCGGCGGTTCCTTCTTCTCCAGCTCAACATCCACCGGGATCGAATGTCCCTGGTTAGCCCGGATCAAAGTCTTATCCTCATTAAAAGAATATCTTTGCTTATTATCTGTCGCTACTATCTCTTCCAGCATTGCCATATCAAAAGTGTTGTCTTTGGCAATGCCCGCTATAAGCTCATCAACGTTTGCCCACCCGTGCTCATCGAGCGTGATCCCTATTACCTCAGGCTTGTGGCGCAGGATTAGTGACATGTATTTACTAATATCAGTTAGCCCCATTTCCTTCTACCTCTACTGAGTTAGACCGTTCTCACACATGTGCCTCTTAATTAAACAGCAGAACTTGTAAATTACTAGCGTTCACACAATCTTTAATTTCGTATATCTAGAAGCCCAAAGCCTAGACTAAAAAAGCTCCTATAGATATCAATGGAAAACATCCACATATTCAATCCCCAAATATATCTATAAACGATTTGTTATAGTCTATTTGTAGATAGTTATGAACAGAAACTCTTTTTTCTTTAGGTGGCAGCATTCTCCAGTCATTGAATAGCTTTGTTAAGTATTCTTCGTATAATTCAGGGCCAAATAAATATGTATCCTCAAACCTATACAATGTAGGCTTTCCATAAATTCTTTTTTCCATTATTTCGATGCTACGATATGTGCTTAAACAGCTAGCAACAAAAGCAGAATTCTCATACCCATAAACCTGACATTTCTTATCCACCTTTTGTGCTAGTAGATGATTATCAACGATAATGGTGGGTAGCATTCCTGCTATGATAATCGAAGCGTTTTTCCATAGAGATCTTCCTTTCCGAATAGCGCACGTTCTGGCAGCTAAAAACATGCTGTACACATCAATACGTTTGTAATTCTTTATAGATTCTTCATAAGAATTACCTAATCCGTCTAGCGGAAAAATGTCAATCAATATACCCCGCTTAATATCTTTTCTCATATGTTCAATCATCGTTGTATTCATATCATATAGTTTTGCGTATCCATATATGTAGTCATTATTCTGTGAATAGGGAGTTTCAATTATGTAATGGTCAACCCTATCACATAGCAACTCGCACAATCTATTATAATGTGGTCGGGGTATTGCTACATCTATATCATCATCCCATGGTATAAAACCCTCATGCCTTGCTGCTCCAAGCATTGTTCCACTTGTAATATAATATGGAATCTCATTGTTTACGCAAAACTCATGAAACCACTTAATCATTTCTAGTAATTTTTCTTGCAAAGGAGACAACTGTTCTTTAAACATACTCCTAAAACCTCACTGTTTTTTCGTTTTGAATTAAATGCTCAATAAGTATACTTGTCAAAGTTAATGCTTAACTCTTTTTTTATACTCATCAGATATTATGCAACAAATCTTCTCAGAAGAACGACCTGTTTCATTGATTTTAAATTCTTTCTTTATCGTCTCACAATTCAAACGTATATCCAGCTCTGCTCTGTTTTCTATTATCTCTTCTAACCTAGCTTGATCGTAAGCCACATAAAAACCTGCTTGTTCGGGATCAAACACAAGGCCACGACAGTTTTCTGTATATGACTTATAGTCAAACATTGCCAAAACGACCATCTTATTCCGAAGAACAAAATCGCCAGAAGATGAAGAATAATCAGTAATCAATAAATCTGAAATTAACAATAAATCAGTCATATCAGGATATGTTGTAACATCAATATAATCTCCCTTATTTTTTTCACTCAATAAAAGTCCATTTGACGCTGAGTGCGCTCTTACTAAAACTTTCCATTGCTCTCCGTTCTTTTCTAAGATTTCTTTTACACGTATCAAATCTACATTTATATCCTGTTTACTTCTTGTCTTGTCGCGGAATGACGGCGCATACAATAAAATATGATCCGAATATGAAAAACCAAATTTACGTTTAATATTATTTATTTCATTTTCGTCATTTATCACCAATTTGTCGTTTCTTGGCATACCCTCTTCCAAGATTTTGCCGTTATACCTAAAAGCGGATCTATAAACACGCGTGCCAAGTTCTGAACCTGATATACATAAATCAGTAATTTCATTATCAATTATTTTAAAAAACAAGCCTGACAAATCATCAGCATCATACAAAACTTTCTTAATTGCTCTATCCGCATGCCATGTTTGAATGAAGTATTGATTTCTTCTTTTAATAATATTGGGGCCATTTTCAGTATTTGTAACATAACAAAATGCCGTACTAAGCTCTTTATAAAAAAGAACTTTCCTATCAACCTTCTTGACATATGAAGGAATAAAATTATCTATTTTAGAACTATCTTTAATGTACCAGACTATCTTGTACTCAGGAAAGAGCTCACGCATTTTTTCAGATATCGCACGTGGATTATCAGAATATTGTTTCCCTCCAAAGCTTTGAAATACTATTTTTTTTTCAATAGGTTTTCCTACACAGTAAATATAATAAATAATCTTTGTAAGAAAAAACTTTACAGAAAAAAGCAGTCTTTTAAACATTTTATTTCTTTCCTTTTTTTAAAGTTATTATTATCCCCTTCAATTCTGATTGAAAAAAAACGAAGTTAAAAAAAACAGAAACTATAGACGATATTACTACGGTAATAAATGAATACTTGACCCACATAAACCAAAGATTGATTTCCCAATTCATGCGCAACATGCTTCCAATAAATAACAGCAAACTAGTATTTAGTATAATAAGCCCGAGGATCTTAAACACCCTTGAAAAATTTCTATTTAACATTTGCCTATAAACATAAATGATGTATTGTGATGTCCTATAAAGATTTGCTATCAAAGTACCTATCGCAACACCAACCAACCCCCATAAAACAACACCAATAATTGATGTCAAAAGATTTATTCCTGCCTCAACTACTGCACCATTACGCGTTTCTTTGTATTTACCATCAGCCTGAACAACCGCTCTATATGGTTCTCTGATACAATAAACAAGCAATCCTAGCAATGCTACAATTGCATATCTATAGTCAATATAATTTACATCAGTTACCCCTTCTGTATATATTCTCACGAACGGAATTATCATTAGAAATGCTGTTGGGAAAACGATTGATACAAATAATCCAACACACACCTCGATATAATCCAAACTCAGATTTATTTTTGAATACTCTTTATTTGCAAACATACTCCCAAAGAACGCTTCTGTTCCAGTCACAAAAATACTGAACATATTATGAAGCGCAGCTATTACCAAATTGTATACCGTATAAACACTTACTATTAGCGGTGAAGTAAATATTGTAAGGACTACAACATCCACATTATCGTGTATGATATTCGCAATAGATTGCGTCATAACATCTCTTCTATTGTTTAGCGCAGTTTTGTCCGGACTACTTAAAGAATTAATCCTGTACTTCCTCTTGCAATACCAAAAAAGAAATAATGGAGTAACAAAACATACCCCGATGCTTGCTGTTTTAACAAGTTTAATTGATGCTCCTTGCAGCGCCAATAATGTTGATACAGCAGTATTGAATATCACTACAATACTTTGAACAAAATAATATACAAATATTGATTGGTCCGCATCCAGCAAAATCTGATAAGTTATGCCAAAAAAATACTCAGCAATACAACCAGCACCAATTATGATTACAAGAGCAGAAACATCCTGGGATGGTAACGATGTATTGGAAAAAAAAGGAAAAACAAATGACAATATAATTACATAGAGAAGGATGATTCCTGACATCCTTCGCATATAGTTTTGTGTAGCAATTATAATCCCACTTGTTTTTTCATTGTCATTTTGTGCTATGGTTTTATACAATTCCACTCTAGTTGCTCCAGCAACTCCTAATCTCAATATAGAAACAACAGAGAGAAATCTTGTAATGGCTGCTACTATTCCATTAACTTCAGAGCCATAGGTCGTCAATAGTATTCTTGGCAGAATAAATGCTGAAACTGTTATAACAATCTGGTATACCATTGTTGAAGCAATGTTCAACAAAACTTTTTTCTTTCGGCTCACACTATTTCACCTTACCTAAAAGTTCATGTAAATCTTTTAATATCATTAAGGTCTATCCAGCTTCCAAGTTTTTTGTCCCACTCATAATCTGAAAAATCTTCCCATCCGGATCCAGGAAAGAATGTCATTTCTCCAAAATAAACCTTCCCATTTATTTCATAAAAATCAACCCTTACAAATGGAATTCCGCTAGCAAGTTTCTCGGCTAACTCGACCATTTTCTCATAATTCTCTGGACAAGAAATATCCGTCTTACTAGATTGATAATGCCTTTCAAATGGCATTCTATTCCATTCACGATCATAAAACGTCACCTTTAGTGACTCTTTACTATTCCTGTCTGAACACACAAATGAGCACTTTACATTACCATTAAAACACATCAACTTATAATCAAATATGTTTTCGCCCATAAATTCTTCTGCAATAATTCGGGGCCTCACATCCTTGTATGGCCATTCTCTACTCCAATAGTAATAATTCTTTGATAGAGATTTCATTATTTTCTTACGAATGGATCGAAAATCTATTAGTGATTTATCCTTAACAACATACACTCCTCCTGAATCATGTGTACATTTCAGCACGAAAGAATTAGGCAATTGATCAAAATCTATTTCATCAAAAGAATTCCACACTCCTAAATTTTTAACAATATACTCTTCACCAATAATACCCTTGACTTCTACTTTTGCTTCAAATTTATCAACCAAATTGGTGTAGCGAGGATTTCTATCATACAACTTCAACCATTGTAGCTTTTCATTAAAAGTAGTTGGATTATGCAAATCCAAATCATAGCCCAGCTTTGTCTTAAAGACCAAACTTAAATACTCCTCGTCAGGCATTGAGTTAAAAAAACCAAGTTTTGATAAGTAATACACTCTCAAATCTTTATTTCCCATTAAAGCTTGCACAACTCTTCTAATCTTCATCTTCTCTAAATCTCTATATGTCCTTTCCATCCTTTTGATGGAACAAAGTAAAATAATTCCTTCTTGTCAATTTCATTTATTTCTTTCTCATTAAATTCTCGTTTGTTTGATACGACATAAGGAATTGTATCCCTATGACAGATTAAATAATCATTAATATCCCTAATACACTGTAAAGTAGGAATTTTGTTCATATCAAATCCCATTAAAGTACAAATAACTTCATCTACACATACATTATTATCTCCTACAACTATTACTCCTGTCATCTTTGGATCCGGTAGTATCGGACCTTCCTTTTCACCTGATATAACCATATCTGCAATACATATAATCTTCCGTTGAGGTTCTTTTTTTAGCTGGCCAGTTTTAGAAGCATATAAGACAATTTTGTTGATGTCTGCTATTGTTTTTGAGATTGTGTTATTTCCCCACCAACTTCCTTCGCTATAATTTTCTTTATTCAAAAAAAGCCCTAACCCTCGAACAATAAAATTACTGATTTCTACGCATCTCCTTCTTCCTTCGGACATAAAGAGATTTCTACTATCTACCAATTTTGACTGCAATTCATGCACAGTACTTTTTTTTAAATACTCGTCACCGCCAGCGAAAACGTCTCCTTGAATATGATGCGGCAAGTACTCTTTGCGTATATTGACCCCTATAAAATTCTTCAGAGCCCCTGTAAATCCAGCTTTTCTATGGCACTTTGGTTTTGGCAAGTCTATAACAACATCAGCATCTAGCAAAAACTGTGATATGTAATATTCATGAACAGAATCATGATGATGCTTAATGAGCTCGTTTGGATCATAATTAGTTATACGCATTCTTTTCTGAATGCTGTATGGTAGATTATTAAACTCACTATTACTTCCCAATTGCACTTTAACACCTGGTACATCTTTATTGGTCGTTTGTATATAAATCCCATGATCGATTACTGAGTACAATTCCCTAAAGTCCACTAATTGAATATCAATGCCTTTCTTTCGGTACCAATTATTCAATAGCTCATATCCACTACTTCTAATCAATTCATCCCAATTACATTCCTGCATTGGTGCATCGCCAATTATAATCTTCCCATTTCCATCCAATGCAATTATTACATAGTCCAATACAGCCGCCAGTACAGACGGATGTGTGTACAAACAGTCATTCCCTTTTCCTGACAGATTAGAATGCATAACCATATTAGGCTTAAGCAAAACAGTATTACCGGGATTAATATACTCTCCTAATGGATTCCAATCAGAGGTATCATAATGTTCTTTATCTAGCCCTAGTATTCGAAACGAATCTCTTACTGCATCATAAATATAATTTGGACCTTCGCTCAAATCGTCACCCCATAAATACTCACGATACTTTTTACTTGGTCTATATAGAGACTCTTTAGGCGGATACTCTATTTTATCTACAGCAACAACGGCAACTTTACTAAACATAAAAATACCCACTATCCTCCAAACGAGATTTCCTCAGCTAAAAATCAATAACTCATCGTTACCATCACAATAACGCAAATAAGCCGCACACAAAAAAACAACCATAATGTCACTTATCTCGTTAAAATTCACAGAACACAAGCTTAAGAAGAACGATGAACCCAAAAATGCATAAAGAAATGCTTTGGCATCTCTATTACGCAACTTTCTTGTTCTGAGAAAAATAATGAAGTAATTCATGTAGAACAATACAGCACCAACTATTCCTGTATCTGCTAGCAATTGCACAATATTACTATGTGCATATGTATTATATTGATTAAGATATGAGAAATTTCCAATCCCCCATCCTTGGATTGGCCTTTGAAGGAAACGTTGTAATGCCGCTTCGATTAGCTCTCTGCGCATTATTGTACTTCTACTAACAACCGTTGTACCTTTAAACATATTTCCCAGAAAATCCAATAGTCTTTTTCCGATAATATTATATAAACTTGGAACACTTGTAATTAGATAAAAGACTAATAGGATCATTATTATCATTAAGCAAAAATCCCTTATCTTTTTTTTGCCTCCTTCAAATAAACTCTTTACCCCTTGAAACACTATTATCTCAATAACCAATGACCCTAACGCTGCTTTTGATCCTGTAATCATTACTCCTAAGCCTAACAATACCAGTAAAATGACATATACTCTTTTTTTGGCTATGTCATATATAAGCAGACACATCAACGCAGCATATGAAAATATAATGCCCGCTCTATTTGAGTTCAACACATCATTATTAATTCTTTCTTCCAATACTGCACTAATTCCATAGTAGGATAGCATATATAGTTCCAATGCTACTGTCGATACTATGTACATCTTAAAGAACGTAAGTACCCGCTCATTTGTACCAGCCGCTAGTACCACACTTAACCCGACAAATCCAATAAAAAAAAGGATTATCACAATATTTATTTCTGCTGAAGCATACGACCATATGAGAGACAGCATCCCCCAAAAGGAATATAAGAACCAAACAATTACAACTTCATAATATATTTTTTCTTTTAAACAATTGGCATGTTTAACCATGCTAGCAATGATAAACAAGACTAAGAAAACTTTTGACATGGTATTATTTATATATGCCAAAAGAATCATGCTAATCATACTTATGAGCGCCAAAACAGCATTTGAATTATCTTTAAGCCTTATTTTAAAATTCATGTATTTTAACCACTTTTCGTTAAAGTCAAACTCGCGAAACTATTTGAATATACTCATCAATTACTTGATTAAGTCATCAAGTGTTACAGTTTTTATCTCATTAGTTGTTGAAAGATAATCACAAAGCTCTTCAAATTCATCAGTTTTATAGCACCATGCATCATAGAATCCGTCATACTCTACTGATTTTATACTATGAAACAATAAAACAACCGCAGAGTTATCAGGCATTCTTTTTAAAAAAGAGATTATATTTTGAACTCTTGTTGTACTACGAATCGTAACAGATGGAATACATCTCGGAATCTCCCCACAAGACATAATAGATGCTTGATTTAATTTCCAGAAAAGTCCGTTATTATTTAGCTTGTCATTCAAAAAATAAAAAAAAGCATAAATAATACCGTTTCTTCGAGCTTGCGTCCCAGATCTTATATATTTTAAGTTACTTCTTAGTGAATCTAACGTATCTATATTTGAATCGCAGATATCCGATGACGGACTCGCAAATCCTATCCTATAATTCTTACATACTCCCCATTCAAACAGTTTTTTTAAAGATATATTTATATCATCAGTATTGTTTGTATGAGTGTCAGAATGCGATCCTATTTCTATCCCATAATCAAAACATTCTTTCAGTTCGGGAATACTCATCGCTCCTTCTCGTGAAGATAAAAAAATATCATCTCGATTCATCGTACCATCAACAAAACCGGTTGTAACATAGATGCTGCCTACTAATCGATACTTTTTTAAGATTCTATACGCATTATCATACTGATCCTTTCGACCATCGTCGAACGCTAACACCGCATACTTCATGAGTTTCTTTCCTTAACTACTTTCTCAAAAAAATGTTTCCACTTCTCCCCAATCACACTTATATTCATACTGTCAGAAACACTTCTCGCCTTAATGCCACAAGAATCAGCAAAGTCAGGATTCTCCAAAAAGCACATTATCCCTTTTACCATCTCATCAACAGAATTGTTCTTTACCAATACTCCATTATCACCAGTTCTAATCAATGCTCTAGGGCCACCAACAGGGCAATCAGTGGCTACGCAAGGCAAACCTATCGCCATTGCTTCCATCAAAGAATTTGGCATTCCTTCATATTTAGACGATAGTACAAACATGCTAGCGTCCTCCAAAACCTTGGGGATGTCATCTATAAACCCAGGAAAAAGAACGTCATTTGCAATGCCAAGCTTGTTTGCTAAATTCTCTAATTCGTTCTTTTTATCTCCCTTTCCATAAATAACTAGACGATTCTTTCTTAGCCCGACAGGAATTCTACTATATGCATGTAGAAGCATATCCCAGTTCTTCTGCTCAGATAATCGCCCAATTCCTACAATATCGCCGTTTCTATTTCTACTCTGTATACTTCTGTTTACAAAAGATTCACTTATAGGATTGGGAATAACCTCATCTTCTTCTATCCTTATACTCTTATACCAGCTTTTTACATCTTCTGTTTGAAAAACCATTCCATCTACTTTTCTAACATAGTATTTTAAAAGAACCTGTATCAAATACGGATACGTAGACGGATCATTTCTCTCTGATGCTATTACTTTAGCATTGTTTTTTTTTCGTAGATGTGCACATAAACATATTTCAACAGGCAAAAATGCAACTATAACATTGCATGTTGACTGTCTCATATATCTTTTCAAATTGTTGTACTTTTTAATCTTATTAGCAAATCTGCTACCGCTTGTGCAATCTCTATCCAAATAATAGACAGCTACTCTTTTATCCAAGCCATAATTCTCGCCAGAAGTGAATGAAACGATTTCTACGCTATCATTATTCATTACAAAATAATTTGCCAAATTGCAGACAACTCTTTCTGCGCCTCCACCTTTTATTCCACCAATTACAAAACCTATTCTCAAATCTTTACCTCACTTACTCACTCCTTGCTCAGTTGCAATGCTTTCATAGATTGACTGATATTGCTTACTCATTTTCTCTGCGTTGAAATAACTATAGACGATGTCTGCAATTTCATCCTTAAGAATCTCTTTTTTGTAATTGCTTATCATATCCATTTTATTAATGAAATCACTCTCATCATCCAATTCAAATAGTTCACCTACGTTGTTATTAATATCGTATATTTCCTTATGTTGAGGAATATTGGATAACAAAAAAGGCAGCCCACAGTGCATCGCCTCTAAAACAGCCATTGGCATACCTTCTTGTATACTTGGCGATACAAAACAATCAGAAATCATCAGATACTGTTCAACATTTTCTACTCTACCAAAAAAATGAATGTTATCGCAGTCATCAAAGTTTTCACTCAATTCTTTATATGTTGGGCCATCACCCAATAGCATCAACTCATATAATGGAAATCTCTTAGAAAACTTCTTAAATATATCTAGTATAAAAATATGGTTCTTTCTCTTATTAAAACTAGCAGTATAAACAAAAACAAAAGCATCATCTTTAATTCCTATTTCTTTTCTTGATACTTTTACTAAGTTCTCCTTTTTTTCGATTCTTATCCCATTACGAATATAATCCATAGGTAGACTACATTCATTTTTGTAAAAGTCACTCAGGCTCTCTGAACACGCTATAGTCACTTTTGCTTTTCTCATAATGCCTATATGCCAATTAGATAATAATCTGCCTATAAATTTGCCATATAGCATTTCATAATCTATAACATCATTTGCATGTGAAATAATAACTTGTTTTTGGTAATAATGCTTTCCAATGATATAATCCGGTATTAAACCTGTAGAATGTATAACATCTGGTGATAATGAACTTATGTATTGTTTTAATCGTTTATAATTCCCAGTTATTACATCAAATTTCGTAACATTGATATGTTCAAATATAACCATTTTTCTCATTTCCGAAAGAATGGATCTATTTGCATTTTCGTCATAAAGCGATACAAGATATATCTCAAATTTATCGCGATCCATATACCTAACTATGTTACTAATTACTTGAATAGGCCCAGACTTCATGCATCTTGTGACCACATACAAAACTTTAATTTTCTTCAATTCTCTTTCCCGCCTGTTTTTCACGTGCAAATGTTTTAAAAACCCAAGCCCTACATTTATTTGGTAATAGTTTTTGCACAATAAACCTTTTCATACAGTTGCCTATATAGATTTGTCTACTTATCATCCCGTTTTCAAGCATTAATTTTTGGATTCCAATCTCACTTTTAAAATACTTATCACCTCCGCGTCTTGCATACATACCTTCTCCAACTCTGACGTTTACAAGTACTGTACCCGTGTTTGCAAACACAGATTTATTGAGTTGCATCCTAATCCAAAGGTAATAATCTTCATTACAATACCAATCAAGATAGCCTCCCACAGCTTGAACTGCCGATTTCTTGTACATAACAGAAACATGATTTAAAGCGCAACGAGTCTTCATATACTCTTTAATATCTAAGTCATTTGTCGGAACCACTCGTGTACCTACAATATTATCTTCATAATCAATAAACTCTGTAATATCACCACCAACAACATCTATATCTGGGTGTTCTTCAAAATATGATAACTGCTGTTCAAATCTATTTGGAACTGATACATCATCACTATCCATTCGAGCAATTAGTTCGTTTGATGCATTCTCAACGGCCAGTTTTAGAGCATTCCCTAACCCCTTATTTTGATCTAGTCTAATAATCTTAAAGATAGGATACTGCGATTGATACTTATCGATGATTTGATCAAGTTCTAAGCTTAATGGTCCATCACAAACCAAAACGATTTCATCCGGAATAATTCTTTGACATTCAGTTATACTCTGCAATGCTCTGTCAAAAAAAATAGCATTGTCTTTACCATATACAGACATTGCAATCGAAAATGGTTTGTGATTCATTTAAACATTCCTTATCTTTTGTTTTCTCTCTATTCCTAAAGTACCTTTTTGGATAACAATATAAATTGAAAATGCAATATCCCAATATACATTGCTAATCTAAATCCATAAACGTCAGTTGGCTCCAATTATTCCTATCTCTTAACATTGCTTCATTCACATTATCATTTTTTAATGGATATGTAATAAATGGATTCTTATGTCTAGATTTCAAAAATCCTAGAGCCCTCACAGCGTCTTCATTGACACTTTCTGGCATTACCCAAGTACGTATGAATGCAATATTTTTGTGGCGCCTGATTATTTCTTGTATTGCAACCGAATATAGATTTCTTAATTTATTATCTCCTTTGTCTGTATCTATACGATATAATAAAGCTATCCTCTCTCCTTTATACCATCCTAATGAATATGAACAAATAGCTACTCTTTTTCCTTCGCTGTCAATAATACTAAAGAATTCCACTGATTTATAAGACTTTTTCCAGTTAATAAACTCCCTCGTCTGAAGAATATCAAAGCCTTTACAATTTTGTATAATTTCATAGTACTCATAAGGTACTACCGAGAACTTATTAAATACTTTTCTTGATAATTTACATTTCTGAATCGCCAATAGTTTTGCACATGGAATCGAAATTCCTGTCAATGCGCTAGCGAAACTTTTTCCATTTACAATCAAAATATAATTGTTTATATCAGTATCGTGATTCCACTTCATTTTCATAAAACCACCATAGGAGTTTTCATAATTAGGAAACCCTATAAGGAACTCGTATTCGCCTTCTTCTTTAAATGTATTTATAGCATATGTAACTACTTTACTCCACAGTCCTCTACCTCTATACTCTGGAAGAGTTCCACTCTCGCAAGATTGAATAACATTAACTGTTCTATTCTCGACACGATATTTCATTGGCATATATGCGTTCATACTGACTAAACGGGTATCATCATAAGCTCCAAATACATATGAATCATGTATCGGATTCATATAATGCTTTTTTTCCCAAAAGGCTTTTATAGTATTATAATCCTCTTTAGGATTGAATGCCGCCCTGTAGACTTCTAACTGTTCATCGACTGAACTTCTATCAATTGGTCGTATTTCTAACTCTGAATTCATCATTTTTTGATAATCCCACCTCATTGATATATCTTTACTTTAAATTCTGAAACAGCAAATTCTTATTTCAAAACTAAATATTTCTAAAAAAGTATTCTTCTAAATTTATAGAAACCTTTCACGCTGCTCAGTCATTATTTCTCTTTTTAATCTACGTGTAGAGTAAGTTATTCTACAGATATCTTTCCAGCTCTTTTGACGGTTGCGGGATGTTTTTAAGTTTCTTCCAATCACTGTTTCCATTTATAACTGCCTTAACCGTCATTCCTATCAGCTTCCAGTACAATACAGCACTCTTGTTTCTCACATACCAACACTCAAGTTCGCCTTTAAAAGGCATAATGTAATCAAAATAAAACTTGTCTTTGTTTTCATGTGTGGAGAAGTTATGAAGGATTTCTTCCTCGTTACGAAATACAATCGATCCTATACCTGATAACCCCGGTCTACTCTCGGCCAGTACAGCTTTCACTTCAGGCTTATATTCCCTAAATTCTTTCTCAACCAATGGTCTATAACCAATGATGCTCATATCTCCAATTAAGATGTTTAATAACTGTGGAAGCTCATTAATTTTAGTCTTCCTTAGAAATCTTCCCATAGGAAGTATCCTTGGATCATTCTTTTCGGTATATAATCCGCCTGGCATATTAGGGCTGTTTCTTAACATGGTAGCAAATTTCCACACCTTAAACGTTTTCCCACCTTTACCTATTCTTTCCTGGCCATAAAAGATATCATGTTCACCCGTTAGTTTAAGCCCAATCATTATCGGAATCATGAATGGCAGCAACACTACAATTGCACAAAAGGAAAAAAATACATCAAAAAATCTAGTCACAATCACGTTCTCCAGTTTTTTTCTTATACGTCTATTTAAAGCATCTATTCACAATTTCAATAACCGCATCCTGCTGTTCCAAAGTCATCTTATTATCACTAGGCAGGCACAATCCGCGTCTGAATATTTCAGCACCTACATCAAGTCCAGTACCTGCTATATAAGCATTACTTCTTCCTCGCCCATTTCCTTCTCTAGTAATGAAGGCATGAGTACGGTAGATAGGCTGGCAGTGCATGGGCTTCCATACTGGTCTTCCCTCAGCGCCATAAGCATTAAGCGCAGCCAGGATTTCACCAGGACTGCTCTTACCACTCTCATGTTGCCACAACTGATCCTTCTCGCCTCTGACAAAAGGTGCCATAGCATCTTCGTCGATAAGAATACAGCTCAGCCAGAAGTTAGGAACGGAGTTCACTTCATCATAAGGATTCATCTTTAGCGGAAGATTTTTAAATCCTTCTTTATATCTATCGTAGATAGCCTTCTTCTGTTCTATATGTTCAGCAAGATAAGGCATCTGACCTCTTACGATTCCTGCAACTATATTGCTCATCCTGTAATTGTAGCCTATTTCTTCATGCTGATACCATGGTGCATCTTCGCGGCTTTGAGTGGACCACTTTCTGACTTTGTCAGCATCTTCCTGACTGTCTGTAAGGAACATTCCGCCTGCACTACCTGTGATTATCTTGTTTCCATTAAAACTAATACAGTTGTAGTCTCCAAGTGCTCCGGTCTCTACCCACTGGCCACCAAGTTTATACTTTGCACCTAAGGATTCTGCAGCATCTTCTACAATAAGTGCACCGTGTGCATCAG
>JAEEGL012527197.1_pt1 | contig 18418 bp, 10 predicted proteins | sample 9134231 | NCBI WGS metagenome assembly JAEEGL01 (sample SAMN16246548, study PRJNA631951) | gut metagenome | biome: gut microbiome; feature: rumen; material: fiber-attached | host: Bos | place: Iran: Karaj | collected 2018-10 | reverse complement strand
TATTGTAAAACTGTATTAGATGACACCATGCCTGGTGGTCCTGTCGAAAGAACCATTACATATGTTGCTCCATTTACGAAGTGCGACAGGATTGAAGATTATAAGAATGCGTGGGAATTCTTCACCAAGAAATATGGGGAGGTAAATGAATAATGCTTCCATCAATATTAGCACGACAACTAGAAAAAGGCTTATGTGATTACATTGAGACTACTTTCCCTATGACTAATGAAGGGTTTAAAGGCACTCTTGATGAGATGCTTAGAACTAGGGATTCTGTTTATCATGAACCATATATTTCTGTGAAGATGCCTTTTAGAGCGTCAACAATAGCTCCTGATTTTGAATCTATTGTTTTTGGATTTACTCCACATTTGCATCAAAGCAAGGCTTTTGAAAGATTAAAAGGTGAAGACCCAAGAAGCACAATTGTTGCTACAGGCACTGGTTCTGGTAAAACAGAGTGTTTCTTATATCCGGTTCTTGAATATTGCTATAAACATCGCGGTGAAAGTGGCATCAAAGCAATCATCATTTATCCAATGAATGCTTTAGCGACAGACCAAGCCAAACGTATCGCCAAAGAAATTAATAAGAGTTCGAAACTAAATGGAAATGTCACGTGTGGTATGTACGTTGGTGGTAGAGAAGTTAAATCTGCTACTGCGATGGGCAAAGAAAACGTCATCACTGACCATGAAACGTTATTGTCCAATCCACCAGATATTTTGTTAACAAACTATAAAATGCTCGATTACCTTATGGTTAGACCAAAAGATGCTGCTTTATGGAAATCGAACAATCCAGAAACGCTTAAGTTCATAGTGGTGGACGAACTCCATACATTTGATGGTGCTCAAGGAACTGATTTAGCGTGCTTACTTAGAAGATTAAAAGCAAGGTTATATACTCCTAAAGGCTATATTTGTTGCATTGGTACATCTGCGACATTAGGTGATGGCGAATCAGCCGATAATATCTTTAAGTATGCTGGAGAAATATTCGGTGAGCCATTTGAAAATGATGCAATCATTACCGAAGACAGACTTCATCCAGATGAATTCTTTAATGAAACAATTTCTGATTACAAGTTGTTAGATGAAGCCACAAACAAGCTTTTATTAAAGGCATACGAAGAAGATGATGTTTCCTCATTTTTGAGCAAATCTGCAGAAGGGTGGCTAACTGGTTTTAACACTGACGATATTATGTCTGCAGAAAGCAGATTAGAATTAGCCAAACATCTTAAAAAGCATGCATTTACTCGCTCTTTGCTTTTAGCAATGGATAATAAATTTGTCCAGAATTCCAAGATTATTGAAGAATTGATTAAACAGTATCCATTCTTAAATGATTTTGAAGATCCTAAATTTGCTTTAGATACTTTATTTGCACTTATTTCTCATGCTAGAAGTGGAACAAAAGAACATTTAAGACCATTCTTGACAGTTCAAGTCCAATTATGGATGAGAGAATTAAGGCGTGTTGTAGCTAAAGTAACAAATGATAAGATTACATATGCTCTTGCTACCGATTTAAATCAAGAACAAGCAAAACATTATCTTCCAATTGTTAACTGCCGTGATTGCGGTGCGACTGGTTGGGTAACTATTCTTGATGAAAAGCATAACGCTGCCATTCAAGATATGGGTGCATTCTATAACAGGTTTTTTAGTTATGATGACCATGTCACAGTTATGTATCCTCATTCGCATGAAGAAGAAGTGTCTGAGGACTTTATGCATGCTTATTTATGCCCAAATTGCTTAAAAGTTGATTTAATTGAAAAACCGGGCGGTCACGCATGTTCTTCCTGCGGAACAGATGCAATTCCAGTTATTATTCCGGTTGAGTTTAAAACTGCAAGCCATGGTGGGACCAAACATTATGTTTGCCCGCATTGTCAAAGTGAAGGTATCGCCTTATTAGGTTTAAGAAGCGCTACAACCATCAGTGCTACTGTTTCACAGATGTTTGCTTCTAAATTTAATGACGACAAGAAGACGTTAACATTCTCTGATAACGTTCAAGATGCTGCACATAGAGCAGGTTTCTTCAATTCCAGAACATGGAAGTTTACTTTAAGATGTGCTATGCAAGAATATGCTCTCGTTAAAGGTGATGGTTTAACTTTAGAAGAATTCCAAGAAGGCTTTGTTAAATATTGGAGAGAAAAACTTACAGATGAAGAATTTGTGACGATGTTTATTCCAGCAAACCTAACATGGATGGATTCATATGAAAAAATGAAAGAAAAGGGCAAACTCCCTGCTGATAGTTCAGGCTTGTTACAAAACATTGAACTCAGAATGAAATATGAAGTCATGCTTGAATATGGCTTGAATTCTCGTATTGGACGAACTCTTGAAAAGACGTGTAGCTCGATTCTTTCATATGACAACAAAGATATAGAAGAAGCAGCTTCTAAATTAAAAGAAAGAGTAATTAATGAAAGAGGAGAACTCACCTCCCTATCAGATATAGATTTCATTCATATCGTTTTAGGCATCGTTAATAGGATGAGATATAACGGAGCTTTTGATGACAAAAACTATTATTCCTACATTAACGGCTACGGAAAATCTGATTTTACTATTTCAACTGGTGCGTTCTCTTGGATGCCTTCAACTACCGCAGGAAGAAATGTTCCTAAATTTGTGTGCAAATCAGTAGGCTTAACAAAGAAGGCTGTTAAGGCATTTGATGATATTTATAACAAAAATACAAAGTATCACGAAAACATCATGAGCTATTTTATGAATGAATCAGTTCTTGATGATACTAGTGATTATATATTCGAAACAGCTCTTGAAGAGCTTGGAAAAGTTGGACTCGTTAAAAAGATTAAAGTTGATGAAAACTTGTCTGTATATGCTTTAAATAAAGCAAAAATGACTATTTCAACCGAAGTGGACCAATTCAGATGTAATGAATGCGGTCAATATTTCAGCTTTTCTAAAGAAAACTCCGCGTTATGGAACAATGCAACATGTCCTATGGATAAATGCTTTGGAAAGATTGATTTAATCACTGAACAACACCAGGACTATTATCGCAATCTCTATAATTCAGGCGACATTGTTAGAATATCTGCTCAAGAGCATACTGGCTTATTAGATAGAAGCATTAGAGAAAATGTTGAAAACGAATTTAAAGCCACTAATAAAGATAGACAACCTTGGTATGCAAATATCCTGTCTTGTACTCCAACCCTTGAGATGGGTATTGATATTGGTGACTTATCATCGGTCATCCTTTGTAGCATGCCACCAGCTCAGTCTCAATATTTGCAAAGAACTGGTCGTGCAGGAAGAAAAGATGGTAATTCATTAACTGTTACTGTTGCTAATGCAAAGCCACATGATCTCTATTTCTATAGTGATCCTTTAGAAATGATCGAAGGAAATGTTGAAACACCAAAAGTGTTCCTTAATGCTTCTGCTGTTTTAGAGAGGCAATTTGTTGCTTATTGTTTGGATAACTGGGTTAAACAGGGCATTTCTGAAAATGCTATTCCGAAGAACATTGGTATCTGCTTGGCAAAATTGGCCGGCAAAAAAGATACTGATTTCCCATTTAATTTCTTAAAGTATGTTCAAACGCATTTAGCTAGTTTATTAAGAACATTCTTTGAAATATTCCCAGACGTTTCTGATACAACTAAGAACGAATTGAATGAATTTGCTAAAGGCACGTCTGTTGGAAACAGTCCAATGTATATGAAGATCTTTGAGGCACTTGAATCCCTTAAAAAACAAAGAGATTCCATTAGTGATAGTATCAAGGATTTAAATAAGCTAATCGCAGATATTGAGGCCAAACCAGAAGACCCCGCATACGAAAAAGAAAAGCAAGAACTCATTATTGAGAAGACTGCTCTTTCTAATGTTATCTCAGAAATGAATAAGAAGGACGTGTTTAATTTCTTCTCTGATGAAGGGTTATTGCCTAACTATGCTTTCCCTGAATCTGGTGTTATGTTGAAAGCTGTTTTGAGAAAGAAAACTTCAACAACGGGCGATGATGGTAGTGAAACAAAGAAAACACAGAACGTTGTTTATGAATATAACCGCTCAGCATCAGCCGCTATTAGTGAATTTGCTCCATTAAATAGCTTCTATGCCGGTGGAAGAAAATTAAATATCAATCAAATCGATTTAGCCTCATCGGAAATTGAACTATGGAGATTATGTCCAACATGCTCACATGCCGAGAAGGAAGTTGATGGCACGCATGTTACCAATTGTCCTGAATGCGGAAGTTTAATGTGGTCTGATTCTGGTCAATTAAGACCTATGTTAAAAGTCCATATGGTTTATTCAAACTCAGATTATTCTAAGAGCTTGATCGGTGATGAAAGCGATGATAGAAGTGTTAAATTTTATAACAAACAACTTTTAATCGATGTTGATGAAGAACATGACATAACCAAAGCTTATCAAATGGATAATGATGACTTCTCGTTTGGTTATGAATTTGTTAAAAAAGCAAAGATTAGAGAAATCAATTTTGGCGAATCTGATTCTAGCGGCGAAAAGATGTCTGTTTCTGGAATCGAAAGTGTTAGAAAAGGCTTCAGAATTTGTAAATATTGTGGAACCATTCAATCTGGAGATAAACCAAGCCACACCTTCTCTTGTAAGGCAAGGAATGGATTATTGGGTGAAACCGAACCATATGAGGAGTGCTTGTTCCTTTATAGAGAACTTGAAACAGAGGCGTTACGATTACTTATCCCTGCAACAACTTTAGACTTCACACATGTTAAGGTCGAATCATTTGAGGCTGCATTTATGCTTGGCATGAAAGAATACTTTGGCAATGTTGATCACCTCAAGGTTAGTGTTAGTGAAGTACCTGTTGCTGGAAACACATATAGAAAACAATATCTTGTTATCTATGATTCAGTTCCTGGTGGAACAGGATACTTAAAGCAGTTATTACAAAACGAGAACTCCTTAATCGAAATATTTGAAAAAGCACTATATAAACTTGAAAACTGCTCGTGTAATGAAGACCCACAAAAAGATGGTTGCTATCATTGCTTGTATGGATATCGTCAAAGCAATAATATTGGTTCGATTTCAAGAACAACCGCTGTTAATCTTCTAAAGAAGATATTAAGTGGCAAAGATAATATCAAAGTTATTAAGAAGATTGCTGATATTCCTGTTAACAGCTTGTTTGATAGTGAACTAGAAAGAATGTTTATCGAATCATTACAACTTCTTAAGAAAGATGGGAGACCACTCACAATTATTAAAGACTTTGTTAATAACAAGGAAGGTTTCATTTTAAAGATTGGTGATTGCCGTTGGGAAATTGAACCTCAAGTCGAACTGGGCCCATCTGATGGAGTTTCTGTTAGATGCAAACCAGACTTTGTATTCTGGCCGGATAAAGAAAATGGAAATCAAAAACCAATCGCTGTCTTTACTGACGGATTCACATATCACAAAGATATTGTTTCAGACGACACATTAAAACGTGAGGCTATCAGGAGAAGCGACAAATTCAGAGTATGGTCCTTCTCGTTTAATGATGTCATTAGTATGTCTCAGCCAAAAGGAGACTATGCGACTGCGACATTACTACCCGAAAAGATGCCAAGCCCAACAGTGTATCTCAAGATGGTCCAAGCGAAGGAAATTGCCAAGTCTGTCAAACCTTCAAAAGTTGAACCTTTAGAATTGTTTGCTGAATATCTCGAAAACAAAGATGCTGAAGAAGCTTTTAAAATCCATGCTCAAGCATATTCTATTGCTATGCTTAATATGGCTCTCAAAGATAAAAATGACGAATTCTCTAAATGGTGTTCTGAAACAGAAGAATTAAGAGACCAAATGCATGTCTATGATGAATTTGCTTTTGGCAAAACTGTGTTTGGAATTTACCAACCAAGATTAATAAATAATTGTTTAAATATCTATGCCAATATCGATGTAAGCCATATGACCGCATCTTCAATCCCTTATGTTTTTGCACTCTTAAATGATGACGAATCAACTAGAGGCGATAAATACGAAGAAGAATGGAATGGCTTCTGGCAATTTTTCAATATGATGCAATTCTCTAATAACTTCTATGGATGTTCTACAAATGGACTGGCCTCATCTGTTTATGAATCATTGTTGCTGATGGGCGACGACTCCCACGAAGATGAAGAAGTGTCTGATTGGGACGGAATCAAAGAACAAATATATACTGATGAAGCCATTGAATTTATGCAGGCTTGCGTTGATGCCGGCATCGAAGCGCCTTCAGTGGTTGGTTATGAACTCGAAGGAGATAATGGTGTCATCATCGCTGAAGGTGAAATGGCATGGGAGGCAAGGAAGATTGTCTTCTTAACAGCAGAACAAACAGAAGAAAATAAAGAAGTTTTCGAAGAACATGGCTGGACAGTTATTGATTCTTCAAACGGAATTGAAATATTAGGAGGTAATTAGTATGGGTCAACCAATCGTAGCTATATCTGATGATTTTCTAGGCGCATTTGCTAAACTTCCTAAAGCTGTGCAAGCTAGTGCTATCACTTTTATCAATAAATTTAGAAACAATCCTCGTTCATCTGCAATTAATTATGAGAAGGTAGTTAATGCTGTTGACGATAAAATGCATTCAGTAAGAATTAACGATGCATATAGAGCCATCATCGCTCATGAAGACTCGAGTGAAGTTTATCTTTTGCTTTGGATAGACCATCACGACGAAGCATATCAATGGGCGATGAAAAAGAAATGCGAAATCAATAAGATAACCGGTTCTGTTCAAGTGTTTGACGTTATAGAAAAAGGCACTGTCGAAGTTGAATCTACGAGCGAGCTATTATTTAGCAAATTTACTGATAATCAGTTAATTCAAATTGGTGTTCCAGAGAATCAATTAAAATTAGTTAGAAATGTTGTTGATTTAGATGATTTCTATGCAAAAACCGCCTCTTTTGCTAAAGATACATATGAATATTTAGAATGGCTTGCAAACGGTTTTACATATGAAGAAGTTCTTGAATTAGTTAAGTCTGAGCAAGAAGAAAATGTTCCAGAGAACCTTGAAGAAGCATTAAAAACTTCTCATTCCAAACAGTCATTTGTTGTCATTGAAGGTGAAGACGAACTGCTCCAGATTATGTCTGAGCCTCTAGAAAAATGGAGAATTTTCTTACATCCATCTCAAAGAAAACTCGTTGAGAGAAGCTTCAAAGGTCCTGCTAGAGTAACTGGTGGTGCTGGTACTGGAAAAACAGTGGTAGCAATGCATAGAGCGAAAGAGCTTGTTAAACGACTTGATGCGGGCAAGCGTATTTTGTTCACAACATATACCGCTAATTTGGCTGGAGACATTATTGAAAATTTAAGAAAGATTTGCTCATCCCAAGACCTAAAGAAAATTGAAGTTATTCATTTAGATTCATGGGTGGCTCATTTCTTAAAACTAAATGGATATAACTATGTAGTTGATTATGACCAGATCCCTGATATGTGGGAACAAGCATTAGCTCAATCTGGAGAACATCTTGATTTGACTGCGGATTATATCGCAGAAGAATATTCAAAGATAGCAATAGTGCAAGATGAATTCTCTCTTGCCTCTTATATGTCTGCCTCTCGTATTGGACGTGGAATACGTCTTGATAGAGGGACAAAAGCAAAAATATGGAAGGTGTTCCAAGAGTACTTGAGAATCATTCGAGACAAGCAAATTAGAGACGTTGATACAGCTATGTATGAGTGCCGCAAAATTCTCGCTAATAATCCATCATCTGTTGATTATCAATTTATCATCGTAGATGAAGGGCAAGACTTTGGCGTAAATGCTTATAAACTTTTGAGATTAATTGCTGGACCTGAACACGATAATGATATGTTCATTGTTGGCGACGCTCATCAAAGAATTTATAAAAAGAAAGCACCTCTTTCAAAATGCGGAATCAATGTCAAAGGCAGAAGCAGCTTATTAAAAATTAACTATCGTACTACGGAGGAAATTCGCAGATATGCTTTTGCATTATTAAAAGGCATTCCATTTGATAATCTTGATGGAGAAGTGGAATCGCAAGACAAGTGCCAATCGTTAACTCATGGTGAAAAACCAGTGATTAAAAACTTCAAAGATGCAAATGCGGAATTTGAATATGTTGAAGAAGAAATTAAAAAATTAATTGAGTCCGGTGCTGACAGTAGGAATATTTGCGTTGTTTGTAGAACAAATAAGTACATCGATGAATATCTTTCCAATTTCACCAATGCTGGAATTAAGACTTATGAAATAAGAAGAAGCAAAATCGATGATAGAAACAAAGATGGAATCCGTATCGCCACAATGCATAGAGTCAAGGGGCTTGAGTTTAGATATGTCTTTGTTGTTTGTTGTAATGATAGAGTTGTTCCTCTTGCTAGTGCAATAAACAGCGAGGACCCAATTTCAAGAGAAGAAAGTATCGTTTCTGAAAAATGCCTCCTATATGTCGCTTTAACAAGAGCCCAAAAACAAGCATACATTTGCTCATATGGTAAGCCATCAGAGTTTATTAAAAGCGAGCTAATGGATGAATAATAAAGAAAAACGTAAATACATGACAGATTTGTTGGTTTTTCAATCAACACCTTTTATGTCTGAGTTCGAAACAAGGAAAGACTTTCTTAAAAAGACTCCTATTATCCTATATAAATATAGATCTTTTGATAAATACGCTTTTGAAATGATTGAAGACGGCTATGCTTATTTGGCCCCGGTTAAAGGTCTTGATGATCCTTTTGACTGCCTTAATGATTTTACTATAAAAGATTTCTATAACGAGAAGACTCACAAGATTACTCCAAAAGCGGTTGATTTCATTATTAAGTTAGTTTGCCCAAAAGGCATTCAAAACTTATCCCCTAAAGAAGTCAAAAAATTAGCTCTTCAATGCATAAAAGAAGATGGCATAGATTATGAAAAAGTTCCTAAAGTCGTCACATCAAATGGTGTTATGACAAGAACAGAGGTCGAACCATTATTTGTAGTGCTCAATACATTTAATGAAAATTTTGAAAGAGTAATTGAAAGCGCTAAATTAGATGGATTTGCAAAGAGTGCGATGTCTCCTGGTGATAGGGTAGGTATCTGCTCGTTATCAGAAAAGAGAGATAACAAAGTTATGTGGTCCTTGTATGGAAATAATTATGAGGGTTACTGCATTGAGTATGATATCCCAAAAAGACAAGAGGTAACTCCTAATCTTTGCCCAGTCATCTACACAAAAAGAAATAACAATAAGTTTATTGAAAAGATGATTGAATATGCTATGGGCGCATTCATGCGAGCAGTTACCGATGGCCATCTAACTGGTAACATTGGTGCATCGATGGAATTGTTCTGCACAAAAGATACTGATTGGTCATATCAAGCAGAATGGAGACTAATTGCTAATGCGGGTGGTAAATTCCGTTATCTAAATATCAAGGCAGTATACCTCGGATTCAAAGTTAAGAAATCTAATGAGAATAAGATGAAGAGGCTTGCTAAAGAAAAAAGGTTTAGTCTATTTAAAATGAATCCACCGAATGGCAAAAAGAAAATATCTTATTCCAAGATTATCTAGGGCAGCAAAAGCTGCTTTTTCTTTAACTCTTTAGAGTTAATAACCTTAAAAACCATACGAGAATATGGCACACGACACCCAGTATCAGGGAATATGTTTCATTGTTTATTACTATGTAATATTCTGGATTAAAAGTAATATCCTATTTAACTGCTTTATAAATAATTCAATTTTTTATACTTTTGAAGAATTCTTGGCAATGCTATGGTATCCGATTATGATTTTGAATTAAAATAAATCAAATAATTATGAATAATGGTCCAAAATGCAATACTAAGCGGTAAGAAAAATAATGAAGAACAAAAGTAGCAACAATAAAACATTTCATCAAATTATAAATTTGAAATATGTCGAAATAATTAGTGAACTCATTTCTGATAATTATGATGCATTTGCTCATGCTTACTCCTTTAAAAAGAGTAAAGATAAAAAGCTACGTAAATTTGAGTATTATAATCTTTTATGTACATGCATATTAAGAATCAGAGAGACGTCTAGATACTTAATGAATTATTCTTTTCGGCAAGAGAATGTTTGTGGACAAGCCTTTGATTTTTATGAATTTATCAATTGCCTAAGCATAATTTATAGCTGTTCAGAGAGTTTATTAGAAATCTTTAATTTCAATCTAAAAGATGATTTTAAGGGTAAACAGTATTTTATAAAAAGCAATAGAACAAGAGAAAGCGATTACAAATTCTTTAAGTTTATACGTAGTGCAGCTGTTGCTCATCCAGATAATACAACAAATTATCCAAAAATATCAAAAAGAAATAATGAGATTTATCCGTACGCAGTTTGGACCTCAAAAGTTTTTGATTTCTTAAAAAGCGAGCGAGAAAAAGATTCAGATATTTCTTTGCTCAGTTGGGCTTCTTCAGAAAGAAGTCAATACAAAAGGTATTACTTGTATATCGATGAGTTTTTTGCCTTCATCAATGCAGTTGTTGAAGATATTAATAAGGCAGTTCCTATAGTTAACGAAATCATAGAAACTTTTAAAAACAAACATAGATGTAAACGTCTTAAAAAGGAAAGCAGTTTCAATGACTACCATGATTATTTAATGTATTTGAGAAAAAGAATATTATCTTTAAATACTGATAAATATGAATATCCTGATGGAGGTATCCTTTTAGCTGATCACATTATTTCAAATCCGATAATCAGTGCTAATTTTAAATATTATCTAAAAAGAAGGATAAAGAAGCTTGAAAAAATGATGATAGATAATTTTGATGAGATTGGGTTTGATTTTATATTCGATGAATTAAATCTTTATGAAGTGATAAAAAATGAGTGTGATGACCCTTTTTATGTTGATGAGAAATTTAACCGATATTTAAAAAGAGAAGCCATTCTTGAAATTGAAAATGGCAAGTTTTATAAGTTCATACCTGACTTGGCAAAATATCGAGATGACCCTCGATCAGGAAATGATGCCTTTTGGGCAGTATATAAATTATTTTCTTGTGACTCTTTTTTATATAAGTATAAGGACCATTCAAATTATGAAGAGTTAAGCTATGCTGATATTTATGAAATGTCTCTCGAACTAATTTTTGATCTAGCTACCAAAGGTAAACAATAGATATGGAAAAAAATAAACAATCAAAATTATATGAGATGTTGAAAAATATGTCTGATTATTCTATCGAGCAGCCAAAGGTGATAGAAGACTTATGTAGTGAATTATTTATTTCTCCAGCTTATGCACCAGCTTTAGATTTAATGGTGGAAGCATTTTTAACTGTCCATTCATTTTCATTATTAATGTTTGAAGGACTCATTTCAAATGCATCGGCAATATTGCGCATTTTGATTGAGCAAGTTTCAGCCGTTACGGTTATCTGCAACAACCCTAAAGCAATGACTGAGTTTTTAAAATTCCAAACCTGGAAGAAGCAATATTATTCTTCAAAAGGAGAAGAACACGAAAAGATTAGAGATTTTCTTTTTGAAAAGGCTGAATATAGGCACAAAAATGAAAGTGCACTAAAAGATTATCTCGATTATGGTTGGATAAGAGCGTTGAACAACAACAAAAGTGAAAGAAGCGAACAACTCATTATTAAAGAAGCGCGTTTAGAAGAAATGATAGTGGATATAAATGAACAATTGAATGCTTTTGCTCATGGTCAAAGAAGTATCTTTAGCTTTATTAGAAATAAGGATCTTTCAGATAAACATATATCGCGAATAATAATGACCGCAGGAAAGCTGTTTCTCTTCTTATGCCATGCAAAACACAAGTTGCTGGTGAATGAAAACATGACCAGTGACAAATTTTTTAACTCCTATTTAAATGCCAAAATATTATTTTTGGACCTAAATGCCAGAGCTGTTAACAGTAGAATAATTGATTTCATTAAATGTTCTAATAACATCGATAGAGACATTGTGTATTCTATTAGTTCGTTAGACCATAAGAGAGGACTTATGTATCAGTCTGAATTAAATTACTTACAGGTTAATATGGTTGCTAGAGCATATGTACTAGACTTAATCAACTTCATGTTCATGATTAGTTACAAATACTTTTTTAACTCAAACGCCGACTTATTTAGTGGCGCTAAAAATCTAACTGACTTAGTAAAAGCAGTGGGGACAGATAAGCTGTCGGAACGTTATAATAGAATCAGTCATTTAATACAATTTGATAAATTAGTTGAGATGGTTGACTTAATTGATGATAATTGGGGTCCAATGAAAGCCGACAATACTTTCTCTGAGCTTGATGAGATAGTAATGACTGATTTTACATCACTTGTTCATTCGTTGTTTGACGAAGCTTATAAGGATTTTGATAAGAAAGAGTTGTTGAAAGCGTTTGTACCCATTGATTAACAAATTCTTAATTATTTAGTAATTAAAAGATAAGCAATATGTCGTACAACCCTCAAAAAAGATAAGCGGTTTGTCATAAAAGCACGAGCCCACTCATACTCGGATAGATTTTTAGTGATTTTCCTATATTTATATATTCTATATATAAGGATATAGGCGTTAAAACATTGAGGTTTTATTATTCTCTTAGTAAAATATAAGAGAAGTAGACGCAAGACGATTCGTGCAGTTCTTGCTGGGCCTATGTTCACCTTGTGTGAAGGAGTGGTTCACTTCCCCTTTATTTCAAAATAGTTCTCTAATCTCAAAGGGTTGATGAAAGGAGAAAAGATTATGAAATCATCAAAAAAGGTAGAACGATTCGACTACTCTAAATACGAATCAAAATATGCGTGGGATCACGAATTATTAAAGCAGTATGAATTCTGGGGTTTTCATCCAAAGAAAGGAAGGCTCCATATAGATACTAAGCGTTATAAAAAAGCTTGTGAGTCTGTCGGCATCACAGATTTTTTGCCTGACGGTTTGTTTAGTCCTAGAAACACTGTTTATTTCACACCATCAAGAATTCATCGAAATGATTATAAAGTTAATATTTTTAGAGACTTGATAGGTGAGCTTAAAAGGCAATGGGAAGAAGAATACAAACCTGTCTTAGCTAAAATCAAAACACCCAATGAAACATTTGAGAATTATCGGACTGGCGCAATGATGTACACTTCCAATGTAGACGATTTAGACGAAATAGAAATTGAAGCTAGAACGGCGGCCATTAAAAGAGAAGCGGTATACTATAAAGTTTTAAATGAACTATATTGCATGTTTTTGCAAAAGATAACTACCGAAATAGACAGATTTACGTTGATTTTTATGGTGGAATGTGGGTATAAAGGAACAGATTTTTCCTTTGAAAACTTTCTTGTTTTTACAGAAGAGATCGTTGGAAATCGTTGTTTGGACATGTTTAAAAAGATTGAAGGATATAATTGCTATAGTTTGCTTCATAAAATTAATAATTTTCTAAAACATAATTCAAGAGAATCGTACAAGGCGCTTGCTCATACATATCCTAAAAATGTTAAATCAATCGCAAATGGAAATGCGGATAGAGAATATGAAAACGGAATGTTCGCTGGAGATTGGATTGTTCTTAAAGATGGGTATCTAGATAAAGTTTTTTCAAAACTTATTAGATTTTTCGAAAATTATTGTGAGATTGTTTTGAAAGAAAATCTGGAAGAATCAAAGTGGAATTATGATGATTACTTCTATGACGCTCAAAAAGAGATGAGATATCCAGAATCATATTTCGGATTGTCATGCTAGTCTAAGTATAATAAAAAGACTATGGTGAACGGCAATAGCACGAAACTAGTTACTTAATCACCTTATAAATAATTCTATTTTGTAATCTTTGAGGGAGAATGTTTAATAACCTTAATAGGAAGTTCCTATTGATGTTATAGACATATCTCACTCTTTTCTTTTGTTGTCTACATACCGAGACAATAGTTTGCTTGCAAAATAGAGTTAATAAAACATAATTATTTGATACCATTTTAGCACAGTATTTTTAGTAAATTCTTCCATATATTAGGTCTTGTTATCAAAAATAAAAAAAGCCCTATGAAACACACGGCACGACCTTTTATACTGGGAATATATCAAAGTAACTTTCAAACACATACATGGTTATTGGGAACATAAAGAACAAGTTTTTTATTGTAATTTTAGTGGTGGTCGAGCTGAAAATGTAATAGTTAACGGGACTTTTATTGAAAAAATAAAAAATAGTCCCATTAAACAGCCATTTATGGTAATATTTATATGCAGGAGGATATAATAATGGCTAAATTATACAAAAGGGAAAAATATTTATCTAGAATTAGAGGCTTTTATCACGCAACTGATATCATTAAGGTTTTAACTGGTTTAAGAAGGTGTGGTAAATCATCTATTATGGAACTAATTTCAAAAGAATTGGTTTCAAATGGTGTAAATAAAGAAAACATTATATTTATTAAATTAGATAAAAAAGGCTATAAAAGAATTAAGACTCCTGAAAAATTAGAAGAAGCAATTGATAAACTCGCCGATGGGGTTAAAGGTATCAAGTATCTATTTATAGATGAAATACAAAAAGTCAAAGGGTTCGAAGAAACTATCAATGCATATAGAGAGGAAGAAGAGTACTCAATTTTTATAACTGGAAGCAATAGCTATTTGCTTTCTGGAGAATTAGCAACATATTTAACTGGAAGATATATCGAGTTTGAAGTTGGTACTTTAACATTTGATGAGTATCTAGAAATGAAACGATTCTTTAAAATTAAGACAGAAGACATCCGTCTTGAATTTGAAAAATTCATTAAAGAAGGTGGACTTCCAAGAAGCATTTTCTTTGAGAACGCTTTAGATAAACAAAATTACACCAGAAGTGTTATTAAGGAAATTTATGATAAAGATATTAAAAAGAACAAAAAAATTAGAAATAAAGAACTATTTAATATCATTCAAACATATATCATAAACAATTTTGGTTCAAAAACATCCATTGGATCTCTTTGCCAATATTTAAGCAAAACAAGAAAAGAACCAGTGAAGAAAGACACTGTATATAGATATCTAGAGATTCTAGAAAACGCTAAAATTATTTCAAAATGCAAGCGATTTGACACAAAAAGCAAGAAATCAATAAACGGCGAAGAAAAATACTATTTGACAGACTTGAGTTTTTATTTTGCCAACAACGTTGATGGCAGAATCAATTATGGTCCAGCATTAGAAAATATTGTTTACAACTATGCAAGGAGCAAGTCGTATCAAATTAGCATTGGCAAAGTTGGAGATTTGGAAGTTGATTTTATATTAAGAAACCCTTTTGATAATTATTCTTATGTTCAAGTTGCAAGAACCATCTATGGTGACGAAGATGAAAGCGGTATTGATCACACTCAAGAAAGAGAATATAGATCATTAGAAAAAATACAAGATAATTACCCAAAGTATATTTTATCCCTTGATTTTCTCCTACAAAACAGGAGCGGGATTATACATAAAGATATGATCTATTTCATGAGCAATGACATGGATTTTTAGGGGGATAAAATTTAAATATTTTTAATTTAGTCCTGTTAAATACCGATTTTTGGACATAAATCGTAACATCATATTTCTGTTGCAGGGTCACCCAGTATCAGGGAATATGTTTTATTGTTTATTACTATGTAATATTTTTAGATTAAAAGTGATATCTTATTTAATCACCTTATATATAATTCTATTTTGTAATCTTTGAGGGAGAATGTTTAATAACCTTAATAGGAAGTTCCTATTTATGTTATAGACATATCTCACTCTTTTCTTTTGACTTATTTTATATATTAGATAACTGACTTTATCAGGAGAGATATTCTTATTCTCTACGCTTTCAGTTATCTTCTTAAATTTCTTCGCATTAGTCTTATATAGTTTTGTGTTATCCACAAATCTATTTATTGATTTCATAGAATCATCTAATAATGTTGTTTTAACTGCGCCAGGTCTTACTATTATTACTTTGATACCAAATACTTGTAGTTCCATTCTTAAAGAATAGGCATATTTCTCTAATGTTGATTTAGTAATACCGTATAGTCCAGTAAATGGTAAGGGATCTAGTGGTCCTAGTTCACTAGATATCATTATTATCTTTGATGTTTTATTTAATAGAGGTAAGAATATTTTGTTAACTCTATATATAGAGAAGACATTGATATCAAATATCTTGATGAATTGTTCTTCGGGGATTTCCACTAAAGAGTCGAGATTATAGATACCTGACAAGGTAATAATATAATCTATATGATTTATCTCTTTAGAGATGATGTTATAAGCATTAATCACATCATCGGTGTTTGTTAAATCAGTTTTGATAAATGTAAAGTTATCACCTAACTCTTCATTTATCTCTTTGATATCTAAACCATAGACTGTATGTCCATAAGATAAATATCTCTTAGCGGTGGATAATCCCATTCCCCCTGATACACCTGTGATTAAGACATTACTCATATACACAAATAATAGTGGATTTTAATAATGATTTCATTATTTGCTTTTAACAAATCATACAATAAACTTAAAATATTTGTGTCTTATGAATAGTGGCATTAGAAGATTATTATTAGTGGTATTGAGCTCAACTTCTATTTGTTTGGGTTCTTGCAATTCATCAAAAATCAAAATCAATTCAAGCAACGCAAATAAGTATTTTAGGACGACTATTACAGAATTCCCCGCTAATTATGGAAACGGCAACTATTTTCGTTTTTCATATACTACAAATATATCTTCTGGATATAGAGTCGATGAAGTTGTTTCTTTGTTTTATCAAATCAGCATTAAATACAGTTATTATTCATATATCGAAACATCTTCTAGCTTTAGTCAAACAAGCGAGAGTGTTTCCATTTATCCAAATCATTTTAGTAATAGTGGCTCTTCCGCTTTTTATATTAACTGCAAAATTAACGATTTAATCAATTATTCTTTCTCTTATTCAGTTATTTCTGCTAGAGGAACCATCAGTAAGATATAAGTTTATCGTTATATTTGGCCAAAAAAGTATAGTAGTGGTGTTCTATTCATTAAGCAATTATCAACATCATTCAAAAAGAAGAGCTCCTGCTCTTCACTTTCTTATTATTCAATTATTGGTAATTCGACCTTTGTAGTGCCGAAATCACTATAATTCCATGTGTTAACTGAGACATTACCTTTGCTATCCGTCATAGTGTATGTTTGATAGATGAGTTTATCGTCTTGGAATTTCACCTTTACATCTGTGTAAGTATAATACTGATTTAACACCTTACTCTCCGCGATCATTTCGTAGCAGTGATTCTCGGAGTTATATTTGACCTCATCATAATTGACGATATAGCCGATGTCAGGTAGTAGTAACACATCTTCACCGCTATAATCTTGGACGGTGGCTTTTATCATATTTCCATCCTCTTCATAATAGACATCCGCGGTCCAAGTGTTATTCTCTACGTTATATGTGCCTTCTTTGAATTCGAGATAATTATCACCATATTCTGGGATGTAATAGAACACCTTTCCATTATCTATTTTGGTGATTAACTCCATTGTTGAATTATCATTCCTAACTTCATGGTTGGCCGTAAAGTTTGTGGATAAGATATTCTCGTAGTAGTGGCCTTGTTTGGCTAGTTCATTATATTGGCTTTCGTTAACTTTATAACTAATTGGTTTAGTGTGACTGCTTGATTCTTCTTTGCTATTATCATTTGTTTTATGACAGCTAGAGAGGAACATCGTTCCTAATAGAAGTCCACTAAAGATGATGTCTCTAATTTTCATAGGTAATTACTCCGTTCTTTTATTGTATAACCTTTTTATTTCTTCTTCAGTTGATAGATATTGATAATCTTTTCTAAGAACATGTTTTGGTTATAGATATATTGATTAGAAGCTTCAAATCCGATTAAGGAATTATTCGCTGCTTCCTTATATAGCGATAGTGTTAACCCCAGTTCTTTCTTGAGATATCTATTGATATTCTTATTATTATCGTTTCTATCGATATTAAACAAATACTGATTTAATGTTGATTCATAACATATAGTCCACACTTTTAAGTAGGAAGTGATTTCTTTAATTATAGGGGTAGTGATATTAACGCTACCTAACATCTTTAAGGCTTTCTTAAAGTATTTAATAACTTTATTCATCTTAGAGATAAAGGCATCTCTATCACTAGTCCAACTAGAGATATCATCATAAGGGAAGGTCACCATCGTGGCCTTTCTTTCTGTGCTACTTTTATATAGTAGATTAATTGGTCCATGATTAAGTGGTGATAGATATAGTAGTTGTGATTCAAATGGTAGATAGGAGAAACCGATTGATATCTGATGGAAGATATCTTTCATAATTTGATAATTATCATTAAATGTTTCTTTTAACCAATTATCATAATTA
>JAEEGL012117052.1_pt1 | contig 18418 bp, 11 predicted proteins | sample 9134231 | NCBI WGS metagenome assembly JAEEGL01 (sample SAMN16246548, study PRJNA631951) | gut metagenome | biome: gut microbiome; feature: rumen; material: fiber-attached | host: Bos | place: Iran: Karaj | collected 2018-10 | reverse complement strand
TAACTGGATGCCGCTTCCGCAGATAGCCCTCAAGGCTGAATACTCACACCGCTTCCTGCGCAGCCAGTACAACGACGAGCCTTCGGTCTCGATCGGAATCGCCTACATGGGATTCTTCAACAGATAATTGTTTTAATAGTATTGGATATGAAAAAGTTGTTTAAGTTTTCGCTTGTCCTTGCAGCAGCCGCATCTTGCCTGGCTGCCTGCAACAAGAACGACGATCCTTACGGACTCTCTACAGAAGAGCAGGAGATGAAGGAGATCGTGCATCAGTATGTCCCCCAGGTGGTCTATGCTACTTACGGCGACCTTGCAAAGGAGAGCAATGAGCTTTACGAATTGCTTTCTGCCGCTTCTCGGAAAGGTGTTGCATCCCTTACCCAAGGCGAACTCGATGCCATATGTGCCAAATTCCTCCAGGCCCGCCAGAGCTGGGAGGAGTCGGAGGCCTTCCTTTACGGAGCCGCGACGGATTTCGGTATCGACCCCCATATCGACACCTGGCCGCTTGATGTCGAGGCTCTCGCTACATCCCTCTCCAATGCGGAACAGGTAGCTGCCCTTGAAGGTGAGGATGGTATCGCCTATGCCGCAGCCAAACTCGGACAGGAACTGCTTGGATTCCATGGGATTGAGTTTATCCTGTTCCGTGATGGAGCCAACCGTAAGGTCGAAAAGCTTCGCTCGAACGAGGACCACGTGGCCTTTGCAGGCAAGACGGTTACCGGTGCTCAGGAACTTGTATATGCTACGGCAGTGGCCGGGGACCTGCGTGACAACTGCTACCGTCTGTGCGTATCGTGGAATTCCGCCGCTCCCGCTGCTTACAAGGCCCGCTGTGAAGAACTTGAAGTCGCCGTGACCCTTACCGGTTCGGACAAGACCTATGGCGAGAACATGCTCAATGCGGCTGAGATCGGAAGTACATACTCAACGTGGCAGGAGACACTGTCATCCATCCTGCTGGCCGGCTGCTCGAACATCTGCAACGAAGTGGCCAATGTGAAGATGGGCAACGCCCATTCCGGAGAGGATGTCAATTATATCGAGTCTCCTTACAGCAAGCAATCCTTCCAGGATTTCATCGACAATATCCTGAGCATCCAGTATACTCTCTACGGCGGTGCAGGCAGGACATCTGCGGATACCCATTCCCTGATGTCATATTTCAGCAAGCACAAGTACAGCGGGGCATCAAATCTCCAGAAGGCGCTCGAGTCCTCGTTGACCACTTTGAAGGCGTACCAGTCCAAAGGGGCCTTCGTGGACATCTACACGGATGCGTCGGTGCAGACAGCCATGGATGCTGTCAACGGTTTGGATGAGGAACTTAACAAGGCGGCATCATGGATCGTAAAGCAGTAGTTCTCCTGGTTCTTGCCGCTCTTTCAGCCGCGGCTTGCAACATCAATGGCGATGACCCGTTCTCCAAAAGGGAACCGGATGCCAAATATGTAGGACAGACTGTCGGCAATTTCGATGCGTCGGAATGGTATCCCGGAGGTGCCATGGGTACCACCGAAAATGTTACCGAGGGGTGTTACGAAGATGAAACCCCGGCCGTGACAGCCCAGGGCCTGGAACAGGCCTTCAACCTGGGTGAGGCCGCCTTCGAGCGGAAATTCACCCAGAACACCGAACCGTTCAAAGGACTCGGTCCGGCTTATGTCCGTTCTTCCTGCCTTGATTGCCATCCTGGATATGGCCACGGAAAATGGCAGAGCCAGTACAGGGCCGATTTCGGAAATGGATATCTTCTGGTTGTCTATCACCCTGCAGACGGGGTCAACAGTGATGACGGCCCGTACGTGGCTGAAGTCACCGGTATGCCCCAGACCAAGGCTGTAGCGCCCTTCCTTCCTCCCATCGACGAGGACAAGATAGTCATCAATTGGGTGAAGGTTTCCGCGATGGAAAGCGGTCTTCCCATGAAATTCCCCGATGGCGAGACCTATGAACTGATCTATCCGGAACTGTCGATTCCCGAGGATGCATTTAACACCGATCCCACTCCTTACCAGACAGGAGCTGTTGCCTTCCGTCTCGAATCTACTATCGGTATCATCGGTACGGGCCTCCTGGATGCCATTCCTGCGGAAGACATCAAAGAGCAGTACAAGGCGGAGGCTCCATATGTCGAGCTAAATCCCGCTTTCTGGGACAAGGCGGCCAATGACTTCGCCCCTACCGCATGGTATACCCTTGCAGAAGGACAGTTCGCTGACGGGACCCCGGCACCAGCCGGAACCAAGTTGCTCAAGCGCTTCACCTATGCCATGACACGGGCTTCCCTGCAGGACGGTGCGGGAGCGAACGCCATCTGGAACATCACCAATGTAAGCCGTGGCGACAGGCATTTCCTCTACACTACCAAGGCGTGGGCCAAGGCAATGTCCGAGACTCCTTCCGTAATCGCTGCCATCAAGGCCGATCCTTCGTCTCCTTATTACGCTGACGGTACGGACGAGGGAATCGCGGAGGCTGTGCTGAACCTGCTCGACCCCAAGACCGACCAGTTCGACAACAAGTGGCACAACTTCACTCCCGAAATGGGAGATGACCAGTACTACAATTTCCTTGTCTGGCATCGTGGCCTCTCGATTCCCAGGGCACGGAACCTGAACCGCAAGGAAGTGCAAAGGGGTAAGGAAGTATTCAACAGGATTGGATGCGCCACGTGCCACAGGGCCTCCTGGGAGACCAAGGACGACAACTACTGGGCCCCGAAGATTACGAAGGGCAGGCAGCTTCCCCGTTACCAGAAACAGAAGATTTATCCCTACACCGACATGCTTCAGCACCGTCTGTACATGAAGAACGGTATCCACGGAAGCTGGTGCCGTACGACTCCGCTTTGGGGCAGGGGACTTTCCCGCGCGAATACCGGGGCCGAGGACAGGATACATGACTGCAGGGCGCGGAATGTAATAGAGGCTATAATGTGGCATGGCTACAGCAAGAAGAGCGATGCCTACGAGAGCACGGAGAAGTTCTTCAACCTTCCCAAGGAAGACCGCGACGCAGTGGTGGAATTCATCAATTCGATATAATCAGTACCGATGCGCTTCCTGGACTGAGATTTTACTATCTTTGTCTTATCATGAAGCGCATCCTTATTTCTTTGGCGGTCCTGCTCGCGGGGCTGACGATGGAGGCGAAGGTGGAACTTTCGCCTCTTTTCACTGACAATATGGTTTTCCAGCAGAATGTACTTGCGCCTGTATGGGGCAAGGCTGCTCCCGGTGCCAGGGTGACGGTAACCCCCTCGTGGGACGGCCGGACGTATTCCTGTACGGCTGACGCCAATGGCCAATGGTCAGTGGAAATAGAAACTCCGGAGGGAAGTTACGAAAGGTACACCGTCACTATCTCTGACGGCCAGCCCGTGGTCCTTCAGAACGTCCTTGTCGGAGAGGTTTGGCTCTGTTCCGGCCAGTCCAACATGGAGATGCCGGTCGAGAGCTGGAGGGCTGTGAGGGTCAACAGGGATGACATACAGAATGCCGCCGACTATCCGTACCTCCGCCTGCTTTATGTCACGAAAACCACCGGGATGTCCCCTCGCGACAGCTTCGATGCTGAAAACGGAGGATGGACGGAATCCCTTCCGAAGACGGTCAGGGGATTCTCCGCGGTTGCATATTATTATGGCCGGGCCCTCCAGCAGGAACTGAAGGTGCCGGTCGGAGTCATCGAATCCTGCTGGGGAGGAACCATAATCGAGGCCTGGATGAGCGCTGAAGCCTTGAGCAGTTATCCTGAGATGGCTCCCAAGATCGCCCAGGTGGCGAAACTGGCAGAGACGGAGACGGACCGTGAGAATACTTTCAAGAAGGAGATGGCCCGTTTCGTGGCCCAGGCCAAGGCCGACGACAAAGGTTTCGCCGGAGGGAAGGCTCCTTGGGCGGCCAGGTCCTATGACGATTCTTCCTGGGGTACGATGAAACTCCCCGAAAAGATACAGGCGCTCTGGCCATCGACCAACGGAGTCTTCTGGTTCCGCAAGGAAGTGGAGATACCTTCTTCCTGGGCGGGCAGGAACCTTACCCTCAGCCTGGGACCCGTCGATGACTATGACGAAACCTATTTCAACGGGAAACTCGTCGGTACCGGGGAAGTCTGGAACATGGCACGTGAATATGTAATCCCGGGCAAGATGGTCAAGGCCGGGAAGTCCGTCCTCTGCATCCGCGTTACTGACGACCACGGCGACGGAGGACTGTACGGTGCTGCCGACCAGCTTTATCTAGAAGGACCGGACGGTACGCAGATCCGTCTCGACGGGGAGTGGAAAGTCAAGAAATCCCTGGACTTCGGTTCCAGGAAGGTGAGCACAGCCCGTGAGCCCAATCTGGCTTCCGTGCTTTACAACGCCATGGTAAAGCCTCTGGTCCCGTTTGCGATCAAGGGAGCGATATGGTACCAGGGAGAGTCCAATGCCGGCAAGGCTTACCGGTACCGTGACCTGATGTCCGCGATGGTGCTTGACTGGAGGTCAGCCTGGGGCTATGATTTCCCGTTCTACATAACCCAGATAACCGGCTACCACGAGGTCAGCCCCGTTCCCGGGGAATTCTCCTGGGCGGAACTGCGTGAGGCACAGTCAATTGCGGCTTCTGCCCTGGATGCCGCCGATGTGGCCTGCATAATCGACCTCGGAGAGGCGGAGGATGTTCATCCCGTAAGGAAGAAGGAAGTAGGGGACAGGCTGGCCCTGCTCGCATTGGCCAACGACTATGGCCGCGATGTCATTCCTTCCGGTCCCCGTTTCGAATCCTACAGGATCGGGCACGGGAATATCCGGGTGCGTTTTACCTCCGTAACCGACGGGCTGAAGGCCGTTCCTTCAGGCTCGCTGGCCGGGGCCCGTTACGGATCCCAGGCCCTTGGATACGACATCGTGAAGCGTGCCGAGAGGGGAGAGGTGACCGGCTTCCAGATCGCCGGAGCCGACAGGGTTTGGCACTGGGCTACGGCCGATATCAAGGGCGATGAAGTCATTGTATATTCGGAATATGTCCCTCATCCCGTCGCCGTCCGCTACGGCTGGGCCGACAATCCCGTATGCAACCTCTTCAACTCCGCCGGCCTTCCCGCCCATCCTTTCCGTACCGACGACTGGCCCGGAGTGACCGCAGGCAAAGAGTAAACAAATAATAATATGAATAATATGACCCCCAGAGAACGTATAATGGCCACCATCAACCGCCAGCCGGTTGACCGTCCCCCGGTGGATCTGTGGTGTACCCCCGAAGTGTTGGATTCCCTCCGTGGATATACTTCCACTGAAGACGAGCTGGAAGTGTACAACAAACTCGGAGTGGACAAGATCGTATGGATATTCCCCGGTTATGCAGGGCGGTACTTCGACCCCAATGACAGCGGAGAGATAACTCCCTGGGGAGTCCCGACCCGGATGGTCAAGGCCGGACTTGCCACGTACCAGGAATATATCAACCCTCCGATCGGGGAATATATTGAACCGTCGGAGTTGGAGACTTACCATTCCTGGCCGGATCCCGACAGGTTCGACTATGAAGGTTCAAAGGCTCTGGCCCGGAAGGCGCGCTCCTGGGATTTCGCCACCATAGGGCCATGGATTTCGCATTTCGAGATCTATTGCCAGATGCGAGGACTGGAGAACGCAATGATGGACACCATCGCCTGTCCGGAATTCCTGGATGCTGCACTGGACCACATAGATGCCATCCAGACGGTGATGCTCGAAAGGTTTCTGAAGGAACTGGGTGACGATATAGATATCGTGTTCATCAGCGATGACATGGGCATGCAGAACACTATGCTGATTTCGCTGGAGTCATGGGAGACATTCTTCAAACGCAGGCTGAAAAACTGGTGTGACCTGATCCACAGCTACGGGAAAAAGGTCCTATACCACACGGATGGCGCCGTTCTGCCCCTTATTCCCGGGCTGATAGAATGTGGTATTGACATCCTTAATCCGATACAGCACGTATGCCCCGGTATGGACACCGCAGGGCTCAAGGAAAGGTTCGGAAAAGACCTTATCTTCCACGGTGGAATCGAGAACCAGCGCATCCTTCCGAACGGAACCGCGGCCGAAGTGGCCGAGGAGACCCGCCACTGTCTCGAGACGCTAGGCAAGGGAGGCGGCTACATCTGCTGCTCCTGCCACAACGCCCAGGCCGGCACCCCCGTCGAGAACATCCTCGCGATGATCGACACGGTGAAGACCTATCGTCCCTGACCGCCGCCCGGCCCTGGAGCCTGTCGAAGGGCCATAGCACCCCCGGTCTGAGCCTGGCGAAGGGGCCTGTCGAATGATCGAAGAGCCGATTTTTACTCCATGGCCGGGAATTCGCCCTTTCCCCGGCCTTGGAGTGTTTTTTTGACCCCCACGGCCACGTTTCCCCACCTTTTCCCGGCCCTGGAGTATAGTGTTATATCTATAATTTGCACGTCGCACATCACGAGGCTAGATGCTGGCGAGCATATAAACAATCAGGCGACCCGGGAAGGGCCGCCTGATAAAGTATACTCTTTTACTGGAGTCTACTCACCTCCTGTTTCAGGAGATTTCGTTGTCGTCTTCTCATTGAAGGTGTTACGGACAGTTGCTTCTGCCTCCTTGGGAGTCTCCTTAGGTAAGTTTTCAAAGATGAAAGGATTCACCTGATCTTCTCCGAAGGTATATTGGATACCATTGTCCTGATAGTTGTATGACCAAGCCCAAGCATCTTCCTTGATTCTATAGAAGAAATGAGGATTCAGACCTACTAGCTTCTCCATAGGAAGACCATCTTTATCTTTTGGAGAATTACTGTTAACCATTACCTTGTCAAAGCTCTTCCATTGGTCGTTGGCGATAGTCCGAGGATCAACTCCTTCTACATAGTTGGTGTATTGGATATTGAATACAGCACTGTCTTCTCCTAAAAGCCCTTTTTTCTTGATCCAGATCTGTATAGGAATTTCGACGGTAGGACGATTAAATGTAACCAGCGGTTCTGTTTTCCCCTTTAGGTAGATACCAGACTTATCATCGTTCGTGACTACGTTTGGTCCTCCAACAGCATCAGGATTCACAGTAATCTCAAAGCTTATGATTTGCTTATATCCGCGACCGCCTGTAATTGTTCCATGGTCATCAATAGCAGCGCAATAATTATCTGAAAAATCGAAGCCCTTTGTAGAAACTGTATTAGTGCTAGGGTCAACTTCCGGGGTGATTGGAGGTAGGCCATATTCAGTTGGAACCTTAGCCTCTCCGAAAGTTAGATATGTACCCGCATATCCTTCTCCGACCTGGGCGGCAGTCTTTGTAGTCTGGCCTGTACAAGGAGCGACTTTGACAGTAATATCATCAGGTTCTACACCTTCTGGGAGAGAGAATGAACTGGAAATAACATCTACAGTGACTGCTGATTCTGCAGTTACATCTGTGTTTCCACTTCCTCCAGATTGCTGGGCAACCATCGTAAATATCGAGGTTAGGTCAGCGTTGGATGCATTCTGGTAGTAAACTCTTTTTGCCTCTGCAATAGGATTGCCCGGCTGTGACATACTCTTTGCATCAGGATAATTGGAGGAAGTATAGTTCATATAGTTGTTCACCCTGGACTCATCACTTCCTAAATTAGAGAATACACCAATTGTAAAGACATTAACTTTATAGTCATTTTTAGCATCATACGCCCTGCTGATAGTATGTGTGGCGACATCTGGGTCAAATCCTCTTGAATATGTCGGGGAACCATCTGTGAAGAATACAACAGTTTTTGAACTCTTAGAACGGTCATTTTCTCCTGATGTGGGAAGACTTGCAATAAGACGATAAGCCAAATTCATTCCAAAATCAGAAGCAGTTGCACCCGAGGCGTCGAAAGCATTAACTGCTGTTTTTAAAGCACTGACATTAGCATCAGTTGCGGTTAATGTAAATCCCTTGACAACTTCAGTGTTGTTGTAAGTATAATATCCATCTTGATAATGGTTATTACCGTCCCCGGATACTGTGATTGGAGCATTATTGCTATTCCAAGTGGTAGAATCATCTGTATAGCGGTCTCCAGCAAATTTAACGATTGCTATCTGATTGCCAAGACTTGTATCGTTCCCGTCTGCATCTTTTCTCCTGGTTTTCGAAATTATTTCTCCATCTTCGTTCCTTTTGACATCGTATAAGTCATTCTCCTGAATGGTTTCAATGAATGAGCCCACAGCAGTTTTTAACGCATCTATCTTTTTCTCCCCCCAATAAAGAGTACCGGACCAAGAAGTACCGTTGGAAAGGTTATGCCAACCATAATTTCTATAGTATTGAAACCTATTATTATAGTACCTCACCTCACAATACTCCTCGGTGTAATAATCCTCATAAAAATAGTAATATGTTGTTCCGGAATTTAAATCTGATGAAGTCCAACGCTTAGTTTCATTATACATCAGATCATCCATCGAACCCGAAACGTCAAGAACAAGTACGATGTCGGCTGGGACAGCTTCATCTTTGATGGTAACTTCACCGGTCACAAAGGCCTCCAGGTCAATGATGTATTTGTCAGTAGTACCTGGCTTAAGTGTGGCACTTTTCCTATAGGCAACCCCGCTTTCATCTAGAATATAGACTCCATCCGGCAAATTCTGGGCAAAAGTGGTCAGTCCAGTCATCAGGGCTGCAGCTGCTAATATGTATTTAAAAGTATTCTTCATGGTATATTCAATATTAGATTCAAAACCTTCTTTACCTATTAAAGATCGTTGAGCTTTTCTACAGTAACGCCAAGTGCTTGTGCCCACGCTTCGTCATAAGGAAGAGGATTCCCGTCAGAACCTTCAGGTACTGCTATTGCCTGGACTGCAAGGTCCATTACAAAATGTACATCTTTTGCCAACCTGCGCACACCAGTATTATCTGCGATATAGAATTTAGGAGAAGGTCCTATTTCATAGGATTCGAACAGAGGATCCGAATTCGGAACTCTAGCTCCAGGACCGATCGGCTCCGTGTAGTAGTAGAATTTGTCATGCCTTATCCAGTTATTAATCTCCCTTCCAGGGGCTGAAGATGTGCCTTTCTCTGGCAGGCCGACGAATTCTCCGTAAGGGATATAATCATATTCGGCAAGAGGTGATGTCCATTTGTCATACTTCTTTGTCCCGGCCGCCATATCTATATATGTGAAGTCCTTGTCATTCCAACGGGCCACCTCGATATTGCTGGCGTATGCACCAGTCGCGTCTTTTTCATCACTCGTATAGCCCATCAAGATGCTTTCATAGTCATTGTATTTTCCATCATCTATCTGACGCTTACCGACCCAGTTGCCAATCATGTAAACGCGTACATACTGGTCAACGTTTCCGGTATTCTCAATCACGACATCGGACTTGATGAATTTATCCGTGTCCATTTTATCGGTGATATCAACGTCGACAATATTGGGTTTGAGAGTGTAGGTGCGAAGTTCTCCGGCTTTCCAATTGATGCTCTTCTCTTTCAGGAGCTGGCCAAGATTGAGGGTGAGCTTGCATTTTTTAGGTTCTCTATCCTGAACATATACGAGATTGAATTCCACCGTCACCTTGACTTTATCGTCCATGGCTTGGGGGATTACCCAGAAAGTCTTGGTAGCATTATTATCGTTTAGGTTGTTGCCGGTATTAGATCCGGTGAAGGCTTCCGGGAGCAAAGTAGCGTTATACTCTGCATATTCTGCATCATATTCTTCGGACATGACCGCGCCGGTCCTGGTGGTTTTGCTCCACACGACGGTCGATCCATCCCCGGAGGAATAATCTTCGGTCGGATCATCGACATATCCATCGGTTTCTTCCCTAGGGGTGATAACGCAGGAACCGGAATCGTATAAGCCTTCGATGGTTATCTTTGTGATAACGGTCTTTGTGTTATTATCAGGATTGTCAAAATAGTTAGCAAACTTAACTCCGGTAAGGGCGTGATGGAAGAGAACATCAGGGTACGTTTTGTTATTGAGAGCCGTTTCGTATTGTTCTTTTGTGAGCGAACGTGCTGCAAATAGGATATCCTCTTGATCTGAAGCAGTGGGCCGACTGGAGTAGTTGAAAGAAATGGTAGGTTTATTATTCTTTAAGCCATATGTGAGATTTGAGACACCATTGGTGACCTCTTCTCCTTCTTCCCCTTCATCGCTGCCTTCACCTTCTGCTGCCGGAGCTACGGTTTCAGTCATGCTTACGGGCATCCTCATATAGAAATACAGAGGATCCGTGCCTACTTTCTTCCAAGGATCCTGATAGAATCGGCGGGTCCACTTGCCGTCTGAGTATGTGAAGGGGCCGTCAGCGAACTCTTGGGCGTCGTTCTTGTCAAGGACAACAGCGTTAAAAGCTTTGTAAAGAGTTCCCACGTTCTCAGTGTAGGAAGGCGTTCCTCTGGTGATAACCTCTGAACTCTTAATGCCATTCAACTTGGTTACTGTCTCTTCCAGTACAATACCGAGTTCCTTGCCTTCTTTACCGAGGTCTATTGTCGTTGTAACGCTCTGTGGTTCGGACATCGCAGCCCTTGTTTTGGTGCTGGATGAACTGAATACAATTTCATCTGATCCCGGTTTGGAGAAATCAATGTCATTCTCTTGTTCCTGTTGGCAGCCGGCCAGGATAAATAATGATCCTGCCAAGATTGTGAAAGCGATTCTGATCTTTTTCATAACTCTGTCTTTCATAAGGTTAGAACTCATACCAGGGTTTTTCAGCTTGCTCGCCGAAATACTCTTTGTTGCCGTCAATGTTCTTCAATTGATCGACATAGACATTCTTTGTGACAAACGAGTCATAAAGGATACCCGTTTCCATCTCGAACATCTGGACGATGCTCGTTGCTGGTGAAATGTACCGTTTTTTCATCATGATATGGTTGTAATTAATATATTGCCTTAATGCGTTTCTATTCCACGCCCAAAAATTCACTTTTTGCCCAGGTTTAACTTGCTCCGTTATTCCTCAAAACCGTCCCCCGACAAGTATCCTGATCCGCCCCTCTACCTCTCTCTACACGACTAAAACATTGGTATAGAATCAAATACCCTATACCTTGGTGCATAATTTGGTTACAAAGTTAGCAATTATTATCCTTTTGAACAATTATTTCAACCTTTTTTTCAGCAATTTTATCAACAAGCCGATGGTTGATTTCCTTGATAACTCACCCTTGAGAATCCATCCTCTTTTCCACCCCTATTTTTCCATTGAGGCAAGCAATTTTTAACCTGCTCCGGACATATTCTTGGGTTTTGCACGACATTCCATCTTCAAATCGTTTACCGTCTGATACTGAGGAATCCTTGAATAATCTTGTTTCAATCCCATCAGATGACAGATTACCGTACGCTACCTCTCATTATATCTGTTTCTAAATCATCACCACTACACTTTTATGGATATACTGTAAGACGTTATGCAGCAGCATGTTGAAGCATCTAGCGCAAGTTTTGGGCGTGAAAAATTGATTAGGAACAAATAGTAATTAAGTATAACTATAATCATGATGAAAAAACGGTACATTTCACCAGCAACGAGCATCGTCCAGATGTTCGAGATGGAAACGGGTATCCTCTACGACTCGTTTATTATGAAAAAAGTCCAGGTCGATCAGTTGAAGAACATCGACGGTGGAGAGGAGTATTTCGGCGAGCAAGCCGACAAGAATTGGTTTGAGTTCTAACCTTTTGATGACAGAGTTATGAAAAAGATCAGAATCGCTTTTACGCTTTTTGCAGGCTGTCTCTTCTTCCTTAACGGCTGCCAGGTCGAAAAGGAGATGGACGTTGATTTCACTAAACCCGCCGATGACGAGATCGTCTTCAGCTCGCCTGTAACGAGGTCTGCCGCAGTGCAGCCCAAGGGTATTACCACCCAGATCGCCCTGGGTGACGAGGGCAAGGAACTCGGCCTCGTACTCGAGGAGACCGTGACCCGCCTCGGCGCCGTTCCCGGCTCCGCAGCGATCACCAGGGGAACCCCTGCCTACACGGAGAACGTCGACAAGATCTACGGCGCGTTCAACGCCGTCGTGCTTGACAAAAACGACAACCAGAAGTTCGCCGACGGTCCCTTCACTTACGCCGACAACAAGTGGACCCGCCGTTTCTATCAGGATCCCTGGGAGGGAATGGGTACCGAATCACTGTATTTCTATATGAGGATGCCCGCCACGATGGACGGCATCGTCACACCTGAAGGTGGCGAACCCTTCACTTACGGCCTCAAAAATGGCAAGCAGACCATTGAATTTGAATACCTGAGCCCCAATACGGCTTCTGCACAGAAGGACATCCTTTTCGCGGCCCGTCCACTCTCCAAGGCCGAGTATGAGGAAGCGCTCGCCAACAACACCTATCCCGACGTGCTGTTCCATCACGCCCTGACGGGAGTCAAGTTCGCGAACTACTTCCCCAACCCGGACGACAATACGAAGACCGTCATCAAGAAGGTCACCTTCAAGGGCCTCATCGACGAGGGTATCTGCGTCGTCACCCCCAGGAAGGAGACCAACGGCTACGTGGATGACAAGACCGACGACTATTCCTCCGGAGACGGATCGACCGTAGTGTGGAGCGACACCACCAGGACCGGCGTGGTCATGTCCCAGGAATATCCTGCGGCATTCGCTGAGTACAACTCCCAGAAACTCCCCGAGGCCTTCACGGGTGAGAACGCCGACCAGAACCTCAACGACGCCGACGCGACCGGGACGTTCTGGATAATCCCCCAGAAGCTGACCGCCAATACCACCGTAGAGGTGGAGTTCCAGCTCGAATATGTCCAGTCCAGGGCTCCCCAGAAGTGCACGCTCACCCTCAACCTCGGACAGCTCCTCAAGGAGAAGAACATCGAGTGGAAGGCCGGTGAACTCCGCACCTATACCCTCAAGCCCACGATCGTCGACGTGGAGATCACCGACTCAATGGACGTCTACAAGTACAAGAAATCCAAAGTCGTGATCGAGAACACCGGTAACGTCGACCAGTACGTCCGCGTCTACATGATCGGCAACTGGGTCGGCTACCGCCAGATCAAGAAGGACGTGTACAACGACTACGAGACCATCCTGATGGGCTATACCGACACACTGAAGAACTCAACCGGCGAATACGTGAACCATGTCGAGCTCGCACGCTGGAACGACAAGGACTTCACCTGGAGCGGTACCACCAAGGTCTATCCCGACTGGCAGTCACCTTCCGCGACCTACACCTACGTGCCTTACGGAGTGTTCGACGGCCTGCCCGCCATGGGTACCAAGACCGCCGGAGGCGAGGAGGTCCGCAACTGGAGACGCCACGACAAGTTCTACTACTACATGAAGCCGATCGGCCCCGGAGCCACCGTCCCCAACACCGATCCGCTCTTCTTCTCCTACGAGATCGACCAGTCCCCGGTGTTCTACATCGCCGACAACTCGGGAGTCCGCAGGCCGGCCAAGGACGTCCACTTCGTCATGGACCTCATGGTCCAGGCCATCGGAGTGCCCGTCACCGCAGCCGGTGACACCCTGTCCTACCTCGAAGCCTGGACGGCTGCGCTGAATCCTGAGGACAGCCCTAATTATGATCCTAACTTCAACATCAATGATCTTTAACAGGTGAGGATGGTAACAGAAACTAATATCTAACGAATCATGAAAAATACATTTAAATACATATTAGCCGCGGCGGCCATGCTGGCCGGCCTGACCACCTTCGCCCAGAACCTTCCTGAAGGGACTTATCTGGAGAAGAACGGAATCGCCTACAGGAAAGCCGCAACCCTCAAGCCCGGAACCACGGACAGGTACATCATCGACATCGAGGCCTTTGTGACCGGTGCAGTCCACAAGATAGTCAGTTCCAAGCCCGCCGACATCGTACTCGTGCTCGACGTCTCAGGGTCGATGGATGAAAATATGTATAAGTACACTGCCAGGGCATCTCAAGGCTATACCTACAATAGTTATGGCAATAGTGAGTATTACTATAAGCACACAGACGGCCAGTATTATCAGGTATCGCGTGCGGGACAAAATCGCCGTCGATTGACATTTACAGTAGGTAATACTACCTGGTATCTTTGGGGGACCCAAGCCTATGATTCCTTAGACGGTCATTATGCCTCCAGTACAACAGAGACCATCTGGACGGGAGTGCTGTATACAAGAGAGAACGCAGGAACCAAGATCGCTAATCTGAAGACCGCCGTAGGTACTTTCATCGACAAGATTCAGGAGAATGACCTGTATGAGACTGACGAATCAGGTAAGGTGATTATTGATGAAGCTACGGGAAACCCTAAGAGGAGAAAAGGCGTCAGCGGGGCCGACACCACACTTGGCAACAGGATCGCCATCGTGAAATATGCGATGAACAGGTATGTAAATAATAATACAACTTGGAATAATCAAAATGCTCCATTGACCGAAGGAGATGATAGTTATTGGTACAGTCAAACTCTTACGAACGCCAACTATACCCAGGTAGTCAGAGACTTTACCCTGACCGGAACCCCTGCTAATGTTACTGCATTGAAGACTGCAATCAACGGTCTTCACGCCGCAGGCGCAACTGCCTCCGACTTCGGAATGAACCTAGCCTGGAGACTTCTTGATAACATTCCTGTAGCGAGGGATACTTCCGACACCAAGACTGTCGTGTTCTTCACCGACGGCTCTCCTACTCATGGAAATCAATTCGACGATGACGTAGCCGGTCATACAATTTCCAGGGCTCACGACGCCAAGCAGATGGACGCCAAGGTCTTTACCGTTGGAGTATTCTCCGATCTCGGTGATGATGCTGACGATGTTGAGCAATATATGAATTTCACTTCCTCGAACTATCCGGATGCAATCAGTTTCACGCAGGGAGGCACTCCCGTAGCCGCAGCCGACAGGGTATTCTACCAGAATGCCAGCACGGCTGACCTGTCCTCCATCTTCACCGCAATTGCCGCGGCTTCCGGCGGTAGCGGAAACACCGACGTGTCCGGCACTTCCCCGGTAACCGTCGATGTCATCGCCGCTTCCTTCGGACTTCCTCCGGGTGCCTCTGAAGAAGACGTAACCGTCAAGGTAGCAAAATGTGTCGGTAAGGATGGGGATTATCTTCAGTTCGACGAGCCTGTAGCTCCTAGTGCAGCAGGTTTCACCATCACGCCGACTGTAAATACTACAACCCAGAGGGTGTCCACCACAGGCTTTGACTTCTCTGCGAACTGGTGCGGCTACAACGATACCACCGCAGCCTACCAGGGATACAAGCAGATAATCAGTTTCGAAATCAAGGTCAACGACGATGCCATTGGCGGTCCCGATGTCATTACTAATGATGAGAAATCCGGTATTTACCTTGATGGTGCAACAGAGCCGCTTGTCAAGTTCAACCGTCCTACCGTCAAGATTCCTATCAGCATCTGGATCAAGAAACAAGGTCTGGAGGGAGATGACACTGCCGTATTCACCATCGAATACGCCGATTATGATCCTACCATCACGAATCCTTCCACCCTGCCCAAGGATGCTTGGAAGTCTTTCGACAAGGTGGCGATCAACAGCAATAGTGAAATTGACTCGGATGGATACCCTATCGTCCGTCTCACTGGACTTGATCCTGACTTCTTCTATAGGATCAGGGAGGACCAGTGGGCCTGGTCATACGACTATCAGGCCAGCGGTATCCAGTACACTGTCGGCTCCGGCGGATCCAACCCGTTCATCTTCGTGAACAAGCCCAAGGAGACCGTTAAGGAGAATGAATCCAGTATCCGTAACGAGTTCAATGAAAGGAAAGAGAAAATCTCCGCTGGCACTAGTACTCAGAGATAGTCTCCTATGAACAATGAGTAGAATCGCCGACCAAATGGTCGGCGATTTTTCTTACCACATCTCGCCCGTATCGTCGGTCAGACAAGAGTAGTCGTGTTCCAATTTAAGGGATGTGATCTTCGCATAGATTTGGGTTGTGTGGATGTCCGTGTGGCCGAGGATGCTCCGGAGGCTTTCCATCGACATGCCTTTGGAGAGGGCTAGAGTGGCGAAGGTGTGGCGGGCCATGTGGAATGTCAGGTTGTCGGAAATGCCCGACAGGATACCTATCTTTTTGAGCCGTTTGTTCACGGTGGTGTAGCCTCCGACATCGAAAACCGGTTTTCCATCTTCCGCCGGGCTGTATTTGTTAAGGATCTTCTCAGGGATGGAAAGCAGTTTCGCCTGATAGGGGACTTTGGTCTTCTGACGTTTCGATATGATCCATCTGGAACCGTTCAGTTCCACGATGTCCGCCGGCTTCAGGTTCTTGAAATCTATGAACGACAGCCCGGTGAAGCAGCAGAAAAGGAAAATATCCCTGACGAAGTCCAGATGACCTTTCAATGGAAACCGGATAAGAAACTTCAGCTGGCCCTCGGTGAGGAAATCCCTTTTCTTGACGTCCGGGCTCACATGAAAGTTGTGGAATGGATTCCGTGTGATAATCCCGTCATTGAATGCGGCGGTAACCACGGTCCGCAGTGGCATCTGGTACACCCATACCGATGATTGGCTTACTCCGACATCCTCCCTTAGATATATACAGTACTTTCTTATGAAGGCCTCATTCAGGTCTTCGACCGGAAAGTCTTTTTCGTGGTATGTCTTAGCTATGAATTCCCCTACGTGCCGGCGGACTATCCTGTATTTGCTCAGGGTAGCCATCGACCTGTCCTTGCCGACCCTCGAGGCGATTATCTCGGTCTGTTTGTCTAGCAGTTCCAGCAGCGTAACCTTTCCCGGTTCCCTTCCAATCGTCATCTCCTTGATTTTGTTGGCGGATTTTGTAAGCCCCATGGAGGCAAGTTGGTGGTATACCGTGACAATCCTGGCCCTGATACCATCCAGTATGCTGTTGGCATTGTTGGCGACAGTGCTTTTCCCTATGACTCTTCCGGCATGGGGATCCCATAGGTTCATCGGCACTTTCAGCTTGCAACTGAACTGTGCGATGCCGCCGTTGACCGTGATGCGGCAGATAACAGGTACCAGTCCGTTATTATCTTTGCTCCTGTTGATGTAGAACAGAATGCTGAATGTAGTCCTCATTGGTTATTAACATAAAGTTACTAAACATTTGAGTCTTTTCAAATAATTATATTAATTATTTGAACCGGTAAGGGGAAAACATTTTTAAGTAGACACACTGGCCGCCCAAAACGGGAGCTGGATCGAATAAGTGGTAACCGGAACCCTTCAAGAGAGTTCGGTGCTGTTGTTAGCGCGCGCGTATATAAGTTACGCAGAAAGAATAATCTGCAACGTAAAAAAAAAGGCCGACCTTTCGACCGACCTCTTTTGCATCATCTGCCTTCAGCGACTTGTCGCCAAGTCTTCCCGACTATGATGGGCGGAATGTGAACGTGCTCATTTCCATCGACTTCCACAATACTTCGAGTCGCAGACCTGGTCGTAGTCGGATGCTGCTTGTCCCAGGTTACGAATGCGTCGTGGCTGTAATTCCATGATTCTCCCTCGGACAGTTTCATGATTCTCTTCCAGGTCAGGGCGCGGCTCGGGGCATTGAAGGTCGAATGGGTGAAACTGTTGTTCATTACACTTTGCTCAGTCGGTCTCCAGACACCGAGCCAGAAGGTAAAGCCTCCTTCGTAAACTCCTATCTTCTCGCTTGAGAAGTTGCTGTCCCCGATGAATTCGCTCCAGAGGACTTCCTTGGGGTTGGAGGTGAAGTCGACATTCAGGTACCAGTTCTTGCCTTTCTGCTCTGCCTTTATAGCGTTCACAGCCTCGGAAGGGATCTCGCCTTGGTCGCGGTAGGCATATTCATCACCAAGTTTGGCTATTCCATGGCCGCCAAGCTCATGGATTATGGTGTTACCTTCGGATGAAACCCCGTCAGTGACCTTCACGTCCTTGTATGGTACCCAGCATACCGAAGCGCCTCCGGCATAGACACTCTTGTTGTCAGGATCCATCATATAGGTGGTCCCTCCGCTCTTCAGGGTGTTCATGAGCACTAGTACAGCTACGTTGTCCATCCGGGATTCACCGACGGCTTTCTTGGCATAGCCAAGCACCTTGTCGTTATCACCTCCAACGGCTGATCCTGTCCCGAACACTCCGTTGAAGACCGTGGAACCTCCGTTGAAATAATCCTCATTCTTGGAGACCGCGTTGACGAAATAGATGTTAAACCTGTTCTGCATCGACTTGTAGGGCTCAACTGAGAACAAGTCTTTGACTGCCTGGGTGGCGGCTTTCTTGAATGTTCCATTGGAGATCAGACGGTCTGAGAAGGCATCTCCGGTGATGACGATGTCGATACCATTGCCTACAGAGGCGCTCTGGTACTTTTCAACCTTGCCATCCTGGGAGTATGTCTTGGACTCGTAATGGGTAGGTGTGTACTTGAACAGGTTTTGCAGATAC
>JAEEGL011641002.1_pt1 | contig 18419 bp, 14 predicted proteins | sample 9134231 | NCBI WGS metagenome assembly JAEEGL01 (sample SAMN16246548, study PRJNA631951) | gut metagenome | biome: gut microbiome; feature: rumen; material: fiber-attached | host: Bos | place: Iran: Karaj | collected 2018-10 | reverse complement strand
CAGACTCAACATCATAAGACAAGCTGAAATTATACGGCATATAAAGTGTCGCTCTCTCAACAGTTACTTTGCTAGCGTGCCGGAATAATTCAGAAGCATTCCTCCCGCTCATCCGAAACACGTTTTCCGGAAACGCAGGTTGAAACGTTGAATCAAATTTTTCATCCAATTGCTTCTCAGCTCTCCAATATTCATCCCAGTCCTGTTCAAGGAATACGCCTTCTATTTTTTTCAGGTTTTCTATCCCCCCAGCAGAATAGGTTCTGTTTATGCCTACTAGATTGTCGTCCTGCAGAACAATTTTCGCTACTATCTGTTCTTTAGAATCAAAGAGTGTATACACATAGGCGGTAGAAGCATTGATTTTAACTTCATTTTCTGCATTTACAGAAATCTCTGAAAGAGCTTTCACTATTTTTTGAACTGTCTTTGCATCAGTAATGGTCTGTAAAGGTTCTGAATAAAACGTCCTTTTCACTTCGATGGTCACATATTTGGCAAGAGAAAAATCGATTGTATCGCTTTCTGTTTCTTCACACACCCATTCAGCAAGGCTCTCCGGCAGCATATGTTCGACCATGCTTTCATCAGCATGTCCTGCTTCTTCAACTTCATCTGACGTTACTTGAGAGGTCACAGGCATTCCATCGTTCATTTTACCTTCCTGCAGCTCAAATTCCCCGTTATCAAAAAGAACCTCCCAATTATTGGACCATCCGCCAAATCTGTTGTTTTCGAATTCAGGACGCACTTTGATCTGGTATTTAACGGTATCCGTATATATACCCTGCAATAGTGTTATTGTTTTTTCTGTACTTTTTTTCCCCTCCACTTTAGAAGTACTCCAGCCGGAATAACCAGTAAGTTCAGCGCAAATAGCAATCTCGTACCCGATCGCATTTCGAACTGGTTCCCAGTGCAAAAGGAACATTGGACGTCCATCCGAATCTGTACCAATTCTCTGCGGTTCATGCAAATAAGTATCATTCGAATCGTTCGTGCATGATACGGATGCAAATATCATCATTACGATTATTCCAAGCAGTAATCTAAAACGTTTCAATCTAGTAATCCTTTCGAATGCTTTTCTTCCTCGGCTCAGGATTTTCCGTTGCTGCTAAACGTCATTTCCTCTGTCAATGGCCTGCCGGCGGCTTGAAAATGCGAAAAATAGATGATCAAACATATGATGCTTGAAAAAAGTGAACCCAGTCCGGAAGCAAGTCCCATCGGGAATAAGTTCTCGGGAAAGATCTTCGTTGCGATATAAGTCCCAGGAATTCGAACAAGGCAGATAGATAGAATGTTGTGTAAAAACGAATACCCGGATTTGCTGTATGCACAAAAATACCCGCTGAAACAGAAATGAATTCCCGCAAAAATGCAATCAAACAGATATGCGCGAAAATACTGCGTCCCTAAAAGAGCAACCATTGGTTCCTCACGTGAAAACAAACGAATAACTTCCGGAGCAAAAACCTGTCCAAGCACACAAATGGCAATCCCAAATGATACGGAAATAATTATTCCATTTCGCAGCACATCCCGCGCTCTCTCATGTTGTCCTGCCCCATTATTTTGCGCAGCAAGAGCAGAGACTGTTGATAGCATGGCAGAATGTACGAGGAACAAAAAACTGATAATTTTTTCAACAATTCCAACGGCGGCAGATGTATATAATCCTCTCGAGTTTGCGATCGCAGTTATGACAAGGAAGGAGAGCTGTATCATTCCATCCTGAAACAATACTGGAATCCCAATCTGCAACATTTCTTTTATAGTATTCCATTCAGGAATAAAGCAGTTCCTGTTTAAATGGATCCCACTCTTTTGTTTGAGATGTATCAGGTTCAATCCCACAGAAAACATCTGCGATAGGACTGTGGCGATTGCAGCTCCGGAAGCGCCAAGTTTAAGATGTCCAATTAAGTAATAGTCTAGAACAATGTTGAGAATTCCTGCAATTCCAACAAATGTCAAAGGAGTAACCGTATCCCCCATCCCACGGTAGATTGCAGAAAGCGTATTATATGCAATAATAAACGGGATCCCAGCAAAGCAGATCGCTAAATAGGATCGGGCTTGATGAAAAGACTCTTTCGGAGTAGAAAGAAGATCTAAAATCAATCCTGTACCTGGAATCAGAATCATCATTCCCAAAATGGCTAATGCGGTAAAGATCCAGGCTGCATTCCCAATATATCGCCCTGCTTTTTTTGTTTCTCCTGCTCCGATTGCTCGTCCAATACAGACCGTTATACCAACAGCAAGTCCGGAAACAGCAACCGTGAGCATGTGCATAACCTGACTGCCGATCGCAACAGCAGAAACTGCTTCCGCGCCATAGTATTTACCGGTAATATAAAGATCCGCAACGCCATAAAATGACTGAAGGAAACATGCAATCAAGAAGGGAACGGAAAAATGTATCATTTCCCGAACCAGGTCCCCTTCCTTCACAAGATCATTATTGTGAGGACTGATTCTTTTTTTCGGATTCATCAGATTCATTCCTTTGAATCAAAGAATGATAATAGTTCTTCTAGCATATCATCAAGTTTTTTAGCTTCCTGCTGGACACGGGTTTTCATTCGCTCCCGATTTTCCTGGATCGCACTAATCAAGGACTCTTTTTCCTTTTTCCGTTCAGAGGTAAACGATAAAGCATCAGAAACCCGTTTAAACAATTCATCAGAAACCTGATCTTTATGCGAATGATTTCCCGATCGATAGTTATCTATCACTTCTCCATATCGTTCATAGGCATTTTTGACTGCATCATCCCATGATATATAAAGTCTTTCCTGGGCTCCTCTTCCAACTTCTTTCATTTTCAAGGGATTTGATTGAATGGATTGCAGCATGGCTGCCATCGATGCGGCGTTCTCTTCAATTAAGAATCCACTGAGCCCATTTTCAACTCCTTCAGCTGCACAGCTTCCCTTGACGAGGACACTTGCAAGCGAACATGCTGCAGCTTCTCTTACAACTAGACCGTTTGTGTCAAAAGTTGAGGGAAATAAAAACAAATCCGATCTACTATACCAAGCCCGAATCAGTTCCCGATCACTTATCGGATTAATAAACAAAACACAATCGCCTAAATTTAGCTCTTCAGTATATTTTTGAATGGAATCGCGGTCCGAACCCCCTCCGATAAAAACCATTCGAAACAGCATGCCAGCATCTTTGCATACTTTGAGAGCATCCAGAATAATCCGTATTCCTTTGTACCACATCATCCTGCCAACAAAAAGGAATACCGGCATGTTATCTGGCAGATCGTATTCACACGTTGCATCATGAATTTCTTGATCGGATACCCTCCCCTTAGGCAGATCAACACCATTTGTCATGACACGATAGGACCCGCAATATCCGATTTTTCTTAGATTTTCCCCTGCACCTTCACTCACTGTCCAAACTTCATCCGCAGATTGTATATTCCGCTTTAGCAGCAAAAGAGCTTCATCCTGAAACACTTTCCCATGAATCGCTTTTGAAATATCTATATCATATTTTGTGTGGTAAGTAAGCACGATGGGTGCATCAATTCGTTCTCTGAGCATTCTGGCCATCATCATTGAAGTGATCGGACAATGGCAATGAATCAGATTAAACTGGCATTTTTCAAGGTCGCTTAATGCTTCCGAAGAAAACGGCATTCCTGCTCTGTATCCGACTTGTTTGGAAGTGTTCAGGCTAGGATAACGTATAACAGGAAAGGTAAAACCGGCATCATCTGCGTTCGGATAATATGGTGTTGCAACGGCTGTATAACAGTAGTTCTGTGACAAGATTCTGGCATAATTAACTACTGCATTGGAAACCCCGTCAATAACTGGGGGGAAAGAATCATTTATCAAGCATATCCGTTCTGCTGTGTTTGTATATCTGGTTATATTTGTTTGCATGGTTGTTTCTCCGAATTTTTTCTTTCCAGCTAATTTTAATTTGCCCAAGTACGAGCATCAATACCGTTTTGATTATCAAAAAATCCGGCCGCAGAGCCGGATTTTTCAAATATTCTGTTATCCTTATTATTCCTTAGTCGGTGAAATTACAACCCTGCGGTTTGGTTCTTCGCCCTCAGAATGAGTTGTCACACCAGTAAAATTCTGCAAAGCACTGTGCAAAACATGCCTTTCATAAGGATTCATCGGCTCCATTGCGATCGAACGGCCTGTTTGGCAAACCCTAATTGCATTTCTCCTTGCCAACTTCCGCAATGTACTTTCACGGCGCGCACGGTATCCCTCAGTATCTAAAGTAATCCGAATATAATCATCTCCATGCTTCCCGGCGTTAGCGACAAGGCTGGTCAGATACTGCAATGCGTCAAGCGTTTCCCCTCTTCTTCCGATCAGTAAGCCTTCGGTGTCCGCATCAATTCTTAACCGAATTCCTTCCTCGCTTTGGTTCGCCAGGATTGTAGCAGTAACACCCATTTTTTCCAGCATTTCGCCTAAAAACTGAGCAGCAGGAATGGTTTGGGCCAGTTCAGCGGAATAATCAATTGGATCCATCACAGGTTCGGAATCGTTCTCTCTTCGTTCATCCTTCCTCTTGCGATCCGGCTTTGCTTTTTCATTACGCGCTCTTTGCTGTTTGGGATACCGTTCATCCCTTTTTGAAGTTCTTTCCTCTTTCTGGAAAACTTGCTCTATTTCCATCTCAAGAGGGATTTCCCGTTCCGTAAGACGAACTACCGCTTCCTTAGCGCCAAAGCCAAAGATACCTTTTGATTCGTTCTGAATCGTTTCAATCTCGACCTCATCGATTGTGACCCCCATTTCAGTAAGCCCGCGAAAGATCGCTGCATCAACGGTGGGGCCGGAGAATTCCATACTCCTCATGATACTACCTCCATGTGAGAAAGCTCATCTATCTCCTTCTGCATCGCTTTGTTAATAAAGAATGTCGTTACGATAGAAACAAGACTGCTGATTGTCCAATACAAAGCAAAACTGGCATTATAGGTCAAACAGAACCAGACAGACATCAGCGGGAACATGTACTGCATTACCTTACCTGTTCCAGCGGCAGCATGATTATCATCATTCTTGGGCTGTTGACGGGTCATAATCCAGGATGAAAGATACATGGTAGCACCAGCGAGAATCGGAAGAATAAACCACCCGTTATTGTGGCCTGCATATAGATTCTCTGCCGGCAGGAAAATCGAATCATATAGCTGAGTAAGGGATTCCGTAACTTGTGCCAGTGCAAATGATCCATCTGTATTCTTTACAAAGAAACCAAGTTCCACCATTCTGGAAAGTGCTTCTGGATTTTCCTTAAAGTAAAGGAGTTTGAACAGAGTTGGATTGTTTTTAAAGAAGGTCTCAAGCGGCTGTATAACAGGAGAAAACCCGTTATCTGGTTGCCACATATTATTAACCCAGAGGAAGTGGAATTTCCGGAACATTTCGACTCCAGCTTCCGGATCCTGCTCAAGCGTAAGCAAAGATTTTACCATCATTTCGCTTCCCCACTGCCGAAATGCAGCAATAAAAATAAAGAAAATCGGCATGGTTATCAGAAGCGGAAGGCATCCACCTAACATATTTACATTGTTATCCCGCATCAGCTTTCTTTGTTCTATACTCAACCTTTGCGGATCATTCTGATACTTTTTCTGAAGCTTATTCAACTGTGGTTGAATTGCCTGCATCTTAGCAGAGGATTTCCTGGACTTGATATCCCCGAAGATTGTCAGACACCGGATCAGTACGGTGGAAAGAAGAATGGTAAGAAAAATGCTTTCTCCGGTCAATGTTTCATAGAGCCAGCGCATGCCGAGAAAGACCCATTGAGTAATGAAAAAATCGCCCTGCAAAACAGACACTCCTTTCGGTTTATGGAACGGGATCGTACCCGCCTTTGGAAAAAGGATTGCAACGAAGAATTCTCCATACAGCATATGCCGTACCGCGAAATGCGCCATGTTTCCTGATTGCTTCGATTGCATATTCAGAACAAGTAGGAGTAAAACGGCAAGAAGGACGCATCATTGGAGATATGTACTTCTGATAACCTAGAATTAATCCGATTAGAATATTCTTCATCTTTGTTTATTCCACGGCCTTTAGCAATCCTGTCTTGCAAAAAATGATATGCAGAGAATCCTGAATATCTGTAAAAGATGCTTCAATAACAGGGAACTTTGCAATGATAATAATATTATATCCCTGTTTCAAATCAGGAATCATCGGGGTAACAGCTTCCCGCATCCTGCGCTTGACACGATTGCGAGTAACTGCGTTCCCTATTTTTTTGCTGACAGAAAAACCAATGTATGTCTTCTGCTGCCTGTTCAAACAATAAACCGCAACAAACAGGCGGTTTGCTTGTGATTTTCCTACCCGGTATGTATGGCGAAATTCTTTTTTCCTTTTTAATGAATCGGCACGATTCAAATCAGACTCCGATCAAAAATCATGCGGCAGTGATAACCTGCCGCAAACAAATGCGTCTTTTCGATATTACGATTACGTCTGAAAGTCAATTTATGCCAACCCAGCATCAGATCACGCGCTCAGAACCTTACGTCCTTTGGCACGGCGACGCTTGAGCACATTGCGACCATCAGAAGTCTTCATGCGAGCTCTGAATCCATGGACTTTACTACGCTGTCTTTTCTTCGGCTGATACGTTCTGATCATTTTATTTCCCTCTTATTTCGTTCGGAATACAAAGATCCCGGTTTTCGTTTTTTCGGCTGATAACCACAGCGCTTTTTAAAGTATACTTGCGTTAATGAATCAATGTCAAGAAAAAATCTATCCCATATCATTGTCCTTTTTCTGCAGAGCCTGTCTGTTCCTTTCCCTTAAGCTTTGCAAATATCATCCTTCCGGCAGAAGTCTGAAGCACGCTGGTAACGGTAACGCTGACCAGCATTCCGATTGCATGCCTTCCACCTTCAACGATAACCATAGTTCCATCATCAAGGTAGCCAATCCCCTGCCCTGATTCTTTTCCCTCCTTAACTATTGTCAGTTCAAATACTTCTTCCGGTAAGAGAACCAGATGCACAGCTCGCGCCAAATCATTCACATTTAAAACCTGTGTATTCTGGACTGAAGCAACTTTATTCAGATTGTAATCTGTAGTTACAAGAGGTGAAGACAGATCAGAGGCAAGTCTGAGAAGTTTTGTATCCACTTCCATTGGTTCTTCATAATCCCTGGTGTCTACGATGACTCTTTCCGGATATTCTTTCTGAAGCTCTGATATTAGATCCAGCCCCCGCCGTCCCCGGTTCCTTTTGATCAGGTCAGAACTGTCTGCAATATGCCGTAATTCATGGAGAACAAACGCGGGAATAATCAGTTTGCCTTCTAAAAAACCAGTACGAACTATATCAAAAATTCTTCCATCAATAATTGCGCTTGTGTCCAAAACTTTCGGGCAAGAGTCAGAATGGAATTGCTTTTGAATAAACGACCTTTTCCCTTTTTCATCGAAAAACTCATCCCGTCTTGAAATACCAATTTTCAAACCGAGGAATCCAAGGATCAAATAAAGCACAACGGATGCAACACTCGTGAAGGACGGCACGTTAAATGTCTTAATTGCCAGTGTAAGCAGATACGCTATCAACATCCCGAGAATCATTCCAATTGATCCAAATAAGATATCAATAGTCGGAATAGAACTCAATTTCCTTTCAATCCTGTCAATTGAGGCAGCTGCAGCATCAACTATTGTGCCGGACACAGTAAAAAGGATTAATCCAGCAATAAAACCGCCCAATACATATGCGCCAATTAAAACGTATGTTTCCGTTGTATAAGCAAGTGTATAATCAAATCCCGGAAATTTGACATTATAAAGAATTAAGCTTACAATTCCGCATCCGATTGCCAAACCGATTAGAGCCAGAATAAATCGAAGAATTTTGCGCATGCATGTTCTCCTTTACTGGTGCTTCAGTCCAATTTATAAAACGCGATACTCATCTGGATCAGGCAGCTCCGTATCTTGTACTTCAGGCTCTTTTGGCTTGCCCGGATGGGCCGTAAAAGGATATCTGTTCCCAAGAACTGCTACTCTATACGCAGAGAAACCTCCTCCAATCTGAGATACAAGGAACAGGATCGAAGCCCATGAAGGATTCCCAAATCCTTTCCTGATAACAAAATATAGATAAGCCAGCGCTGAAAGAATAAAACCGAATGCTGCAATCCATGCATTAGGAACAATTTTATCAACGGTTTCCTTATAGGTATAATCTCTCATTGGGTATTTCGAAAGTGCAATGCGAAATGCACATATTGCAGTCATGGCCGACCAGATCAGGGCTACCGCATAAAGTAAAACAACCGCAGCATGTCCGTTCATATAGGAGGCAGGTATGACTCCGCTCAGAATCGCGCACAGAAAAGACAGCGCCGAGAACAGCGCCGGTATCCCAAGTACTTGAAATCTGCTTTTCCCTTCTGCATTCAGCGTGTATGTCGTACCCGCAAAAACATACTTCCCGGTTTCATCTGCAACAAAATCCTTTAAATAATCATATCGGCTTTTACGTGTCAATTGTTCCTTTCCCCCATACAAGAAGGGACGCCCTGCATCGGCGCCCCATATAGATTTCCAAGATTAAAGAAGTGACTGCTGTTCTGCAAAGCTCATTTCAAGCATTCTCTTTGTCACGCGATGCTCAAACATGGTACTCATCGGAGCACGATCATGGATTGTTTTCACAGCCTGTGCAAACATAGGCGCTGCACTGATAACCCGGATTCTATCGCTGGTAACACCCGGCATCATTTCTACTGTATCTGTTGTAACCAAAAACTCATATGGGCTCTCATCAAAGCGTCTGATCGCTTTTTCAGACATCACATTATGTGATAAAGCCGCATAAATCTTATTTGCGCCTTTTTCCTTCAGTCCCTGTGCAACATCAATCAATGTCCCGCCTGAAATACTGAAATCATCCACAACAAGGCAGTTCTTTCCATTTACATCGCCAATGATTTCAAGCACCTTGGCATTCTCATCATGGCCTGACCGCATTTTATCTCCGATTGCAACAGAACATCCAAGCTCCGTAGCAAATTCTCTTGCGCGTTTTGCGCTTCCAGCGTCAGGAGAAACTACTACCAGATTATCATCTACGATTCCCTGCCGCCTAATATACTCAGCAAGCAACGGCTTTGCGATTAAATGATCCACTGGCTTTTTAAAGAATCCCTGAATCTGTGGTGCATGCAGATCCATTGTTATGATACGATCTACGCCCGCTATCTCAATGCAGTCTGCGCATACTCTTGCGCGAATGGATACACGAGGCTCATCTTTTTTATCGCCTTTTGCGTAGGAAAAATATGGAACAATGGCTGTGACAGAGTTTGCGCTAGCCCGTTTGAATGCATCAATCCAAAACAGAAGCTCCACCAATTCATCGTTCGGTTCTCTGCCAATTGGCTGAACGATATATACATCCTTATCACGTATGGATTCATTGACACGGACAAATATATTGCCCTCCGTAAACTTGATTGTAGTAGCATCTCCAAGCTGCGTGCCTAAATATGCACACATTCTTTTGGCAAATGGAACGCCTGTTCTTCCTGAAAAAATCTTAATAATACCCGATCCGCTATACATAGTCTGAGCAGCCTCCATCGAATCCTCATTCGTATTAGTATTTTAACAAACATATTCCACATCTTTCAATGGCTGGAATTGCTTGTTGCTGAACACGCACCTATCGAAAAGTGCTGGAATCTAATGGATCCGGGGCCTATTATCCATATCTATAAATATTTTTCATTATTGATAATTCCAGTTCTGTTTTTCTGATCAGAAATTGGTTTATATGCTATTTAGGCTCATATGGCATTCAATACAGTTTTACATGTCTGCCCTCAAATACCGGTCCTCTACTAAAGGTACTCCATTTTTTTCGAAAGTCCTGGTTTTGTTTCTGAAAAAGGAGCAATTCGTATTCACTTTTTCATTCTTTGCGATAAAACATCGATTAATAACTCTTTATTACTCATTTGCATCCAAAAAAAGGAAGCTGCCCCTATTGAGGCAGCCTTCCCAGGCATATTCATGATTCCGAAAAAAGAGTTCCGTGCTCAATTGTCTGTTAATGGAGCTTCAGAAGTTTCCTCTGCATCATTTTCTCCTGTCTCATCGTTTTGTACTAAATCTGATACAGCTTCAGATGAATCTCCGGAGACTTCAATCTTTTCGGGCTCCAGCTTTTCCGCTTTCGGTGCCTTGTCCTTTTTAACAGCATCTTCCGCAGATGCCCCGTAATAGACTGCTTTAAATGCTTCGCCCGTCACACATTCATAGTCGATAAGCATTTGAGCCACACGGTCGAGTGCATCCATATCTTCCCCGATACATTTCTTTGCGATTTCATACTGTGTCTCAAGAATTCTCTGAACTTCTTCGTCGACCATAGAAGCAAGGTTTTCGCTGTAATTACGGGTATGTCCCCAGTCCCTTGCAATGAATACTTCTTCTTCTCCGCCAAGGAAGATCGGACCGATGTTATCGCTCATACCGTATTCCGTTACCATCTTCCTGGCAATTTCACTCGATCTCTGAAGATCACTGTATGCACCGGTTGATACATCCACAAATTTCAGTTCTTCGGCTACCCGGCCGCCGAGCGCCATCGATATCTGATCTAAAAGTTTGTTCTTGGTAACCATCATCTGATCCTCTTTGGGAAGCGACATCGTATATCCTGCCGCCTGTCCCCGAGGAATGATGGATACTTCATGAACAGGATCGCACCCAGGAAGCTTCAAAGCAACGATGGCATGTCCGGATTCATGATACGCAGTCAGTCTTTTATCCGCATCAGTGATTAATCTGCTTCTTTTTTCCGGGCCCATCTGAACTCTTGTGATTGCTTCTTCAAGATGATGCATGCTAATCTTGTCCTTGTCCTCCCGGGCAGCAAGAATGGCCGCCTCATTCAGGACATTTTCCAAATCAGCACCCGTGAAACCAGGCGTTCTCTTTGCAAGAACGGAAAGATCCGCATCAGGTCCAAGAGGCTTGTTCCTTGCATGCACTTTTAGAATTGCTTCTCTTCCCTTTACATCCGGATAATTCACAGTTATTTTCCGGTCAAACCTGCCGGGGCGCAATAGCGCCGGATCCAAGATGTCCGGTCTGTTTGTAGCGGCCAGCACGATGATCCCTTCATTGGTGGAAAAACCGTCCATCTCGATCAGAAGCTGGTTTAAGGTCTGCTCTCGCTCATCATGACCGCCGCCCATTCCGGCTCCGCGGTGTCTTCCAACAGCATCAATCTCATCAATAAAAATGACTGCGGGGGTGCTGTGCTTGGCGGTATTGAACAGATCCCTGACTCTGCTTGCACCGACTCCGACAAACATTTCAACAAAATCAGAACCTGAAATGCTGAAAAATGGAACATTTGCCTCTCCAGCAACAGCTTTTGCCAAAAGAGTCTTACCCGTTCCAGGAGGGCCCACGAGCAAAACGCCTTTCGGAATTCTAGCGCCCATGGAATTGAATTTTCCAGGATTGCGCATAAATTCAACGACTTCTTTCAGTTCTTCCTTTTCCTCATCCTCGCCGGCAACATCATCAAAAGTAACGCGATTTGAATCACCGGACTGTACTCGGGCACGGGATTTTCCGAAGTTCATCATCTGCATTCCGCCGCCCTGCTGCCGGATCAGGAAATAATAGAAGATGGCAAAGCCTCCAAACAGGATCAAGTACGGGAGAAGAATGGACCAAATTGATTCCTGCGTAAGCACAGATTTATATTGGAATGGATAATCTGCACTTGAAATCTGATCGACTCCGTCATATTTATCCGGAGAAGCATTGTAAATAATCGCAGCAAGGTCCTGGCGGAAAGTTGCTTCTGATGGTATGACTACAGTAAATTCAGCCTTTTTCGGCAAATCTTCCAGCGTACTTTTGCTGTCCGAATATAGACCGGAAATCGTTCTGTAATCAATCTGAATTGCTTTGATTGTTTTACCCGTCTCTCCAGCAACAGTTCTTTCGACCAATTTAAGGAACTCAGAATTGTAATCAAGTTCTTCCGACTTGGTTCTGCTTGGATTCATCCCCGAGACCATCATTGCAATGGCCGCAAAAAGAACAATCCAGATTAATATTGTTGTAATACGTTTTTTCAAATTCTACCCTCCGAACGCAGGCGCTTCACGACCCGCTCCGACTTTGTTTTTCAACCTTATTCGTTTATTTTTTTGAATAGACCTCTTCCTTCAGTACGCCTACATAAGGAAGATTCCTGTAATACCCGCAATAATCCAGCCCATATCCTACTACGAATTCGTTTGGAATAACAAATCCGCAATAATCCGGAGTGATTTCACATTCGCGGCGTTCCGGCTTATCGAGAAGGCAGCATATTCTGACAGAAGCAGGTTCCCTTGCCGAAAGCAAATGAGTCAGATGATTCAAAGTCAGTCCGGAATCCATAATGTCCTCTGCAATGATCACATGCTTTCCCCGGATTGATAAATCGCAGTCTTTCGTGATGCGTACAATCCCTGATGTTTTTTGTGCATCACCATAACTTGAAATCCCCATAAAATCAAGCTGTACCGGAACATCGATTGCTCTTGCAATATCAGTAAAAAACATGCATGCTCCTTTTAAAATGCATAAAATCAGCACGCCGTCACCATACTGCGCATAATCCTGGGTGATCTGTGCACCCAGTTCTTTCACTCGTCTTTCAATATCTTCTTCAGTAAGCAGAATATGATCAATATCTGCTCTCATGTTATGAATAGCCATCGAATTAATCCCTCCTATAAGTGATTTTCAGTATTCTTTTCGTTCCAGATTGTATTTTAACTTGTTCAGAGATCATTTTTCCAGCAACACAGAGGATTCTGTTTCCACAAGCAAGCAGCGGAATAGCATTTCTTTCCCTTAACGATACCTTTCGATCTGTCATATAGTCCGACAGCTTTCGATCTCCAGGCGCTCCAAGCGGGAAAAAGCGATCCCCTCGCATCCTGCTGCGAATCACAGCATTCTCCGGAATGCAATCCGCATCGACGAACAGAATGTCAGATTCCTTTCTAAAGAAAGCGGTATCCGACCATTCCGCCAAGAAAATACCGTGCGGGGTCTGAATCTCCTTTCCGATTTGAAGTGGAAAACAAAAAGGAGTTTCTTCACTCTGATCCCCAAATGCGATCCTGTCACATTCCAGCCAAACAGCCTTTCCCCCGCGCATCTGTATTTCAGTGCCGGTTTTCCCATCCATCAGAAGTCGATCCGTACGAAGCAGATCATCTGAGGTATAGTCGCATTTCAGTATCCTGTTCAGTTCCTTCTTAATAATCCTGATTCGAATCGGTTTGTCCAGCTTTCGCATTCCTTTCAAATCAAGTCCGTAATCAAGATGCAATCTGCAATATGCATTATCTGCAGATTTCTGAAGAAACGCCTCATCATCCGAACAGGTTTTCGCGAGTATCGAAACAGCTTCGTTCAGCTTTGGATTAATCTCCTTCATAAGCGGGATAACCCTTAACCGAACTGCATTTCTGGTAATGTCCAAAGAGTTATTGGTAGAATCATTTTTCCACGTTTGCTGCCGTTCGACTAAAAACGTTTCAATCTGCTCTCTCGTGATTCCCAGAAACGGTCTGACAATTCTGCCGGTTCTCGGCTTCATCCCGCATAATCCGGAAAGACCTGTTCCGCGAATGATGCGCAGTAACACCGTCTCCGTTTGATCATCCATATGATGAGCTACCGCTATCAAGGTACATCCTGAGGCCTCACGTATTCTTTCTAAAAACGAATAACGCAGAATTCTGCCGGCTTCTTCCACGGATAGATATTGTTCCTTTGCAAAAGATGGCACATCTATCTTTTCAAAAAAAAACGGAATCCCATTTTTCTTGCAGAATTCACTGCAGAATTCAGCATCTCGCTCCGCTTCCTTACCACGGATCCCATGATGAAGATGCGCCGCTTGCACCTCCCTTATGCTTCCGGATAAAACAGCATCTTTCATCAACAGCAGAAGTGCGGTTGAATCTGCCCCGCCTGAAAACCCAACCAGAATCCGATCCTCAGGTGTAATGCCGCATTGATTCAGTGCACTTTGGAAATCAATCCGCAAATCGATCCTGCCCCATTAAAGCAATTTGAATTTATTTTATAAAGAATCATTCCTTTTGACAAGGTGAACTGCACGGGAAAATGCTGTCAGATCCAGCGTTTTTCTTTGTAGTTTTTCTTTGAATAAACCAAAACGCACCATCCTTCCGGTTATCCATCCAAAAGATGATGCGATGTCCGCAGCTATTCCTTTTGTCCCTGCATTACTGGATGATCAGATAATCCGCAGCAACACGCGCAACAACCGGGATCGAAGCAAATGAAGAATCAGCTGACAAAGGAATATCGTTCCCGTCTGTAATCTCAGAAACGTGAACCGCCTGTCCCAGTGTCAATCCTGCGGCTTTTCCCATGATCAGAGCTCTTTCATGCGCATTCTCAACCGCAGCTGACAATGCAGCAAAATAATGCTGGTCGTAGTTTTTTAATGTGTAAGTAACATCGGTAAGAACAGCGCCTGTCTGTTCCAGCAGTTCCGGAAGAAGTTCATCCGCAGCTTCTGCATCTTCCGCCGTAACGACTATACTGCTTTCTGCCTGATATCGGATTTCAGATTGGACATTCTCCAGGATTGACCAGTCAACATGAATCCCGTCAATTCTGATTTCATCTTCTCTGACACCATAATAACGAGCGGTACCAAGAACGGAACTGACGATTTTTTCGCATTTAGAATATGCTTCTTCCTTATTATCAGCTTCCGCACGGGCTGCCAGGGTTATGGTCGAATAATCCGGCGAACAGAGAATTTCGCCGTAGCCATATACGGATATGACATGTTCCAAAGGAGATTTTTCCTGATTGATAACGACTCCGGGCACCGATATCTTCGGAGTCGGTGTTGGCCCAATCTGTGACTTTGGCTTGCAGCCTTGAACCAGTCCTGAAAAAGCGATCACGGCAGAGAAGATCAGAAGCCATTTCCGGATAGGCATATTCATCATTCCCCTTTTTGTATAATTCCATACCATCATTTAGTTTATATTATATTAAAAACTGTTTTCTTTACGCAACAACGACGCCGAACCTTCCTGTATATATATTCATATTGCATACAGTGTTCCCAATCTGACAGAATTTCGTATTTTGCATTGTTCTTACCTTTTGAACATACTGTGAATCTTATGGCTAAATCCATATGTGGTATTGCTTTTCATGTATAATACACAAGATATAATGAATATTTTATTCGAGGTGAAAATTGGCATCAAAAACAACCGCTAAAACTTCATCAAGAAGCAAGAATAGTTCCTCTTCCAAACCCAAACCGCGGTCAAAAGCTGTAAAAAGCTCAAAATCCTCCCAAAAAGATGCTGATCGCAGAGTCAGGGCTAATATTGGAATCCTTTTGATTTCGGCAGGTATCCTTCTCGGAATCTATATGCTGTTTTCTTCAGCTGATTCGCAGATTCTTGGTGAAGTGGCTTCTATCGTGCCCTTTGGTCTTTTCGGAATGGCAGCGTGGGCAATGCCGTTTCTGCTCATTGCAGCGGGTTTTATAATGATCAATGGAGCTAAGAATGAGCGCTTAGCCGGTTCTGAATGGTTTGTGGCTCTTGGTGCGCTTGCAATTATTGCCTTGGTTCAGGCAACTTCCGGGGCTGATTATGAAAATATTTCCTTTATGGAATACCTGAAAGCTTCCTGGGACAATGGGATTGCGTCCCGGCTCGGGGGCGGTTTTGTAGGCGGGGCCATCTGTTATCCGGTCCAAAGACTGGGCGGCACGGTCCTTGCATATGTTCTGTTCATTTCCTTGATTTCTATCTGTGCAGTCTCTATCTCCGGCTTTTCCCTTTCCGGATTATCGGAAAGGATTGCAGAACGGATTGCAGCCGATCCGGTTCGTGAAGAATCCGAAGATGATTCATGGGATGATGAATATCCCTATGATAACCAGCGTGCGCAAAAACACCCTCTTTTCAATTTCAGCATGAAGGGATCCGAACCGGAACCCAGCCAGGAATATGGTTCCCGGGTTCCTAAAAAACGTATCCCGAACAATTCTGATTTTCCGTTCGAACTGGATCCTGTTTCAAAACCGCGGAAAAAGAACCGGGCTCATGATTTGTTCGACAATCTGGAACCCATTACCGATACGCCCATGGGCACTTCAAACAGGAAAAATGATTTTCCTGCAGTTGCGGAGCCTGACTTTTCTTCCAAAAAAAGAAAGGCAAAAGTCGCAGCCCAGCCTGCGGTATCCGATGTGGGCCTGAATACCGATCTCGCCGATATGCATTCCGGCTTCCGTACAGAGAAGCAGAGCTTTACATCAACTGTCCCCATGAATGAAGCCCCGGCCCATGCTCCTTCGCCTTTGCCTTCGACTTCTACTTCCAAGGAAGCATCTTCCCGTACAAAAAAGCCTGCATCCAAGCCTTCAAGCAGTACTGTGGAAGAAGAAATTGCAGCAAAAGCCTCTTCTGAATCTTTGGACGAGTATACTGCCCCTTCCTTTGAACTTCTCGAACCTTCCCCGGATTCTTTTTCCGGAGCAGGTGAAAGTCCGAATGAAAAGGCAAGACTTTTGCTTGAGACACTTGAAAACTTTAATATCGAATGCAAGATTACCGACATCAGTGTCGGACCTACTCTGACAAGATTCGAACTTCAACCCGCTCCTGGTATACGTGTAAGCAGAATCACGTCTCTGAGCAACGATATTGCACTCGCCCTTGCAGCCCAGCGGGTAAGAATCGAGGCGCCCATCCCAGGAAAATCTGCTGTCGGAATTGAAATCCCGAATAAAAACACTGTTACGGTTGTACTTCGGGATATTGTGGAAAGCAGAGAATTCCAATCAGCAAAATCAGCAATTACAATGGCGCTCGGAAAGGATATCAGCGGTAAGATCGTCACTGCTGATCTATCCAAGATGCCTCATATGCTCATAGCGGGACAGACAGGATCCGGCAAGAGCGTTTGCATCAATGACATTATCATTTCATTGGTCTACAAGTCCTCGCCGCAGGACGTTAAAATGATTCTGATTGACCCCAAAATGGTTGAGCTTTCTGTCTTTGCTCCCCTTCCCCATCTTCTGATTCCTGTCGTAACTGAACCTAAAAAAGCCGCCGGGGCTCTGCGCTGGGCGGTTAATGAAATGACTATGCGCTACAAGAAGTTTTCGGAAATCGGGGCTCGAGATTTAGCCAGGTATAATTCTTTGATGGAAGATCCTTCCAAACGGTTTCCAAAGCTTGTTGTTATTATTGATGAGCTTGCAGATCTGATGCTCGTTGCCCCCGATGATGTTGAGGACAGTATCTGCCGCATTGCTCAATTGGGTCGAGCTTCCGGAATACATTTAATTGTTGCAACGCAGCGGCCTTCTGCCGACATCATTACCGGCCTGATCAAAGCCAATATCCCTTCACGTGCTGCCTTCGCAGTAAGCAGCAGCATCGATTCCAGAATTATTCTGGATATGACCGGGGCAGAGAAGCTTCTGGGACGTGGTGATATGCTGTTCCATCCGAATGGCGCCAGCAAACCTACAAGGCTCCAGGCTGCCTATGTTTCTGATGAGGAAGTAGAACGAATCGTACGTTATTTTGCTGAAACCAAAAAAGAACCGGTATATGATGAGTCTGTCGTTGCCGATTTAGAGCGTGCCGTGAACGGAGGCCCTTCCGGGGGCGTTTTCGGAGAAGGAAAGCAGGAAGATGATCTGCTCGGAGAAGCGGTTCGTGTTGTTCTTGAAAACGGGCAGGCAAGCATCTCTATGGTTCAGAGGCGGCTTCGAGTAGGTTACGCACGTGCCGCACGATTAATCGACATTATGGAACAGAAAGGATATGTCAGCGGGTTTGAAGGAAGCAAGCCGCGACGTGTATTGATTAAAAAGGCAGAATTCGAACAGATATTTGGAGATAGCGGTTTCTCAGATTCAGATTCTGATCAGGCAAGTCAGGAAAGCCCTGAAGCTGATTCTCCTTATCCTGAGGAATGACAAGCAGTTAACCTGGAATAACGTTCCACTTCAAAACGCTGTACCTTCCCAGGTACAGCGTTTTTTTGTTACGTATACTTCTTTAATGTTTCAGCAAGCTCTTGTATGGTTGTCTCTACAAAAATATCCTTCAATCCGTTCCGGGACAATACCTGACGAAATGCAAGGTTATTATCCCGCATCATGATGGAAAAATAGACTGCGTTTGCCCTTTGGTAATCCCTGGTGGAAAGTTCCCATATCTCTAAAGCCGGAATCATGGAAGAAGCATAACTGATGTAATAAAGCGGAGACTGAAACGTATGCGGGATTGCTGCCCATTCTACGCCCGTAT
>JAEEGL014476954.1_pt1 | contig 18420 bp, 17 predicted proteins | sample 9134231 | NCBI WGS metagenome assembly JAEEGL01 (sample SAMN16246548, study PRJNA631951) | gut metagenome | biome: gut microbiome; feature: rumen; material: fiber-attached | host: Bos | place: Iran: Karaj | collected 2018-10 | reverse complement strand
CTGCGCCTCTTGCATCGGCTGTGGCGCTTGCGGCGCCGCTTGTAAGAACGGCTCCGCCATGTTGTTCGTCAGCTCTAAGGTCTCTCAGCTCGCCCTCCTTCCCCAGGGTCGCGTCGAGGCTGCCCGTCGTGCCAAGGCCATGGTGATGGCTATGGAAGAGGCCGGCTTCGGCAACTGCACCAACACCCGTGCCTGCGAGGCCGTCTGCCCGAAGAACGAGACCATCGCCAACATCGCCCGCCTGAACCGCGAGTTCATCAAGGCAAAGCTGGCTGACTAATTGATCTTTTAAAAAGAGGAGTACCACAAGTCATTTGTGGTACTCTCTTTTTTTGTAGTTCAGTTGCCCATGGCAAATTGGTTGATAAAGGCTTGATATACCTTATTTATAACTTGTTCTGTATGTTGCTGTGTCACAGCAACCATCTCTACCCTCCCTCGCAAATCACCCTCGCCATCTCATTCAGCTCCAAGCACTGCCCCCTTTTTATGGTCATCTTTTCATTATGATGCTCCCAAGGAGCAAGAATCAGCAGCTGACCTCTGGCGCAGGCTTCCATGCGTGTACCTCCAGGCTTTGCCAAATCCGTAAAACCATTCTCTTGCAGATAGATTAACGGTAGTCCTTCCTCGAAAGTTGCCCTCATAATAGCTTTCTCGCCTTGTGAAATAGCTGGCGATACAAGCACAGCCCCTTGACGAGCTGCCAGAAGGCAATCATTGAGCTTGGTCTTTAATTCCTCATCACCAATTCTTCTTGAACACTGCACTTGCAGTTTTACCGGGCGTTCCAGCAAGAAGCGGTTACCGATAGCCGAAAAGCTTTGCCCTGCATACGTCAACCCTCGTTGCACACGAAAAAGGTCTGGGTTTTCTCGTTTCATCAAAAGCCTTCGAGGATTATCCTTCAAGTAGTTGAGCCATCGCTCTAACTGACCCTCTCTCAGTAATATCTGGTCGTTAAAGCCCTTCGCAAAGAGTAGCCCGTTACCTCGTTCTTGTTGTGCATGTTGCTTTGCCACAGCAACAAACTCCGCAGGCATCACCTCTCTAAACACCTGATTACAAGCCTGCTTGACGCCCAGCAACTGCTTCCCCAACGGCTTCTCCATCTTCTCCCTAACAAAAAGTATAGCGTGCAGATGGTCAGGCATCATTTGTAGTGCTATAACCTTTATTTCTGGATGATGATCACTGATTGTCTGCCAAATGTTTGATATGGCTTCTCCCAACGGTGACAACTCGATATGTGGCACTTCGGCTGATGGCTCCACAGCCTCGCTACGACCCACCACCTTGCCAAAAAGTGGCTTTCGCCCCTCCGCCACCATCGTAATCATATACATCCGTCGTGCTGTGTAGTCATTATCCACACAGCGCCGTTGCATCGATGGTTTCTTCTCTCCTGCAAATGCTTTCTGCTTTTCAAACGTTGCCCTATCCATAGCAATTCCTCGGCAAAGATACAACTTTTCCTCGAACTTCTTTCGTTATGATAGAAATTATTTGTAATTTTGCAAACATTAAAATACAATATGGGATACGACATCGCAGTTATAGACAAACGGCATCGCTTTGAATCGCGACAGGCTTTCAATGACTTTTACACAAAAGCGGTCAATTCAGACAACGAATACGACCCTTGTGATTATCATAACTGCACACCAAGTCTGCAACGGTGGTTCCTGGCTGTAAAAGACGTCGTTAGGCCCCTTATTACTGATGATTCACAAGAATATGAAGAAATCCCCGGTACGTATTGGGGCGATTACGACTTGATGCCCGAAGTAATCCATGTAGAAGTGGGATATTCAGATATCAGCCAGATATATGGTTTCCTATATGAGAAGGCGAAAGAATGTGATGTGGCTTTTTTCGACATCAGTGGTACAGACAATGTGTATTACCCTGACGATACTAGAATACTCAGTGCCAGACAAGAAGAGCAATTGGCAGTATATAGGGCAAGGTACTATGAAGAAAGTGCAAAGGAATACAAACGCAGAAACAAATACTCGTTGTTGTTTATCCTTCCCTTTCTTATCACCGCATTAGGACTCATCGTTTTCAGGACCATCATACCGTATGCCCTTTATTATGTATTAGCCATCTTTGTCTTTATCTCCGTCTTCGGATATTTCGACCATAAGTGGATAGAGCGTGCTTACAGCGACGTGCAGAACCGCCTTAAACAGCAGGCTGTTGGCGAGCCTCAGCAGCATACGTCCTATATTCCCCCCTTCCTCAGACGATGGGCTGACAAAATATTCATCCACAAAATCGTCTATATTCCTATCGTTAGCATTATTGTTTATCTGGCAGTAATCATCATTGTCTTGTTGGAGCATGATGCATCCAGTAGCATGATGACCATAGCAGTATGGACTGTCTTGTTGCTTTTCTTCATGTGGAAAAGTATGGATAATATATGGCTTTTCCGCAGGTTGAAGGTTATGTCGCCTAATCATTACAGGAAAATTCGTGTGGAAGAAAGCTCAAAAGAACAAACGGCGACATTGTATGACCCAGAAGGCGGTGTGTGGTTCTCATGTAATTTTAAGGAAAAGAATCTGTACATTTCCACGTATTTCTATACTGACCCTCTTCGCTATCAGAAAGAATATGAAGAGAGGATGTATCAGTTCGAGACACGTATGAAATACACAAAAGTACCAATGGCAGGCTCTATTCCGCAACAGGAAAGTGCCGTACGTTTTGGTGTCTCCATAAAAGTAGAGAAGCAATATGCCACCCCAGCTAATATCGCTAAGATAAGAGACACATTCATATCACTAAAAGCTGACGACTATCAAGAGTACCTCTACGCTCGTTTCCCGTCAGGCAACGATCAGTTATATGTGATGACCTATCAATATCGCGTCATGAAGGCCGTATTGATTACCCCAGAAGGTGAAAAAGAACGTGTGGCCGTTGGTGACAGTCCTGAACAGCATCACAAAAAGCTTTCTGTTGCCCTTCAATTCATGTATGACGCGCGTTGGCTTGACGGTATAAAGCCAGAAAACATCATCTGTGAACATGAATTCTTAACCCATTTCAACACAAGTCAATGAATTATTCTAATCAGGGAGCATCTTCGATTGGGGGATACATTATTTCTTGAAAATCTATTCGTAGTCGTCAATGACGGCATTCATGAAGTCCATCATGGGCTTGGCGGCCTTGAACATCACCTCAATTTGGTCTAACCAGCCGTCACCCCCGAAGAAATTGTCGGCCACGCGGTGCCAGCAGCAGTAGTCCTTCATCTGCAGGTATTTGATGTGTTGGTAGTCGCGGGGGAACCCTGACGGACACGTCTTCAGCCGCTCCAAGCCAAAACCCTGCTTGCTCTCCCAGGTGGCCGTTTCTGGTGCTCCGAAATAGTGCTGGAACTCCTTCCCCTCCACGCAGCGTAGCCATTCCTCTTCGTTGGCCATCAACTCATTACGGCAGGACGTCAGGATGTTCGTGGGCAGCCAGTAGTTGCCACACGCCACCAGACACTCCCCCGGTTCCAAATGCAGGTAGTAACCGCCGTGCAGCGCTTTTTTGCCGTGGGCGGCGATGTAAGCCCCGAAGTGCCGCTTATAGGGTGACTTGTCCGGCGAGAAGCGCGTGTCCCTGTAGAATCGGTAAGTAGCATCCTTCACCGTGATGTGTGCTACTGACGGGTCGAAGTCGGCAATGCGTCCTATCGCCTTAGCCACACCTTCCTCGAAGTTCTTCCTGGCAGCATCATATTCTGCCTTATGTGCCTGGAACCATTGCCGTTCGTTATTAGCGGCAATGTCTTTCAGAAATGTCATTATCAGTTTTGTATCCATATCCTGTTGTTTAGCATTGATGCTACAAAGATACAACTTTTTTCCGCAATTATATATGTTAATTCGAAAATAATTCGTAAATTTGCACGCAGAAGATACAGTTAACACGAAGTTTAACCCTCTAAAACGTAATTACTATTGACCTACTTATAAATTGTCAAAAAGAGAAAAGGAAATGTAGAAAAATTGGGCTGACTATTTGGTCGGTCCGATTTTTTGTTTTATATTTGCGCTCAAGATGAAACAGATTGAAAGAATTAAGCAAATGGAGCTGCGGATGGAACGGGCGGCTAAGGCCGTGATGGAACTGTCGGCAGCGTTGGAAAATTATGAGGCCGTACAGGAGGATATCGCGGCACTTAAACAGTATTACGGTAGCGAGGTGTGGAAACAGGACTTTGCTGCTGATGAGGCTGGACTTCTGCCCGCTGACCTGAAGCGTGGGGTGCTTTCTGAGGATGGCATTTGGAACCTGCTAGAGGATGCCAAAGAGTTGAACAAAAGAATAGACTATGATAAGAACTGCAAATAAGTGCGATATTAAGCGCATTATAGAACTGTTGCATCAGGTGAACATGGTGCATCATGTGATACGGCCGGACTTGTTTAAGCCCCATACCACCAAGTATAATGAGCAGGAACTTGAAGACCTGCTCAACGATCAGAATAAGCCCATTTTTGTCTATGACGACGGTGAGGTGCAAGGTTATGCCTTCTGCCAAATCTCAGAAGTGAAGAATAACCAATTGCTACAAGACGTCAAGACGCTATATATTGACGATATCTGCGTGGACGAGGATGCGCGTGGCAAGCACGTCGGGAAGGCACTTTATGAATATGTTCGTGACTATGCCCGTTCGATAGGTTGTTACCACATCACCCTCAACGTCTGGGAAGGGAATGACGCCGCATTGATTTTCTACAGAAACATGGGAATGCAAGTGCAGAAGACTACTATGGAGACCATCTTGTGACAGTGTTTAGAAAAAAAACAGGGACATTAATGCCGCCAGGCCTTCATTGACTGAAGGAAGACGCTGAGAAGGATGAGAGCGATGCCGAGATAAAAGGAGAAATTGATTTCGCGGCCCTCGCCGAAGATGAGGAAGGCGAGAATGATGGTATAGCAGGGTTCGAGGTTGTAAGTCAGATTAACGGTGAAGGCGGAGAGGCGTTTCAGCGCCTGAATCTGTAGCAAGTACATGCCAACGGTACAGAACAGCGCATGGCAGAGCATAAACCAGAGATTCGTTCCCTCGGGGATGACTACGACGGGCTGCTGGCTGGGGAAAAAGCACAGATAAATGGGGATGATAGCCGATACGACGACAAGGCCTCCCGACATCTGATACATCAGCACCGTACGGCTGCGTACATCCACGCTGACCTTCTTGTTGCAGATGGCATAGAGGGCGCAGACTGCCGATGAGGCCACACCAATCATGATACCATAGCGGTAACGGGCGTCAAGTGAGAAGATGCACATCACACCAGCCACTGTAATCAGCGAAAAGAGCAGTTCAAGCCAGGAAAAGCGCTTCTTGAAGATCATTGGCTCGAAGAGGGCTGTGAAGAATCCGATGAGCGAGAAACAGATAACACCAATCGATACGTTCGACGCCTTGATACTGCCATAGAACAGAATCCAGTGGAATCCCAGCAATGCGCCGCATCCACATAACTGTAGGAACTTTCGCCATCCTACACGCGGTAACCCCGTGAACACCAGCAGGATGCAACTCGTAAAGAGCATGCGATACCACACGATGTCCACTTCGTTCAGCGTAATCAGTCGTCCGAACAAGCCCGTGAAGCCTGCTAACAATACACTCAGGTGCAATTGGATAAAACCTTTCTTCGTCTCGTTCATTCTGCAAAATTACTAAAAAACGGACACAAGACAAAAGAATTCATTTATTTTGTTTACTCTTTCAATAATTCGTAGTACCTTTGCATCCGCAAACTAAACGAACGATGACTTACATAGGTGAACTGATATCGATTGGCGTAGCGTTTTCATGGACGGCGACGGCGCTGTTGAGCGAGTTTGGCTCGAAACGGCTGGGTAACTTGACACTGAATGTGCTGCGCATGGCTTTGGCACTGGTGTTTTCGCTGGTGCTGTTTGGCGTGGTGACGGGTAATCCGTTGCCAGCAGGTGCTTCATCCGAGGCAATGGGGTGGATGCTGCTGTCAGGCTTGGTGGGCTATGTCATCGGTGACTACTGTCTTTTCCAGTGCTATATAATAATAGGTTCGCGTTATGGACAGCTCTTTATGACGCTCGCCCCGTTGTCAGCAGCCCTGATGGCATGGGTGACGTTAGGACAGCAGATGAAGGCGATGAGCGTTGTGGCAATGCTGGTGACACTCTTGGGTATCAGCATCTCCGTATTGGGACGAGGTGAGCATCATAAAGTATCGCTGAAATTGCCCCTGAATGGTGTGCTTTTCGCTATCGGCGCAGCCGTTTGTCAAGGTGTTGGACTTGTGCTGAGCAAGATCGGTATGGATCATTACGAGACCGTTGCCAATATGCCCGACTGGTTGGTGCCGTTCAGCGCCAACTTCTATCGCTGCATAGCAGGTATCATCGGTTTCTCGCTGTTGCTGTATTTCCGCGACGGAATGCAGCCTTTACGCGAGGCCATGCACGACAGGAAGGGCCTTTCTGTGGCTACGGCCACCACTATTTTCGGTCCTTTTGTGGGTGTCGGCTTCTCGTTGATGGCTGTTCAATATACGGCAGCAGGTATCGCTTCAACGCTGATGGCAATGACGCCTATTATCATCCTGTTGCCGTCCTACTGGCTTTTCCACGAGAAGATCACTTGGCGTGCTGTGCTCGGAGCCATTATCTCCGTTGTTGGTGTCAGCCTGTTCTTCCTATTTTAGAATCGTCTCGAACATCCGCCGGTAGGCTTCCACCTTTTTGTCGAAAGCCAACGGATAGGCACGTGACGAGGAGGGCAAACGGTAAAGCACAAGTTGCTGACCATCAGCATTATAGATGTCTGGGGCAGGCACGAAGGTGTTGGCCTTGGGCACTGTGGGGATGTGGAGCGACGAGCAGATGGTGTCGGTAGCCTTCTCACCCGTCGTGACGATAGCCCGCAAGTGTGGCAAATGCGCCAGCAGCGAATGGATGTTGGTCGGCTCCACAACCTCAAGGAACTTGTCGGAGGCATTGTCCTGCAGGCGACGGATGGCCGTAGAGGTGTCAAAGAAGGCAAGGCCCTTCTCTTGACAGAATGCCACGATGTCCTGCAGTTTAAACCGCTTGGCCTTCTCGTCAACGAAGTGGTTGCGGTCACCAAAGAACACAGCGCCCTCGATACGCCAGTGGTCATTGATGAAATTGGGGTAATAGAAGTCCATGCACCACCGTTTCCGCTGGGGCGGAAAACTGCCTAAGAACAGCACTTTGGCCTGTTCTGGCAAGAACGGCACCAGCGGATGGTACTCCACCCCATCGGTGCTGCGTGCGATATTCTCTGCGTTCAGATAGGATGTCATGACTGCCTGCGAATAATGCCAGTAAATATCCTGCCGGAGTTGATGCCTAAGCGACGGGCAGAGAAGTAGTCACCGGCCTGCTGGAAGGTGCAGACGGGTGACACGCTGATGTTCTTGGGTGACAAGCCTGCAGCCATGAGTTGCAGACGGTTGCACGCCGGCAGGTCTATGTGCCATTTATAAGTGAAAAGTGAAAAGTGAAAAATGAAAAATTTGCTGCCGCTGTCAGAAGGATACTTCTTAGATATTTGTTCCATAGGGAACCCTTCTTTGGCAAACGCTTCATAGACCTCGTCGCCCACCTCAAAACTGTCAAGATGGATGCCAGGCCCTATCTGGGCCACGAGTTGCTGAGGGCGCGTGCCGTAGGCCTCCGTCATGGCCTCAACGGCTTTCATGACGATACGCTTCACCGTACCACGCCAACCGGCATGGATGGCACAGACGGCCTGATGCTCATGGTCACACAGCAGTACGGGGATGCAGTCGGCCGTTGATACACCGATGCACACCCCGCTCTGGTTCGTCATCAGCGCATCCACGCCCTCCAGTGCCTTTTGCCTTTCAACGGCATTCAGCGCGAGGAAAGCCTCATCAATGTTCGCCACCTTCGTCTCATGAACCTGATGGGGCATGATGAGACGGTCGTCAGTGATGCCCAGCGTCTCACACAGCACCTCGCGGTTCTTGCGGATGTCCTCGTCATCATCACCACAATAGCGGTTGATGTTAAACGATGCGTAGTTGCCCTTGCTGCAGCCCCCATGCCTGGTGCTGCTGAAGGCCACGATGCCTGCGCCCATCTCGTAATAATCCAGTTGCGGTTGCGTCTTCATAACAAACGGAAAGAGACTTTAGTCTTTCAGCGAGTAGGTGATGGTGGTCACGACGCGCAGTTTCTTGATGTATGGAGTGTTTTGGTCGCGGTCTTCTATCTCAAACTGTCCCTGTCCTGCCGTCTGGATAGGTCCTAAGTCCGACTTGCTGGCCTCGGCAAACTGCTCGGCAGTCTTCTGGGCATTCTTGATGGCTTCGGCCATCATCTCCGGCTTCATCTGTTGGAACGACGCATATTCGTAATCAGGGCTGCTGTTCTCAATGGCCACGCCCTGCTTCAGCAGTTCTGCCTGTTTGAAGATGGCTGCGTTGACTTCTTTCACCTTGTTGGTGGCCACCGTTATCGTCGTGTTGACAATATAGCGGAAGTTCTTCTGGTTGTCGCCCCACTCGCGAGCCTCCAGGTCGCTGATGGAAGGTGGATTCACCGTAATCTCCTTCTCTTCCAGCCCGTTCTGTCGCAAGAACTTCTTGATTTTATCCGTCTGGACGTTGATGCTCTCATAGAGCAAGGGCAAGTCGTTGCCCGTTACCTTCGTACCGATGCTCCACGTCACCTTGTCGGCAGGCACTTCGCGCTCTGCCAACCCCTTTACTGTTACCTTTCGGTCTTTGTTTGCAAAGTTGTCGATGCCAGCCTTGACAAACCAACCCATACACAGAATGCCCACAGCGATGAGGGCCGATGCAATAATCCGATTCTCTTTCATACGCTTTTAGTTTTTCAAAAGTTTGCAGCAAAAGTACATAAAAATCTTAGAAAGTCAAAAGAATTAAGAAATTTTGTTTATCTTTGCACCACAATTATCTTATCTGAAGATAAGAATAAAAACGGAAGAGGTCATGCAAAAGAGCCTATTACGGATGACGGTTTTGTGTTCCGTGCTGCATTTGTTGGTGGACGGACTCTGCGTATGCTGTCTTTATCTGATGGTAGCAGCGATTTCTGTGCCGCATCTTGTAGGTATCTTCCTGACCTATAATGTATTGGCGTTCCTGACACAGCCGTTGACAGGACTGTGGGCTGACAGAATGGAACGCAGGCATTGGATGCTGTTGGCAGCTGTCCTGTTGATGACGATGGCTGTTCTGGCCACGTCGTTAGTCATCACGTTAAGCCTGTCTGCCGGGGGTGTGATGGTGGTGGCTGTCCTGCTTGGCATGGGTAACTCGCTGTTCCATGTTTGGGGAGGTAAGCAGGTGGCCGTCAGGACGGGCAATGACATCCGGGCACTTGGTGCTTTTGTGTCAACGGGTGCCTTTGGCTTGTCCCTTGGTATTGTGTTCTTCTCGTGGCCGTTGCTCTATGTAGCTCTGATTGCCATCTGCCTGTTGTCAACGGCTTACGTGCAGCTTGACATGAAGGGTGACGCTATGGAAGCCACGAACAAAACAGCCGGTCGCAGATTCAGCAACCTGTTCGTCTGGCTGTCCTTGGTGGTCCTGATGCTGGTCGTGATGCTACGCTCTCTTGTAGGCGAGACGTTCGCTGGTGATATTCCGAAGAACAGCGCTTTGGTGCTGCTGATAGGGGCGCTGTCGATGGCTGGCAAGATGGCTGGCGGATGGCTGGCACGCCATCTGGGCATTGTCAGGATGCTGGTGTTTGTGGTGCTGGCATCTGCAGCATGCTTTGCATTCAGAAGTCGGGGAATGGTGGTACTGCTTGTGGGGTTATTCGCAGTCAATACGACGATGCCCGTAACCCTTTATCTGGCTAATGCGGTGCTGCCCCGACGGGAAGGACTGGCATTCGGCCTGCTTGCCGCAGCACTGATTCCTGGCTATTGGTTCACGGTAATCAATATAACGCCCCCTGGCCCCCTCTAAATTAGAGGGGGAGACCCGAAGGGTGGAGGCTCTCTCTTAATTAGAGGGGGAGAAAGTAAAAAAAGGTAAAAAACGGTTATGATGATAATTGCCCTCATCTTTACGATGCTGATAGAATTGGCGGTGTTGCTGCTCCTGCGAGAACGGCGACCGCTGGTGCTGGGCTCGTCTGTCGTCATCAACATCCTCACCAACGTCCCCTTGAACCTCTTCGTCGCCTATGTCGATGGCGACTTGGTGGCGATTGTTCTGGGCGAACTCGTCGTTATCCTTGTTGAGGCCTTATGCTACAGGCTCTTTATCCGTGACTGGTCGCGTGCGTTCATCTATAGTTCCCTGTGCAATGCCGTCAGCTTCCTGACAGGGCTGTTGGCACAGCTCCTTATCGTGTTTTTTCATATTCATACATTATAAACCCATTAAAACTATCGTATTATGCTGTTATTAGACATTATTGCAATTCCACGCCGAGTGCTTGACACCGTTCGCTCCGTACCCAAGCCGATTGTCCGCGATACGGTGACAGTTCCTTCTGACACGACAGATACCGTCGCCTCAACGCTCTCTGTGCACGGAGGTTACCGGCAGCAGTTGGCAGACGCTGCTCCGATTCCTTCTGGCAGCATGGGAATGACGGGCGATGACCTCTTCTGGACAATCCTCGCCGTTGTGGTTGCCCTGGGCCTGTGCTTCTATTTCATTAAGAAATATCGGAGAACACAGCAGCAAACATCAAACAAGGAAACGTTATGAAAAAGATTGCTCTTATCGTCTTCTCCATCCTCATGACCATGACGGCTTTTGCCCAGAATGGCGGCACGAAGACGATCACACTGACTGATGCGGAGCGTACGCTGGTGGAGCAGAACAGCGACTTCGCCTTCAACCTGTTCCGCAAGGTACGGAAAACGGAGAATGTCGTCATCTCGCCGCTGAGCATCACCTATGCCTTGGGCATGCTCAACAACGGTGCCGACAGCATCACGCGAGAGGAAATCTGTCAGGTACTGTCTGGCGGACAGCTGACAGGCTATGCTGACGTGGCCACGATGAACGCCTTCTGCCGTAAGATGCTGACGGAGAGTGCCCTGCTCGACGAGAAGACGCAGGTGGCGATAGCCAACTCCATCTTCTTCAATGGCGACCGGAGGGACATTTCGCTGAAGTCGGTCTTCAAGGACGCTGCTGCGAAGTACTACGATGCCACGCCCTCCGTGCTCAGTTCCAGCGATGCCGCCACGCTGGACGTCATCAACCAGTGGGCTTCCGACCATACTGACGGCATGATCCGCGACCTGCTGCGGGCGGAGGACCTGCAGGACCCCTATTTGGTGAGTTTCCTGCTGAATGCCATCTGCTTCAAGGGGGCATGGGCCAGTCCGTTCGACGAGACTTTCACCCGACAGGGGGCATTCGACGGCACGAAAGGAACCGCCATGCTGATGTCGCAGTCAGAGGAGTTCCGCTATGCAGAGAACGACCTCTGCCAGAGCGTCATCCTGCCCTACGGCAACGGCTCCTATCAGATGACGCTCTTCCTGCCGCGCCCTGAGAAGACCCTTGACGACCTGCTGGAAACCCTGAACGGCAAGAGCTGGCAGGCGGCCGATTACCAATACTGTCAGGTGAACCTCACCATGCCACGCATAGAGACCGACACCAATCAGGACCTGGTAGATATCATGGCATCGCTGGGCATGCCGAACGCCTTCATGAAATACAAGGGCTACGGCTTCATGGACTTCTGCCATTTCGGTGACGATGAGCAAGCCACCGACCCGTGCTGGATAGGCCTGATGCGGCAGAAGGCCCACCTGAAGCTTGACGAGAAGGGTACCGAAGCCGCCGCCGTCACCGTCATCGGCATGTACGACAAGGCCATGCCTCATGACAAGGTGGTGACGTTCGTTGCCGACCGCCCGTTCCTCTATATCATCAGCGAACGCTCCACGGGCAGCATCTTCTTTATCGGCCAATATACTGGCGAGGGCACCACCGGCATTGGCGACGCCATGCCTGCCAGCCACGAAGCACCCAACCACACAATCCATGACCTGCAAGGCCGCCGCATGGTGAAGGACCAGCTGAAAAAGGGCCTTTACATAGTCGGTGGAAAGAAAACAATCGTAAAATGATGATGACGTTTTTGGGTTAGTGGCCTTCTGACGAAATTTACTCATTGAGTAATTTTTGTTAGTGGCCCACTGGTGAAATTTACTCAATGAGTAATTTCCGTCAGTGACCTTCTGGCGAAAATTCCCATGCTGGGAATTTTCCACTTCCCCCATCCCACTCTATTTTAGAGGGAGTTGCCAACTACCCACCCTTCGGGTCTCCCCCTCTAAGTTAGAGGGGCAAGGGGGCGTTAACCTTCACGCGTCCGTTATTGCCTTATAAGAAAAAGATGCGTCCTACGTGTCCTATGTGTCCTTCATTGCTGGGACACATAGGACACATGGGACACGTAATTTTATGTTTAGCCTATATTATATACGTGCGCGCTAATGAAACATATTGAAAAGTGGGCACAGAGGGGGATAAATGTGTTATTCCGTTCCCGAATCTGCTGCCATTCCATACTGTCGTATTGATATCTCCTGCGCCTTGGGGCTGGCTGCTTCTCTAATCATCGGAGTATAGGCCTCAACGATATGGCGCCAGTCGTTGGGGCTCATGCCAGGATAGCGATTGCCAAACTTCTTCTGCACTTCAACTTGTAGTTCGCCATCGCTGACAGAATTATCCAAATGCAGCCGATCGAAGATGAGGTTACGAACATCTTTGTCATCCTCAACATCCTTCAGTTTTCTAAAAGATGACAACAGTCCACTATAAACCGAATCAAATACACGGTTGTTAATGGCTGCCATGAAATCAGGATTATCCAGATAGTAACGGCAGAACTCCGTATTCTCGTTCAACATGCCTGCCACAATCATCATCAGCGACGCTGCACATTGCTGCATAGCCGTTTCCTTATTGCTGTTCTTGGCAGCATTGACAAAGGTCTCGTCAGCACGTAAGCGCTCAGGCAGTTCTTCCAACTGTGCTTTAGCCTTTTCCATATTGCTGAAGTGAAGGTTGTTCCATTCGTTCAGGATGTCGCTCAGTTTAACCAAATCAGGTTCTTGCGGACCTTGGCCAGTTCCTACTGGTATAGGCGCAATCTCTGTGTTCTTATTCTCCAGTTCTATCTTTTTCTCGTCGTTCTTTATCAGGCGGTATTTGTCGAAATCGATAGATTTTAACAGTCCTTCCGTAAAGTCTTCTCCTGTCAGTTTGGGCAGTTTATGAATGAGCAATGAGAAATAAGTTTCAAGCATCTCCCATTCGGTACTCTTGAATGGCATCACAGCCGCAATAAAGGGATAGGTACGAAGGAATCCCTTGATACTGCTCTTCGTGGTTATCTGCGTATTTTCATCAAGCGCCTTAAACCGCTCCACCGCCTTGTTTACGATTGGGTCAAGTGTTTCTCTTGGGGCATTGCTCCAATACTTTGCATTCAGTTCCCTCACCTCTTCCTCTGTATAGATGTTGGCCTCTTCTATCTGCATCAGCTGTTCATTGAGCTTATTGGGGTCAGTTTCCTTTGAGAGAATAGTGGTCTTATAGAACCGTTGGAACGACTTTTGTATGTCATCTGCCTCGTTGGCAAAATCCAGTACGAAGGTATCACGTTTCTTTGGATGGCATCGATTCAGACGGGATAGTGTCTGTACAGCCTTCACATCCGTCAGCACTTTATCCACATACATCGTATGCAGCAGGGGTTGGTCATAGCCCGTCTGGAACTTGTCTGCCACTACCAGTATGCGATATGGATCATGCTCCATATTCTCTTCAATATCCTTTGAGGGGAAACCGTTAATGTCTGCTTCTGTCACATCCTTGCCACCATAGTTCTTGGAACCAGAGAATGCAACAATAGCCTTATATGGGCTCTTGCGTTCCTTTAACAATCGTGATATTTCATAATAGAACTCTATAGCTCTGAGTATGCTACTTGTCACAACCATCGCCCTGGCCTGTCCTCCAACCTTTCCTTTGTCTATGACCTGTGTATGGAAGTGCTCAACGATGATGTTTGCTTTCTGCTGAATAGTTTCTGGCCTACTCTCCACAAAAGCACGCAACTTCTTCATAGCCTCTTTCTTGTCGAACATGGGGTCATTCTCTACAGCCTTTACTATTTTATATAAAGAGGTATAGGTGGTATAGTGCTCCAACACATCCATGATGAAGCCTTCTTCTATGGCTTGCTTCATGGTGTATTCATGGAAAGGTTTGTGACCTATCTCTCCATCTGGCTGCTGGAAGGGTGTTCCAAACATCTGCAAGGTTTTATTCTTGGGCGTTGCTGTAAATGCGTAGTAGTTGGCATTCTTCACCATCTTGCGCCCCTCGATGATAGCTGTCAGACGGTCTTCCAAATCCATATCGTCATCGCCAACGTTACCACTCAATGCAATATTCATCTTGGCACTTAGCGAACCATTCTGACTACTGTGCGCCTCATCAATGATGATGCCAAAACGCTTATGCTTCAACTCGCCACCGATAGCCTCCAGTATGTAGGGAAACTTATGTACAATGGTGATGATAATCTTCTTACCACTCTCCAAGTGATTCCTCAATGCCTCAGCACTATCAGCCCATGCCACTAAGTTTTGCAGACGCTTAAAGGCCACGATGTTATTCTTAATCTGTGTATCCAGATTCACACGGTCTGTCACTACAATCACACTATCCAGTAAAGCTTGTGTTCCATCTAGTAAGCCCACCAACTGATAGGCAAGCCAAGTGATAGAGTTTGATTTGCCTGAGCCTGCCGAGTGTTGAATCAAGAAACGTTGTCCTACTCCCTTGGCCTTTGTTTCTGCCAACAACTTTCGAACGCAATCCAACTGATGGTAGCGAGGCCATATCACGCTTTGTTTCTCTATGCCAGTCTTTTCATCTTTCTTCTTTACTACCTGAGCGTAGTTCTCTATGATGTCCGATAGCGATTCCTTTGCCAAAATCTCTTCCCACAGATAGGCCGTCTTCACTCCATTGGGATTGATGGGATTACCAGCACCACCATTTACCCCTTTATTAAATGGCAAGAACCACGATGCTTTATCACAAAGCCAGGTACACATCTTGATGTCGTCATCATCTACAGCCATGTGAACGGCACAACGCTTTGGAGCCAGCAAGGGGTCTTTCGGGTCGCGGTCTGTTTGATACTGCTTTACGGCATTCTCAACCGTCTGTCCTGTATAGTGGTTCTTCATCTCCAATGTCATCAATGGCAGACCATTCAGCGAAATCATGACGTCTATGCTGTTCTGATTCTCCTTGCTGTAGAACAGCTGACGAGTCACACAGAAGACATTCTTTTTGTATAGCTCCTGTGCTGTTGGATTCAGTTCTGATGGCAACGGATAATACATATCGAATAGTTCCGAGATAAAACGGAAGCCCTTTCGCAGCACATCCGTCACGCCACGATTTGCCAACTGCTTAGCCAACTCCATAAAGAATTTGCGCTCGCTTATCTCGCTGGCAAAGCAACCCGTATTCTCCACCTTCTGCCTTTGAGTAGAAAGCAGAAAGCGTTTCACTCGCGCCGTATCCAGCGCATCGTCTTTGCTGTAATCGTCAGAAACGCCTTGTTCATATCCTTGAACGTCTCGCAAATAATTCACGAGAATGGTTTCTAACTGCTTTTCACTTACATCTGTTGGCATATTTCTATTTTTTTATAATTATCTTTTTTTCCAGACAATTGTGACACATTATGATTCTAAAAGAATAATATCCCTTTGAAAGTTTTGGAAGTGTCAGAATTATTTAATACCTTTGTACCGCCTAATAGCATTTATATGAACGAACTTGATAACATCCAATCCAAGATTTACTTTATTCGTGGTCAGCGTGTGATGCTTGATTTCGATTTAGCAAATATCTATGAAGTAGAGACTTCACACCTCAAACGCCAAGTTCGACGCAATATCGAACGCTTTGAAGGAGAGGACTTTATGTTTGAATTAACCAGTGATGAACTTTCAAGATGCCAAATTGGCACCTTGAACAAAGGACGAGGTAGCAATTTTAAATATATGCCATTTGCCTTTACTGAAATAGGGGTTGCGATGTTAAGCGGAGTCCTCAAATCAAAAGTTGCCGTTCAGGCAAACCGAAAGATTATGCGAGCATTCGTTGCCTATCGTCACTTGGCCGAGTTACCTCTTGCAGCCACTTATCTCGATCTCAGAAAGCAAATTGAAGATCTCAAAAACGAGGTCAACGATATTCTTGCCGACCAGAACGACATCAACGAGAGTACTCGTGCTCAACTTGATGCCATCAGCACCGCTTTGGCAGAACTGCAGGCCAAGCCTGCTGTAGGAAAGCCTCGAAAGCCCATTGGTTTTATTCAACCAAAAGACGAAGAGGATTCTTGAGATGCCAATTTGGCATCTCGAAAGTTGTCGCCACATTTTGTGGTAACATCTTACTTCCAAACTGTGTCACTATGTCAAAGAACGCTGGCTTCTTCGAGACGTGCCTCAAAGAGCGATTTTATATCGATTATTCGTTTTGTACGTTTACTTGTCCTGTTACGCAGTCAGCTATTAGTCGCTGCTTGTATTCCTTCAGATAATCTATTTCTGCCTGAAGGTCAGTAATAAGAGATTCCACCTTTGCCGTCTTCTCATTGATATATGTAACAATGGCTCGTTGCTCATCAACGGGTGGACATACAACTATCTGCTTCTTTAGTTCATCGAAAGAAAGCGTTAACCTAATACCCGTTCCCATTCCATGGAATAGTTTCTTGCTATCCATCGCTTTGAAAAGATAATTGTAATAATCTGCATTAGTTCCCTTTCGAGGACGAACCACAATATATGCAGATGTTATAATACCATCCGTAGGAGCTATTGCTACTCTCTGAGACACGAAGTCATAATTGAGATTAAGACCATTAATCAAGATGTCATCTTTCTGAATTACCTGATATTTTACATAGGTTTCCCTATATTCTTCAACATCGCCAACCTCATCTTTGGGAACAAGAGTTCCATAATTGAATTTAAATGCGTGTTTATATGCGAAATCGGTATTGGTATTAACTTTACCTATAAACAGGCTGGCAATACGTTTTTCTTCCCAATGCTCAGGAATCATTCCAATCCAAGAAATGCTACTATCTTTCATTTTCACATTTGGATTCAATCCCTGTGTAACGACTTTAGCGACTTCTGCTTCTTTGAGTTCATTCAGCAGCTGCACCTCTTTCTCCTTCTCTGCAATATATTCGTCAATCTTCGAGGTTTTGCTTTGGATATAATTCGCAATTATATCTTGTTCAGAAAGAGGCGGAAGAATTAGTTTCGTATTTCCCAAAGTTCCAGAAGATAGTCCTTTGATGGCTATGCCTTTCGAATAATTATCAAAGATTCCTAAATCCTTTATGAGATTAATTAGAAAACAGAAATACTCAATCTTAACATCTATTTTTGCTCTTAACCTATGAAGATGGTTTTGATAACAAATACTATATTCCTCTTTCCATATATTACATCTCCCAACGTCACCTCCTTCACATACTAATAAATCTCCATATTTTACAGAATACCTATCAATTTCATCTTTTAAAAAAGGCATTTCTTTAATAGAAGACAACTCGAAATACCCGTTATATACATTGGATGTTGTCAAGTATGGAAGATTTTCTCCTTTTAGATTTGCATTAAGGGTTTTACCTGTGTTATGATTAAACACGTGGTTCAATTTCACGATCTTCCAATGGCTCGGAATCTCTCCAATCCATTGTACGCCACTATCCTTATATTCCTTATACCTCTCCATCACTTTCCAAGAATTTCGTCCAACAAACCATCTGTACGCTCTTCTATCTGGCGAATATCGTTAGAGATTTCCTCAATGGTGCGTAGCTGTTTGGGCTTATAGAAGTATTTCGTAAACGAGAGTTCATAGCCTGTCTCAATGCTACTCTTATCGAGGATTGCATCAGGAGAATAAGGCAATATCTCATTCTGGAAGAAACCCTCAATGCCTCCTTCATAGCGGAAAGGAATAATCTCCGTGTCTTTGCTCTTCTTGTCAATGACAGGAAAACCTTTCTTCTTAATGATGTTGCCCTGTTCGTCACGCTGAGGCTGATAGACCTTCACACTCCAATAGCCAAACTCGTTGTTGGGGAAGATTTTGCTCTGTGGCGTTTCTTTGAAGTCCATCAACAGCTTTATAATCTGAGCACGGTCTTCCTCTGTGGTCTCACAGTTCTTTTCACCCAAATTCTTGCGTAGTGGCGACTTGATTTCTGTAGCATCAATCAACTGCACATAACCTTTGCGTCGCTCTTCCTTGCGATTGGTGATGACCCAAATGAAGG
>JAEEGL014159033.1_pt1 | contig 18420 bp, 20 predicted proteins | sample 9134231 | NCBI WGS metagenome assembly JAEEGL01 (sample SAMN16246548, study PRJNA631951) | gut metagenome | biome: gut microbiome; feature: rumen; material: fiber-attached | host: Bos | place: Iran: Karaj | collected 2018-10 | reverse complement strand
GACGGTGCTTTTATGCGGTACAGTCGAATACTTTACGCACTGGTTCCTGGAATTTAGCAAGGGAATCCGCTGGTGGGACTATTCCGGCTACTTCATCAACCTGCACGGCCGTATCTGCGCGGAAGGACTGCTCGTATTCATGCTGGGAGGCATGGCGATCGTCTATGTCGGAGCGCCTCTGATCGACGATAGACTGAAGAAGGCAAAAAAACAGATCCTGATCCCGGTTTGCCTGATACTGCTGGTGCTTTTCGGTATCGACTCCGTCTATTCTTTCATCCATCCGAATACCGGCAAAGGCATTACCGACTACGACTATAAAACAGCAGAAAATCACAGGATCTGATCCTGCCGAAAAAACTTGAAATAAAGCGGAAATACTGTTGAATTATAAGGCAAAATAACATATAATAATCATTGCCTTATTTTTTTAAAATGTAGCCCCGGAAACTACAAAGGAGAAAAAATATGCGTCAGACAACCATGCTGAAACCAGCAGATGTCAAAAAAGACTGGTATGTAGTCGATGCGAGCGGAAAGACTCTGGGTAGACTGGCAACACAGTGTGCCGCTATCTTAAGAGGAAAGCACAAACCGACTTTCACACCGAATGTCGACTGCGGCGATTACGTAATCATTACGAATGCTGCAAAGGTCGTCTATACAGGCGATCAGGAAAACAAGAAGATCTACTATCATCATTCTATGTTCCCGGGCGGACTGAAAGCCAGACCGATCGGCGAGATGAAGAGAGACTATCCTGTTGAGTTAGTGGAAAAAGCAGTCCAAGGTATGCTTCCACACAACAAGCTGGGCGACAAGATGAGAACCCACTTGTATGTTTATGAAGGTGCTGAGCATCCTCATGCCGCTCAAAAACCGATTGAGCTTAAATAAGGAGAAACACAATGCCTAAAAAGAAAACAAATGTCACTTACCTTGGAACGGGAAGACGTAAATCTTCTGTAGCGCGTGCCTACATGACACCTGGTACAGGCAAGATCAGCGTCGGTGAAAAGACTCTCGAAGAATATCTCCCTCAGGAGATCCTTAGAATGGTCGTAAAATCTCCGCTGGTAGAAACTGGTACAGAAGGTCAGTATGACATCTATATCAACGTCTACGGCGGCGGTATGACAGGTCAGGCCGGTGCGATGCGTCATGCGATTGCCCGTGCATTGCTGGAAGTTGGCGAAGACTTCAGACCTGTATTGAAGAAAGCAGGCTTCTTGACTCGTGATTCTCGTGTCAAGGAACGTAAGAAGTACGGCTTAAGAGGAGCTCGTAGAAGACCTCAGTACTCAAAGCGTTAATTCTGGAATTACGCAGAAAGACTGTTGCATCAGTGCGGCAGTCTTTTTTCTTTGTGTTTCATTTGTGCAAAACGGGTATGATTCATATAGAATATAGATTGAGGAAAGACGGGAAAAGAGAATGAAACTGAGTGCCAACGACCGCTTTCTGGCCGCCGTAAAACTGCTTGTCGACAGCAACGACTATGTCAGCGTGGAAGAGATTGCCGATTTTCTGGATTCATCAAAGCGCAGCATCTATTACATCATCTCCGATATCAATGCCACACTGCGTTATCTTGACGGAGAAGAGATCTCGACGGTTTACGGAAAAGGGATCAGACTCAATCACCAGCAGAAGAAACTGCTGCTGAACTACTACAAGAAAGCCCCAAGCGAGGAGATCTTTTCCCTGGGACAGATCGAAAGGTATTCCATCATCTTTGCGACCCTGTATGCATCTTCCAGAAAATACAACATCAAGACCTATGAAGAACTCTTCCGGGTCAGCCGTTTCACAGTCATCAGCGATATCAATGAAATCAGAAGCATCATCTCGCATTTCGAAGTCAACATCGGCTTCGATACCAAAACGGGCTACTTTCTGGAAGGAGATGAATACAATATCCGGAAGGCTTTCTTCTATTTCTTTGCGAACATCTACGAGATCATCACTTCCAAAGAATGGCTTGGATCCATCTTCGTCAACGAGACACTGCAGTTCAGAAAGTATTACAACAAACTGAAGAAGATCGCCAGAGAAAGTCACAACTACTACGACATGTCCCTGCTGGCAATCGCCTTTGTGATCGCCAAGTACATACAAAGCAAGACAGGGATCAGCCAGGATAAGCAGAAAGATCTACTGCCGGTAGAACAGACGGCTGATGAATATGCCTTTGTCTGCAAGGAATTCAGGGATCTTCCGGAAACCGAAAAGAGATGGGTCTCCACCTATCTGTCCTGTTCTCTGATTTCCCGGGAACATCCTTTCGTGGATCTTGAATATGCAACCGATCTGGCAAGGAAGATGAATGACGTGTTCTATCTTTACAGTTCCATCAAGATCGACAGCGAAGATCTGGTCACATCTCTGGCAAAGCACATCGATTCCGCCTTTCTGCGTTACAAATACGGCGTCTGCATCAACAATCCGCTGATTTCCGAGATCCGAAGCAAGTACGACGATTATTTCATGATCGTCAAGAAGACCGTACAGGTTCTGGAACAGGAACTTGGCATGCCTATCAACGACAGCGAAATCGGCTTCCTGACGCTTTACTATGCCGGCTATGCGATCAAGCTGAGCAAGCAGATCCCGTATATCAGAACCCTGATCATTTGTGCAATCGGCCTTTCTACTTCCTTCCTGCTGAAGAACGAAATCGAGGATATTGACTCGAGGATCAAGGTCATCGGCTGTGTCAGTGCGGAAGAATACCTGGAAAACGACTATGATGCCGATCTGATCATCTCTACGGTACGCTTTGAGAAGAAGAAGAAGACCAAGGTCTATCAGATCAGTTCCTTTGTGACGACAGAAGACCGCGGAATGATCGTCGGTGCGATCAATGAGATCCTGGCGGAAAAGAATACGGAGAGAAACACTTCTGCAGAGATGGCCAAGGAAGAGATCGGCAACAGCGGTTCTTTGAAAGAGATCTTCAAGCCGGAATATGTCTGGATCACGGACAATGAAAAGGATGCCGACTGGCGGAAACTGCTGAAAGAAGCCTGCGAACCGCTGGTAAAGGATGGATTCATCGATGAAGACTACAGTACATATATTGAAAAGAATATCGACAGGTACGGCTTCTACATGGTCTATCGGAACGGCTATCTGCTGGGTCATGCGAACATTGAACACGCGCACAGACTGGGATTGACTTTCACGAGACTGAAAAATAAAATAATGGTAGATGGTCACGAGATATCGAAAATTTTCGTAATTACGCCGATTAACCGGTTTGACCACCGTTTTATTCTGAGCGGATTAAGCGTTCTGCTCAAAAGCGATGAGCTGAATCAGCTGATTGAAAAGGCCGACAGCAGCAGCGAGATCTATGACATCATACTCTCGATCATTGCCGTTTACTGATTGTGCAAAATGATTTTGGATTTGTGCAGATTATAGACTTTATTTTAGAAGTATAAGAGTATATTTTTAAAATAGCGGTATATATCTGCGTGGAGGGAAGAATATGTTAAGAAAAGACTTGATCAAAATCGGTTTGGATTGTGCAAGCTGCAAAGAAGTCCTGATGACAATGGGACAGGAGTTTGTTAATGTCGGCGTTGCTAAAGAGACCTATCCGCAGGCTCTGGTAGACAGAGAAGCGAATTATCCGACGGCATTACCGGCAAAGGCTTTCGATATCGCAACACCTCATACGTTTGCGGAACATGTGAATGAGCCGGCAGTAGGCATTGCCATTCTGGCACATCCTGTCGAGTGGCAGCAGATGGGTTCTCCTGAGATCACATTGCATCCTCAGGTCATCTTCATGCTGGCTGTAACGGACCCGAAACAGCAGATCGGAACATTAAGAAAGATCATGATGCTGATTCAGGACCCTGAAAGACTGGCAAGAATTAAAGATCTCAAGACTGTTGATGAAGTATACGAGGCAGTCAAAGACGTCTTTAATTAAGTGAACACAGAGTTCACTACCATATAATAACGAAGGAGGAATATTAATATGGGTGTTAGATTTTTAACTGTTTGTGGTTCTGGTATTGTTACTTCTTCCATGCTGGCTGAGACAATCGGCGACTGGCTGAGAGAAGAAGGTTATGAAGGCGTAGAAGTAAATGAATGCAACCCTTCCGAGATGGCAAACTTCTTGGCAAGACAGCATCATGATTTCGTAGCTTATGCTAGTCCGATTGATCACGATGAATTGGACGGCGTTCCTGCAATACCTGCAATCGGATTGATTACTGGAATGGGTACTGATGAATTCTATGAAAATGTAAAACAGGTTCTCAGTGATGCTGGAATCAATCCGGGCAAATAAATTAGTAAAAGGGGAGAAAAAATATGCAAGGATTTTTTAGCGCGTTAAAAGCTTTCTTTGACACATTCCCAGCTGCAGTCTTTGTACCGGTTATCATGTTTGCGATTAACCTGGCATTCAAAGTTAAACCAGCTAAGGCATTCACATCAGCACTTTCTGCAGGTGTAGGTCTTGAAGGCTTCTCGTTGGTTATCGGTTCTTACGGCAACGTAATCAATCCGGTCATCGACAGAATGATTAATGCATCCGGTATCAACCTTCCGGTCTACGACTTAGGTTGGCCAAACACTTCTGTTGTTGCGTATTCTACACAGGCCGGCATGGTATTCATCGCCATCTGTATCGCACTTCAGGTTATCCTGTTCCTTACGCATTTCACTAATGTCTTCCAGGCTGGTGACTTGTGGAACAACTACTCTTACATGTGCTGGGGTTCAATGATTTATGTCTTGACTCAGAACATGGCACTCGCTGTTGCTACAATGATCGTACAGCAGATCTACACTCTGTTACTGACAGAAGTTATCGCTAAGAGATGGTCAACATACTATGGCTATCCAGGCTGCTCTATCGCTTCATTACATACAGCAACAATCTGTGTAGCTGCTATCCCTATCAACTGGCTGCTGAACAAGTTAGGTCTGTACAAGATCGAAGCTGACCCAGTTGCTATCAAGAAGAAACTCGGCTTCATCGGTGAACCAATGACATTAGGTCTGATCCTTGGTCTGATCATCGGTTTCGTTGGAAACCTGACCCGCATTGGTGAACTGGCTGCCTGGGGCGAAATTCTGACTTGCGGTATTGCTACTTCTGCAGTTATGTCCGTATTCCCAAGAATTTCCGCTATCTTCTCCGGTGCATTCACAGCTATGACTCAGGCTTCTAAGCAGGCTACCAAGGGTTTCTCTGGCGAATGGTATCTGGCAGTTAACGACGCTACAGGCTACGGTGAAACAGCTACGCTGATTTCCGGTCTGCTCTGTATGCCGATCGCTCTGTTCCTGTCATTCATTCTTCCAGGAAACCAGTGCTTACCAGTCGTTGACCTGGTTGCTATTCCTTACTGCATCCAGCCAATGGTTGCTATGGCAAACGGTAACGTTGTTAAATCCGTTATCGGTGGCGCATTAGTTTGTGTCGTATTCCTGTATGTATGTACATTATGTGGCCCTACATTCGACGCCGTTGTTAAGTCAGTCGGTGGCGAAAGCGCCGCTGGTATGATGGTTACTTCATACATCATCATCGGTCAGCCTGTAGGCTTCATTCTGTTCAAACTGGCAGAACTGTTCGGTTGGGTCGGTATCGCTATCGAGCTCGCTGTCTTCGCAGTACTCTACTTCGTTCTGAAGAAGAACATGGACAAGATCCATGCTGCATTAGAGAAGCAGGCTTTAAATCCAGCTGGCAAAGCTGAATAAAAAAGCTTAATGTTATAAAATACGCCCCTATGACCCGCCCATTCGTCTATGGGGCGTATTTAAAAAAGAGAGGTGTTTATTATGTTAACTAAAACTGTTGAGATTATTAATAAGAACGGCTTACATGCCAGACCTGCATCTGATTTTGTCAAGGAAGCAGGCAAATACAAATGTTCCGTTAAAGTAGCCAGAGCCGGCGAAGAAGAAAATCCAAGCGATGCCAAGAGCATTATTTCTGTTCTGCTGCTTGGTCTTTGCAAAGGCGAAAAGGCTGTCATTACAACGGAAGGAGAAGACGAAGAAGAAGCTTTAAACAACATCGTTGCACTGATTGAATCCGGATTTGGAGAATAAATCATGGCCGATAAGAAATTGGTTTTTGATTTCAAGATAGATAAAGATGATTATCGTGATACCGTTATGTGTATCACTTTTGGTTCACAGAAATGGAAAAGGATAGCGATGGCTATCATCTGGGTCTTAGGCGCGGCCGGTTTTGTCCTGAACGCCTTCCATGTCATATCCCTGTCATCCCCGATGTATGCGTGCTGTCTGATGGTCATGGTGGCGATCGGGGGCGTATGGGCTTCCGCTCAGATCAGCATCTACAAATACAAGGAAGTTTTCAGGAAAGGCAAGGGGATCAAAAGAAGAATCACTGTTGACGACAAGGGCGTGACCTTTACGAACCTGGCTACCAACGAAGCCGCAACGGCCCCTTGGGAAGAAGTATACCGTGTTCAGGAAACCAAGACGACGTATGTCATCGGTGTCGGAAGAACGGATGCGGTCATCCTGCCGAAAAGAGCTATCCTGACCGAAAAAGATAAAAGAGATTTTGAAAACATCGTTCAGTCGAATATTCATGGACGTTTTATGCCTATGTAAAAAGGAGAAACAGAATGAACAAACAAATCATAATCGGATGTGACAATGCTGCAGTGGATCTGAAAAATGATCTGAAGGCCTTTATGGAAGCCAGAGGTTATGAAGTCGAAAACGTCGGATGCGACAGCAAGGACGATCCAACCTATTATCCTGTAATTGCAGAAAGAGTCTGCGAAAAGATCATTGCATCAGGCTATACCAAAAGAGGCGTTCTGATCTGCGGAACAGGTCTGGGTATGGCGATGTGCGCAAACAAGTTCCCTGGAATCCGTGCAGGCGTCTGCCATGACAGTTTTTCCGGTGAAAGACTTGCGCTTTCCAACAACGGCAATGTCATCTGTTTCGGCGAGAGAGTCATCGGCGTTAAGCTTGCGGAAAAGATTCTGGGCGAATGGCTGGAACTTGAGTTTAAGGACGGTTCCTCGACTCCAAAAGTAGAAGCCATCAAAGACATTGAAAAGAAGACGATGAAATAATGAAAGCGGCATCTGAATATAAAAATCAGACAATAAAAGAATAAAAAAGACGCTATGTTTTTTTTATTGCGTTTGGGATGTAACGTCTATGACGTTTCATCCTGGGATAAAAAACAGAAAGAAGTGTAGAGAAATGAAAAACAACAGCATCTATGCTTTACCGGAAGAGATCCGTAGGCAGAATTATGTTCTGGCGACCTATTATATCGTTCTGGATAAAGAAACCGATGTAATCAAGAAAGCGGAAACGATGGCTGTCGGTCAGACAGTAGGAACCTGGGTTCCTGTTCCGGGCGTAACGGAAGAAATGAGAGAGAAACACATGGGCAAGGTTGTGAACATTTTTGATGCGCCTCCTTATGAGCTGTTCTCCCAGATCGAGGAAGACAGACGTACCTATTTCATCCAGATCGCTTATCCGACCGTCAACTTCGGTGCGCAGTTCCCGATGCTTCTGACGACATTGCTGGGGAACGACGCTTCTACCAGCGCACAGGTAAAACTGGTCGATGTACAGTTCCCGGAAGAATTCGTGGCACCTTTCAAGGGGCCGAAGTTCGGCATAGAAGGTCTTCGCGAACTGACGGGAGTCAAAGACAGACCGCTGGTTCTGAACATGATCAAGCCTTGTACGGGATTAAGTCCCGAAGCCGGAGCAAAGATCTTCTATCAGACAGCCCTTGGCGGACTGGACTTCATCAAGGACGATGAACTCTTAGGCAATCCGGTATTCTCTCCGGTTGAGGAAAGAGTAAAGGCCTATAACGAAGCGGCGAAAGAAGCCGCCAGAGTTACGGGCAAGGAAGTCATATACATCTGCAACGTTACGGACAGCGCCGATCGGATCTGGGATACTGTAGACAAAGCTCTGAATGCGGGAGCCAAGGCGCTGATGCTGTCGTTCTCGGTTGTCGGGTTCTCTATGTTCCGGGCAATATCGGAAAAGGTGAACGTGCCGGTCATGGGTCATTATGCGACCAGCGGCGCGATGAACGAAGGAATCAGTTCCGGATTGTCTTCGCATCTGTCGGTAGGCAAGTTCCCGAGACTTTCCGGCGCAGATCTGGTAATGATGAATACGCCTTACGGCGGTTATCCTTTGACCAGACAGCAGTATTTTAAGACTTATCAGCAGCTTGTCCTGCCTTACTACGACATAAAGCCATCCATGCCGATCTGCGGCGGAGGCGTTCATCCGGGCATGGTTCCGCAGTTCACGAAAGACTTCGGTCTGGATATCGTGCTGGCTGCGGGCGGAGCTGTGCAGGGCCATCCTCAGGGCGCTGAAGCAGGCGCAAAGGCGATGGTTCAGGCAGCGCAGGCCATGGCTGAAGGTGTATCGCTGAAAGAAGCCGCAAAGAAGCATGAAGAGCTTAAGACTGCATTAGAGAGATTCGGAGAAGTGGAAGTGAAATGACGTTAAGAAGATGTCTGATCGTATTTCTGCTGTTTTGTCTGATGGGATGTCGAAACAGCGAAGAAAGTTCCTACTATAAAGATAAACTGACTTCCTACCGTTTTGCGGAGAATACCTGTGTTCTGCTGGAGAAAGAAGACTCAAAGGCCGCGGACATCGGTATGGTCGCCAACGGGGATCTGGCCCTGATTTCGATCCGTAACGACGCTTACCAGATCGATCAGTATTATATCGATACGGTTGAATACTGCTATCTGAAGGGACCGGATACGCCGGAGACCTATTACAAGGTAAACATCAACAGGATGTTTGAGGATCCGATGGATATTTATAAAAAGATGGTTCTGGATCCGACGGATATCGCAAGCGTTGAGTATCTGGAAACGGTAAACGAGAATGGCAGACAGCTGGACCACATCAAAGGAAAGATCAGCAACCGTGAAACCCATTTCTACTGGAACAAAGAAACGGATGATCTGGAAAAGATCGTCTTCCATGACGGATCTGTTCTGCTGATCGAACATCGGGATCTGACTCTGCCGGAAGAATTCGACCAGGCAATCGAAACGGATACCAATACGATCAACGCATTTATGAAAGAATTTACCGATTCAATCAACGAATAAGGAGGAAACAGGAATGAAGGATTATGAGTACAGAAGAGCGATCGTGGATGTCTGCCACATGCTGAATGATGCAGGCTTTGTCGGGACATATGAAGGGAACGTCTCCTACAAGAAAGGCGACAAGATCTTTATTACTCCGACTCAGACTTCCAAGGCTCTGATCTCGGAAGGCCAGATCATTGCCGTAGATGCGAAGGGCAACGTTCTGGAAGGAGATCTCAAACCGACTTCGGAAACTCCGATGCACACCCACTGCTACGAACTTCGACCTGACATCAATGCCGTCGTTCACTGTCATTCCCCGTTTGCGACAGCCTATGCCCAGATCGGAGAACCGATCGTTTCCAAGTGTTCTACGGAATTCATCATGTTCTTCGGTGAAGTTCCATGTCTGAAGTACGGTACCCCTGGAACGCTGGATATCATTGCAGATCTGGATAAGTATATCTATGATTATGACGTTGTTTTATTGGCCAATCACGGCATCCTGGCCGTAGGCAAGGATCCGATGGAAGCCTATTCCAAGATCATGTCGGTAGAGATGGTTCTAAAGACCGACTTCATCCGCAGGAGCGTATTCGGAGACAGAAACTGCGATCTGCCGGAAGAAGAAGTTAAAATGCTCTACGAAAACGGAAAGAAAAACAGAGGATACCATGGCCGATAAGAAGATTCTGGTTTTTTCCGACATCGATGGAACACTGGTCGACTGTACCAGAGAGATGCTGGATATCAGCGAAAAGACCAGGTATGCGCTGAAAGAAGTCAAGAAGAAAGCCTATCTTTTCCTTGTTACGGGAAGACCGAAGTGCATTATTCCTAAAAGCATCATGGACTGTGAACCGGACGGTTTTGTTCTGAATAACGGTGCCTATGGGGAACTGTTCGGAAAGGAGATCTTCCACCGTTCCATCGATAAGGAAGGCGTGAATCATTTTCTGAACTACTGCCGTGCTCATGGCGATGACTGCATGTTCATGAAGCAGGATCACTGCTATGTGGAATCGGCACAGAATCAGAACATCAGAGACTTTATCGTTTCCATGTCCCATGATCCGGACGAGATCCTGGTAGAGGCGGATACCGAGTATTCGGATTTCGTCTGGCTGAAAAGCATGACCGAAGAGGGCAGACAGGCCATGGAAGCCGAATTCTCCGACCTGTACAATCTCAACCGTCAGCAGGAAACGACATTCGACTGCGTCGCCAAGGGCGTCAGCAAGGATTCAACCTTGCGTCTGCTGCTGGAACACATCGATTTTCCATACGAAAAGACGTACTGTTTCGGAGACGGTCTAAATGATATCGGCATGATGAAACTGGTGGATCATTCCTTTGCCATGGGCAATGCCCGCAACAGAACAAAAAAAGTCGCCACCGAAACAGTTGAAGATGTTCTGGACGACGGCTTCTATCATACGCTGGTCAGACTTGGCCTGATCGATCCGATGTAGGAGAATTATTTATAACGGTAATTGGCGGGATACCTGTTCTTGAGTATCCCGTTTTTTATTTTTCCGAAACCCAAAGGATAAGAATCGGCACATACAAGGACCGTTCCTTCTTTGTTAAAGTCTTTGACGTCAAGAGTTTCGCATTTAAGGTATTTTAAGACCCTTGGGTCGTCTGAACAAAGATTCAGAGTATTCTTATACTCTTTTTCTTTTAGGGCCATAGAAAGGCTCTGAGACGGTTCAAAACGGCCGTGTTTCTCTTCACCAAGGAAGAGACCGGAACGTAAAACACGAAGTCCTTTCAGATCAGGAGTGCTTATGGGTTCATAGTAGAGTTTTTCACCTCGCTGAACGATATTTCCTTCCGGAAGTGTGATGGATATGTCTTCACTGATGGAAAAGCTTCTATATTGAGTTTTCTTTTTCTTGTTTAAAGGTTCTTCTTTCTTCTGCAGCAGGGCGACGAAGTGCCCTTCACCCCTGATCTTATGAGGGTAGAGACGGACGCAGTTTCCCGTATGATCGCTTATTCCCGGTTCGAAGCCTTCTGCCGTTTCAATCGGAAGGACTTTCAGATCGGGACATGTATTCAGGGCATATTCAATGATTTCTTCATCTTCCTGAGGTGAGAAGGTGCAGGTACTGTAGACCATCTTGCCCCCGTCTTTCAGAAGTCTTATGGCAGATGCGATGATCTTTTTCTGCAGATCGGAATAGTAAGGGTTTCCTTTTTCTTCCCATTCTCTGATCAGTGAAGGTTCTTTCCGGAACATGCCTTCTCCGGAGCAGGGAGCGTCGATCAGGATCTTGTCGAAGAAGTTCTCGAAACGGTCCAGTTTTGTGATGTCTTCGGCCATGACACAGACATTGACAATGCCCATCGTTTCCAGATTCTTCAGCAGGACCTGGCAACGGGATACGGAAATGTCGTTGGATACCAGAAAACCGCTTCCTTTCAGTCTGTTTGCGAGTTTGGAGGATTTTCCTCCGGGGGCGGCACAGGCATCCAGTACGATGTCGCCTTCATCGATCGGCAGCGCTTCTGCCGGAAGCATCGCGCTTGGCTCTTGCAGGTAATAGAGTCCCGCATAGAAGTATGGATGTCTGGACGGACGTTCCTCTTCCTCGTAATAAAAGCCGTCATCGGTCCAGGGAATCGGTTCCAGATGGAACGGAGCGATCTTCAGAAAATCTTCCACCGATATTCTGGAAGTGTTCACTCTTAACCCGTAATATCTCTTCTTGCTGAAAGAGTCGAGATACTGATCATAATCGTCTTTCAGCAGTTCTTTCATGTTTTGAAGATACTTTTCAGGCAGCCTAGACATATCTTAAGTGTATCAGTTTCGCTCTTTTTTTAAAATCGTTCAGGAATCGATGGTTTTTCGGTGAATTATGTATAGAGGGATTATGAAGTGTAAGAGATGTGGAAATAAGGATCCTGCTTATTTCTATAAGGGACATAAAGGATATTACTGTCGGAAGTGCATCCGGTTTTCGCGGATTCTGCTTGAGGAGGAGATCTTTCCTTTGGATTATGAAATAGCGGAGGGAGCGGAGGAATTCGGATTCGATTACAGGCTGACCGATCAGCAGCTGGAAGCATCCGGAAAGTGCGTAGAGGATCTGAAATACGGCGACGTGCTGCTGTGCTGCGTATGCGGTGCGGGGAAGACGGAAATCGCCGTTGCGAGTATCAGCGAATATCTTTCCAGAGGTCTAAAGGTGGCTTATGCGATATCGCGAAGAGAAGTGGTCATAGAGCTGACGAAGCGTTTTGAGAAGTTTTTTTCTAGGGCAAAGGTGACGGGAGTCTATGGAGGGCATCACGACGAACTGAAAGGAGATCTTATCGTCTGCACCTGTCATCAGCTTTACCGTTATTATCAGACCTTCAACCTGCTGATTCTGGATGAGGCGGATGCATTTCCGTTAAAAGGGAATGAAACGCTGATGAATATCTCCGTGAACGCCTGTAAGGGAAGGATAATCTATTCTACAGCAACGGTAGACGATACTTTAAGAAAGGTCATGAGAAGAAGACCGTACCGTACAGTGGAACTCTATGTTCGTCCTTCCTTCATACCTCTTACTGTCCCCGGGGTTTCTATCTGCCCAGATATCCAGCCTTGTTCGTGCTGTATCTGCTGCTGAGAAGAATGGAAAACCAGTGCATCATCTTTACTGCCAGCAAGCGCGACTGTAAAGCCTTCTACAGGATTTTTTCCCGTTTCTTTTCCTGTACCTATGTCTATGCCGATCTGCCGGAAAGAAAGAAGCATATCGAGGATTTCCGTGAAAAGAAATACCGTTTCATCTTTACGACCACCGTTCTGGAAAGAGGCATCACGATCAAGAATGTCAGCGTTATCATCATGAATTTCGCCAATGTATTCGATCAAAGCAATCTCATACAGATGCTGGGAAGAGTCGGAAGAGGAACGGATTGCGTGGTGGGAGACGCCTATGTGATATCCAACCGTTTTGATCCGAACATCAGGGAAACGCTGAAATACCTGAAGAAAGCGAATTCTTATTTATGAGATGTATCTATTGCGACAGGGAGATGAAGAAGATTACATTTACTTCCCTGTTCCTGGAAAGAGATCTTCTGTGCATCGAGTGCAGAAGGATGCTGAAAGTGAAAAGGAAGAAGATACTTCTGGGAGAACTGAAGACGGAGGTATTCTATGAATACGACGGCATTTTCAAAAGCCCGCTGCTGCAGTACAAGGAATGCTGCGACGAGGCGCTGAAAGACGTTTTCCTGTATTCGCTGAAGGACTATATCGCAATCCGGTATTTTGGATATCACATCCTGTTTGTGCCAAGCAGTCGGAAGAAAAAGCAGCTGCGGGGATTCGATCATCTGGAGCTGATATTCGAAGGAGTGAAACTGCCTAGAGCAAGAGGTCTAAGAATGAAAGAGGATCTCATACAGGAAGGAAAGAACGCCAGGGACAGAAGCAGAATGAGGGGCAACTACATTTATGAGGGGGAGAAACTGAATAAGGTGCTGATCGTGGACGACGTGATTACGACCGGCTCTTCTATCATAGGAGTCTATGAGGCGATAAAGGATAAGGCAGAGCATGTCAGAGCGTTATCCTTGGCTAACAAATAGTTTCACTTTTCTTTTAAAAATAAAATATGATAAAATATTTTCTAAAGGAGAATAAGGAAATGTTAGGTAAGGTTAAAAGATTCAATAAGGTTAAGGGATTTGGCTTCATTACAGCAGATGATGGTCGTGACGTCTTTTTCCATTATTCTCAATTAATCATGGATGGTTATAAAACCATCAACGAGGGAGCACCAGTTGAATTTGAATTAGTTGAAGGCGATCGAGGACTTCAAGCTCATAATATACAAGAGATCAAAGAGTAATCGTGAACAGAAAGTTGGCTAATAAGGTCAACTTTTTTATAGGCAGATGCTATAATAATGAAAGAATTGGAGAACATATGGGTTTATTAGATAAATTCTTTAATAGCGATAAAAAGATTCTGAATGAAGTTGAAAGAGCCGTCATACCTGTCGATGCCCTGAAGGACCAGATGGCAGCTTTAAGTGACGAACAGCTGAGAGAAAAGACCGTTGAATTCAGGAAGCGTCTGGATGATGGAGAGACCCTGGATGACATTCAGGTCGAAGCTTTTGCGGTGGCAAGAGAAGCTGCCAGAAGAGTGATCGGAGAATATCCTTTCTTCTGTCAGCTGGAAGGCGCATACGTTCTGCACCGCGGCGACATCGCCGAGATGAAGACCGGTGAAGGCAAGACCCTGACTTCGGTCATGGCTGTCTATCTGAATGCCTTGCCTGGGGACGGTGTTCATGTCATAACGGTCAACGAATATCTGGCGCAAAGAGACAGCGAGTGGATGGGAGCTATCCATAGGTTTTTAGGGCTTTCTGTCGGTCTGAACCTGAGATCCATGACCCCTGCCGAGAAGCGCAAGGCCTATGAATGCGACATTACCTATACGACGAATGCGGAAGTCGGTTTCGACTATCTGCGCGACAATATGGTTACCAGAGTGGAAGACAGGGTCTTAAGAACGCTAAATTTTGCCCTGGTAGATGAGGTCGACTCGATCCTGATCGATGAATCAAGGACTCCTTTGATCATTTCGGGAGGAGAGAAGAAGACCGCCAATCAGTATATCAATGCGGACAGATTCGTGAAACGTCTTAAGAAGGATGAAGACTACGTCATCGATGTCAAGGACAGGAATGTCCAGCTGACCGAGGAAGGCGTTCACAAGGGCGAGAGAGCCTTTGGCGTGGAGAACCTTTACGATCTGGAAAACACTTCCCTGGTTCACTACATCAATCAGGCTTTAAAGGCCAACTACATCATGTCCAGGGACGTAGAATACGTCGTTGAAGATCAGGAGGTCATTATCGTCGACCAGAATACCGGACGTAAGATGCCGGGCAGAGAGTATTCCGACGGTCTGCATCAGGCGATTCAGGCTAAGGAAGGTGTTCCGATCAAACAGGAAACAACTACGCTGGCGACAATTACTTATCAGAACTTCTTCCGTCTCTACAACAAGCTTGCGGGTATGACCGGTACAGCCAAGACTGAAGAGGAAGAGTTCCTTTCCATCTACAACATGCGGGTCGTAGAAATACCTACCAACAGACCTGTGATAAGAATCGACAATGCCGACCTGGTATTCGGTACGAAGAAGGCGAAATACCATGCCCTGCTGGAAGAAGTAAAAGAGCTTTATGCGAAAGGACAGCCTGTCCTTGTAGGTACGATATCCGTCGAAACATCTGAACTGATATCCAGGATGTTCAAGCAGGCCAGAATCAGGCATGAAGTACTCAATGCCAAGAACCACGCCAGAGAAGCGGATATCATCGCCAAGGCCGGCAGAGAAGGTTCTGTCACCATAGCCACCAACATGGCAGGCCGTGGAACCGACATCAAACTGACCGACAGATCACGTGAACTGGGAGGACTGGCGGTCATCGGTTCAGAACGTCATGAATCCAGACGTATCGATAACCAGCTGAGAGGACGTTCCGGAAGGCAGGGAGATCCTGGCTATTCCCGTTTCTATGTGTCTCTGGAAGATGAACTGATGGTCAGATTCGGATCCGAACGTATTTCCGGACTGTTTGCTCAGATGGGCGATATTCCGATCGAAAACAAGACCGTTACCAAGGCCATCTCAAGCGCACAGAAACGTGTTGAAGGTCTTAACTTCGACATCCGTAAGGCACTGCTGGACTATGACGATGTCATGCGTCAGCAAAGAGAAACGATGTACGCTCAGCGTAACTTCATTCTGGAAAACGAGGACATACATTCCGTTGTCGAGAACATGTTCAAGAGAGAGATGGAAAACATCGTTGAATCCAATGTCAGTGTCGATGGCAAGAAGGAGATCATCGATTCCGAATCGATCGCCAGACGTCTTAACAACATGGGTGTTTCCGGCTTTGATCGGAAGATGATCGAAGGCCTGAACAGGGAAGAAACCATTGCCAAGTGTCTGGAGGCTTCTTTCGGTGCCTATGAGAACAAGATCAAGCCGGTAAGGAAGCAGATCCTGCCGGTAGAAAGAACGATGGTTCTAAGACTGATGGACCGCGCCTGGCAGAATCAGATCGATGTCATGTCCAAACTGAGAGAGGGCATTCATCTGCGCTCCTATGCACAGAACAATCCTCTGCAGGCATATGTGGAAGAGGGTTATGAACTCTTTGAAATGATGATGAATACGATATCCAACGATGTCGTAACTTTCTGCAATAATCTGAAAATCGTTATAAAGGAGAAATAACGTGGAAATATACGAAATGAAACAAGGCCTGAACACTTCCTTAAAGAAGTTAAAAGATTTAGGCGACTCTCTTTGACCTCGCGTCTATCGATAATAAGCTAAACGAACTGGAACAGCGACAGAGTTCAGAAACGTTCTGGTCGGATCAGAAGAAAGCCCAGAGCGTTATCAAGGAATACAACACTTTAAAGGATCTGAGAAACAGGTATTATCGCAACGAGAAGGATATTACCTCTTTATTGAGTGAAGTCGATGAACTGACGAAGAACTACGATGCGGAGCTGTTTGATCTGCTGAACGAGGAATACAGTGAAGTCAGCAGGAACTTCGAGGACTTCGAAATCAAGGTCCTGCTTTCCAACGACTACGATCATTCCAACGCTTTGCTGGAAATACATCCGGGAGCGGGCGGAACAGAGTCTCAGGACTGGGCGGAGATGCTTTTCAGAATGTATCAGCGCTATGCCCAGAACAACGGCTACGGATTTGAGGTGATCGATTACGAAGAGGCAGACGAAGCAGGAATCAAATCCTGCCTGGTCTGCATCAAGGGAGACATGGCATACGGCTATCTTAAGGGAGAATCCGGCGTACATCGTCTGGTACGTATCTCGCCGTTTGACGCTTCCAGCAGAAGGCACACATCGTTTGCTTCGGTAGAGGTACTGCCTGAATTCAATAACGAGATCGATATCGAGATCAGGGATGAAGACCTGGAAGTCGATACGATGCGTTCTTCCGGAGCCGGCGGTCAGCACATCAACAAGACCGACTCTGCCGTTCGTATGAAACACATTCCGACCGGACTGATGGCATTTTCACAATCCGAGAGATCGCAGATCCTGAATAGAGAGAAGTGCCTGAGCATTCTGAAAGCCAAGCTCTATCAGAAGGCAATCGAGGACAGAGAGAACGAGAAGAGAGCTCTGAAAGGTGAACAGAAGAAGATCGAATGGGGTTCACAGATCCGTTCCTACGTATTCTGTCCTTATACTCTGGTAAAGGATCACCGTACCAATTATGAAGAAGGCAACGTGGATAAGGTCATGAATGGAGATATCAGCAATTTCCTGTTCGCCTACCTGAAGTCACAGATTTAATCATGAAGAAAAACATCAGTCTCTTTACATTCGTTGCGCTGCTTTTGGGAATAATCTTCGGATTATTCTTTTCAGAATATGCAGATCACATCGCCTTTATCGGAACCTGGTACATTTCTTTCCTGAAATACATGATCGTTCCGGTCGTGTTTACCAGCATTACGGTATCCGTTTATGATTCCAGAAATCTGAAGAACCGGATGATTGTCAAGACAATCCTGCTATTTGCAGCGATGTTCGTTGCGACTTTCCTGCTTTCTTCATTGATTGTGACGATCGTCGATCCCGGAAGGGGATTTGTTCTGGAAGAAGTGGTATGGAACGGCTCCACGACACAGTTCGATCTGAAACAGATGTTTCTGAATCTGATTCCGAAGGATCTAAAGAAATTCATGACCGGTTCTTATCTGTTTTTCGTGATCGCGGTTTCTTTCCTGATTGGATACCTGTGTTCTATGTTCAAGAGCGGAAACAGGCTGATAAGCGGGATCAGAAAGATTAAGGAATTCCTGTTCAGGATCCTGGAATATTTCATGTACCTGACGCCGTTTGCGGTATTCTCGCTGATTTCCGTAACGGTGGCGCATTACGGTTCCGTGCTGCTTGGCGTTGGAGTCAGATACATTCTGACGGCATACCTGTGCGCATTGACCGCGCTTGCTGTCGTCATGGCCCTTCCTGTTTTGGTCATCTGCAGGATGTCTCCGCTGACATTCATCAGAAAAGTCAACAGAATCTGGCTGATGACGGTAACGACCTGCTCCTCAAGCGCTACTCTTCCCTATACAATCAAGACCTGCAAGGAAGAATTCAACATTCCGGAAGAGATTACAGATGTGGTTGTCCCTTTGGGATGTACGATCCACATGTGCGGCGGTGCAGTATCCTTTTCGTTGCTGGGACTGTTCTGTTCCAGACTGTTTGG
>JAEEGL017055007.1_pt1 | contig 18421 bp, 8 predicted proteins | sample 9134231 | NCBI WGS metagenome assembly JAEEGL01 (sample SAMN16246548, study PRJNA631951) | gut metagenome | biome: gut microbiome; feature: rumen; material: fiber-attached | host: Bos | place: Iran: Karaj | collected 2018-10 | reverse complement strand
GGTAATACCCGTTCCCATCCCGAACACGGAAGTCAAGCTCTCTAGCGCCGATGATACTGCTGAAAAGTGGGAAAGTAGGAAGCTGCCAGGCTTTTTTTATTTAAAAAAAGCCTGCATAATACTTTGCTGTGATCTGTTGTGCTGAAAAGTGGGAAATTAGAAAAAATTGTAAACTTTTTTGACATTTTTTTCAAAAATGTCTAAAGAAAGTCTTGACAATTTTTTTGTTTTTGTCAAAATAAATGTATCAAATATTCATACTCTATTATGAGTACTTATTGGAGAAATCTATATGATTCATTATGTTACTGATAAAACACTTCCAAAAAATCTGCCTTTGCTTTTTAAGAAACGTACAGAAGAAAATCCTGATGTTCAATTACAGGCATATAAAAATTCAAAAGGAAAATTTGAGTATTCAAATTATACTCGTGTTTATAATGAAGTAATTTGTTTTGCGCTGGCCTTGTCAAAACTTGGTGTAAAAAAAGGTTCAAATGTAGGATTGATTTCTGATAATCGCCGTGAATGGCTTATTACAGATTTGGCCATACAAAGTTTAGGTGGAGCTGATGTTCCCCGCGGCTGTGATTCTATGGGAACAGAAATCCGTTTTATCATTGATTTTGCTGATTGTGAATTTGCCGTTTTTGAGAATTTACGACAGCTTGAAAAGATTTTAGAAAAATCTTCTGATACACCAAAACTTAAAAAAGTAATTCTTTTTGATAAACCGGAAAAAGAACCAGAAAACTGTCCGTTTGAAATTTTATATTTTGATGCATTAATGCAGGACGGTAAAAAAATATATGAAGCAAATCCTTCAGGAACACAGGCTGAAATTGAAAAATCCATGAATACAATTGAAGAAGAGGATGTTGCAACTATTATTTTTACATCAGGTACGACAGGTACTCCAAAAGGCGTAATGCTGACACACAGAAATTATATTACTCAGCTTGCAGTAATTAAACCATATCTTCCTGCCACAACTGGAGAGTGGTGGCTTTCAGTTCTGCCAGTATGGCATGTTTTTGAACGTCTGATTCAATATGTTGCAATTTATTTTGGAAACGGACTGGCTTATTCCAAACCGGTTCCTTCTCTTTTACTTTCAGATCTGGCAGAAATCAGACCTCAGTGGATGTGTGGTGTTCCTAGACTTTGGGAAGCCCTTGCTTCTGGTGTACATAAGGCCATGAAAAAAACAGGTGGTATTAAATACAAGCTGTTTAAATTTTTTGTGGATGTTGGTGACAAATACAATAACTGCAAGAATCTTGTATGCGGTTATGTAACACAGATTAAAAAACGCAATCGTTTTTTTGATTTTCTTGCCGGTATAATTCCGATGTTGCTTTTATGGCCGGTTAATAAACTCGGATCTATTCTTGTATTTAAAAAGATTCAGGCAAAATTTGGTGGCAGACTAAGAATAGCAATTTCCGGGGGTGGTTCTTTACAGCGTACCACAGAAAACTTTTATCATTCTGTAGGCTTAAATCTTCTGGAAGGATATGGACTTACAGAGACAGCACCTGTTATCAGTTTCCGTTATTATAAGACACCTCGTCCTGGATGTGTAGGTCTTATTTTCCCAACATTCGAAGTAAAGATTGTAAAAGAAGAACATGGAGTTATTGTTACTGATGCAGAAGGTAATCCGATAGAAGTAGGTCCTGGTGAAAAAGGAATTATTCTGGCAAAAGGTTCTCAGGTAATGAAGGGTTACTACAAACGCCCAGATCTTACTGAAAAAGTAATAGATAAAGACGGTTATTTCAATACTGGAGATATCGGGCTTTTAACCTGGGATAAGGAAATAAAGATTACAGGACGGGCAAAGGATACAATAGTTCTTTCTGATGGCGAAAATATTGAACCAGCAGTTCTTGAATCAGAATTATGTACAAGTCCGTATATCGAAAGTGCAATTGTTTTAGGACAGGATCAGAAAATTCTTGCATCTCTCATCGTACCTTCAAAAGAAGCTGTTCTTCAGTTTGCAAAAGATAATGCACTTGATGATTCTGATTATAAAAAGCTTTTACAGACAGAGTTGATTAAAGATTTAATCTATAAAGAAGTAACTGCAAAAATATCACCTGCAAATGGATTCCGTTCATGTGAAAGAATTGCTAAAATTGCTCTTTTACCGGATAGCTTTAAAGTTGGCGAAGAGCTTTCTGCAAAGCAGGAAATGATGCGCTTTAAAATCGTTGAAAAATATGCTGATATAATTAAAACTTTGTTTTAGTAATCTTTTTACATATCGGTGTTTAGAACTTTGAAGATTTAAGAAGACGAGGTTCCATTAATATGGATAAAACTTTGCAGCATACAGTGAAGCTTACAAAGATTTATATTCAAATATTCTTTTAATTATTTCATTGTTTCATTGAATTTAATATTTTTTGTGCTATAGTAATTATTATATAAGACTCAAAATAGGAGAATTTATTTACAAATGAAAAATTTAAAGAATTTAAAAGCGTTGCTGTATGTTTTTGCTGCAGTTTTGCTTTTAATATCTGCAGGTCTTTTTTCTGCATGTCATCATGACAAAACACCGAAAGCAGAAACTTTTACAATCATTTATGAAACAGAATTTGATGTTCCGCCGTATGAGCTTAAACTGAAAAAGAATACGGAACTCACGCAGGTTCATCTTCCTGATTTAAGTGCTGATGAATATGAATTTTTAGGCTGGTATTTAATAACAGAAACCGAAGAAAGCGTAACAGAAACAAAAGTTGAACCTGGTTATATTCTTACAGAAAATATTACGCTTACAGCAAAATGGAAAAAAATTGCTTATTTTATTCATTATACAACTGAACGTGGTGAGTATTCAAAAATTGAAAAATTGAATGAAAATGATGTTATTGATGATATCTTACTTGCCGCTCCTGATATAACGGTGGAAGGATATGAATTTTCCGGCTGGTATATAGTTACTGAAACTGGTGCAACAAAAGTTGAACCTGGTGTTCTAACAGTGAGCGAAGAGGGAATAACTCTTACTGCAAAATGGGAGATTCTCCGGTTTACAGTAAGTTATCAGTCTGATTTTGCAGAAATACCGGCTTCTTTTGTTGTTGATTATGGAACTCTGTTTGATAGTAGCCAGCTGCCGGTTTTACGCGGGGTAAGAGGTGCAACTTTTGAAGGCTGGTATTTTGGAAATGAACTTGTTAAAGAAGGAAAAAAAGTTACGTCAGATATGGTTCTTACTGCAAAATGGACAATAAACGGCTGTGCTGTTATCTATAGAACAGAGCATGGTACTGCTCCAAAAGGTCTGGTTGTTACTGCTGGTACTGTTCTTGGCGAAAATGAGCTTCCGGAACTCACAGCCGAAGGCTTTACTTTCCTTGGCTGGTACATAGGAGCTCGGGAAGCTCGGCCGGGTGAAGTAACAGTTGGCGAAGAAGGTGTTATACTTGAAGCAGAATGGGAAGCCATTAAATGTAGAATTACTTACGAAACAAATATCGGGACTGCCCCATCTAAAAAGGATTTAAACTGGGGTACCTTGCTGGATTCTTCAGCACTTCCTGTTCTAACGAGTACAGGTAACGAATTTAAGGGCTGGTACTTGAGTGATGAGCTAATCTCAACAGGATTTAAAATTACAGGTGATATAACCCTTACTGCAAGATGGGAAAAAATTAAGTGTACAATTTCTTATGCATCAAGCTACGGGTCGGCTCCTGAAGAATTTATTCTTGAATATGGTGATAAAATTCTTTCAGAAAAACTTCCAGAGCTAACAGATGAAAACTGGATTTTTAAGGGCTGGTACTTAATAAGCGGTACAGAAGAAACAAAAATTGAAGGTGGAACTTATACTGTTACAGCTTCTATTGTGCTTACGGCAAAATGGGAATGTAAAACAGCAAGTACACAGCTCGATATAGAGTTAGATTCTGATATGAATAATGATATTAATGTCTGGCTTGATACTAATATCTGGGATGAAGAGGAAGATTGTAATATTTATACATTTAAAGCAACTGAAGACTATTCTTCATACCGCTGGTATGTAGACGGAAAAAGACAAGCCGGCTTTAATGATAATACTTTTACAATATGTGACAAAGAAATTCCACATGGGGTTTATAACATTACTGTAATAGCAACGGATGAAAACGGAAAAACTATGTCAGCTTCAGTTCAATATAATATAGATTAACAGGCAGGTGAAAAAAAATGAAGAAATATATTAAATCAGTTTTTATAACAGTTTGTGTACTTTTACTGCTTGTTTTTGTTTCATGTAAGGATTTAAACATCAAAAATGATGCAGTATCATCAGGAAATGCAGTTTTATCAATTAATGTACAAAAATCTTCAGAAGTTGTTTCACGAACAGTAGATCCAGAAATTGAGCTTTCTGATCTTACTGATTTTGTGCTTTCCGGCTCCTGGGAAAATGGCAATGAGAAAACAGAAAATGAAACTGTCCATACATGGCCGGATTATAATGCGATTACAAATGATAGTAATATTCAGATAAAAAACGGAACCTGGATTTTTAAGCTTACTGCAAAAAAAGGTGCAGTTACTTATTCAGCAGTATCTGAAAGCAAACAGATATATATAAATCAGTCGAACCTTGTGTATTTCTATTTAATGCGCACAGATACTTCACAAAATGGAACTGGAACCATGGAGCTTACTCTTCAATGGGATGAGAATCTTGAAGAGAGAAATCAGCCAAAATATGCAGTAGTTACCGTAAAAATGGATAATGCTCAGGAAACAGAGGTAAGTAAAGAAACTATTAATCTAATTACTAATCCTCTAGAAATTAATAAAGAACTTCAGTCTGGTTCGTATGTTGTAATTATTGATTTTTTTACAAAAGACGGAGACCGCAATATTGCTCTTATGCCTTGGATGGGAATAGTTAATATTGCAGCTGACCATACAAGTTCAGCTGAGGAATATATATATTTTGATAATGTATATGAAATTATCTGGGACCTTAGGGACGGTGAATGGAAAGAAGGAACGGTAATACCAGCTTGTTTTTCACAAAAAGAAGGGGTTCAGTTACCAGATGATTCCAGTGTTTCACGTGAAGGCTATTATTTTTATGGCTGGAGTTTGAATAGTTATAGCTCAAGTGATCTTGTTAAACAAATAGAACCAGGATACGGATATACAGCTAATGTTTATGCCTGCTGGGGTAAAGTAAATCCTGTTGCAAAGGATAACGGAATTGATGTAAAAATGCTTCTTCCTGATAGTACTTATGGAATATCATTATACCGAACAGAAACCGAAAGCGGTAACAGGGTGACAATTTGGGAATACAAGGAAGATCAGCAGAGTCCGCTTACACAAAATACTTTAACCGTAACTGACTATTTTACGGAACAAGGAAAAACCTACAGTTATGGTTTAGCTGTTAGTTATTTTGATGATGACTGCCCATGTACCAATGGAAACTATACATCTTATACACAGATAAAATATGTGACTGCAATTAACGAAACAAATATTCCAAAAATTGTCTCAGTTCCACAAGGCATTACAGCAGATATAATGAATGATTGTCTTGTATTCGATGCTAATGAAATTATCTACAGTAATTATTTCGATCTGGAAGATTTTACAAAAGCAGTATATATGTGCTATGGAAATGATAATTATGGTGCAAGAGAATTTAACTTACTTGAAAAGAGCTTCTATAAACTTATGGATAATTATAGTTTCCAAAACCAGGTTATTGAACCTCGTGGAATACAAATCGCTTATGTTTCAAACCACTGTACTTATTATGTTCCGGTAGATAACAGTTTAAATGACAGCTTCCCGACCTTCAGGCTTTCTGCAACAAATGATCATACAATTCTTGCAGTTGATGCAAAAGCACAGGGTCACGAGCTTACAGTATTTATCCCAGCAGGAACAAAGCTTGTAGATTTAGATTTTTGTCGAATAGGCGATGGCGTGAATGCTATAACTAACACAGATACAACAATGACTGTTCTAAATAAGTATTTAAGCCCGGATCAGTATAACTCGTTGCGCTATAGCGCAAAATACATAAAAAATGATTTAAGTGTAACGTCTGGAGATGATACACCTTGGGTTGACGGCTATTCTGAACCTGATTATGCATTTACGCCTGTTGTTACAAACAGCTTAAGCGGTACTTTTAACGAAGCTACAAATAAGCTTGAATTAAGTGTAAAGCCTGTAGTTGATTTTAATGGAAATGAACCTGCTGAGTGGAGTATTGTTTTCAATTACTATTATTACAATGATTCTAATTATCATATTGAAGCAGAATATGCAGGTAATGCCGAAATATCAATACCTCTTACCTTTACACCTGATGCAGATGCTGTACATTCATATTTTAACAGAGATTCCGGTGCGTATGGTTTTAATAAAAGTTACAGTTATATAAAGATTCCTTCAACACAGAATATTAATTATTGTATAAGGCAGAATGATTCAATAATTTCTGCTATTCCTAGCAGTTTTACGTTATACAAAAAATATACCGTAAACTTTGATTCTGATGGTGCCGGAAATTATGAATCACAGTTTGTAAATCACAATGGGTATGCTTCAGCTCCTGAAAATGCCCCTGAAAAAGATGGGTATATCTTTGGCGGATGGATAGCTTCTGGAGAAGATGTTCGTTTTGACTTTAATGAAAGAGCAATAACAAATAACCTTACTCTTAAGGCAAAATGGCTTGTAGATGAAGAGCCTGTTTATTCTGTAACTGTAAGTGTTATACAGAATGAAATGCCTATGGAATATACGCTTGACGAGCAGAGTGGTGAAATTTCATTTAGTTTTCCGTACTATGCACAGATTTATCTTGATGGCGAACAGATTACATCCAGCTGGTATGAATGGACTTTTGACTACAAAGAGTTTCCAAAAGGTTATTACGTACTTGACTTTATTGAGACAAATGAATCGAGTGCTGTTCCTGGAAGCGGGGAATCGGTTTATTCATTTACAATGCAGCTTGAAGTGAAATAAGGAGTAAAAAGATGAAAAGTAAAATGAAGACGATATTAAATATACTTACATTCTGTGCTGCACTTTTTATGCTGTTCTCCTGTGCAGACGGATTTAATAAAAAGGCTTCTGAAGCCTCTAACAAACCGGTTATCCGCTTTACTGATGTAGTATCGCGCACAATTATTCCAACAGAGGGGAATCCGGCAGACTTTACAGATTACACCCTGACCTATCAGATTGATGAAGGAGCTCCTGTTGAGCCAGAGGGGTTTTCAGGCTTAACCCATGCACAGTTCCTGGGAAAAACTCTGGAGCTTAATCAGAGTGATATTAATAAAATCATCACGTTTAACTTAAGTGCCACATATAATTCACTTAGATATTATGCAGAGCGTTCTGTTATAATTAATGGTGGTGAAAACACAATAGCACTGGAGCTTTACCGTTATGATCTGGGAAACAGCGATACTTACGGAGATATATCCATAACAGTTGATTTTTCCGGAAAGCCTAATGCACAAACCGTAACAAAGGTTGGATTACGCCTTTATGACAGATACAAGAATGAACTTAATCCACAAATACATCAGGCTTATGCAGAACAGATGTGTAATGTTTCTAACTGCACCTTTACCTATGAGCAGGAAGATGTTCCAGTAGGAAGTTATATGCTTGAGGTTACCTTCTATGCAGACCGTGTTCCTGTTTTAGTTATGACTCCGATAATTCAGGTAGCAGACGGGCTGACTACTACAGCTACAGAAGAAACTGAAGAGTTTAACATTAAAGGCTTTAACGAACTTTATACGATTACTTATAATCCGAATGCAGGTACTGATATTGTAATTTATTCAGCTTCTTCAAAAGCAAGTCGTTTATTAAAAGAAATTACGGTATCTATTCCTGAACGTGAAGGATACCTTTTTACCGGCTGGTTTTTGGATTCAGACTGCACAAAGCCTTTATATCTTCCGGTTTATAAAGACACAACTGTGTATGCCGGCTGGCAAAGCCTTAATACAACTACAGAAGGCTTGTATCTTGCAAGTATGGAAATGCTTACCACAGTTGTAAACGGCATAACAGTAACCGAACACGGCTTTGGAACTCAGGAAAAACCGGCAGTATTAAAAATGCTTGGTGCAGTTAATTATTCAGACATTTATACAATAGAAACTGTACTTAAGGCAAAGAATGATATCTGGTTTGAACTTGATTTATCGGAAGTAATCGATCTTACAGAATATTGTCCATCAATTGAAATGCCAAAACTTACGGGTATTAAGTTCCCTGCTACCGTTTCAACTATTTATACTTCTGATTTTTATAGATATCCGAAGCTAAGAACAATCGATGTTTCTGAACAAAACGAAACTTTTGCATCAGAAAATAATGTGCTTTATAACAAAGATAAAACCGAGCTTAGTCTATATCCTGCTGGTTTAACGGAAGATACCTTTGAAATTCCAGAGGGTGTAACAGCAATTAATAATTATTCTTTCTTTGGACAGAATATACAGAATATTATTATTCCTTCATCTGTTTCAGTAATAAGCAATTATGCATTCTATTATACAAGTGGTATTACAGAATTTGAAGTTACTGAAGAAAACGAAAATTTTAAGAGCATAAATGGTATTGTTTACAACAAGTCTGGTAATGAAATCTGTGCCTTTACTACTGCATCTACAAGTTTTACGATTCCACAAGGTGTGAGGTGTATAAGAGCCAATGTACTTGCTACTAATCAAGGTATTCTGAAAAATCTTGAAAAAACACTGAATACAGAATTCTTTTACGGTTCTTATTATGATTTCACATCCGGAGTTCTTATAGGCTGTAATCATGTCTTGCCAGAAGATATTCTTTATTACACCAGCGATAATATCTATCTGGTTGATTTTACGCAGGCAATTACAGTTGAATCTTATGAGGATACAGAGGTATATACTGATGTTTCTGACGCAAGCTTTACAAAGATTAATACAACCAGCACAATCGATAAAAATAAATTCTTTAAGGTAAATACAATTCCAGGAACAAAGTATCGTGTTTACTGGGTTGATAGTTGTTCTACGGCAGAAGTATATCATGCAATTGTAACTTATACAAACCTGATTTCTAACCTTGGGGATGAATGGGTTTGTATATTAGATAATGCGTATGAAAGAGTTAAAAGCACAGATGATTATCCTTTTGTTGATTTTATTGCATCAGGTACAGAAACGTATATCGCAGTGGGAGGACGCAATCAGGGTATATGTGCTTTCAGGGTTCGGAAGCTTGAGTACTCGGGTCTTGTAGAGCCGGTTCCAGGCGTTACTATTGATAATGATCCGGACACAAAGTACTGTCTTAAGCATAATGGTATAGAGGTTGGTGATACCTACATAGTTCCTGAAGAAGAAAGAAATTCAAGTATTTACTTCTATTTTGAAAATAACGGAAATGCCTGGCAATACATTCACTGGTACCTTGATGGCGAACTGGTAAGCCAGGGAAATTATTCTGGTTACTACTTCTATGCAAATAATTATGAGCCTGATGTTTATACACTTACGTGTGAAGCGGGTAATGTAAATCTTAGTGTACAGATTGTAATTGAATAAGGAGAAAAGGCAAAATGAAAAAGATTAATTACATAAATGGTATTATTATTATTCTGGCAGCTTTGCTTGTTTTTTCCTGTTCGAATATAACTTCAACTATAGAAGAACCGGCAGACGCTCCAGGTGCAGCTGAAGAGACAAATTATGCTGTTCTTAGGTTTAATGTTAAAGATATAGATGAATTAACAGAAGATGGTCTGAATGAGGCTGTAACCAATGTAGCATTATCCAGAACAGTTGTGCCAGTTATAACTGTAAACGATCTGAGTGAGCTTAAAATTAAAGGCTGGTGTCCTGATTCTGGAGTAACAAGAGAACTTGGTATTTTTGAAAATATTACGGCTCTTTTAAATGCACGGCTTATGCTTCCTTATGAAACATCAGGTCAGACCTGGCGTTTTGAACTTACGGCAATAGCAGGAGGTGTAAAATATAGGGGTGTTACAGAAGAAATTGAGCTTAACCTTAAGAACAATGAAAATCCAGACACAGAAATTAATTTTGTACTTTCGTTGAATTCAGTTATAGGCGAAGGAAACGGTAACTTTGCGTATACAATTGATTATTCAACGGATTCTTCAGCACAAGCGGTAACAAGGGCAGTGGTAAACTTTGAAGCTTTGGACAGAAATCCGTCGGAAGTACTTTCTGACCGCACTTATGAAGGGGCTGCCATTTCAGGCAAAAAATTTACTATCACTGCTTCGGATATTCCTTATGGAAAATATCGTGCCAGGATTACCCTTTATTCAGGTGAAATTGTTGCAGGAAAATGGCAGGAATTAATTATTGTTTATCCTGAGCTTACAAGTTCAAAAATTCAAAATATCAAGCTTAAGTCTTTTGTTCATTTTACTTATGTTCTTAATGACGAAGACGATGAAACACTTGTATTTAATGGAGATGATTTTATTAAGAAATCTTCTACCATGGTTATACCTTCGCCATCGCGTGAGGAATATGTATTTATCGGCTGGTATACTGATTCAGAACTTACTGCTGCATTTAATATAGCAGACTGTGAGCTTGAACAGACTCTTTATGCAAAATGGGGCCAGAAAAACTTTAATGCAAGTTTTGCAGAAACACCAGCAATAATTGACGGGGCTTCAGGCGGAACCATAGATTCACCTATAGTAATAAATGTAAACGGAAGCTATTCAGAAGAAACAATGGCTCAAATAAAAACTAGCCTTAAGGCAAATACACATGCTTGTTTCAATATTAATCTTTCAGAAGTTACAGGTCTTCTGGAATTCCCTGAGGAAGCATTTAAACAATGTACTTCACTTGCTGGAATAACACTTCCACAAAGCCTTACAAAAATCGATTCACGGGTTTTCTATGGAACAGGAATTAAGGAAATTATTATTCCGGACAGCGTAACTGCAATTGATACACAAGCCTTTCTTTCATGTGAAAACCTGGATACCGTAACCTTTGGTGCAGGAAGCCAGTTAAATACGCTTGGTTATGGTGCGTTTGCTGAATGTGAAGCACTTACTTCGATTACCCTTCCAGAAAGCCTTACAACTTTAGGTGAAAGGGTCTTTGCAGGTTCTGGTCTTACGTCAATAGTAATTCCAAAAAATGTTACAAATATTAGTGGCCATGCATTTTATTATTGTGATTCTCTTGAAAGTGTAACATTTGAAGAAAACAGCAGTGTTACACTTATTGATGATTATGCTTTCCAGAATTCTGGTCTTACATCAATTGTTATACCACAGTCTGTTGAAGAGTTGAACTGTGCTTTCTATGAAGCAACAAATCTTGCAAGTGTAACTTTTGAAGAAAACAGTTCGCTTACAACAATCGGCAACTATTGTTTTGCAGAAACTGCACTTACATCAATTGTAATTCCGGATAGTGTAACCACTATAGAGGCAGGAGTATTTATTGGCAGTTCACTTTCAAGTATTACACTTGGTAATGGAATTACACAAATTTTACAGGAGATGTTTTCAAACTGTTCAAATCTTACATCGATAAGTCTTTCAGAAAATATTACTGAAATTGATTCCTATGCTTTTAACAATTCTGGTTTAACCTCGATAAATATTCCAGACAGCGTAACATCAATAGGGCAGGAAGCTTTTAAAAACTGCAGTAACCTTAAAACTGTTACAATTGGTAGTGGAGTAACTACTATCGGAACAGGTGCCTTTAAGAATTGTCAGTTTGACAGCTTTACAATTAACCCTGGTGCTGCAATTGTTCTTGAAAACGGAATCCTTTATAATGCAGACAGAACACAGATAGTTTCGTTTGTAGACAGTTCTTTAACAGCATTTACAATTCCAGCATCAGTAACAGATGTGGCTATTGATGATATCTGGTCACTTTCAAACCTTACTACTATAACGGTTGCTTCTGGAAATACAGTGTATTCAAGTGCAGATGGTGTTCTGTTTAGCAATGACGGAACAATTCTTTATGTTTGTCCAAGAGCAAAAACAGGTTCTTATACAATTCCTGAAAGTGTTACAAAAATTGAAAGCTGGGCATTTTACCAATGTACTGGACTTTCAGCAATTGTTTCTGAAAGAAATTGGGTAAGTATTACCAGTGATGGTGCATTCATTGCAGGAATTAATAATACACTTAAGTATTACATGGCACAACTTCAGGCATCTTTAGTTTATACTTCAATTGAAGTTGAAAATGTGCCGGAAGTTACTGTGTATGCTTCTGAAGAGCTGGATTATACAAGCGGAACTTATACAACTGTAGAAATAGCCGGTCAATCCTACAACGGACGCTTGTATAAAATTACAACAACAGCAGAAAAGACATATACCGTAAACTGGCTGGACGGTCACCCTACATCTGTTACAAACATTCCAGATGACTTTAATGCAATGGACAGTAAAATTAGAATATACAACAGTAATTTTGAAGAAATTAAATATATTGATGATGACCAACCTGTTGAATTTACAGCATCCAGTTCTACTACTTATCTTTTAGTTGGTGCGTATGGTAATAATGAGTGTAAGTGCGCCTTCCGCGTCTGGGGCCCAAAGTCTGAGTAAAGTGATATTCAGTTTTTTCTGGTGCCTTTAAGGTGCCTGATATAAAGCCATGCATATAAGCCGGTGGAGAATTGTCTCTGCCGGCTTTTTTTGCACGGGGAAAAAGTGCCACTATGGGTAACTATGCTGCATCAATCTTGAAAATTGAATTTGATAGTGGTATAATTTTAAAAATGAGCATAAATCGACAGATAATTGTTGATTATAGAGTTTATCTGTTGCAAATTTGCTTGTAAAAAGAGGAGATTTTTTAATATGGATTTGATTTACGGAATCAAGGATAAGCCAAAAATCGGTCAGGTGATCTTGTTTGCTTTTCAGCAGCTTCTGGCAATAATGGCGGCTACAATTGCTGTTCCAGCAATCGTTGGACATGATCTTACAGCTTCGGCTGCACTTTTTGGTGCCGGTGTAGGTTCTATTATATACCTGCTTTTTACAAAAAGCTCTAGCCCTGTTTTTTTGGGCAGTTCCTTTGCTTTTATCGGATCAATGTTTAGTGCTTTCGGTGGTGCAGTTTCTGTTTCTGTTGGTTACTGGGGACTCATCATTGGTGCAGTAATGGCGGGTCTGGTTTATGTTATCATTGCTGTTGTTGTTAAGTTTTGCGGTGTTAAATGGATAGAAAAAATAATGCCTCCTGTTATTATTGGTCCGACTGTTGCTATAATCGGGCTTTCACTTTCAGGAAATGCAATTGCTGATGCAATGAAATCCAGTGTTGAAGGCGGTTCATCTTATGTAGCACTTATCTGTGCCCTGGTAACACTTTTTGTAACCATGATATGCTCAACATACGGCAAAAAAATCGGTAAATTAATTCCATTTATCATTGGTATTTTATCAGGTTATGCACTTGCATCTATCTTTGCCCTTATCGGTTATAAAACAAATAATTCTTCTTTAATTGTTATTAATTACGGAGCTCTTCAAACCGTAAACAAGGTTTTTGCACTTCCAGATTTTACTTTTATGAAAGGCGGAAAGGAAGCTTTTGCAGCTATTGATGGAAAATATCTTTTAACAATTTTTTCAGCATACGTACCGGTAGCCTTTGTTGTTTTTGCGGAACATCTTGCAGACCATAAAAATCTTTCTTCGATTGTTGGAACAAATCTTCTTGAAGAACCAGGTTTGACAAGAACGCTTTTGGGTGATGGTATCGGTTCAATGGTAGGGGCTTTCTTCGGCGGCTGTCCGAATACAACTTACGGTGAATCAATCGGATGTGTAGCAATTACCCGCAATGCTTCTACTATTTCTATCTGGGGTTGTGCTGCGCTTTGTATTATTTTCAGTTTAATTATGCCTTTGGTTGCTTTCCTTGAAACAATTCCAGCCTGCGTAATGGGTGGAGTTTGTATAGCCTTATACGGCTTTATTGCAGTTTCTGGATTCAAGATGTTTCAGCAGGTTGATTTGAACAAAAATAAAAATCTGTTTGTTGCATCCGTTATCTTTATTACAGGTGTAGGTGGCATGGTGTTAAAATTTGGTGCAGTTGAAATTCGTACAGTTGCCTGTGCCCTTATCCTTGGAATTATTACAAACCTGATGCTTTCTAAAGAAAAATAAAATATCAGCCACTGTTTAACAGTGGCTGTTTATTTATATAGAATTTTATTTAATGAGGAATAAAAATGCGTGTATTAATTCGTCCTGATTATGATGCTGCCTCTAAATGGGCTGCAAATCACATTGCAAAAAAAATTAATGACTTTAAGCCGACAAAGGAAAAACCTTTTGTAATTGGTCTTCCGACCGGTTCAACTCCACTTGGAACATACAGGGAACTAATCAATTTATATAAAGCAGGAAAAGTGTCATTCGAAAATGTTGTTACTTTCAATATGGATGAATACGTAGGACTTGATGAAAAGCATCCTCAGAGTTATCACTTTTTTATGTGGGATAATTTTTTCAAGCATATAAATATTAAAAAAGAAAATGTTCACATTTTGAACGGAATGGCAAAAGATCTTGAAGCAGAATGTGCTGCTTACGAAAAAGCAATCAAGGATGCTGGCGGAATCAGATTATTTTTAGGCGGAGTAGGAGTTGACGGGCACATTGCTTTTAATGAACCGGGCTCTTCATTAGCAAGCCGCACAAGACAGAATACATTAACACGAGAAACAATACAGGTAAATGCAAGGTTTTTTGACGGGGATGAAACTCAGGTTCCGACTACGGCACTTACTGTAGGTGTTGGAACTGTAACTGATTCTGATGAAGTAATGATTCTGATTACAGGACACAACAAAGCTCGTGCTTTAAAACATGCAGTTGAAGGCGGTGTAAGCCAGATGTGGACAGTAAGTGCTTTACAGATGCATCCGGATGCAATTATTGTTTGTGATGATGAAGCAACGGACGAACTGAAAGTAGGTACATATAAATATTTCAAGGAAATTGAATCAAAGAATTTTGATAATGCAATCTGATTGTTTTAATACATTCTTTTCTAATTAGTAAAACAACCCGATTAGCAGTCGCGAAAACAACACTTTCAATAGATTCCTCATTGAACGCAACAAAGCCGTATTCGAAAATCTAAAGATTTTTTTCTTACAGTGCGTGGTGAAATCTCTTTAGCGGATGTGTAAAACACGTAAAATTGAGGAGTCAGAATTTTTATTAATTGTATTTACAAAACTATGATGAAATCTACACAACCTATCAGATTTCTGTTTTGGAATTTAATTACTTAAAACCAAATAACTCGATACATTGGGTTCAAATGTGTGAACTGCCAGAAGAAGAACTGCCTGCTACAATCGGTAAAATAAGTCAAAATGTTTTTTCAACACCCAAAACATACAGGAAATTTTCTGATAAACTGAACATCATTTTTATAGAATTGCCTGATGCAAAATCTCTTTTAAATAGAGACTTAAATTCATTGTCAGATTTAGAAAAATGGTATATCTTTTTACTGTACGCAGATAAAGAAGATAAAAAAAACATCATTTGTAAGTTAACAGAATCTTCGGAGGGTATTAAAATGGCAGAAGCAGCATTAAGTAATATTTCCTTTGATTTGTTAGAAAGACTGGATGAAATTTCCAGAGAAAAATGGGAACACGACAGAATTGCAAACAAATTAGCACGTGAAAAAAAATTTAGAGAAGCAGAAGAAAAGGCCAGACAAGATGGTTTGCAACGTGGCATACAACAGGGCATACAACAAATGGTGAAACTTTTAATTAAAAGAAATATGCCGTTGGAAGAAATATCAGAATTGAGTGGTCTTTCGCTGGAAGAAATAAAAAAACTAAACGACTGATTTTACTTTTTCCACTTCCAGACTTATAGGGCTACAAACTTGCATTCGAAAAATCTAACGTTTTTTCTTTTACAGTGTGTGGGAAAATACCTTTTAGCATTTTGAAATCCAATATTTGTCTGAGAACACCTTTTTTTTGACATAATGTTGAAGTATTTTTTAACTTTTAATTTTTATGAAAGTATAAAAAGTATAAATTTAATATAATTTTATGAAAAAACTACTGAATTTTATTTTTTAATGTGCTAAACTATGCTTTGTAAAAGTTCAATTTACATGGAGAAAGTAAAATGAAAAAATATTTGATTTCCATTTGTATCTTAATTACAATTGTTTGCCTTTCTGGATGCGGTAACTTTTTTAACCCACGGGACACAGGAAATATCAGTTTTGCCATTGACGGAAAAGCCTTTGCTGAAAAGCTTGGTATTTCAGACGCTTCGAGCCGTTCTGTTTTGAGGAAAGGCGAAAATTTTACGGCAACTGTTGTCGTATTTGATGCAGATAAAATAAATGAAGACAATGAATGCGAAAAAATTACCGAAGTATCACAGGGTCTTAGCCTTAGTGAAAAAAATACAATAAAAATAGAAAATATTCCTTTAAGAACAAATATAAAGCTTAGCGTTACAATTTCAGGAGCTGCAAATAAACTATATGCGTACGGTCTTACAGCTTCTTCGGTAAGTGTAAAGGCTGGCACAAATAAAATTACTTTAGACTTAACCGTAGAAAATCCGAACTGCCCCAATATTGATATGGGTGTAATTGTTGGCTCAATTAATACTGGCTCGGGTAAGGCTGTAGAAAATGCTATTGTTCAGGCATATTCTTGTGCTGCGAACACTATGGTGCAGAGTCTGCCGGCTGCAATGGCATTAACAGACAGTGATGGAAAATACGAACTTTATGTTGCACCAGGGAACTACTCGGTCAAAGCCTTAACTCAGGACGGAATGTCTTTGGTAAGTGAAACTAATATTTCGGTTTTAGCAAATGCAAGTACAGACATAATAAAATCAATCCTTAATATGCCGGTAACTGTGTCTGGAACTATTCAGCTTGTAGAATGGGATGCAGAAAAGGAAACATACGTCGACACTGGTGCAGACTTATCTAACTGGTACTCAAACCTGCTTGTGTATTTTGAAGGTACATCTTATGCAGCCCGTCCTAATGCAGACGGTACATTTAAAATGTATTACGTTGCACCAACTGCTGAAAATGCAGATGGCGTGCAAGAAACATATACTTGTGTATTAACATACAAAGGACAGAAAGTATTTTTGGTGACAGAAAAAACAGAGGACTTACGTGATGGTACAATGGCAGTTTCTGTATCAAGCGGTGATAATGAAGATATAGCACTTAAGATTTATGCTGAATACTTTGAATATGTTGATGAAGTAAAACCTGATTACCCTGTAACCTGGCTCGGTAGATTTGAACAGGCCCCAGAGACCTTTGAGCAGAATAATGTATATTATAACACAAGCGAAAACAAGCTTTACATTGCCCTGGCTAACTATGACCTGATTGTAGAATGGCAGGAAGCCTTCTATATTACCCAGAGTGATGATGTAGACTTTACAGAGATACAAAACAGTATTTCAGAAGGGATATCTAACAAAGTTATCTGGTACGGCTACTATTTTGATCCTCCTGAAACCGAAGGTTTATCTGCAAACACCATGTATTTTAATATATTGCAGCAGGTACTTTACATATTAAGTGATCAGGAGGGTGAACTTACCTGGCTTCCTATAGCACAACTTAACAACACAATTACTGTTACAGGTACTGTTACATACCTTGAAAGTCCACTGGCTGGAGCAAAAGTGTACATACCAGGAAAGAGTTTTGTATGCTACACCGATGAATCTGGTAACTTTGAGATAAGCGGATTACCACCTTTGGCGGGAAAAGAAACCTACACAATTGTTGCTGAATACGAAGATGCTGTTTTAACACAATATGTTTCAATGACGGATTATATAAATGCTATTACCTTTGATTTTACTGATCTTGAACCATCAGGAACTTTGTACACCATTTTAGACACATCTACACCTGAAACGGTTTATATATATAATAATTCTGAACCTGAAAATAGCCTTACCCTGTATGTATACTGTGATGTTTTACCGACGACACAGGTTATATACGAGTGGTCTTTTTATAATGAAAAAACAAATGAAGATGAGACTCAGACAACATCAGAAAATTATCTGGATCTTTATGGTGCTAATACTGGTGACATTACTGTTACAGCACATTTCAAAGAAAATGGCGAAGAAGTGGCAGCATCTGAAAGAACCTTTAGCATTCAAAACTTGTCTGAAACAAATGTTGGTAAGTTGTGTTTTGATTCAAATACTAATGAACTTTTGGGAATTATCTATGACGAAACTATAGATGAAGAAACAGAAGAAACATATTACAGTATTGTTTCGCCGCGTGAGTTTGAAGGAGCCTGGAGTACTGTAGAAAAAGAT
>JAEEGL014107963.1_pt1 | contig 18421 bp, 13 predicted proteins | sample 9134231 | NCBI WGS metagenome assembly JAEEGL01 (sample SAMN16246548, study PRJNA631951) | gut metagenome | biome: gut microbiome; feature: rumen; material: fiber-attached | host: Bos | place: Iran: Karaj | collected 2018-10 | reverse complement strand
GGCTAAATACACCTATACATTCAAAGGTTGGGATTCTGACATCGAGGTGGTAAGAGGTGCTAAGGATTATACTGCAACTTATACGGCTATACCGGTGCACCAGACCGCCGATAACACCCCAGAGTGCGCTAACGCTCCGGCAGTGGCAAAGTATGACTGGCTCCTGATGCTGAACGCCAATGCCATAAAGGATATGGGCTACAACCTGAATGAGAACATAGTGGAGTGGTACAGAGTGGTTGGTGAGATGGACAATCTGGATAGCGGAGAGCGCGACGATGAGAAAGTGGGCACTGGCTACTATTACACCATAAACAGCAACCTGAATAGCACAGGAGACTACTACGCCCTCATAGACCTGCCGTGGCAGACCTCAGAGGTGGGCTGTAACGGACTTATGCGTACTGTGGTGTTCCACTATGCCCCTAAAGGAAGTACAAAGCGTGCTATGGCGGTCAGCCCTACTATAGCATATCCTCAGCAGGAGATAGAGGTTAGAGACTTGCCGCAGGAGGTGGCTGAGGTCTATGTGTATGATGTTGCAGGACGTCTGTATCGCAGTTTCCGTACTAATGGAGAGGCCACGGCGATGTTCAACGCAGAGCAAAATGCAGGCACATACATTGTGGTTGTGTGGACATTAAAGGGTAAGGAGACGTTCAAGTATATAGTAAAGAAACGTTGATAATTAGGAGTCAAATAGTAAAGAGAGTGACGCTTGGCGCAATGCTGCTTCTGAGTGTGATTTGCGCTCACGCCGCATCAAGGTTCAATCAGGCCATGCACCAGTTTGGAGTAGGGGCGAGAGGCGGTGTGTCTTCAATATCAACTCCCGATGCCGGCATTAAAGGCTCCATGGGCTTTGCAGCAAGGCTTGATGCTGAATACACGTACTATTTTGACCGCAGTCACGTAAGATACCCGTTTTTAGGCTTTAGAACAGGGCTTAGTCTTGGCTATTGCTCGGCTAATATTAGCGGCTCTATAAAAGACCAGTATAGCGCATATGATGCTGAAGGTGACCGCCTTGACTATACCGTGACAGCTGAGAACGTTAAGGCTCAAGTATCGCAAGTGCAGTTGCAGATACCCGTCATGTTCTCCTTCCTGTTTAACGGCCTCTATTTTAATGCTGGTGTTAGAATGGCTTTCCCGCTTGCAGGAATGTACAACCAGACTGCTGATGACATACACATCACGGCATATTACGCCAAGTACGGAGTAACGCTTGTGGATGAGCCCGTTACAGGCCGCGTAGATGATTATACGGTAAAATCAAGCGGCTCATGGAATACTCCTAAGTTCCAGCTCTTTGCCGGCGGCGATGTTGGCTATGAAATTAAAATCAAGAACGGTCCTGGCATCGGGGTAGGCGTATATTTTGACTACTGCGTGTATAACGCCTTTAGCCGTAACAGTGTGAACAGCATGGTGTATGTGCACGGCATAGGAGAGAATCCAAAGGCGCCTGCAGCCACTGTAGATGTACTTTCTGTAACCAACTCAGTAAGTTCGCTCGGGTTCTGGGAGGCGGGTCTTAAAGTTACCGTTAACTTCAGATAGCAATTTTATTTGCACATCCAAACACAAAGTGTTACTTTTGTACTTTCAATTACAAACGTTTTTTGACCCCTGATGACAACAAACAATAACTACTGCGTGATAATGGCTGGCGGAGTTGGAGCCCGCTTTTGGCCGTACAGCAGAAACTCCAGGCCCAAACAGTTTCTTGATTTCTTAGGCACGGGACGTTCTCTCCTTCAGATGACGTATGACCGTATGATAAAGCTGGTGCCTAAGGAGAATATCCTGATAGTGACTAACAAAACCTACCGCGATATGGTGCTTGAGCAGCTGCCTTTGGTTACTGCACGTCAGGTATTGCTGGAGCCTGCACGCCGTAACACAGCACCTTGTATTGCATACGCAGCCGCAAGAGTATATGCCGCAAATAAGAACGGGGTTATGGTGGTGGTTCCGTCAGACCATCTTATAACTAAGGAGGATGAGTTTGTTGAGGCCGCTGCAAAGGGGCTTGATTTTGTAACTAATCATGATGCCATATTGACATTGGGTATCACACCTTCACGCCCTGAGACTGGTTACGGTTATATTCAGGCCGGTCAGGAGGTGGAGAACGGTATCAGAAAAGTCAAAACCTTTACTGAAAAGCCTAATGCTGAGCTTGCCAAGGTGTTTATGGAGAGCGGTGAGTTCTACTGGAACTCAGGAATGTTCTTCTGGAGCGTTAAGACCATACGTAATGCATTCCGTAAGTTCCTGCCTGACACGTTTGCCAAGTTTGAGATGGGACATGCATTTATGGGTACTGATTCAGAACAGGCTTTCATAGATGAGTATTTCCCTTCATGCCAGAAGATATCAATAGACTACGGTGTCATGGAGCATGCAACAAATACACATGTGCTTTTTGGGGATTTTGGATGGTCAGATCTTGGTACATGGGGTTCTCTGCATGATGTACTGCCTAAAGATGAGGATAATAACGCAAAACCCAAGGGTAAGTCACTCTGCTATGACAGTAAAGGAAATATTGTAGTGGTGCCAAAGGGTAAGATTGCGGTGGTTCAGGGACTTGAAAATTACGTAGTTGTGGATTCGGACAACGCTCTTCTTATATGTCGTATGGAAGAGGAGCAGCGTATACGTCAGTTTGTTAATGATGTTTCTCTGATGGAGAATGGAGAGGAGTTTATTTAGTTGAAAGTTGATAATTGAGAGTTGAAAGTTGTTCAGAGTGACAATATGAGGAATTGAATATGAGTGATAGTAAATTAATATTACGAACGGAGCATCTTTACAAGCAGTACGGGAAGCGTACTGTGGTAAATGATGTTTCTATACAAGTAACGCAAGGTGAGATTGTGGGTTTGCTCGGCCCTAACGGTGCAGGCAAGACCACAACTTTCTATATGACCACCGGACTGGTGAAACCAAACGCAGGCAAGATATATCTTGATGATCTTGACATCTCAAAGTTTCCTGTGTATAAGCGCGCCCGTGCCGGCATAGGTTATCTGGCTCAGGAGGCCTCTGTATTCCGCCATCTTAGTGTGGAGGATAACATAATGGGGGTTCTTGAAATGACTAACTTCCCTAAGCAGTATCAGAGGGAGAAGTTAGAGTCTCTTATAGAGGAGTTTCACCTGCAGAAGGTGCGCAAAAGCCTAGGAGACCAGCTCTCAGGCGGTGAGCGTCGCCGTTGTGAGATAGCACGCTGCCTTGCTATTGAACCTAAGTTCATTATGCTTGACGAACCGTTTGCGGGCGTTGACCCTATAGCGGTGGAGGATATTCAGAATATTGTATTTAAGCTGAAATTCAAGAATATAGGTATTCTTATTACTGACCACAATGTGCATGAGACACTGAGTATTACAGACCGTGCCTACATGCTGTTTGAGGGTAGGATCATGTTCCAGGGCACTGCAGAGGAACTTGCTGTTAACCCTGTGGTTAAGCAGAAGTACCTTGGCTCCAATTTTGTGCTACAGCGCAAGAATATGGACGGAATAATCAAATAGTTGAGAGTTGACAGTTGAGAGTTGACAGTTAACTCTCAATTCTCCATTATCAACTGCTTAAGAGTCTGAATTTCTTCCGCCCAAATCTCCTCGTTGGGTGTTTCAAGAATGAGTGGAATATTATCTGTGCGCGGGTCTTGAATAATGGCTTTGAATGTCTCCATGCCTATCTCTCCCTGCCCCAGGCTTTCATGACGGTCCACACGGCTTCCCACACCTTTCTTAGCATCGTTGAGGTGCATTCCACGTAGATATTTCAGGCCTATAATGCGGTCAGCATCAGCCATAATGGCGTCATAGCCTGCAGCTGTGGCAAACAGGTCAGCCTGCGGTGTGGCACCTGGACGCAGGTCATATCCGGCGGCAAAGGCATGGCATGTGTCAATGCAGAAGCCCACGCGGCTCTTATCCTCCACACCCTCAATTATTTCTGCAATATGCTCCCATCTGTAGCCTATGTTGCTACCCTGACCGGCTGTGTTCTCTATTACAGCTGTCACGCCCTCTGTCTTGTCAAGGGCTATATTGATGGATTCTGAGATTCTTTTTATACACTCCGCCTCCGATATCTCCTTCAGGTGGCTTCCTGGGTGGAAGTTCAGGCGGTCAAGCCCTAACGCCATGCAGCGGCGAATCTCTCCTATGAATGATTCACGAGATTTTTCAATCTGCTCATTATCAGGATGCCCAAGGTTTATAAGATAGCTGTCATGCGCCAGTATCTGTGCCGGAGTGTAGCCAAACTCAGCGCATCTGGCTTTGAACAGTTCAATACTCTGCGCCGTAAGCTCTGGCGCAAACCACTGTCTCTGGTTCTTTGTGAAAAGCGCAAACGCCGTGGCTCCTATGGCATGGGCGTTAAGCGGTGCGTTTTCCACGCCACCGCCTGCACTTACGTGTGCTCCTATGAATTTCATGTGGTAAAGATACAAAAAAAGCGGCAAAACAGCCGCTTTTTTTAGAATAAAGGATTGATTTACTTAACTGCTGCGTTAGCATCGAGGCAAGTATCGTAATCCTTGTACTTTGGTGCAGCTTCGTATGTCCACTTAGCATGACCGCTTGAATACTTCTCTGACTCCTGCAGTGCCAAAACAACACCTCTCTCAGTTCCCCAAAGATATGACTCAGATGTAGCAGAGATACCAGAAGCTGTGGCTTTGCATGTGCAGTGCCAGCATTTCTCTACTGTGTTGTCAAGTTTAGAGGCATCAATGCCTGAAACTCCCTTCTTGCAAGAAGAAAGAGCTAATGCCATAAGAGCTACGGCGATAATAGTAAAAATCTTTTTCATAATTCTTTTTTGTGTTTGTTAGAGTTTGGCTGCAAAGATACGTAATTCATACGTAAATATTGCAAATATCTTACAATTTTTCATTCATGTGCATAAAATTTACATCGTGGAATGTTAAAACTGTGTTTCAAATGTTAATTTTTTTCATGGTCGCATTACTCATTGCGTAAAAATACTTAACTTTGCGCGGATAAAAATTTTAACATTATGAAAAAGAAACTATTACTACTTGTTACTCTTGCAGTTGCTGCTATTGCATCTGCTTACGCACAGCCGCGTGCTATTGGTGTACGTCTGGGTTATGGTGCTGAGGTGTCTTATGAGCACAGCCTTGGTCAGAACATGTTGAGCATTGACCTTGGTGTTCCTGCTTTTGCCGGTGTTGAGGCTGTTGTAACATACGATTGGATTGATCCTTTCAACGCTGCATTTCCTTCGAGCAAAAAAGGTGAGTGGCACTGGTATATGGGTGTTGGTGCTGGTCTGGCATGGTACTGGCCTTCTCTTCCTGCTCTTGGAATGAGTGTTGGCGCAGCCGGTCGTATAGGTGTGGAGTATGACTTCTGGTTCCCACTCCAGCTCTCTGTTGACTGGCGTCCTGTTATAGGTCCTTCTTTCAACGGTGATGGCGGCGTTGGATTTAATTTAGGCGGTCTTTACGCAGGTGCTATCTGTCTTGGCGTTAGATATAAATTCTAAATAAATAGTTCAAATTTGGAAGTTGAAAGTTGAAAGTTAATTAATTTTCAATTTTCAACTTTCAATTTTATTCACTTCGTTCATCAACACGTCAATTTTAAAGTTATGAAGAAACTTGTACTTTTTATTGCAGCTCTTGCACTTGGCGTATGTGCGTATGCTCAGCCAAGGGCAATAGGTGGTCGTGTGGGCTCTGCTGTTGAGGCTTCTTACCAGCACTATGTGGGTAAGAACATGGTCACTATTGATTTTGGTTTTGTGTATGACATATTCCCTACTTATTTCCATGCGGGATATGGTAGGTACGGCTACTATTATTACGGTGGTCCGGTTGATGCCATATATGGTGTGGAGGCTGTTGCTACACATGACTGGATTTTTAATATTAAGTCTTGGAGAGGCAAGGGCTCTTGGGATTGGTTCGCAGGCGTAGGTCTTGGTGCTGGATATTACAGATACATTGTTTACGGCGCATACGGCGGATCTAATCTTGGATATGTAGGTGTCGCTGGTCGTATAGGTGCGGAGTATAACTTCTGGTTCCCACTCCAGCTGGGATTTGACTGGCGTCCTGTAATAGGCCCAATCTTTAACAGCTCTGGTGCAAAATACTACGTCTCAGGTCTTTACTCTGGAGCATTTTGCTTTTCTGTAAGATACTTGTTTTAGTTGAAAATTATGAAGAGGTTATCAATAATTTTTGTGGCTTTAGCGCTTGGTGTTTGTGCTTTTGCCCAGCCAAGGGCTGTGGGTGGCCGTGTAGGTTCTACTGCTGAGGTTTCATACCAGCATGGAATTGGAACTGATAATATGGTGACAATAGACGCAGGTCTGGTTTATGACGTATGCGTGCCTAATGTTTATCCTTTGATTTACAGTACTGGTAAAAAACCATGGCTTGTAGGTGTGGAGGCCGTAGCTACATACGATTGGATATTCCCAATAAGACAGTGGAAAAACAAGGGCGAGTGGAACTGGTATGCAGGCGTAGGTCTTGGCGCTGGTTACCTTAGGGGTGGCGATGCGCTGAGCAAGTACTACAATGACGGTTATGATTCCGGCTTTGTGGGTGTTGCAGGCCGTATAGGTGTGGAATATAATTTCTGGTTTCCGCTGCAGCTGGCTTTTGACTGGCGTCCTGTGTTTGCACCATTGTTTGTACGTCCTGTGTATGAAGATACAAAAGTGGGATATTACGTGTCAGGACTTTATGCCGGAGCGTTCTGTCTCAGTGTGAGATACCTTTTCTAATTTCATAAAATTTTGATTAAAAAGATTGAATGCGGTCGCATTCAATCTTTTTTTATGCGTCTTTTGCAATATAATAGGTGTGATAACGTTATTATTTAGTGCTTTTTTATAACTTTGCACCCTTATTTCAGTTGGCGTTTACAGATATGATAGAATACATTTCAGGAACATTAACAGAGCTAAACCCTACCATGGCGGTTGTGGAGACTGCAGGTGTGGGTTTTGCGGTAAACATATCACTCGGCACATACTCAGCCATTAACGGCAGGCAGAGTGTGAAACTGTATGTGTATGAAGCCATTAGGGAAGACGCCTACACGCTTTATGGTTTTGCCACCAAGGAGGAGAGGCAGATGTTTATGCTTCTTGTTTCTGTGTCTGGTGTTGGTGCAGGTACTGCCAGAATGATACTCTCATCTGTGAGCACTGCAGAGTTGCGTGATGCGGTGTTAACTGGTAATGAACGTATCCTAAAAGGAGTTAAGGGTATAGGGCTTAAAACTGCACAGCGCATTATTGTGGACTTGAAGGATAAGGTTGGTGCTGTGAGTGTTAGCGGGCAAGATATCAAGAGTCAGACCGCTGCTGCCAGTGTTGATGCGGATGAGGCCATCCAAGCCTTGCAGATGCTTGGTTTCGCGGTTCCTCAGGTACGCAAGGCTGTTCAGAAAATTACAGAGGAGAACCCTGCGGCCAGCGTGGAGCAGATTATTAAGCAGGCTCTGAAAATGATGTAATTAGCAAAATGGAGAGACTTTACATAACTTACTTACGTATATTCTTTGCTTCGGCTTTAATGCTGACAGCTGGTCTTACGGCATACGCCCAGGAGGCCAATCCTGCTGCAGCTGCAAGACAAGACTCCGCAAGTCATTATCGCCCGGCTCCCGTATATCCTCAGAATCCTGGAGATCTAAACGCCAAGAGTTCTACAGACCTTGGGCAGCCTGAGAATATCAGCACTGATGTAAGTTATGATCCTGCCACAGGTAACTACTACTATAACACCCGTGTGGGGGATGAGAACCTTGATGTCCCGTTCTATCTGCAGAGCAATGAGTATGCTGACTATATGGCTCAGCAGTCAATGCGTGAATACTATAAGAACCGTACAGCAGAGGAGAAGTCCAAGAAGAACAAGTTCTCCATCACTGATATGAAGTTCAACATTGGCAAGGCGGACCGTGTGTTTGGACCTGGTGGCATTCAGATTAAACTACAGGGTTCTGCAGAGTTGGATTTCGGACTTAACTTTAAGAGATTGAAGGATCCTTCACTCAGTGAGCGCTCTCAAAAGCCTGCGCCTACATTTGACTTTGATGAGAAGATTCAGTTAAGTGTTGACGGTTCTGTGGGTGACAAGTTGAAGTTCGGACTTAACTATAACACTGAGGCTACATTTGACTATGACCAGTCTCTTGTGAAGGTGAAGTATGAGGGTAAGGAGGATGACATAATAAAAAATCTGGAGGCTGGTAATGTGAGTATGCCTCTCTCTGGTAGCCTTATAACTGGTAATACAAGCCTCTTTGGTTTCAAAACCCAGCTTCAGTTTGGCAAACTTACCATTGACGCCGTTATCTCTCAGCAGGAGAGTGACGGTAAGACTGTTAGCACAAGCGGTGCGCAGACCTCCAAGTATGAACTGCGTGCTGATGCATACGATGAGAACCGCCACTACTTCCTTACTCACTTTTTCCGTAGCCATTATGATGAATGGGTCTCTACGCTGCCTAATATAACATCGGGGGTGACTATTGGTGAGATTGAGGTGTGGGTTACAAATAAGAACTCTGTAAACTTCAATAACGTAACCAACATTGTGGCGTTTGTGGATTTGGGTGAGAATGAGAAGGAGAATATTTACAATCCAGGTTTTAACCCTACCGGCAAGCCGGCTCCTGACAATGACGCCAATAACCTCTTCAATGATGTGGTGCGCAGTGTGGGCGGTCTGCCTGACATATATAGCGTGGACTCCTATCTGACTGGTTTTGCAATGGAGTCAGGTGTGGATTACGCTAAACTTGAGGGCGCAAGGAAATTGGAGTCAAGTGAGTATACCCTTAACAAAACATTGGGTTACATCTCATTGAAAACCGCACTTAATAATGACGAGGTGCTTGCTGTGGCATTCCAGTATACATACAAGGGTGTTGTATACACGGTGGGTGAACTTTCCAAGGGTACAGACCATGTGAAGCCTCTCGCTCTCAAAATGTTAAAGACTATAGAGTCTTCTCCTGAGCTTCCAACATGGAAACTTATGATGAAGAACATCTACTCTCTCGGGGCATATCAGGTACAGCGAGACAAGTTTTCACTGAACGTTATGTACCGTAATGACTCCACTGGTATAGACCTTCGTTATCTTGACGAGGGGCCGGTGGCTCGAGTGCCTCTTATCAGAGTGCTGAACCTTGATAATTTGGACACTCATAACCAGGTGGCTCCAAACGGAGACGGTATGTTTGACTTTGTGGAAGGGTTCACAATTCTGCCGCAGAACGGTAAAATCATATTCCCTGCACTGGAGCCTTTCGGTAGTTATCTGGCCAAGAAGTTAGGCAATGACCCGGAACTGGTTAAGAAGTATTGTTTCCAGGAACTTTATGACTCCACTTTGGTGGTGGCTCAGGAGCTGGCTGAGAAGAATAAGTTCTACATGAGCGGAGAGTACCGTGCATCGTCCGGCTCAGAGATTAGGCTGAACGCCATGAACATTCCAAAGGGGTCTGTTAAGGTGACCGCAGGCGGACGTACCCTCACAGAGAATGTGGATTACACTGTAGACTATATGATGGGTGTGGTTAATATTCTCAATCAGGATATTATTGAGCTTGGAACTCCTGTCAGTGTCACGCTTGAGAGCCAGTCCATGTTCAATATGAAGCGTAAATCACTCATAGGAACTCACCTGAACTACGCCTTTAATGACCACTTTAATATAGGTGGTACCGTAATGTACCTAAGTGAGAAGCCTCTCACAGAGAAGTCTTCATACGGTGATGATCCTGTGGCTAACACTATATGGGGTCTTAACGCATCATACCGTAATCAGTTCCAGAGTATAACGGACGCATTTAACAAGATTCCTATACTCAACCTGAAGCAGCCTTCAACCATCGCCTTTAACGCAGAGTTCGCTCACATGATTCCAGGCACCGCTCGTGGTGCTAACGGTAAGGTCTACGTGGATGACTTTGAGTCTACCAAAATAGGATTTGATGTGCGTTACGCATCTAACTGGAAACTGGCATCCACCCCTTCAAGGTTTACGGAGTCACTGCTTGGTAATAATATAGAGTACGGCAAGAACCGTGCGCTGCTTGCATGGTACTACATTGACAATATGTTCACACGTAGCACCGCCGCCACGCCTGCGCACTTACGTACTGACAAGGAACAGCTGTCAAACCACTTTGTGCGTGAAATTGCGGAGCAGGAGATATTCCCTAACAAGGAGCTCGTGTACGGACAGTCATCCTACATACAGACCCTTGACCTCTCGTACTATCCTGTAGAGCGTGGTCCTTACAATATATTTGCTCCAAACTTTGACAGCAAGGGTAACCTTATTGACCCTAAATCAAAGTGGGGAGGTATTATGCGTAAGTTGGAGACTACAGACTTTGAAACTAATAATATAGAATACCTTGAGTTCTGGCTTATGGATCCGTTTGTTTACAATGACGGTACCATGAAGGGCGGTAATCTCTATATAGACTTAGGAAATATATCAGAGGATATTCTTAAAGACGGCCGTAAATCATACGAGAATGGTCTTACGAGTGACGGACCGGCATCTCAGGTCTCTTATACTGAGTGGGGTAAGGTTTCAAATAAGCAGTCAATAAACTACACCTTTGATTCAAACACAGCCGCGCGTGCGGTGCAGGATGTTGGTCTTAACGGTCTTTCCACTGCAGAGGAGAAGGAGTTTGGAAAGTATAAGGAGTTCATGGACTCATATAGGACCAAACTTGACCCTGACGCTCTTGACAAGAATCAGAAAGATCCGTTCTCTCCGCTGAATGACCCTGCAGGTGATAACTTCCATCACTTCAGAGGTTCAGATTATGACGCCGCAGAAACGTCAATCTTGAACCGTTACAAGCGTTATAATGGTACAGAAGGTAACTCTCCTGTGGTTCAAGGTGGTGAGGAGTACACAACGTCAGCCACAAATAACCCCGATGTTGAGGATATAAACCTTGATAATACCATGACTGACAGTGAGAAGTATTTTGAGTATCAGATACCTCTCCGTCCTGATGAGATGGTTGTGGGTCAGAACTACATAGCTGATGTAGTGACATCAACAGTTACACTTAAAAACGGTAATAAGACTACCATTAAGTGGTATCAGTTCAAGGTGCCTCTAAGAGCCCCTGACGCCTACAAGTCAGTGGGTGGCATGAGGAGCTTCAAGTCAATACGTTTCATGCGTTTGTACCTTACAGACTTTGAGGAGGAGACCCACCTGCGTTTTGCAACCATGGAGCTTGTTAAAGGTGAATGGCGTACATACACCAAGCCACTTGACCAGGATTACTATTACCCGTCAGCCTCCATAGAGTCTAGCGCAGTGAGCATTGAGGAGAACGCTTCCAAAGTGCCTGTAAACTACGTGCTGCCTCCTGGTGTTACACGTGTTATAGACCCAAGCCAGCAGCAGGTACGTCAGGAGAATGAGCAGTCTATGGCTATCAATGTGCGTAATCTCTATCCTAAGGATGCTCGTGCAGTCTATAAGAAACTTGGCGGATATGATATGCGTCAATACGGCCGTCTGCAGATGTTTGTGCACGCAGAGGCTATGCGTGATGAAACGTTGCTTGAGGATAAGGATGTGAGCATTTTCATCCGTGTGGGTTCTGATTACCATAACAACTATTATGAGTATGAGATTCCACTTGACATTACAGCTCCAGGCGTCTACTCTAACAATAATCAGGCAGACCGTAAGGCTGTATGGCCGGATAACAATAAGTTTGACTTCCCGCTGTCACTCTTCACAGATCTTAAGAAGCAGCGTAACCGTGAGAAGGGCAGCTCTTCAACTTCAGTGACAAACCTTACTGAATATGCCAGTGTTGACCCGGAGAAACCTATGAACCGTGTGGCTGTAAAGGGTAACCCAAGCCTCGGCGAGGTTCAGGTCATCATGATAGGTGTGCGTAACAACTCCCGTCTGATACAGTCTGCGGAGATTTGGGTTGATGAACTCCTGCTCACAAACTTTGACCAGAGAGGCGGTGTTGCTGCTCTTGCTAACTTGGATATCGCCATTGCTGACTTCATAACATTTAGTGCTGCTGGCAGGGTGGAGACAATAGGTTTCGGACAGATAGAGCAGAAGATCTCAGAACGTCGCCAGGAGGATTACTATCAGTACAATATCAATGCTGGAATTGACTTGGGCAAGCTCTTCCCTGAGAAAGCTAATGTAGTGTTCCCTATCAAGTTCTCATATTCAAATGAGATAATGAACCCTAAGTACAATCCGCTTGATAAGGATATTCTGCTTAGAGACGCTCTCAGAACCACAGAAGACCGCTCAATGCGTGACTCTATTCTGCGTCTGGCTCAGACCGTGCATACAAACAAGAGCTTGAGCCTGCCTAACATACGTGTGGGCTACACAAGCAAGAAGGGCCCACGTCCTTGGGACCCTGCCAATATAACCATAGGCGGTTCATACTCTGAAACCACATCGCGTGACCCTAACACTGTGCGTAACTATGAGCAGTATTGCAATGTGTACGGCCAGTATGAGTTCTCTTGGAATCCTAAACCATGGGAGCCTTTCGGAAAGATTGACAAGCTTAGAAATAACAAGAACTGGCGCTGGATATCTGATTTCGGCATTAACTATGCTCCTAAGCGTTTTGCCTATAGGACAAACTTTACCAGAAACTACTATGAACAGCAGGTTAGGGACTTTAACAATGATTACAGGTCTCTTGCCCCTACCTTCAAGAAGGATTTCCTCTGGAACAACAGCTTTGACATAGCATGGGATATAACCAAGAACATAAGACTCACGCTCACCACTAACAATTCATCGCGTATAAAGGAGAATGAGGGTGGTGTGAACAGCGTGCTCTATCCTGACGAGTATCAGGCTTGGAAGGATTCTGTACGTAGCAGTCTGGCGCATCTTGGCAGTCCTATGAACTATGACCAGCGATTCACCGCATCGTGGGCCATACCGTTCAATAAGATAAACTTCCTGAACTGGCTCTCTGGTAACATGAAGTATGATGGTGTATACACATGGGCGTACGGTAATGATGTTATTGCCAATACAGCCAACAGCAAGGGTACATGGGGTGTTGACGGTAAGATTAACTTTGAGACACTATATAACAAGTCTGCCTACGCAAAGGAGGTGAACCGTAAGTACGGTGGCAAGAGCCAGCAGAAGAAGACTAACCGTAAGCCTCGTAATTTCAGCCAGAAGGTTAAGCTTGTAAAGGGTGAATATGTAACAGTAAACCACAGACTTAATAACTCCCGCCTTAAAGTGCATGGCACCATAGACGGTGTTCCTGTTAACTTGAAGTACAAGGTTGTGGATAATAACACAATACGCATCAAAGCAAAACAGGATGGAGAGATAACGCTTAATGTGGCCACAGATGAGAGTGAGAACGTGCCTCTTGATATCACTGCCCGTGTGGGTATGATGGTGCGTAATGTGACATTCAACTATACTCAGTCTGACGGAACTGTGCTTCCTGGCTTCAAGCCTGGAGTTGCGTTCCTAGGTTTGAGTTCATATAACGGAGAGCTGGCTCCTGGATGGGACTTTGTATTCGGAGCACAGAACGCTGATATGCTGAAGCGCGCTCTTGACAAGGGCTGGCTTGTTACAAATGGTGCTGTTTATAACGCCGCCACTATGGCTCATACGGAATCATTCAAGGCCACTGCGCTTGTGGAGCCTATAGGTGGCTTCAGAATCAACGTGGCAGTGGACCGCCAGTATGTTAACAACCGTGAGGTTCAGTTCCAAAATGATGCTCTTATAACATCAATGGGTGGTAACTTCTCCATGAGTTATGTGGCTATAGGAACCGCGTTTGCCGCCATGAAGAGAGATGGTGCGTTGAACTCAGAGCTCTTTGACAAGTTCCTTGCATACCGTAGCGTCATACAGCAAAGGCTTGCTGGTAAGTACAATCCAAATACACCATACGGTCTTAATACTGATGATGTGCTTGTGCCTGCGTTTATTGCAGCATACGGCGGCCGCGGTGTAGACGGAGTGTCACTTGACATGATACCTAAGTTCTGGACATTCTTGCCAAACTGGCAAGTCTCATTTGACGGTCTTACCAGGATACCTTGGGTTAAGGAACATTTCAGAAGCGTAAATATTACTCATGCATATAACTGTAAGTACCAGATTGGCTCGTTTACAGCTGACCAGTCATACGTGGCGGTTGACGGTGATGACTTTGGTTACGTTAAGGATGTAATGACAGGAGGTCTTGCTCCTTCAAGCCGCTACACAATAGGCTCAGTAACCATAACAGAGCAGTTCAGCCCGCTTATAGGTTTGGATGTCAATTTGAAGAACTCTCTCCAACTAAAAGCGGAGTGGCGCAAGGGCCGTTCTCTGGGCTTGAACCTTGCAAGTAACCAGATAGTGGAGTCTTGGAATAATGAATATGTGGTGGGTATAGGCTATAAGTTTGCTGACCTGTCATTCACCATTAAGCAGAAGAACCGTGACAAGAAGGTTAAGAATGACCTTAACCTGCGCGCTGATTTCTCTTTGAAGAACACTCAGACCATTATCCGTAAGATTGAGCTGGCGCAGTCACAGTCCACAGCAGGTGATTTGGTGGCAGCCCTCAAGTTTGCTGCTGATTACGTGTTCAGTGAGCGTATAAACTTCCGTCTCTACTATGACCTGCAGATACGTAAACCGGTTATTACAACATCATACCCAACCACTACATCTGATGTGGGTATCGCCGTTAAGATTCTGCTCACAAGATAGTGTTATATGCTCAAGAAGCTGGATATATACATAATCAAAAAGGTTCTGGGGGCTTATCTGCTCTCACTCCTCATGATTATAAGTATAGCTATTGTAATTGACATAACAGAGAAGATGGATGACTTCTACAATGAGAACCTTACTTTCTCAGAGGTTGTGATGGACTACTACATCCACTTTGTGCCGTACTATGCAAATCTTTTCAGTCCGCTTTTTACTTTCATCTCTGTGATATTCATTACCTCAAAGCTTGCGTTTCATTCAGAGATTATAGCAATGCTGGCAGGTGGCATATCTTTTGCCCGTATAATAAAGCCTTACATGATTTCTGCGGCTGTTATAGCCCTGTTTACGTTCTATATAGGCGGATGGGTTATTCCGCCGGGAAATGACCAGAGACTCAATTTTGAGTCAGTGCATGTGGACCATACACCTCCGTTCCATGTTCTGCATAACGTGCAGCTTATGACCGCACCAGGGGAGATAGTCTACATGGAGCGTTATGACCTTAATGACAGCATTGGCTATATGTTCTCTCTTGACCGTTTTGACTCAGCTAAGGTGCTAAAAAGCCGCCTTACGGCCAGGGTTGCAAAGTTTGACTCTGTTAATACATGGACTGTGAGAAAGTATCTGCAACGTGAGTTTGTGGGTATGCGTGAGATATCAACCAAGGGTGATACAATGCAGCTTAACATTGATATGCACCCATCAGAGTTCGTTATTGCCAAGAACCACTTTGAGAGGCTTACAAACCCTCAATTAAGAGACTTTATACAACATCAGGAGGAGCGTGGACGTGCCGGTCTTAATAACTATAAACTGGAGTTCCACAAGCGTTTTGCAGGGCCGTTCGGCTCGTTTCTGCTTGCTTTCATAGGGGTGTGCGTGGCCTCAAGGAAGGTTAGGGGAGGAACAGGCCTTCACATGTTCATAGGCCTTGCTTTGAGTGTGGTGTACATACTTTGTACATTGCTCTCCTCAATACTCACATCGCAAGCCGGTGTTAATCCTGCGCTTGCGATATGGCTACCGAGTGTTGTGTTTGCCTGTGTAGGCGCTATTCTGTACGTTAAGGCTCAGAAGTAATTCCTGCCGCCTTATTTCTTTCTGAGTGAAGGAGGTGTGTCAAAGTCACCGTAGTTGTCATTGCTGGTGTCAGCCCAATCTTCAAATTCAATAACCTCTATTTCATCCTCTTTCTTTTCACTGACCGGTTCTGCTGCAGGTTGTACAGGCTCACTTTGGCCTGCTTGCGCCTCAGCCTCCATCTCCTTTCTTCTGGCAGTCTCCTCAGTATGTTGTTTTACGGCGTTCTCTCCGTAGTAGGTGTTGTAGATGGTGCCAGTGTCAGTAATCTCTGATATGTTCTCAGTGCTGAATCCTGTGGCTATGATGGTTATCTTTATTGACTTCTCAAGATTCTCATCGTATGTGCCGCCCCATATCATCTCCTCTTCGCTATCCTTGTTTATGTCACTTACAAAGCGTGATATCTCTCCCATCTCTTTCATGGTGAGTTTATGCTCCGGCGATGTGTAGACGTACATGAGGATGCGGGTGGCCTGCTTTATGTCTTTGTTCTTGAGAAGCGGGGTGGAGAGAGCCTCCTCAATGGCGGCTTTTACACGGTTCTCACCCTCAGCCATACCGCTGTTCATTATGGCTACGCCGCTATCCTTCAGTATCTTGTTTACGTCTGCAAAGTCCACGTTTATTATTTCGCCCCTCTTTGTAATCATCTCAGCTATGCCTTTGGCTGATTCTGAAAGCACCTCATCTGCTTTGTAGAATGCAGCGTCAAGGGTCATATCAGGGTATAGGTCTATAAGTTTCTCATTGTTGATTATAAGAAGTGCGTCTACATACTTGCTCATCTCTGTAACGCCCTCCACCGCCTTGCGTATGCGGCTGCCAAGCTCCAGTTTGAATGGGATGGTTACTATGCCTATGGTTAGCAGTCCCATCTCTTTGGCTATGCGTGCCACTACAGGTGCTGCTCCAGTGCCTGTGCCACCGCCCATTCCGGCTGTTATGAACACCATTTTGGTGCCGTCATCCAGGAGCTCACGTATGGCGTCTTCACTCTCAAGCGCTGCATTACGGCCTGTCTCAGGGGTGGCGCCGCAGCCAAGACCGCCAGTAAGTTTCTCTCCTATTTGCAGTTTGACTGGCACAGGAGAACAGCTAAGGTCCTGAATGTCTGCATTGCATACAGCAAATGATACATTATGTATTCCCTCCTGATACATGTGGTTTACAGCGTTGCTTCCGCCTCCACCTACACCTATCACTTTAATAATTTGATTGATTTCTGTTGGTAATGCGTAATTTAACATATTTATAAGTTTTTAAAATTTCTCTTCATCTGGCACCTCAAATATGTTCTTTGTGGTGTTGGTGCCTTTGTTTATAAACTTCTTTAATCCCCTGGTAAAAAATCCCTGCTTCTCTATCACCTCATCACAGCGTTTGTCTGCGCTTAGGATAAGGGCTGCAAGAGCTGTGTATTTTGGGTTGAGCAACTTTGCCGCATCATCACCGCTGAAGGCGGTGTCACGAGGCTTTAATGTCTTGGATGTGAGACCTGAGTGTGTGTTCAGGTATTTCTCCATCTGTTGCAGTGCAGAGCCGCCTCCAGTTATATAGATTATGCGGCTGCGGTTTGAGTTCCAATGGTTCTTCTGCAGCGGAGCCAGTACATATTTGAATATATCATCAACCCTCTGGGATATATATCCTGACAGCTCGCTATGACGGATTCTGTTGTACGGATCCTTGCTAAGTTGTATATATCGGTCCGGCTCATTCTGATAAATGGCTTTGCCTAATTTCAGTTTCAGGGTCTCTGCAAGTTTGAAGTCATAATTGAATATGCTCATCAGGTCCTTGGTTATGTTGCTGCTGCCTCCGGGGATCACCTTCTCAATCTTTGTGGCCTGATTCTCAATGTACGTGTAGGATGTGGCGGTATCTCCAAAGTCAATGGCTATACAGCCTGTCTCCCTCTCATCTGACGGGATGAAGGTCTGTGCTATCATGCCTATGCTGCTAACTGAGGGGAAGATGAGTTTTGTGGTTTTCATCTTCTTCTCAAGAATCTTGGCTGCTTCTGTGTCATCTAAATGGTTCTGCCATACCACATAACAGCTTGTTATGGCCTTTATTCCTGTTACGTTGCACAGTTTTTTCAGTATGCGGTTCATCTGCAGCACAATGGCGTCAGTGTCTTTTATGCGCCCTTTAATTATGCCGCCAGAGGTGGGTTCCTCTTCTACTGCAAGTAACTCAATGCCTTCATCACTCTTTTTAGCCACTGCGCCTGTTATCTTGAAACTGCCAAGATCTATTGCCGCTACGTTAAATTCATTCATTTGTTACCTCCTTTCTTGCAGTAAATAATATTTTTATATCTTAAGTCCACTACACTGTACTTGTTGCTCCATGCCTGTTTTGGGTACTGTGCGTACCACTCCTCAGCCTGTTTTAGCTTGGTCTTATAGGTGCTGAGGTCATTTATTACTATCTTGCCGGCTCCTATCTTGGTTATAAGTTCTATATCGCCGTCAGCTGTGAAGTTCACCTGACCTATGTGGTTCTTCCAGAAGTTACGAGAAT
>JAEEGL013536944.1_pt1 | contig 18421 bp, 15 predicted proteins | sample 9134231 | NCBI WGS metagenome assembly JAEEGL01 (sample SAMN16246548, study PRJNA631951) | gut metagenome | biome: gut microbiome; feature: rumen; material: fiber-attached | host: Bos | place: Iran: Karaj | collected 2018-10 | reverse complement strand
CTCTCCTTGCTCCTCATGCTGCGTCGAGAGCGTGTGTGGGTTTGTGTTTTTCTCGGGGACGGAGGGTGTGCAAGGATTGTGGCGCTGTGGGGGATTTGGGATTGCGACTCCACTCAAAACAAATGCCGCCTCTCCTTCCTTGCTCAAAATGCTTCGTCAGGAGAGGCGGCGGTTGTTTTGTTGTGCTGATTTTGGGGCTGGGTTGGAGTTGGCGATGGCTCTGAATCGCGGGTACCGACGCAAAAGTGAAAAGTTGATTCTGCATCGGTGTTGAGCGAGCGAAAACTGAGGCGTCGCACCGACGCAAAAGTGAAAAGTTGACTCTGCATCGGTGTTGAGTGAGCGAGAATTGAGCTGTCGCACCGACGCAAAAGTGAAAAGTTGACTCTGCATCGGTGTTGAGCGAGCGAGAATTGAGCTGTCGTACCGATGCAAAAGTGAAAAGTTGACTCTGCATCGGTGTTGAGCGAGCGAAAACTGAGCTGTCACACCGACGCAAAAGTGAAAAGTTGACTCTGCATCGGTGTTGAGCGAGCGAGAATTGAGCTGTCGTACCGATGCAAAAGTGAAAAGTTGATTCTGCATCGGTGCTGAGCGAGCGAAAACTGAGCTGTCGCACCGACGCAAAATCAAATATGTGACTCTGCGTCGGTGGAAACTTCAGAGTGATCAGCTAGTCGCGGTCTTGCCTGCCACGTTATCAGCCAGTCAGAGCTCTATTATGGGGTATTTATCCAACCACCTCAAACTCACCTTTGAGCTCGGCGTTGCTGTTGCTGCCGACCCAGAGGTCGAAGGCAGCGGCATCCTGTACGTAGGCACGTTTGGAGGTGCTGTAATAGGTGAGATCCTGCGGGGTGATGGCGAGGGTGACGGTTTTCGTCTCGCCGGCCGGGATGGAGACTTTTTCAAATCCCTTGAGTTCCCGGATCGGGCGCGTATCACTGCCCCAGCGCTGATGGAGGTAGAGCTGTACGACTTCGCGGCCGTCCATGCTGGAGGTGTTGGTGACATCGACCGAAACCGTGAGGTTTTCGCCGCGAGCAACCTTTTCATGACTGACCTGAAGGTTGCCGTATTCAAAGCGGCTGTAGCTCAGACCGTAGCCGAAGGGATAGAGCGGGGTTGAAAACTCGTTCCAGTAGCGGGAGAAAGGCTGCGGCTGCTGGGCAACGGGCTGGTGGGTCAGGGTCGTTGCGTAGTATTGCGGGCACTGTCCGGCGCTGCGCGGGAAGGTCATGGCCAGATGAGCGGAGGGGTTGACGTCTCCAAAGAGAATATCCGTAATCGCGCGTCCGCCTTCACGGCCGGGCTGCCAGGCCATCAGGATCGCGTCGACATGCTCCTCGACCCAGGTGACCGCGAGCGGGCGGCCGCCGATCAGGACGAGAACAAGCGGTTTGCCGGTGGCGACGAGCTTCTCGAGAAGCTCTTGCTGCCGTCCGGGAAGCCCAAGTTCAGAGCGGGAAGTTGCTTCCCCGGACATATCACCGCTCTCGCCGAGGAAGGCCAGAATGACATCGGACGCTTCCGCGGTCTTCACGGCCTCTTCGATGGCGGCCGTCTGCTCTTCTTCGGACTGCGGCTTGGGACTTTCCAGACCGAAATCCGCGATAAACTGGCTGATAAAGTTCGGAATCGTGCGGGTCGCGACCGGTCCCTGTGCATAGCGGATACGGTCCTCGCCGAGACGCTCTTTTAAGCCTTCCAGCGGGGTCACCGCAAAGGCGGGAACACCGACAACCGTGGCCGCGCCCAGATCGATTTGTGAATTTGCCTGTGTACCGATGACCGCGACCTTGCGAAGGGAATCTTCCTTCAGAGGGAGCAGGTCATTTTTGTTTTTCAGCAGCACGATGGAGTCCTGCGCTGCCTTGCGGGCGAGTGCGTGGCTCTCGGGATCCTTGCCGAGCGTCTCGCTCTTCCCGGGCTCGGTGTAGGGGCGCTCAAAGAGACCGAGTTTGAACTTTGTCATCAGGATCGGGCGGACCGCCTCGTCGAGTTGCTCCATGGTCACTTGGCCGGTTTCGAGAAGCTGCGGAAGATTCTGCAGATACTGATAGCTGCCCATGTCCATGTTGACCGTCGCGTTCATGGCCTTCTCAGCTGCGTCCGCGCCGTCTTTGGCATTGCCCTGCGTAATGAGGTTGCCGATCGTGCCAGCGTCCGTTACGAGAAGATTGTGGAAGCCGAGCTCATCGCGGAGCACTTCCTTGAGCTGGTGGCGGCTCGCGGTGAGAGGCTCATTGTTCAAGTCCATGTACGCGGTCATGACGCTCTCGACGCCCTGCCGGATGCCGGCGGCGAAAGGACGGTAATAAGTGTTACGAAGCTCGCTCTCGGGCAGGTTGACCTGTTCATAGTCACGGCCGCCGATGCAGGCACCGTAGCCGATAAAATGCTTCAGGCAGGCTGCGATCGACTCTTCACTCGAAAGATCATCTCCCTGAAAACCCTTTACCTCCGCTGCGATCATGCGGGAGGAAAGGTAGGGGTCTTCGCCCATGGTCTCGCCGACGCGGCCCCAGCGGGCGTCACGGGCGATGTCCGCGTTGGGATAGAAGGTCCAGGCAACACCGTCAGCACGGGCTTCTTTGGCCGCGACATGCTGAGCGCTTTCGATGAGCGAGGGATCCCAACTGCAGGCCATTGCCAAAGGCAGCGGGAACGCGGTGTGATATCCGTGGACGACGTCGGTTCCGTAAAGAAGCGGTATTCCCAGAGCGGTCTCCTCGACCGCGACTTTCTGGTACCGGTTTTTATCTTCGGCGTTTCGAACATAAAGCATCGAGCCGACGCCGAGGGCAGCCATATCCTTGGGATGGGGCATGCCAAGATTGACCATCTGTTCAAGCCCCCAGACCTGGGTCAGCTGGGCCATCTTTTCCTGCACACTCATGCGGCTGAGAAGATCCTTGGTTCTTTCTTCGGGAGAGAGCGCGGGATTTTTGTAGTCAGGGTTAGCGTTCATGGTTTCCTCCGTAAAAGATTACTCGGCTTTGACGCTGCGGCGCTCGGCAAGATCCGCGCGGATCTGCGGCAGACGCTTTTCCAGATCGAAGAAGCGAAGAATAACGATCATGGCAACAAACAGGAGAAGCGGAATCCAACTGGACAGGGCGATAATGGAATTGTGGGCAGAAGCGGTAATGATTTCCGCGGTTCCGTCGAATCCGGCCAGACCCATGATGAGGCCGACACCGCCGGAGGAAAGACCGGAGGCAAGCTTGCTGGAGAAGCTGTTGATGGCGGAGATACCGCCCTCGATGCGGGAACCGGTTTTCCACTCATGGTAGTCCATAATGTCGATCAGGAGCAGAAGCGTGAAATAGGACGGAGGCAGGGCCGCAGCAGTCTGAAGCAGGGCGCTTGCGACCACCATTGGCATGTTCGCGCCAGCAAAGAAGCGGAGAACGCAGCCGATGATACCGACAACGAAAGACCAGGAAAACAGCGTGCGGACGGAGATCTTCTGGAGAAGCTTGGGCATGATCAGGAGCAGGAACGGGCTGATAAGACCGAGGACACCAACAACGCTCATCTTGGTAACATCGCCGACGATGTACTGGAAATAGTAGGTGCCGACGGCGCTGTTGTTGTTGACAACGATGTTGTTGAGGATCGTGACAGCGCAAAGGATCCAGACATATTTGTTTTTCAGAGCGGGGAGGAATTCCTTGAACTCCGGAAGCTTGGCTTCCTGGGTTTCATCAACGTTGACTTCCTTGACAATGACAAGGCGGGTCAGACCGAGCAGGCAGAGCGGAATACCGGTAATGAGGAGCATCGTGGTCCAGCCGCCGCGGGTGGTGCCGAGGGTGCCCATCAGGATCGGGAAAACAACGGAGACAACCGTGCACATCAGCGTGATGAGAAGACCGTTGATGGCAACGACCTTGCTGCGGTCGTCTTCATATTTAAAAGCACGGCGCAGGTAGACTGCTTCGGAAGCGTTCAGCAGAGTGGCGAAAATGGAGTTGACAAAGGTGTAGGTCATGAAGATCCAGATGGCCTTGCCGACATTGCCAAGTTCCGGGCAGGAATAGAGCAGGACGGTGCAGAGCCAGACACCGATAATGGAAAACTCGTACGGGCGGGCTTTTCCGAGCTTGGTTTTGGTGCGGTCGATCAGGACACCGGCCACCAGGTCGGTGACGCCGTCGAAGATCTTGCTGGCCAGCAGCAGGGTACCGACCAGGATCGCGTCCATGCCGAGCATGTTCGTGCAGTAGAAGGTGATGTAGCTCAAGACCAGCACGTTGCTGCCGAGCGACATGCCGCGTCCGGACCAGCCGAGCTGTTTCAGAGCGGTTAAGCGATAAGGATCACGAATCTTTTCTTTCTTTGCCATAAGGGGTTCCTCCTCGATGTAGGCGATCTCGTTTTTGGGCATTTTTGCGCCTTGATGGTTGCATTCTATCAACACAGCGAGGACGAATGTTATTAAAATACTGCGTAAAATGTTAAAATAAAGCACTATTGACAATTGCGCAAATATAACACAGAATAGTGATATAAACAGCAGAAAAATAATACTGCAAGCGTGCCAAATACGATATGATAAGCTCGGACATGAAAAGACGTCCGTTTAGCCGGAGGAGGTGTACGTTTGAAGTATCAATTAAAGGACGAATTTGATCTGCTTTCGTTCCTGAAAACGATCGATGGCTGCCGGGGGGAGGTTCTCTTCGAGAGCAGCCGCGGCGATCAGTTGAACCTGAAAAGCCAGCTGAGCAAATATCTGTTTCTCACGCTGAAACCGGGGGATCCGTATCTGAGCGGAAGTCAGGTGGAATGCTCGGAGGAAGACGGAGAGAAGCTTTCCGGATTTCTGAAAACTTTGGAATAAACCGCATTTAAAGAGGAAGGGAGGTCCGTGGTGTGGATTATCAGAATCTGAGATTTTTGCAGGACACCTTTCTTCATACACAAAAGATCAGTTCCTGGACACTGTCAAATGACAGTCAGCTGCTTTATACCAACTGTCCGGAACAGGGGTTCTTTTACAGTCTGTATATTCTCGGGGAGTGCGGGGAAACGATACGAACGCATTTTGCTGAGTCAGACAAGCCGATTCTGGCTGCGGACGGGATCGGGTTTGTATGGATCGCGGTCAAGCAGAAGGCCGAAGGGACAGAACAGATTCCGGTGACACATCTTTTAGGACCGGTTTTTATTACTGAGATGACGGAGACGCATCTGAGGACCCGGCTGCGCAAGCTGCGCGCGACCCCGGATTTCGAGGAGAGGCTCCTGAAGATAGTGCGTGAAGTACCAACGGTTAACAACGGCATGGCACTTGCCTATGCAGCGATGCTGCACTACTGTATTAACCAGGAGACGGTTTCTCGGGAAGAAATCATTTTGAAGAACGACAGGATCGAAAAAGAAGAGGAGGCCGTCTGGGGAGAAACAAACTGGCATGGCACATGGGTGGCAGAACAGCGCTTCTTCCAAAGCATGATCGAGGGACGCTATAACGGGATCCAAGAGCTATCGAGTGGACGAGTCGGACGTATCGCAGACGGAGACCCGCTTCGGCAGGCCAAGAATGAGATGATCGTTTTTTCTGTTTTCTGCAGCCGAGGCGCCATCATGGGCGGGGTCTCTTCGGAAGGAGCACTCAATCTGAGTGACTTTTTCCTTCAAAGTATTGAGCGGGCGGAGACGGTACCGACCGTCTATGAGCTTGGCGCCAGAATGCACCGAGCGTTTATCGAGCGGGTGCAGCTGGCCAAGGCAAACGAGAAACGCTCGCCGCTGGTCCGCAGCTGCGTCAGCTATGTCCAGACCCACATTCTCGAGCGGATCCGGGTAAGGGACATTGCGGCGGAAGCGGGCTACACCGAAAACTATATCAGCCGTACCTTTAAGGCGGAGATGGGATACAGTTTGTTTGACTATATCAACCGGCAGAAAATCGAAACCGCGAAAACGATCCTGCGGGATACCACGATCTCGATCGCGGAATTGAGTGACCGCCTGTCCTTCTCCAATCCGAGCTATTTTATCGCGGTCTTCAAAAAAGTAACCGGCATGACGCCGGGAGAATATCTGGGAAATACCGGAAAGCATCCGGACAAATAAAACCACGGAGGATTCAACCATGTTCCAGAAAGAATGCAAGCTCACGGAAAAACAGATCCAGGCAAAGGCAGAGGCGCTGCTTGGACAAATGACGCTGAAGGAGAAGGTGCTCTTTCTCAGCGGCAACTGGCAGATGATCCGCGACGCGGTCGTCTACAAACGCACCTACAATCCGGTGCCGATCGAATCGAACGGATGCAAGCGGCTGAAGATCAAGCCGGTAGCCTTCACGGACGGCCCGCGCGGCGTTGTCATGGGCAATTCCACCTGCTTCCCGGTTTCGATGGCAAGAGCCGCCAGCTTTGACCGTGAACTGGAGCATCAGATCGGTGAGGCGATCGGCAAGGAAGCCAGAGCACAGGGAGCGAACTATTTCGCGGGTGTCTGCATCAACCTGCTGATGCATCCGGCCGGTGGACGTGCGCAGGAGTCCTACGGCGAAGATCCCTACCTTGTCGGTGAGATGGGCGCGGAGCTGGTGAAGGGCGTTCAAAAACACAATGTCATGGCCTGCGCGAAGCATTATGCGGTCAACAACATGGAAAACCGCCGTTTCTACGTCAGCGTCGATCTTACCGAGCGCACACTGCGCGAGGTTTATCTGCCGCACTTTAAGAAGTGTGTCGATGCGGGCTGCGCGTCCCTGATGGGCTCCTACAACCGTTTCCGCGGCGACCAGGCCTCCGAGTCGAAGCACCTGCTGACGGATATCCTCCGTGACGACTGGGGCTTTGAAGGCTTTACGATTACCGACTTTATCTTTGCGCTTCGCGATGGCGTGAAAGCGATCGAAGCGGGCATGGATATGGAGATGCCGATCCCGGTTCACTTTGGCCTGGAACTGAAGGAAGCGGTCGAGAGCGGCCGTCTTTCCGAAAAAACGATCGACAACGCGATCCTGCGCGTTCTGAAAACGCAGCTGACCTTTGAAAATACACCGGATCCGGCGACCTATGACAAGTCTATGGTCGCGTGCCGGGATCATGTCGCGTTGGCAAGACGCGCGGCCGAAGAAGCGGTCGTTCTCCTGAAAAACGAAGGCGAGGTACTGCCTTTCGATAAGAAGATCAGAAACGTGCTCGTTATCGGACATCTGGCGGCACAGGCCAACACCGGCGACCATGGTTCGTCGAACGTTTACCCGCCGAGCGTCGTGACGGCGCTGGATGGTATCCGCGAAAAGCTTGGCGAGGATGTGGAAGTCATCCATGCCGAAGAGACCGAGATCACGCGCATCCGCGACCTTGCTCCGAAGGTGGACGCGGTCATTGTTGTGGCCGGAAACGACTACAACGACGAAGGCGAATACGTCATGCCGGACAGCGACCTCAATCCGGTCGCGCTGATGGGCCGGGGCTTTAAGAATAACGGCCATAAGCTGATGGGAACGATGATGTCTAAGGCAAACGCCAAGGCGGGCGCCGCATCCTATACCTCAGGCGATGGTAAGCCCGTCGGCGGCGACCGCAAGAGCCTCTCGCTCCGCAAAGAGGAGATCGAGGCGATCCGTTTAGCCGGAGCTTTGAACAAAAAGACCGCGGTCGTGCTGGTCTGCGGTTCGATGATCCTGACCCGCGAGTGGGAAGACAGCGTTCCCGCGATTCTTTACGGTTGGTATTCAGGTATGGAGGGCGGCCGTGCGCTCGCGGCGGTGCTCTTTGGCGACGTGAACCCGTCCGGCAAGCTTCCGTTTGTCATCCCGGAGGATGAGAGCCAGCTTCCGCAGGTGGACTTCTTCAAGGCCAACGAGATCTACTATGATTTCCATCACGGCTACCGCAAGCTGGATCATGATGGAAACAAGCCCGCTTATCCGTTCGGATTTGGCCTGAGCTATACGAAATATGCTTACGGAGAAGCTTCGGCACGCTTGGAGGAGGATGCGGTCGTGGTAACGACGAGTGTCAGGAACGTAGGCGAACGCGACGGTGTGGAGATCGTCGAGGTCTATGTTTCCGTTCCCGAGTCCAAGGTGGAGCGTCATGTGAAGGAGCTTAAGGGATTCAGCCGCGTGCAGCTTTCCGCCGGAGAAGAGAAGTCCGTTGAAATCCGCATCCCGCTTGACGAGCTGAAATACTACGACGAAGCGACAAACAGCTGGGTGCTCGAAAACACGGCGTATGATTTCCTTGTCGGACCGAGCGCGGATATGGATGCGCTGAAGGCGGTTCGTGTGAATCTGTAAGCGCGTTAACGAACGATCAGGAGGCTTTCTATGTTAAACGAGAAGATCCAAAAACTGCTCAAAGATGAGGGCGGCAACTATATTTTCCCGTTTTTCTGGCAGCACGGCGAGAGCGAAGAGGTGCTGCGGGAATATATGCGCGTCATCCACGAGAGCCAGATCGGAGCAGTCTGTATCGAAAGCCGGCCGCACCCGGACTTTGCCGGTCCGCAGTGGTGGCATGATATGGACATCATTCTGGATGAGGCCCGTAAGCGGAACATGAAGGTCTGAATTTTGGATGACAGCCACTTCCCGACCGGTTATGCCAACGGGGCGATGGAGAATCAGCCAGAGGAGCTTTGCCGCAGCATCGAGTATCCCGCCTTCGCCGGAGAAAAGGAGGTTTGCCTTCCGGATAACTTCGGACGGATGAAGGAAGCAAAAGGGCTGTCGGGTATTACCGGAAAGGTTGTCTTAACAAAGAGTGTTCAATAAGCGGTTTTTGCTGTATAATAAAAGAATCCACCGCAGATAACGAAACACAGGGCAGAGTGGTCGATCCGCTCTGCCCTGCGCAGTATCTGGGGGAAAAAGGAGGATTTGATCGTGAAAACAGTCGGAATCGGTGTGCTTGGACTTGGCGTTATCGGCAGCGAGCTTGTTCGTATTATTCAGGAAAACGCGGAGAGAGTCCGCAATCTATATGATCTGGATCTTCAGGTAAAAAAGATCTACGTGCGCAACGTACACAAGAAGCGCGCGATCGATACGACCGGACTTTGCCTGACCGATCAGGCAGAAGAGGTGATCCGGGATCCTGAGATCGGGATCCTCTGCGAATGCATGGGCGGATCCGGCGAAGAGGAGACCTACCATCTGCTGAAAGAAGCGATCGGGCGCGGACTCCACGTTGTCATGTCCAGCAAAAAGGTGCTGGCGAACCATGGGATGGAGCTCTTGAAACTGGCGATCGAGAACCATACCGTGCTTTGCTACGATGCGACTGTGGGCGGCGGCATTCCGATCGAAAAGGTCGTAGAGAACAGTTTTTATTGCAACGAGATCTCCAAGATCTATGGTATTCTCAACGGAACCTCGAATTTCATCTGCACCCGCATGTCAAAGGATCATCAGACCTTCCGCGCTGCGTTAAAGGGAGCGCAGGCAAGAGGCTATGCCGAGAATGATCCGACCGATGATGTCGATAGTTTTGACGCGCTGTACAAGGCGGAAGTGCTCGCGCTGTTCTGCCTCGAAAAGCATTTCAATCTGAGCGATATTACGCCGCGCACGATCCGGACGATCCGGACGATCGATTTCGAGCTGCTGGAGCGGGAAGGCTATACGATCAAGCCGATCGTGTCCATGAAGAATCAGCAGGACACGCTGCAATACATTATCGGCCCGGCTGTCGTAAGTCTGAGCGAGAATATCTTAAGTAAGATCGACGAAAACAACAACATTATCGGCGTGATCGGAAGCCGCAGCGGGGAGCTGTCCTTCTCGGGGCAGGGGGCCGGGGCCGCGCCGACCGCGAGCGTTATGTTCGACGACGTGATCAACACGCTTCTGAAGCGGAACAATGCGGTACAGTACACCGGGATCCGCCCCTTCACCAAGGTGGAGGAGGACAACACCGCGCTGTACATCCACCTGAAGGTCAACGACCGACCCGGTGAGATCGCGGAGATCTCGCGTATCCTCTCGGAGCGCAACATCAATATCGACAAGTTCCTTACCCGCGGCAAGACGAACGAACTCTACGATGCGTTCCTGTTCATCTCCAACGAAAACAACATCGACCGCGACGAACTTGTTCGGACGATGAAGCGGCACGATGTGAAGATCGTATCGGTCATCCCGATCATTTATGGCAAGAATTGATAGGAAATCCATCCTATTTGATCATTTTGAGCTGTGACTGCGTAATTTTTGCAACAAAAGAATAGATTTTGCATAGCGGGCGCAAGCATCCTCCTGTAACATGATATTGCAAGGAGGAGTGATAGTTATGTCAGAAATTGCGAATAAAAAGGAACGGCTGTGGACTGTACCGTTCCTGATGGTTATCCTTCTGAACTTATTCAACGGAGCAGCCGGACAGATGTCCTACCCGCTGGTTGCGAAATTCACTTTGTCTTTAGGCGGAGATCTGTCCACTGCCTCGACCGCGGCAGGACTGATGTCACTCGCTTCTCTTTTTGTCTGCCCGTTTGCAGGGCTTCTCTCCGATCGTTTTCCCAGAAGACGGATCCTGCAGATCTCCTCTGTGGGATACGCGATCTGTCTGTTTTTGCATCTGATGGCAATGACAGTGCCTGTTTTGATGGGGCTTCGGCTTCTGACCGGTGTTTTCTTCTCTGTGAACAGTGTGACGGCGGTTGCGTTTTCTACCAGCTTTATCCCTAAAAAACGGATGGGTGAAGGGCTGGGATACGCGTCTCTTGCGAATATCCTCGCGCAGGCTGTCGGGCCCGGTATCGGACTGTTCCTGGCGGAGCACTACGGGTTCTGGGCCAGTTATCTGGCAGCAGGCCTGTGCGCACTGGTATGTCTGCTCATGATCACGCTTTTCCCGAAAGAAAGCGAGAGCGTCCGGGATGTTTCGGCGGATGGAGCGGGATCACAGGAAAAGAAAAAGATTCGTCCGGAGAACCTGTTTGCGCCGCAGCTGCTGGCCTTTATGTTGGTTGCCGTGCTTTTCAGCTGGGGAAGCAGTTTTCTTTCCACCTACCTGGCGCTTATCGGAGATGAAAGGCAGATCGCGGGGATCGCGCTCTTCTTCACGGTCTACTCGCTTTCCATGGTCGTGCTCCGTCCCGTTTCCGGGAAGCTTTTTGACAAAAAAGGTGTGTATGTAATGGGGATCCCGGCGCTAGCTTTCACAGCGATCGGCCTTTTCCTGATCGGAAACGCCATGACGCTGCCGTTGATCCTCATCGCCAGCGGGTTCATGGCCATCGGGCAGGGCGCGGGAGTTCCTTCTATTCAAGCTCATTCGATCAAGTATCTCGGCCAGGAGAGAGCTGGCGTTGCGGTCAGTACCGTCCAGATCGGACAGAACCTTGGGAACGCGGTCGGGCCCATGATCGGCGGGCTCCTCGTTAAGCCGCTGGGTTACAAAGGCATGTTCAGTTTGCTGGGGCTTGTGCTTATCGTGGTTGGAACCGGATTAACACTGCTTCAGCGCATGCTGGAAAAACATCATAGGAACGCGAGTGCGTAAAAGCCGGAAATCACCGGTTCAAAGAAAAATGAAACAGGCGTGACCGCAGGGTCACGCCTGTTTTGTCTCTTGGACATATACTTTCAGCTGCCTAAGACGGCTGTTTTCCAAACCTCGCCGCAGGCGGGAGAAGCAAACGGTCCGGGCAGTACTTTGCCGGTGCGCTTTTCGCCGGTATAGTCGGTGTCGAATGTAATCGGCGTTCCGTCCGGGTTTTCGAAGGCTTCTTCCGGCATGACGGCCTTGCCAAGGGTTTCGGTCGAAATCATGCTGCAGTGAGTGCTGCCAAGCCTCTCGTACAAGTTCGTTTTAAACGTCCATGCACCATTCGATTCCGTGAGCTCCCATTCGACCGTCTCCGCAAGCTTGACGGCATCCGTTTCGCCTTTCCGCGGTTTGGCGCCGTTCGCGTAGACATTTCCACCGGTTTCGACCGGAAGATGGCTGTAGTAGCGGTCGCTTGCGGGCGAGCCCATGCCGCAGTAGTCTTCAAACTGCTTGAGCCACTCGGCTTTCGTCGGGTAGGCATCGTAGGGTTGAAGGCCGGCGGTGATGTTCATGTCTTCCCACTCGTTTTTGGCGACTTTCATGGCAAGCGATGCCATCTTGAGAAGCGTCGGCACCTTCTGCTGGACGAAAATGTTGTTGTAGAAACGCATGTCGCCGTGAAGGATGGTCATGAAGCCTTCGATCTCGGTACGGTGCGGAACATGGTAGGGTGTGTAGCGCGGCGAAGGAAGGGATTTGGCGCCGTTGTTGACGCCGCAGCCGACACAGGCGATCGAGCCGGCAAGGAAATTATGCACCACCGCGACACCCTGCGTCGGGAGCTTCAGTGAGCGGAAAGAGAGCAGAAGGTTGTTGTCGATCAGGGTGGGCCCGTGGGAGACTTCGACAAAGATGTCTTCGCCGACAGCGGTCATCGCCTGCGTATTCCACAGGAAATCGAACGGCACGCAGTTGTCGTGGAACAGGTTCTGCGAAACGCGGGTTCCCTGCGCCTGCCAGTCAAGCCACAGTCCGCGCGTGCAGTGATGGAAATGGTTGCGGCGAATGACCGTGTCGATCGCGGCGTGAAGCTTGATGCCGCCGATCTCCGCGCCGGCCAGGTTCTGCTTGTTGTTGATATGGTGGATGTGGTTGTCTTCGATTAATGAGAACACGCAGCCGAGGTGACCGACGATGCCGGTCTGGCCGCAGTCATGGATCTCGCAGCGGCGAACGGTGTGATGGCCGATATTTTCCTTCGTCCAACCTTCGCGCTGGGCGCGGCAGATGACCTCACGCTCCGTCTGCGTTCCGTCTTTAAACTTTTCCTTCAGCCATTTATTGTCATTTTCCGGCTGATAGTACTTTCCGAGCGAGATACCGCTGCACTTGGACTCGAAGATTTCGCAGTCCTCGATGATCCATCCCTTGGACCAATGCGGTCCGACCATGCCTTCCTGGTATGCGGTCGGCGGAGCCCACTGTGTCGCGGCCTGGCACACAGTGAAGCCGGAGAGCGTGATGTAGTTCACGCCTTCCTTTTCGGGATAGAAACAGTTCCTGCGGACGGAGAATTCGATGTTCTCCTTATTGGGATCGTAATCATGGAAGTTCGCGAAGAAAACGGTTTCGTTGCCCTCCTGCTCAGCATACCAGACGTAGGTCGAGAACGCAGGATCCCACGAGGTAACGGACGGTTTCGGGTCCAGCACGGCGGCTTTGTCCGTCACTTCATATAGGGACTTGCCGTTCAGATAAATATCGCCCAGATGCGCGATAAAGGTTGCGATAAACCAGTCTCCGGATACCAGCGTGGTGTAGGGATTGCGATCCGTAAAGATATCATTGGAAACACGCGCCGTCCATACGGTGCCCTGCACATTCTTCCAACCGGTCAGCTTTTCCGCGCCGGTGATGATGGCTTTGCGGGGCTCGATGGAGCGGTAAATGATCGGCTGCTCCGCGGTTCCGCTGTTTACCGGGCTGACGGCTTCACGGTAGACACCGGGATAAACCAGCACTTCATCGCCGGGCTGCGCGACATTCGCGGCGTCCTGAATGTGGATAAATGGCCTTTCCTGACTTCCGTCACCGCCTGCGGCGGCCTCGACGTTAACGTAGAACTGCATAGGTACCTCCTGAAAAAAGATGGGCATTACATAACGTTATGCGAAAGCGATGCCCAAGTCTTTGTCTCTGAATAATAGCCAATACAAGCCTAAGATGGATTATACCATTTTCTTGTGGCCAAAAAAAGGAAATCATTGGCTGGCGCGGTGTTTTAATCGTTTTTGATGCTATATAATAAGGGCAGACTTTGTCCGAGACTGAAGCATTGTGAAGAGGCTGTTTATGTGCCCGGAAAGGAAAATGAAATGGATAAGCGGACACGTGTTTTAAACGCAATGAACAAGAAGCCGGTCGATCATGTGCCGGTGGGACTTTGGTATCATTTTTCCGGGCCGGCTACCAGAGGCGAAGGCTGTGTCAAAGCGCATCTGGACTACTATCGGGACACCGATCTCGACTTTCTTAAGATTATGAACGATGGCTATGCGTTCCCGATCGAGTTCAAGATCGAAAATGCGGAGGATTGGTGGCGGCTTAAGCCGCTCAGCAAGGATCATCCGTACATTCGGGAACAGGTCTGGCGGGCGAAGCGGATCGTCGAGGAGATCGGAAAAGAGCGCTGTGTTTTCTACAATGTGTTCGCACCGTTCAGCTGCATCCGGCAGGGAACCTCCGACGAGCTGGTCATGCAGCATCTGAAGGAAGACGAGCCCGCGGTTCTGCATGCGCTCTCCGTGATCGCGAAAGATCAGGCGCTTTTGAGCGAACTGCTGGTTACCGAGGCGGGCTGCGACGGGATCTACTTCTGCGTGCAGGGAGCCGAATATGATCGCTTTACGACGGAAGAATACGGAGAGATCGTCTCTCCGAGCGACCTGTATGTCTTAAATCATGTGGGTCAGTTTTCCGAAAACAATATTCTGCACTGCTGCGGATGGGCCGGTGACAAAAACAATCTGAAGGTCTGGCAAAACTATCCCGCGAAATGCTTTAACTGGGCGGTCTACGTCGAAGAACTTTCGATTCCGGACGGCCAGTATTTCTTCGGCGACAGGGCGGTTCTCGGAGGCTTTGAGACGCTGCATTTGAATGACGAAATGACTGAATACAAAGGGCTTCTGTACACCGGAACCAAGGAAGAGATCCAGGCCTACACGAAGGAGCTGATCCTTTTCTGCGGAAAACGCGGCCTGCTCCTGGGCGGTGACTGTACGATCGCGTCCTTCACAGATCATGAACGCATCCGCTGGGTCGTGGAAGCGGCAAGAGAAGTATAAGGCAGAAAGTCTCCGTAAAACGATATGTTATAACAAGGAGGGATCTCCATGTTTTCCGTCGGCGTGATCGGGCTTGGCTTGGGAAGAAGCTTCGCAAGGTGGAATCAGCGGAAGAAGGCAGGCCGGTCAGGCCGAAGTATCATTTCTAAAAAAATTTTCTCAAAAATCTTGTAACGAATCAAACATTTCTCCGTCTAATCGGCGATTCCGGAAAAGAAAGGAGGTGAAAAAGTGACGCGGGACCAACAAGCCAAAATGTATGAGGCATGTTATATGCGGGTCTTTTCCTATGTAATGACGCTGGCTAAGGATCGTTCCCTCGCGGAAGAGCTCACGCAGGAAACATTCTACCGTGCCTTTACGAGAAGCCAGGGTTTCCGGGGCGAGTCTGATGAAGTGACCTGGCTTTGCGCGATCGCGAAGAATTTGTTCGCGGATGAAAAAAGGCGGCAAACGCGGCTGGAGGAAATACCGGAAGAAATACCGGAGCAGGGAAAAAGCTTTGCGAAGAGCGTGGAGGACAAAGATGCCTCCTTCCGGATCCACATGGCCCTGCACAGGTTGGAAGAACCTTACCGAGAGGTTTTCGAGCTGAGAGTCTTTGGGGAACTAAGTTTTCGGGACATCGGAGCGATCTTCCAAAAAACCGAAAACTGGGCGCGCGTCACTTATCACCGTGCCAGAATCAAACTTCAGGAAAGGATGGATGAAATATGACAGTTGACTGTGAAGTCATTCGGGATCTGCTTCCGCTTTACGCCGATCATGTCTGCAGTGAGCGCAGCCGTGAAATGGTCGAAACGCATCTGGCGGAATGTCCCGCGTGCGCGGCGCTGCTTCAAAAAATGCAGGCCAGTGAGATAGAAAATGGGTTGATGGTCGAAAAGGAGTCGGTGATCGCCAGCGGATCGCAGTATTTGAAGCGCCGTTCGACACTGGCCGGACTGATCGTTTCGGGGCTGTTCATGATCCCGATCCTGATCTGCCTTATCGTGGATATCGCTTCCGGGCACGGACTGGGATGGTTCTTTATCGTGCTGGCCGCGCTTCTGGTAGGGGCATCGCTGGTCGTGGTGCCGCTGCTGGCCCCAAAAGACAAGGCATTTTGGACTTTCTGTGCGTTTTGCGCGAGCCTGGTGCTTCTGCTGGGAGTGACCTGCCTGTACACGCGCGGCAGATGGTTCTGGATCGCGGCGAGTGCGAGTCTGTTTGGGCTGGGTGCGATCTTCCTGCCCTTTGTGGTGAAAGCTGAGCCGGTGAAAAAACTGATCGGTAACGCATGTAAAGCCTTGATCGTGCTGGCGCTGGACGCAGCACTTCTGATCCAAATGATGAACGCGATCTACTCTACTAAAGGTCTTTCTTTTAGTACGTTGCTGCTGGCGATCGGAACACTTTGCGCCGTGGGACTGGCCGTGATCGAAGTCTTGAGGAAAAGAGGAGAACAAGCATGAAGAAGAATACCGTAATGACCATCGTCATGATCATCCTGGCCTTTGTGGTCGTCGGGGCACTGGTCCTGAGCTTAAATGACGTGATCAGCAGCGTTTTCAGTGGCCCAGCCGTCGGAGGCGGCATGACTTATCAAAACGCCGAAAAATATACCGCCGGGGAAACCGTTCTCACGGATAATGTCCGAAATCTGGATGTCGATTGGATCAACGGGGAAGTCAACCTGGCATACCACAGCGAAAACACGATCGAGCTTAGGGAAACCTCCAACAAGGAGATCAGCCCGGAACTTGAGATGCGCTGGTGGATAGACGGAGACACACTGCGGATCCGGTTTGCGAAAAACGGGTTCAAGACTTCGAATTTGAAACAGGAAAAGAAGCTGACGATCACGCTGCCGGAGGGCATCGTTTTCGGCAAGGTCTCGATCGACGTGACTTCCGCAACGGTCAATATCCCGGCGCTGCAGGCGGATTCACTGTATCTGGACGCGACCTCCGGGAATCTGAACGCAGAGGGCAGCGTCAAAGAAGCGGAAGCGGGTACGACTTCCGGCCGGATCACCTTGAAGATGCTGGCGGAAGAGATGGACAAGATTCAGGCGGAGGCGACTTCCGGAAGCATTGAGATCGAGGCGCAGCATGCGAAAAAGATCAATGTTTCGACGACTTCCGGGGCGATCGGTATTACCGCGCAGCAGGCAGAAAACTGCGATGTAAGCGCAACGTCCGGACGCATTCTCGTGAACATCGGTGCTGCCGATGAAGTGTCGATCAGCACGACCTCCGGTGCGGTAGACGTCACATTGGGTGCGTTTAAGAAACTGGATGTCGGGGTGACTTCCGGCAATGTGACTCTCACGCTGCCGCAGAAGCCCGGATTCACTGCCGAGATCGAAACGACCAGCGGGGATATCGAATACAGCATGCCTCTTTCCAAACAGGACGACAGCTATGTGTGCGGCGACGGCTCCGGAAAAGTGTCGGTCGCGGCGACCTCGGGGGATGTCCTGTTGAAATAAACGAACGGAATCAAACAGCCTGCCATACGTACGGGTCAATTTATCGACCATGAGCGGATCCGCTGGGTCGTGGAAGCGGCAAGAGAAATCTGAATTCACTAGAGGAGGATAACGAAATGTTTTCCGTCGGAGTGATCGGCCTTGGCATGGGCAAGAGCCATGCCAAAGGGGTACAGCGGATCGCAGACAAGATGGATGGCGTTGCCAAGCCGGAGCTTTACGCGCTTTGTGATATCGACACAGAAAAGCTCCGCTCTGTGGGAGCGGAGCTGCAGGTTTCACGGCTGTATACGGATTACCGGGACATGATCGCGGATCCGGAGCTGGATGCGGTCATTATCGCATCCCCGGATCAGGATCATCGGCGCATGGCCGAGGAGGCGCTTGCCAAGGGAAAGCATGTGCTGTGTGAAAAACCGCTGGCCTTGACGCGGGAGGATATAGAAGCCATCGTGGAAGCGGCAAGGCGGAGCGACAAGACGTTCATGGTCGGACAGATCTGCCGGTTTACCCCGGGGTTCTATATGGCAAAGAAGCTGATCGAGGAGGGCGCGATCGGAGAACTGACGTATGTTGAGTCCGAATATGCGCATGATTATACCAAGATCTATGAGGCAGGCACCTGGCGGAGCGATCCCGCGCGCAACGGAGTCGTAGGCGGCGGATGTCATTCGGTCGATCTTTTGCGCTGGATCGCAGGCGACCCGGACGAGGTGATGGCTTACGGCACGCACAAGACTTTTCGGGACGTCACGCCCTATGATGACACGCATATTGCGATCCTTCACTTCCCAAGAGGAGTCATTGGCAAGGTCTTTTGCTCCATCAGCTGCCGCCGGCCCTATACGATGCGGTCGGTCTTTTACGGAACCAAGGGGACCATTATTACCGACAACACAAGCCCGTCGATGCAGCTGTTTACGCTTGATGAAACGACGGGAAGGCTAGACGAAAAAGTCGTTCCGATCGACATCAACAGCCATAACGCAGCTGGCGAATTTGAAGCTTTTTATGAAGCGGTGCAAGGGCTCCGTCCGCTCGAGACCCCGGCGATCGAAGGGGCCAACACGATTGCGGTATGCCACGCGATCGTAGAATCGGCAGACACGGGAAGACCGGTCGCTCCGAATTAT
>JAEEGL012504872.1_pt1 | contig 18421 bp, 15 predicted proteins | sample 9134231 | NCBI WGS metagenome assembly JAEEGL01 (sample SAMN16246548, study PRJNA631951) | gut metagenome | biome: gut microbiome; feature: rumen; material: fiber-attached | host: Bos | place: Iran: Karaj | collected 2018-10 | reverse complement strand
CCGCGCACCAAAGCATCTCTTACCAAGACCTTCGCCGAAGCCTATCCAAATACCGAACTAGAGGTTATCACTCCCGAAAACATAACTGACTTTTTGAATTAGGTTTGTCCGTATGGCACAGATATTTGAACCATGAAATTACAATTTGTCAGCGACCTGCATCTGGATTTTCCAGAGAACCGTGCCTATCTTGCGGAGCATCCGTTGGAGGTGACGGGCGACATATTGTTCGTTGCGGGTGACTCCGCCTATCTCGACCTTCCCGATTCAAAGGAGGACACCTATTCGCGGTATGTTTTCTGGGATTGGGCCTCGGAACACTATCAACGGGTGATTGTATGCTTTGGCAATCATGATTTCTACGGGCACTATGACCTCGCCACCATTAACGACGGCTACTGCAAGCAGATACGGCCAAACGTACATGATTAGTGGGAATTAGGCAGCGGAGTTTCTTGCTTTTGTGAAAACCTTTTACCGTATTCAAAAAAAGGTGTAATTTTGCACTAAATTTCGAATAGGCGGTATTATAGCTAATTATATCTGGCGATAGTTTCAGAAAAATTGTCATTGTCGGTGAAGATATTGCACCCTATACCGATGGGCAAGGCATCCAATACATTGGATTGTTCTCTTTTCTGTTGTCGTCGGAGAAATTATTGTAGGAGAGATCCTGCAAAGGATATCTGAGCAGTAAATGAAGATTGACTTTCTATATTCGACTGATTTCCTGGCAGTGAATGCGCCGGAGATGGGGCACACCTGCATGCACCTGCTGTGCACGGCGGGCGAAGGGAGCTTCGTGTTCAACGAGCGGTGCTACCATATCGTGAAGAACGACCTGGTGGTGATCCCACACCCCAACAGGGCTAAGAACCTCGCGGCGGCACCGGGGATGGAGGTAGAGTGGTTTGCCGCCGACAACAAATTTTTGCAAGGTCTCCTGCCGTCGAACAACTACAGTATCGGGGGCAGCATCAGCCTCAACCAGAACCCCGTCATCAAGGTCGACGACCGCCAGGCGGAAATCCTGCTGGAGGACTTCCACCGCCTGCGCGACCGCCTCGACGACCGCCACCTGCTCTTCTACCGCGAGATGATGGGGAGCCTCTGTCTGACGATGATGTACGACATCTTCGAGCTCCACGCCAGGCGCGACGCCACCGACACTCACAGCGACCGCACCGCCATTATCGTCCGTCAGCTCACCGACCTGCTTGCCACCGGCATCAGCCGCACCGAGCGCGATGTCAGCTACTATGCCGAACGGCTGAATGTATCAACCAAGTACCTCTCCGCCACCGTCAAGCGCGTCAGCGGCCACAGCGTCAGCAGCTTCATCGACCGTGCCACGGTTCCCATCCTGAAAAAATACCTCAACGACGAGCGCCTGTCGCTCACGCAGATAGCCGACCGGATGAACTTCACCTCGCTGAGCTACTTCAGCCGCTACTGCACCAAGCACCTCGGCCAGTCGCCCAGCGACTACCGCCGAAGCCTCCAGCCGAAAACCGACGGTAAAACCAATCGTTAATTTAAGACAATTAAAAACAAACCTTGCACACAAACGGACATTGGACAAGTGTCTGTCACGATATTACTATAATCTGTGGTTCAAAAAGTCACCTCACAACAAACCTGGTTGTTTCATGGTGTTTGCCGCCTTCGACTCGTAACAGATAGACGCCCTTGCCCAACCCTGCGACATGGATGATGCCTTCAGTGATGCCTGACGCCATCTTTTTACCCATCACATTGAAGATAGTATATTCGACCTCAGCATCAGGACAGTTCTTCAAACAGATGACGTCTGTGGCCGGATTTGGATAGACCTCAAGCCTCTGCGGGCGAGATGCTTCCAGAATAGCCTCCGGCTCGCTTGAGGGTATGATATTCACGATAAGTCCCTCAACCTTTGTCAATCCATAAGAGAAGCCATCGGGGTCGGGTATCGCGTACCAATCGTCCATCGAACCTCCCCAGCCAAAGTTGACGTGGAATTTACCATCGCTTTCGCGATAGCCGTCAACCACGACATTGTGCCCAGACATTCCGTCCTGGCTTTCGACAGCCAGATGGGCGGGATATCCTGCTTGTAGGTTGGATATCAATATGGCATACATCGCAGAGTCGGGTTCGCGAATCAGTTGACAATCGGTGAAACCGAAACGCTGATAAGCCTCAAACGCCTGATCAACGCCAAAAGTGCCTGAACCGTATGATGAAGAGGCTGAATAGACCTGCTTGCACGCCACTCCGCAAGCGAACACCACTGCTGCCATCAACGAGTTCGAGAGCTCCTCGCCACGCTGAAAAGCGGCGTCAACCGAATCGAGCATCTCGTTGAGTTGCGGGAACGACGGAAAACCATAATCTTCCCAGTCGTCGTCGATATCGAACTGCCGTCCGATATAATTGCCTGTGTTATAGTCATCGCCATCGTCGAACCGGGTACCCTGCGTCGTCTGAAGATAATTGAGTATCTGCCCCATCACAATGGCGGGACAACCAGCATAACTATGTTTGTTGTTCTCCAGCGAATCGGTCGGACAATGTTGGTTGTAGGGATAGCTCTGCGTCCATTGCGTGGAGACGAGCGGCTGCTGCGCCCAACCGGCCATAGCACAGAACAGAAACAAAACTGAAATTACCTTGTTCATTGATTTATTATAGTTTGATAAACAATACAAAAGTACACTTTTCCCCAAAAATACGACATGAAACGCACCAATCAGTCACCTACCTCCCACAGGATTACCCCCCGAAATGTCTTGTCTGAACATACGTAAACGATAATATATCATTGGTTTGTACCCTATCTTGTCATCTTTTTCATCATTTCGCTTTTCCTGCCAGCTGCATACGGACGTTGACCGGTGTCGTCTTGGAGGTGATGACGGAAGTGTTTACGGGATACTGCTCGCCGTCGATATTGAACTGTAGTGTAGCGCCGTCGCTGCGTACATCGATGGTTACGGGAGCCCCCATGACCAGCGGAAGGTTTACATCGCCGTGTCCACCAGGAAATCCACATAGCATCGGGATGCCGTAAGGTTCAATGATTTGACGGATCATGGCCTCAACATTCTCATAGGTGAACTCCGTTCCGCAGTCGCTGAATTCGCCAAGAACGATACCACGACAACGGTCAAGCACACCGTTCATCTTCAGAATGCGCATCTGGCGGTCGATGTTGTGCATCGACTCCCCGACCTCTTCAATAAACAATATAAGTCCTTGACCCATAGTAGCGTCAGCCTGCGTACCGATGTTGGGAGTGAAAGTACAGAGGTTGCCACCCACCAGTGTACCGCTGGCCTGTCCAGTGATGTTTTGAGGATGGGCGGGCATCTGGTATCGAGGCACCCGACCAAGCAACAGGTCACGCATCATAGTGCTCGTCTCGTCGGTTCCGCCACGAGCCAAGAAAGAGCTCATGGTGCCGTGTATGCTCATCACTCCGGCACGGCAGAGCAAACCATGCAGAGTGCTGATATCGCTGAATCCCACAAACCATTTCGGCGATGCCGCCAGCATCGTAAGCGGGAGACGGTCGATGAGCTGGATAGTACCGTATCCACCGCGATTGCAGATTATGGCCTTGATGCTCGGCTCGCGAAACGCCCACAGGATGTCGCCCGCACGTTCCTCTACAGTTCCGGCATATTGTCCATCAACAAGGCTCCCCACATGGGGACCTATGACAGGCACCAATCCCCACGACCGCAGCAACTCGGCTGTCAGTTCTACGTTCTCCATAGAGGTGGCGTATGACGGAGAGATAAGCGCCACCGTATCGCCTGCCTTAAGATAGGCCGGCTTCACACACCGAAGCGTCACCGTTCCATCGTCTGTCGGGTCGGGCTTGAGTTCCTCCTTTTTGCACGAAGTAAACAACAACGTCACAACTGCCATTAGAATGATTGTTCTTTTCATATTTTCAATATTGTTTCTACACCATTGTCCTGTCGTCTTTCCCTGTCATCTTGGTTTCGTTGGTAGGGTAAATAATGATTCGTGATTAGACGACATGGGCATTCATTTAAAGTACACCTCCACAGCACCAACGCCGTACTTGCGCATCGGTGCGTCCATCACGGCTATGTCGTCGTACTTTTTCAGTTCCGCCATAATCTCGTCACGCAGTATGCCCCTTCCTACGCCGTGGATGAAGGTCACCTTCTTCAGGTGGTTCTCGAAAGCGTGGTTGAGACATGTGCGGAAATAACGCATCTGCGTCTGAAACGCCTCATGGGGAGCCAGCTCTCCGGGATTCTCGCACAGCATGTCTATATGAAGGTCCACCTCCGCCTCGCCGTCTGCAACCATGTGCTGAGAAAGCACGTTGCTTGCCACACTGCTGGCGTTCTGCTTCTGTGCTGCCGCCAACTGACGCTTCAGCTTCGCCACCTGGTCTTTCAGGTTCGCCACTTGCGACTGAAGCTGTTTTACCGTCTCCTGCAATCCCTCAACGGTGTCAGCCTTCTTAGGCGTAAACACTTCGGCTGCCTTCACAACATCGGCTGGCTGCTGAGCACCTACCTGCTGGTTGAACATCTTGCCAGCGCCACTCATGTCGGCCATGCGAATCAACTCCGTCGCTTGCATCGGCATATCGAAACCTGTCTCGTCCTGCACAAAGACAAAATCGTCGGTTATCTTAGTCACCACTCCCCCGCCGATAGCATTGAGAAACTTGACCTTGTCGCCTATCTGAAATTTAGCCATGTTTTTAGTGATTGGTAATTTTATAACGGTCATATCAACTCGTCTGCCAACTTCGCAAAGTCTATCCCGTCGAAGTTGCCACTGCTCATCATCAGTAGGTTGGCATCACTCCACCGCATTTTCTTCAGTTCCGCCACCATCACCTTGCTGTCGGTGAACACCTGCACGCCGTCGCCGAAGGCGGCTTGCACATCGGCAGGATCGAGTGGCGGCAGTTTTTTGAGTTGCAGGGCATGCTGGCTGAAATAGACATAGCGCACATCGGCCTCGGTCATCGTGCCGTGATACTGCTTCAGAAATTCTTGCGTCAAGGAGCTGAAGGTGTGCAACTCCATGCAGGCTACCAGCTTGCGGTCAGGATACTGCTCTCTCATAGCGTGTATCGTGGCACGCAGCTTCGACGGCGCATGTGCAAAGTCCTTATACACGGCACAGCGGTCGCTTTTCTTCACCAACTCCAATCTCTTGCTCGCACCACCGAAGGTGGATATCGCCTCGTTGAACAACTCGTCATTCACGCCCAACGAACGACATACATAACGAGCCGCCGTGAGGTTGAGCAGGTTGTGACGTCCGAACACACGCAGCGGAGTTCGACGACCGTCATCGGCTATAAGATACGTGATGCCGTCCACTACCTCATACTTCGGCACATCGTATGGCATCTTCACTATGTCCGTACGTTTGTTGGCTTCCGCCACCTCACGTACCACCGCATCATCTGCACAATAGACCAGAGTGCCCTGTTTGTCAGCCGATATAGGCTGTATCAGGTTGATAAACTGCGCAAACTGGTCCTTGTATATATCAAATGTCGGAAACACATTGATATGATCCCACTCGATGCCAGTAATCACCGCTATATTCGGTTTATATACATGGAACTTCGGACGGCGGTCGATGGGTGAAGTCAGATATTCGTCGCCTTCTATCACCATAACCTTCGCCGTCTCGCTGAGGCGTACCATCACCTCGAAGCCTTCCAGCTGCGCACCGACCATATAGTCGGCTTCGATGCCGGCATGTGCCAGCACGTGCAGTATCATCGCCGTGGTCGTTGTCTTGCCGTGCGAGCCGCCTATCACCACACGAGTCTTGTCTTTCGACTGTTCGTAGAGGTATTCCGGATAGCTGTAGATCCGCAAACCCAGCTCTTGCGCACGCAGCAGCTCGGGGTTGTCGATACGGGCATGCATACCCAGCACTATCGCGTCGAGACCGTTGGTTATCCTCTCTGGATGCCAGCCCTCTTCTTTGGGCAGCAGCCCGTATTTTGCCAGACGGCTTTTTGCCGGATCGAATATCTCGTCGTCAGAACCCGTGACGTTATAACCTTTCAGATGCAGCGCGATAGCGAGATTATGCATCGCTGCACCGCCTATAGCAATAAAATGTACGTTCATAGTCTAGACGTTTTTGCGTTATGAAACGCAAAAACGTCTGTAATATTGTGTTTTTCTATGGCTAAAAACATTTATCTCGGTCTTTCTATCCTATAAAAAACATAACTTTCAGCACATCCTTCAGGTTCTCCAACAGGGGTTAGTATCATATATGAACCGTTTCTGCTTACCTCAAAGTTTGCAACGCCTAATACATTGTTGTCATTGTCAACAAACGTAACCCTCCTGAAATCATCATTAATAAAACGACTTGCTTTAAAAGGTGTTGTGCAGTTAACATAAAATGGAGACGAAAAATACCCTTCATAGTAAGGAACGCACCCTCCGTTATTTATGTGCATTACTATATTGAAACCCATTGTATCGCACGCCCATGTTTCCCAACCCGTGTATGTACGTTGAAGTGTTATACTACCGGGTGTATATACAGATTGATATGGGTTTTCCATTCCCGTCAAATCACGCAAAATAACATCGCCGTTAGCACGATGCTCTATCGAAAACGGACTTCCGGCTGAAGATATAGCGTCGTTGTACACCATTATTATTGGATTGCCAAGGCTGTCTGTCTGTGTGGTTTCCTCATAACTAAATATTCCGCCTCCAATTTTCCCTTGCCATTCCTGACTGTCATATGCTGACGTGCAGTATATCTTGTGTGCATCTTCTACAAGTTTAACCATCAGTGTTCCAGAATATCCGTCGGAACAGTATAATGGATATGGTTTCCATAGGTTGTCTGGGTAATTGTTAAAGTCGAGATCCAAAATATAGATCAAATCATAGTTGCTGTCTCGAGAAAGTCCTTTCGACCCACAGAGCGTGATTGTGTCGCCCAAGGAAAAATTATAGCCCTCTATTGAAATTAACTCATTGACATGTCTGTATGAGCCATTTTTAACTATTCTAAAAACCGTATCCTCGTTCACCTTCAGACCCCAATACGGATATAAGGGATAATCACTATAGTATTCCACCGGTATGCTTACGAGCTTCCCGGTACAGCAGTCATCCTGTGACGGCGGATCGTTGTAATAGGACATACTGCTCCATGAGTTGGACGAGTTCTCGAATACCAAGTTGACAATCATCCCCTCTCTTTCCATCTGCATCATCCACAGTTTTATCTTCTTTCGACTGACTGAGGAAATGCCCGCGATACCAATATTGACAGAACCTTTAGCGTCACGGTCTGCATTGTGGAAAGTTATAAACTTTCCAGTCTTTGCCAAATCACAGAATCTGTTAAGTAAACTCATCCATTCTGCATCATCATGAAGGCAAATTCGAGCCTCTGCACTGTGGTTGATACTATAAACAACAATGTGCTCGCCAAATTTCTGCTCCTTGATGCAACTAACCAGACATAGTGCACCGATAATCAAAGATATATAGCCTAGCAAGTATTTCATTTATCATCTATTCTTTCGGCCTATACATGAAATATTTTGTCACCTGCTTTTCGAGGAAGTGACGGTCAAGCTGGTCGCTGGCTTCGCTGATACTCACGCAACGTCCGTCCTTATAGAGTACCTTAATCTCCTGATCGTTGAAGTCGTATGAGCGGTTTTTCAACTTTCCCGTTCCGCTAAAATAGGACTTCTCCTGTTCCGGGAACGGCTCGTTGCTGATACGTATCGCAGGAAGATGTCTGTTCACGAGATTGCGACACAACGTGCTCAATATCTTGTCGTCCGAGTGTTGCCAATGTTTTATAGCCACCATGATGTCGTCATCGTCTATCTCTGCAAAGCGGTCTATGAAATCGGTGGATGTTGTGTCGAGACGGAACACCGTCGGGTCAAGCTTTCGAGCCCTGCGGATGCTCCCCAAAAGCAACTGGTCGGCGGCTATCACCGTCTTGTGCATATACACCTGCCAGTACATCAAGCGGCGGCTTATGATGAACTTCTCAACGCTGTATATCCCCTTTTCGTCCACCACCAGCTCGTCACCGTGTACGTTCAGCATCGAGATGATTCGGTCGGTCCCCACGATGCCCTCGCTCACGCCCGTGAAGAACGAATCGCGGCTCAGGTAGTCCAGTCTGTCCATATCCAGCTGACTGCTCACCAGCTGATGCAAAAAATGTTTCTGATAGTTGTTCGAGAAAATGGCTATGGCGGTGTCAAGCGCCCCCCCCATCTCCTCGTTGATGCGTCGCATCATAAGCAGCGTTATCTCCTCATGCTCCACATCCACCAGCACCCGCTCGCTCGTGTGCGAGAAAGGGCCGTGCCCGATGTCATGCAGCAGTATTGCCAGCTTGGCCCCACGATATTCCTCGTCGGTTATCTCTACCCCTTTCTGACGCAACACATCCAGCGCACGCCCCATCAGGTTCAGCGCCCCAAGCATGTGGCTGAAGCGAGTGTGCATGGCGCCTGGATAAACCAGATAGGTCAGTCCCAGCTGCTTGATACGCCGTTGCCTTTGAAAGAACGGATGCTCGATGACCGCTAATATCACTGGGTCATCGACACTCAGAAACCCATCATAAACCGGGTCGTTAATAATCTTGCGTTTAGTCATTTTCATTCACATATATAATCGGTCAGCAGTCCTGCAGCGTAAGCCACCATCTCGGGGCAGGGTTTCTTGCCCATCTGCAACAGGCGTCCGCAGACGATGTCGCCGTTCTCCTCGCGGAATTTCTCTATCAACGGACGCACCATTTCGGTGTTTCCGGTCAACCCGCACACCATCGCCATTCCGCTCACGCAGCCACATATCTCTCGAGTGCCGGCCAAACCGCGACCGAAAGGTGCGGCCATATTCATAGCATGTTTCCCTTCTATCGGCAGCTTGTCTGCCCACGCCATCACCACCGCCTGACAGCAGTTGCAACCCTGCTTGTGCAATTCTCTTGCCGCATTTGAACGTTCTTCTTTTGTCATATCATTGGAGTTTATTTGTTAATTCATTTGCTATCAGCTCAGCCTGTTTCAGTACGGTGTCGGTGGCCAACTGCTCCATGTCGGGCGGATAGCCAAACTTGCGCAGCAGCCGCTTCACAGCCACCTTCATCTTGGCCCTCACGGTAGTCTTAATGGTCCAGTCGATGGTCGAGTTCTTGCGGATGGTTTCGGTGAGCACCACAGCCAACTCGCGCAGCTTCTCCTTGCCCATCAGTTCCAGGGCACTCTCGTTGTCGGCTACAGCTGTATAGAAAGCGTATTCGTAAGGCTCCAGCCCCATCTCTTGTGCCGTGCTGTCGCTCTCTACGATGTGTTTGCTCAGCTTGATAAGTTCGTCGATAACCTCCGCAGCAGAGATTATCTTGTTGTGGTAACGGGTGATAACGCCGTCGAGCATCTCCATCAGCGTGCGTCCCTCGACGAGGTTGGTCTTCATGCGACTCTTTATCTCGTCGTTCAGCAACTTGCGCAACACCTCGAGGGCGATATTCTTGTGCTCCATATCTTTCAGTCCCAATAGGAACTCCTCGGAGAGGATGGAGATGTCTGGTTTTTTGATGCCTGCGGCATCGAAGAGGTCTATCACCTGCTCCGACACCAGAGCACTGTCTATCACCTGCCTAATGGTGGTTTCTATCTCTTCATTGGTACGCCCACCCGGCTTGGCGTCGAACTTGCAGAGGCGCGCCTTGACGGCTTGGAAGAAGGAGACTTCGTCTTTTACCTCCATGGCTGCCTCGTGTGGTACCGAGAGGGCGAAGGCTTTGCCCAAGGCTGTTACTTCGTTGACGAACCGTTTCTTGCCATCGTCCAAACCCAGCACAAAGTCTTCTGTCTTGAGTATCCACGACAGTTTGCCGGAGGTGTCGGCTGAGAAGTATTGCTTGTAATCGAGCCCGTGGAGCATCTGCTGCACCACCTCCATTTTCTCCTGCATCAGGGTCACTGCCTGTTCCTGTTGCTGGGTTGGGTCGCCCTTGCCGCCGCTGTCGGAATAGAACGAGAGCGCCTCGCGCAGGTCGGAGGCGATGCCGAGGTAGTCCACCACCAAACCGCCGGGTTTGTCTTTATAGACGCGGTTCACGCGGGCGATGGCCTGCATCAGGTTGTGTCCCTGCATGGGTTTGTCGATATAGAGGGTATGCAGGCAGGGCACGTCGAAGCCGGTGAGCCACATATCGCGCACTATCACCAGCTTCAGCTCGTCGTCGGGGTCTTTCATTCGTTCCGCCAGAGTATGACGGTCGGCCTTGGTGGTGTGGTGTTTGGCGATGGCGGGGCCGTCGCTAGCCGAGGTGGTCATCACCACCTTGAGGGCACCCTTCCGCAGGTCGTCGCTGTGCCACTCAGGGCGCAGTTTCACAATCTCGTCATAGAGTTCTACAGCAATCCTTCGGCTCATGGCCACCACCATAGCTTTGCCTTCGAACACCTGCTGGCGCGCCTCGAAGTGTTCGACGATGTCTCTTGCTATGTTCTTTATACGGTTGGGGCTGCCGATAAGGGCTTCCAGCTGCGTCCATTTGGCTTTGGCTTTCTGCACATCGTCCATCTCGTCCACCTGCAGCTCCTTGTCGAGGTCTTCCACCAGCTTGCGCCCTTCGGCACTCAGTTCCACTTTGGCCAAACGGCTCTCATAGTAGATGCGCACCGTGGCGCCGTCCTCCACCGCCTGTGCAATGTCATAAACGTCGATATAGTTGCCGAAGACGGCAGGTGTGTTCTTGTCGCTCAGCTCGATGGGCGTGCCGGTGAAGCCGATATAGGTGGCGTTGGGCAGCGCGTCGCGCAGGTATTTGGCGAAGCCGTATTTGATTTCCGAGCCCACCACCTCGTCGGCCTCGTTGCGCACCTCCTTGGTCTTGGCGCCGAAGCCATACTGCGTGCGGTGTGCCTCGTCGGCTATCACCACCACGTTGTTGCGGTCGGTAAGCAGGTCGTAGCGGTTGCCCTCCTCGGGCTGGAATTTCTGTATGGTGGTGAAGACCACGCCGCCCGACTGCACCTGCAGCAGGCGTTTCAGGTGGTCGCGGCTGTCGGCCTGCACGGGCGTCTGACGCAGCAGCTGCTTGGAGGCCACGAAGGTCTCATAGAGCTGGTCGTCGAGGTCATTGCGGTCGGTGATGACCACTACGGTGGGGTTGTTCAGCCGCTGCACAATCTTGCCGGTGTAGAACACCATCGAGAGCGACTTGCCGCTGCCCTGCGTGTGCCACACCACACCGGCACGATGGTCGCCGGTCTGCTGCTCCTTGACGGTCTTGAAACCGAAGTTCAGTGGCGACTCTGCTGCTCGGGGCATTGCGCTGTTGATACCCGTGGCCCTCAACGTGGACTCCACAGCTTTGTTGACGGCATAGTATTGGTGGTAGGCGGCCACTTTCTTCACTGTGGTGATGGTCAGCTGGCCGGTGGCCTTGTCTTCGTGCTTGTCTTTCTCAAAAACGGTGAAGGCGCGCACCAGGTCAAGCAGTGTCTCTTTGTTCAACATACCGCGAAGCAGCACCTCCAGCTCGCCCACCAGATGCGAGGCTACGGTCTCGCCGTCCTCGCTCTTCCAAGCCGAATAGCGGCTCAGCCCTGCCGACAGCGAGCCGGCGCAGGCCTCCAGACCGTCGGAGATAACTATCAGTTCGTTGTAAATGAACAGCGACGGTATCTGTGACTTGTAGGTCTCTATCTGGTTGTAAGCGGCGGTGATGGTTGCCTCCTCGTCGGCAGCATTCTTCAACTCCATCACCACCAGCGGCAGGCCGTTGACGAACAGCACCACGTCGGGCCGCAGGTTGTGACCGTTTTCCACGACAGTGAACTGGTTAACCACCGTGAAGTCGTTGTTCCACGGGTCGTCGAAGTCTACCAGCCACACCTTCTTGCCGCGCTCCTCGCCCTGTTCGTACACCGACACTGTCACCCCCTGCGTCAGCAGGTCGTGGAACTGCTCGTTGTCGGCCAGCAAGTCGGTGGAGCCGATGCGTAGCACCGTCTTGACGGCCTCGTCGAGCACCGCAGCAGGCAGCGACGGGTTGAGCCTCCGCACCGCTGCCTCCAGTTTCTCACGCAGCACCACCTCGCCCAACGATGTCCGCATAGGCGACTGTCCGTCTGGCGCGATATCAGGGCCGTAAAGGTATTCATACCCACGGCTCTGCAATATCTCGATGGTCATCTGCTCTATGTCCGATTCCGTCAGCTTGGTAATAGTGACTTTTTGTTAAGTTTCCAATATCCGTTCTTGTCCTCGCCTATACGTATTAGAATACCCATTTCTTTCAATGCCGCAATATTTCGTGTAATAGTTGATCTGTCCACATCAAGAGTTGTCGCCATTTCATCGTATGTGGTATAAGGATTATTTCTTAGAATATCAATAATGGCAGCTTGTCTCTTGGATATATTTACAGGTGCATTTACAGGTGCATTTACGGGTGCATCCAAAGGTTCACCTTTATGTTGCAGTACAGACTTATGTATCTCCTCCAGCATAAAGTCGATGAAGGGACCGCAATCGCCCTGCTTGGTACTCTGGGCGATAGCATCGTAATAGGCCTGCTGGTTGGAGTAGACCATATTTTCCACCGGCAGGTGCGCAAAGGCAGGGTGCCAGCGGCTGAGGATGAGCGACTGCCACAGGCGTCCCATTCGTCCGTTGCCATCGATAAAAGGATGGATAAACTCGAATTCATAGTGGAACACGCAGCTGCGCACCAGCAGGTGGTCGTCGGCATTCTTCAGCCAGCCGAACAGGTCGGACATCAGCCCATGCACCCTGTCGGCCGGAGGGGCCATGTGTACCAGGCCGCTCTCGGAATAGACACCCACGCCACCCCTGCGGAAATGGCCTGCATCGTCGGTCAGGGCCGACATCATCAGCCCGTGAGCCCGCAGCAGATCGTCCATCGAGAAGGGGTCGAGCTTTTCAAACTCATCATACACCCGTATGGCGTTCTTCACCTCCTGTATCTCGCGGATGGGTGCCACCACCGTCCTTCCGTCAAGGATATCAGCCACCTCACTCTCTCGAAGATTGTTGCCCTCTATGGCCAAAGAACTGTGGATGGTCTTGATGCGGTTGACCTTGCGCAACCGCAGGGCATCGCTCTGCTCCATACGGATGGCAAACCGCTCCATCTGCGCAGCGATATCCGCCACCAGCCCCACTGCTTTCGCCGACAGCGTGAAAGGCGGCTTGTATCCATTATATGTATTTGTCTTCTTTACGGCCATAATTCATCTATTTTTGTAAATCTCTCTTCTTCGATCCTTCTTTGTGGGGTCGTTGATCCTTCGGCAATCATTATACTACACTTTAACTCTTATTCCCATAAATTAATCTACCTTTTCATAACTGATAGTTTCTGCCCTAAGCATATAGACCTTTTTTTTATTGAATTTTCGTTTTGCCAATTCAAAATATTCATCTAGGTTTTTGTCAATTGATGAGACAAAAACATTCTGAATATTTGAGTTATTTATTTGGCTAAAAATATGGTCGTCATTATCAGCTAGTGAACTGCCAATAATAACCATATTACCAGACAATGTAGATAGTTTGTTGTAGCAATTAGTCAAATATTCATTAGAATTTATAGCATCCAGTTTGTCTTTCGTCTGAAACACACAAACAATATCTTTGTTATCCTCATTTAATATTTCTTCCAATTTGTTGTATAATGAGGCATCCGTATCTTGTGTTATCTTCTTTATGCTTTTACCATCCCTATATATGTGAAACGCTCCATGTAAGAAAAACAAGTTCTGGGTTTCTGGATATGTAAAAACAAACTCATCCCCAAACAAGCATAGTTGGCGACTACCATCATCAATTTTTTCAAGTACTTTATTGCGGTTTTCTTCTTCTAATATCCTATCTACAACACGATTAATGTCTTTCTGTTTCCATTCTTTATTATTTTTTTTGCTATATGCTTGCAAAGCTGAAACAAATTGGGTTTTTGTCAACAACATCAGTTCAGACTCAGTTCTACTTGAAGGGTCGCTTTCAACAGAAATCACAAGTAGACCGTTGTCTCTCAATTGCTTAATTTCAGTGTATAAATTGTTATGTTGAGTATCAATATCTTCCTGAATATATGGCAACGATGGTTGAATTACAAGAGAGTCTTTCTCACCCTTACTTATTTTATGCTTCAGAAGAAACATATAAAGAAAAGGATCATAATTTAGTGTGAAATAATTTGTGAATTTATTGAGTAACAGAAATATTCCCTCGTTCTTTTCTGCATATATATTCTTTATTTTGGACTTGACTATCTCATGCAAAGCCTGCATAAAGTCTAATTTGATTTTGTTATTTACATATTTGGTCAAGAAAACATTCTCTTTAGATATGTCTTTTCTAATTTCTTCTAAAAATAATTCAAGGTCATAACCGCATTTCTCAAAAAGTGATTGAGCCTCCTTATATACCCCTTTATTTTTTTCAATCATTTTATCAAAAATCTCTTTATATCCAGTTCCTACCGCAAGTCCATAATTAAAACCATTAGCGATAAGCAAATGATTTTCTTCTCCTTCTATTTTCTCCAAGAGTTCCCTGTATTCAAGAATCTGTTTTTCGTTTTCCATAAAAAAGGCTGTTATTTATAATACCTAATTTGTTTTACAATCTATCGTCTCTGGTTTGCACAACAAATATTATCCATAAAATATTATTCATCAACTTTTACTTCGCCGCTCATCAGCCGTGGCAACAATATATCGCGGTAAGCGGTGAGGGTGAGAATTTGTTGTTGGTTGGATTTGATTTTGTCGAAATATAAAAAAACTTCATTTTCATAAGAATTGAGCAAATCATTATCGGGAATGACAATATCAATATCAACAATATCTGACTGTCGAATTAGCGGCTGTGTACTTCCAACATTGTAATCCTGTAAATTTGCGTATTTAAGAATAAAATACACATAGTTGTAATACCGTTTAGGCATTACAACAATTGTATTATCTGATAGCCATACTTGCTCATGGTCCAACCTGAATACATTTCCTAATGTTCCAACCCTGCCCGTATACAAGACCCTATCTTTCTCTTCAACATTGTATTTATGAGTACGACCGATCTCTCCATTTGCACCTAAAATAGGGTATAAGCCATTAGTTACAAATTCGTCTCGCTTTAATGCTTTCCCACTACTAATGTTAATTAATTCTCCCAGTTTGCCTTCTTTCCAGGTGGGGTCGGGGTTTTCGATGAAGTAGTAGCGGAAGAGGGTTTCGGCGAGGGCTTCGAGGGTCGCGTTCTCCCGATTCAACAAATCTATCTTGTCATCCAACGAACTCAACACCCCCGCTATCCGCTTCTGCTCCTCTATCGGCGGTAAAATTACCGATATTTCCTTAAAAGTGGATGTTGGCCTAGCTAATGCAGGTACACCAACTTGACACGCATTTGACAATAATTTATATTGACCTTCTCTTGAGTGAAAATAATACACTAAATATGGCACAAACACTAAGTCCTTTTTACAGGAAAACCTAAATTGACTTTGGGAAATGACATAGCTATCATACGACGAATCATCTGGGATATAAGACACTTGACCTAAGGTTCCTCTATGAGTGACTATAATATCCCCCCTTTTAGCATTAGACCTTCCCAAACTCTCAGCCTTCTCTTTCGTTACATAATTGAAAGACTTTTCTCTCAATTTGAAACCGGTCAGGTTTGATCCATTTAAAACAGGCACACCTTTTTTAACAAAACAATCTACCTTGATATTTGAACCAAATGGTCCCATAGCGATTTCATCTATGAGTTCCGACATATTATATTCTTTCCATTCGCTCATTTTACAACTTTTCTTTGTTATCCTCTATCTTTTGTTCCAATTTATCACGCTCCTCAAAATGTTTGTTCTTTACTAAGCCAGCCAACGGAGAGAATGGACTTGTCTTACATAGATTATCCAAGGAGTTGTACCGTCTTTCTTTCTCGCGCAACATTCTACGCAGGTAGCCCTTGCTGTTCTTGACCATAAAGCGTAACGTCACACAGGCGACAACAAGCGTCACCACCATCACCACCAACGACGCACAAGCCACTATCAGATTTGCCGTTTCTGTACTCATACTATTTCTATTTCTGGTTTTTCAGTTGTATTTTTTTTTACAACTGATTATTTCTTATGCTAAAATATCTCTTCGCTCAAGTTAGTTATTCCATTATCTCATAGGACAATCTCTTTTTCTTTATTGTTACCGTCTTTTTCTTCTTCACAAAAGAAAACAACATATTGATATATACTAGATTGTGCTTTTTCTTTTCTACAAACGCACCCCAAACACCTTATTTTCGACCACTTTTTTCAAGAAAAGAATCTTCATTAAGTTTATACCTTCTATATTTACGACCACCAATAGGTGTTATTTCACCATCTTTAGCCATGGTTCTAACCATTCTTTCTAATTCCATGTAATCTACATCTGGTAACCTTGTAGCCATTTCAGATAGTAAACTATTAGAGTGATATTTTAGATCTTCAAGTATCAATGCTTTAAGGCGGTATGGCTCTATGGTTTTCAATGTTGTTGGGAATTGCATTTTTGTGGTGGAAACAAACTCTGGATTTATCTCATATTTCGTTCCTCGGCCAGACCCTTTATGTAAAATAATGTTATTTGCAATTAATGATTCCACATAAGGGCGAAGCCGGTTACCATCTGTAAGTTGAAGTTCTTTTGATAGCTCACTTGCAGTTACTGACTTTTTTTGTAAAATGATTCCCAAAGAAATATAAGCTTTTTGGCTAATCTTGTAATTTGCAGACACAAAATCGCATATTCTAGAAGATTCTTTGGAAACAATCTTCTTATACACAGTTACTTCTACATAATCGTCTCCTTCATAAACGACAGGTTTGCATTTGCCAGTGGTTAGCAAAGTTTCATAGATTAAGTCATATCCAGAACCTTCAGCCTCCATCAGATGTAAATCATAAAAAACGTTTGCAAGATGAATGTTTCTTTTTTCAGTTTTTTGGAGTATATTGTTCACAGTCACCCCAATTGGCAAAACTCCAGGATTTGTAATGGTCATTCTGTCAGGATAGAGTTTGATAAAAATATCTCCTCTTGTAGTGTATGGTCTATGAACAATGGCATTACACAACAACTCCCTCACAACCTTTTCGTCATATACTGGCAGTTCCTTGCGCCAAAGGCCTTCTGAAACCTCATTATATTCCCTCCAGTCCGGAATGCTTTCCCACAAGGTTATCAATAATTCCTGAGGATTTAAACTATAATCGCTCCAAACTTTCTTATCCACCTTGTGCTCTTCTGTATCATATTTAATGTATTGTACAATGGGTGAATACAACAAACGTGCTCTTTGTTCTTGTTTCCCTATCCACAACACCCCCAAATTTGTCAGATATCCATCATCGTCAATCATTTGATAATAAGAAAGGATTTCCTCATCTGTTTTTTCTTTTACAAACTGTGACACTCTATCGGAAGACCTGATGTCCAATACAAACTTGTTTAATTTTGAAATATCAGCCTTTTGCCATTGTATTTTTAGAGACACTTTGGTCTCCCAGCTATATGCGGGCTTATCAGAAATCAATCGACTTAGCTCATCTGGTAAAAGTGGTCTGCTTGAATCGTGATCCCTAATATAATAAACTCCTTTTGTCGTACTTGCAATAGATACTTGTGATGGAAGAACATGCAATTTCATATATTGTCCGCCATTGTCTGCATCTATTATTTCTGGTCTTAATGCAACATTTATAGTAAGTTCATTGATGCGTTTTATAATCTTTTCAGGTAAATCATCGGGAATTCTTTGCCCTGGTGCAGGTTTGTCCTCACCATCCTCGATACCAATTGCCAGGTATCCGCCGTGACTATTTGCAAAAGCAACACAGTCTTTTGACAGCTCATCAAAATCAGCTGTTTTACCTGTTACTTTTCTTATGGACTTATTATCGTATTTGTTATTTTCTTCCATATTGATTTCTTTATTAGTCTATCTTTATCTTCGACAGGTTCTCCAGTATCACTTTGTTCAGGCGTTCTTCATCTTTGAGTTGTTCTTCGAACTCGGCGCGGAGGGCGGAGAAGCGTTCGGCGAAGTTGAAGTCGTCTTCCTCTTTAGGCAGGCCGACATAACGACCTGGGGTGAGCACATAGTCCAGTTCGGCCACACGGCTGACAGGCACCGAGGCACAGAAGCCCGGCACGTCAGCATAGCTCTTAGACTCGTCACGCCAGTGGTGGTATGTGTCGGCGATGGTGTGGATGTCCTCTTCGGTCAACTCGCGGGTGCGGCGGTTGATAAGCCAGCCCATATTGCGGGCATCGATGAAGAGTATCTCACCAGCCCTCTTCTGACGGTTGCGAGTG
>JAEEGL012208028.1_pt1 | contig 18421 bp, 18 predicted proteins | sample 9134231 | NCBI WGS metagenome assembly JAEEGL01 (sample SAMN16246548, study PRJNA631951) | gut metagenome | biome: gut microbiome; feature: rumen; material: fiber-attached | host: Bos | place: Iran: Karaj | collected 2018-10 | reverse complement strand
TTCGGTGGTTCGAATCCACCCCCATCCATTCGCTGATGATCCGCTTTCCCGAAACTGAAAGGTTTTACGCGACGGCGATCTCGCGATGCGTTTGCTGGCATGGCGGAATAGGCAGACGCAAGGGACTTAAAATCCCTCGGTGGCAACACCGTGCCGGTTCAAGTCCGGCTGCCAGCAGTATATGTTTTTGGGTAAGAGCCTTGAAGGATAAGCGTTCAAGGCTCTTTCGTTTTTTTGTAAATCATAAAATCTACTGCTGAGTAGGGCGGGAAAAACGCTGAGTGGATTGGAAAAACCTTGCAATAAAAGGATTATTGGTTGTTATTATGCCGTTGCAAGGTTATCAAGGTGATGTAGGCGTATGGGGTTCTGCGCTACAAGTTATGTTAGCTTCAAGTGCTAGCCTTCCAATTTCCACAATATCTCGGCTGCCGAAGGTGTAGCAGGTCAGGTTTGTCTGCACCGTATGCCCCAAAAGCTTCGCGCGGTTGGTAGGAGATACGCCCCTTTCATCCAAAAGCTGATTGACACCACGCCGAAAGACATAACTGGTTTTCCCCTGAATCCCAACTCTCTGAAAAACGCTATGGACATACTCTGCATAGGCTTCAGGAAGGATAAAGGAACCGTCAAGATGCGCAAAGACATATTCCGTATTGACTCCCTTGCTTTCCTGCATAAGCTTTACTTCCGTTAAGATGTCCATCATTTTCCGAGTCAGGGGGAAGTATCGGCCACCTCTGGAAATTCCCTTTTCATTCTTTGTAACGGGAACATACTCATAGCGGTTTTTCGAGGAACCATTCTCTTTGATCTGGGCGTGAATGTGCAGGGAGGGACTTCCCTGATTTCCGCTTGGCGTTTTTATGTCCTTCCATCGAATGGCACACAATTCACCGGGCCTGCAGCCGATCTCGGCGTGAAGCCGGATCATGGCATCGAAATAGTAATAGCCTTTATTGCGCTTTAGATTCTTTCGCCTTGCGGTTTCGGCAAACACGGCGTTCCATTCTTCCTCCGATAGCAGCACATCCTCGGTTTCCCTTGCGGAAAGACTCTGATTGCACATTTCCAACAGGCGATTGTTTCGGATGTTCTTGGCAGGATTAAAGGCAATCCAGCCCTCATAAACTGCGGTGTCAAAAATGCGGTTCAGCAAGCTCTTAAAATTCAAAAAAGCCTTTTTCTTCAGATCATTTTCCGCAACGAGCTTTTGTGCATAGCGTTCAATATCTGCTGCGGTGATCTTTCTGATATCCCGCTCAGCAAAATCCTTCGAAATAAAACGACTATATTCGGATTCTATGTTCCGAAGGGTCTTCGTTTTGGATGGATTCATAGATTGATACTCTGCCACATACATTTTCCAAGCCTTATCAATGCTGAAATCCTCTGGCTGAATGTCTTTGGAATAGTGCTGATAGAGTTTGTCGATCAATTCCTCAAGAGTTTTAGCCGTAATCGTTTTTTCGCCTTTTAGCCTTGTGTAGTAGTATTCTTTTCCATCGCGGTTTATGGTAATAATGGATCTTATGTCACCGTTGCCCTTTACATGATACTTTTTTACAAATGATAGTTTCTTTTGATATTCTTGCTGTTTTCCTCTTCTCATTAGATTTTCTACGGCACTAGCTAGATGCATTATATCGTCTTCCGTGCAGTTACTCAAGCAGTTTGCTAAGATTTCCAAGCCTTTATCCTCCATATTTTCGGTTATGTTGTGTTTCATTTTCTAGTTTCTCCTTCCTGAGAGGTTTTCTCAAGATAATATAGATGCTACTTTATTTCTGTTTTTCTACTTTTGCGATTGCCCTTTGTTTATGAGGGATTTGAGTGCTTTAGGTGTTTTTTGAATACATTACTGTTTATGAGGAATAGATGTTAACTATTTGTCAGCAGATTTGAAAGGAAGGACGGCAAATTAGGATGAAATGACGGCGTATTTGATAGAGATGCCAGCGGAATTAAAAACAAAGGCAGCGGATTTGAAAGAAAAAGCAGGGGATTTGACAAAGATGACGGTAAATTTGATATAAATGTCAAAGGGTTTGCGTTTTGCATGTTTTATACCAAAAAGATGGGAGAATTGAGGGATTCTTAGAGAGTTACAAAATAGAGGTACTTAGCATGTTCAATTACCTTTTTTATTCTGAATCTTCAGTGTAGAAAAGGTATTATCTCGATATTATTGTTGAAAAGATGCCCCATTAAGGATATAATTAAATCTGAAAATACGGATTTAATTTTTGAAAATACAATTTTCGAATATGAGATTGGCTATTTCATTGACAGGAAGGAGTACTATGTCAGTAGTTAGTTATAAGAAGCTATGGAAATTACTCATTGACAAGGATATGAAAAAGAAGGATCTTCGTGCAGCAACAGGTATAAGCTCTACATCAATGGCAAAATTGGGTAAAAATGAAAATGTTACTACGGATGTGCTTGTACGTATTTGTAATGCCCTAAACTGTGAACTCTCCGACATAATGGAATTAGAGTCTGATAGCGGTGATAAAGTAGGCAAGAAGTAGGGCGCCAAAACAAAAAACAAGCGGAAGAGGTGTTTATCTTGGGAAGACGTAAAAGCACATTGCAAGATTTTGAAAATAGATTTATCGTAGGAGACTGTGAGGAAGTGATGAAGTCCATGCCGGAAAAGAGCATTGATTTAGTTCTAACGTCGCCGCCTTATGCAGATCAAAGAGATTATGGAAGAACAGAATCATCAATATCACCGGATGATTATGTGAAATGGTTTATACCAAAAGCAAAACAGATTTATAAATTGCTTAAAGACAATGGCAGCTTCGTTTTGAATATAAATGACAAGGTTGTCGACGGATTCCAGCATTTATATGTATTTGAGTTGGTTATCGCACTTTGCAAACAAGTTGGTTTTCATCTTGTGAGAGATTATATATGGCATAATCCAGCCACACCACCTAATGTATATTCTCGTGGAGGCTATGGCAGGACAAAAAAATCTCATGAATATTGTTTTTGGTTTGCAAAATCAGATGAATGGACTTTTGAGATGGATCCGATACGGAAACCTTATAGTAAGGACATGCAGAAATATCTTGAAGGAAAAGGGAAAGGCGATAGAATCCAGAATACACGTCCAAGCACTCATAATTTTAATTGTGAAAAAGTATGGTCGAATAATGGAGGCTCTGATCCAGGCTCAGTAATTGAAATTGCGAATACAAGCAGTAATGATATGTTTATCAAGCTGTGTAAAGAGAAAAGCATAGCACATCCGGCACGATTCCCAGAAAAGCTTGCGGAGTTTTTTATTTTGTCCGGTAGTGTTGAAGGAGAAATCATTTTAGACCCTTTTTCTGGATCTGGAACCACAGCAGCTGTGGCTAAGAAGAATAATAGAAGATGGATAGGCATAGATGCTAACGCTGAGTATTGCGAGCTTGCTGCTGCAAGGTTAGAAAAAGAAGAAATGGATCCTATTCAAGAGATAGATGAAGGGGATGACGGCAATGATTGATATAATAAATGAGGCTGGCTTTGCTGTCGCTCATAAAGACGGAGCAAGGGGGATGCTTTCTCTGCCAGATAAATCTATAAAGCTTGTTTATGGCTCTCCGCCATACCCCAATGCAGACAGAGATTATGGCACATGGAAGTCAGCTGAATATATAGATAAAATCAGACCATTCATAGACGCGGCTATACCAAAGCTGACGGATGACGGGTTCATTGTGATAAATGTAAAAGCAAACAGGGAAAAGGCTACAAGCTCAGCTTCTTCACGGAGATCTTTGGTGGTCGAGAAGCTCGCCATAATGCTTGAAGAGGAATGGGGGCTTAATTGCGTTGATATAGAGATTTGGGTTAAGGAAAATCCCGCTCCAACAGGATTAAGAGTTGCATGTCAGGATGCTTATGAACAGAATTTATGGTTTTCTATTTCGCCTAAATGGGAAATAAACATTGACGCAATCAGAAGATCGTATGAATCACATAGCGTAAAAACCTATGAAGGTTATGAGTACAAACCGAGAACAAATGGAAATACTTATGTAAGGAAGAATAAAAAGATTCAGCCCAATCCTTTGGGGGCATTGCCAAAGAACATAATATCTGGCCCTGTATCTGCAAGAATAGGGGATCATCAGGCAACGCAGCCATTCTATTTGCCGGAAAAATATATTAAGGCAACTACAGAGGAAGGTGACTTAGTTGTGGATCCGTGGCTCGGGAGCGGAACTACCGGATATGTTGCTGTTAAACTTGGAAGACGGTTTGCGGGCTTTGATGTTGTAGATACCTATGTTAAGGAAGCAAGAAAATGGATTTCTGAAGCACGTCAGGAGGTGCTTGCGGATGTCTGACAATCCTAAAAAGCTAAAGAAGCAGGAACTCAATAAGGTGTTCTTAAATGGACTTGAAGGTCATGTTAAGTGGTCAAGCGAGATTGATAGTGCACCGCTTTTAGTAGATATTGAAACTCCATCTGGGTTTGAATACCGATTGAGAGCATATCTTTTTAATCTGACGAATCCGCCGGGAGGTCGGGCGGTTGATGAGTACAAGGCACAGCTGATTCTTCCAGGTCAGAAGAAAAAAGAGAAGGCGGGTTTGGATTACTCGGATGGTAGACTCCCTTTATTAGTAGCGTATGCACAAGAGGGAGAAGAAGGAGTTTTTGTACTTTGGGATGCTGATAAGCATGATTTGATTTCGTTTAGCAGTAATATACAGGTAAAATCGGATGCCATTATTATGGCTCTGTATAAGAAGTTTGTCTGTAGTAAAAGAACGAATAATGAGATTATTGTTTCTGCTAGACCGCAGTATCTCTATGATGCGATAAAAGAGAGAATCAACATTATGAAGCGGAATATTTTGGAGGAAACTAATGGCACTGAATGACCAAAGCTATGCAACTTCATATAACAAAGCAGAAAATGATATTGCGAATGATTTTTATCTTCCGTGTATGAGGAAATCTGTTAGATATGACCGTATATCTGGTTATTTTGGTAGTACGATATATATCATTGCATGGGAAGCCTTAAAGGAGTTTATGGAAAATGGCGGAAAGATGAGAATTGTCTGCTCGCCGTATATATCCGAGGCAGATGAGGCCGCTTTATCAAAAGGCTATAGTGCAAGAAACGATGAGCTTTTGGCAGCAGCTATTATAAAAGAAGTTGAAGGAATGCTAGAAAGTCCGGATTTATCTGCTCCATCAAAGCTTTTGGCTTATTTGGTTGTCGAAGGGATTCTTGATGTAAAAATTGCCATTCCAACTGGATATGAGTCTCCAACAGCAAAAAGGCTGTTCCATGATAAAGTTGGAGTATTTCATGATTCGGACGGTAATATGGTTGGTTTCAGAGGTTCAATGAATGAAACCTTCAAAGGATTGGCTGAAGATGGCAATATTGAGTCGATAGATGTCTTTCCAAATTGGTTGGATCAAAGAGATAGAGAGCGAGTTGAAGAGGCTGCAGTTTTCTTTGATAAGCTTTGGAAACATACGATATCAGGGATTGAAATATATGGCTTCCCATCGGCGGCGAAAGAAATACTTAAGGTAAAGACGGATGGAATTAAGTGGGAAGAACTGCTTGATGAAATACGAGTAACAAAAAATAAAGCTCTAAGGTGGAAGCCTAGCACCGGACCTGATGCCAGAATGCCACGTAAGCATCAGGTTAATGCACTTGAAGCATGGGAAAGAAACGGACGAAGAGGGATTTTTGAACATGCTACAGGTAGCGGTAAGACTTTTACGGCTATGTGTGCGATAAATGATGCACTGAAGCGTAATGAAACCGTAATGGTTTTGGTTCCATCACGGGATTTGCTGAAGCAATGGAATAAGGAACTTAGGGAAACCCTAACTGAGTTTGATATATTTTATCTTTTATGTGGCGATAACAACTCTGAATGGAAAAAAACAGGAAAGTTAGCTTCGTGGAGCAAACAGAGTAATGACACGCATAAAATCATTATAGCGACTATGGATACAGCTTGTTCAGCGGACTTTATTCATAAGCTGAGTCAAGGCGAGCATTTGATGATAGTTGCTGATGAAATGCATAGAATGGGCAGCCCTAAGCGTAGGGAGATATTAAATATCAGCACTGGCGCACGGCTTGGATTATCAGCCACACCAAGGAGATATGGCGATCCAGATGGTACTCAAGCATTATTTGACTATTTTGGAGGTTTGATACCACCACCATTTACGCTTGAAGATGCTATAAAAAGTGGCGTACTGACAAGATACTTTTATTATCCGCAGAGAATTAGTCTAACGCAAAAGGAGCAAGAAAACTGGGATACTGTTACGGATGAAATTCGCAAATTGATGGCCAGAATGGGAAATAAAGGTGATGGCAGTGTCAATATAAACTCAAATCCACGGTTGAAGCAGTTACTGATTAACAGAGCGAGAATTGTAAAAAATGCTGCAGGAAAGGTTTCACTTGCGATAAAAGTATTAAAGGAAAAATTTCGTGAAGGGCAAAAGTGGATTGTGTATTGCGATAACATAACACAGCTTAATGCTGTGTGTTCACAAGCGCGAAGTGAAGGCTTTGATGCCTATGAGTACTATGCAGAGATGGAGGGGGATAGAGATACCACCTTGGAGTATTTCTCACAAAACGGAGGGGTACTGGTATCTATAAAATGCCTTGATGAGGGCGTTGATATACCTTCGACCACAGATGCACTTGTATTAGCGTCATCACAGAACCCCAGAGAATTTATTCAAAGACGTGGACGTATTCTCAGAAACTCTTCCGGGAAGCTGTTTGCTCATCTTTATGATGCAATAACGGTTCCCGTTGTAGCAGAAGATGAAAATGAAAAAGGCTTATCCATCATCGCTGCTGAATTATCCAGAGCTATTGAGTTTGGAGAAAGTGCTGAAAATCCAGCGTGTGTTACGGATTTAAAAAATATAGCAATCGATTATCAAATCGAGTATGACACCATTAAAGATGGAGGTATCGAGGAAGATGATGAAGAGTAATGTTGAAGTTGAAGAGTTAATCGGTGTCTTGGAAAAAATTCGGAAGGAAAAATATCCGGATATTCCAGAAAAGCTGATTCGAGAAATTGTTGCAAATGAGTTTGAACAGCAGGATGACCGGGCTCAAGCAAAAAAAGGAACCAAAAAGCTGATTGACGAATTCCTTAAGGATGTTAATGTGGGGGAGGTGGAGTGATGCTGCAGTTTACAGGCTTAGTTATCGAAAACTTTGGTCCCTTTAAGGGAACGCAGACAGTCGATTTTGTAGATGCTGACGGTGTTACCATAATCTGGGGTAATAACGGAAGAGGAAAAACAACGCTCCTTAACATTATCAGATATGCTCTCTTCGGGAAATATCAAAATCGACGTGGAGCGGACGTTGATTTGCCAAGTCTTGCAAATCTTGAAGGAAAAAGCGAAGGAAAATATGACTTCAAGGTTGTGTTAAAGATGCTCAATGACGGGATTCATTATGAACTGACTCGACAATATGTAGTCAGGAAAGGAATCACAAGTCCGTCTAAAAATGATGACTATGAAGAACATGTTTACTTGAAGAAAGAAGGGGCTATTCTCTCAAATGATCAAAGAGAGCATGAGCTTAATCTTATAATGCCAAGCGAGGTATCGAGATTTTTTCTTTTCGATGGTGAACTTCTGCAAGAGTATGAAGAACTCCTTATGGAAGATACTCAGACTGGGGCTACGATAAAGGATTCGATTGAACAGATACTCGGAGTGCCGATCCTTACCAACGGAGCAATAGACACTGGCTCAACGCTGGATGAGTATCGTAAAGAGAAGAATAAAATTGCACAGAGCAATGCTCAGACTCAGAAAATTGCAGCACAAATGAATACTTTGGAGACTGAGAAACAAGAGCATACAAATGAGTTGGAGCGTTTGAAAAGCGAATTGTCAGAAGAACTGGGGAACAAAACAAAGCTTGAGGATGAAGCTCAACAGAGTGAGCATGTTTCCACATTGATAAAAAGCTTAGATGATCTTGATGCTACCATTGAAGAAAAGCGGGCCAACAGAGAAGCGATTCTTACTAATATCGTTCTTGCTACAGGCGATGCATGGAAGGGATTGGTTTCAAGCAGAGTAGACACTATCCTTGTTTCAATCAATGAGCAACTTAAGGAGTTAGAGGATCGTGAAAGCTCGCATAAAGTTGCTAGCCACTTTGTAAGGGAAATGAAGGAAGCTGCAGAACAACACCATTGTCAGTTATGCGATCAGGACATACCGGATGAAAAGTTGGATGCATTGTTTCGGAGAATTACTGATGCATCCAGTGAATATAGTGGTCTTACAGAGGATGAGACAAAGGCACTTGAAGCTTTAAGGATAAGAAAAAGTACACTTCAGAATATGAAAGCAGAAAGTAAAAAGGAGCTACTTGCAGTGCTGGAAGCTCAGTTATCGACGCTGGATGTTGAGATAGACGATGCCATCAGGCAGAGAAAAACTGTCAGGGAAGAGCTTGAAAGGCACGGCGATATAGAAGAACTGTCTAAAGGGACAAAAGAAAATGTAAAAAACCTTGCCAACTGTCTTAAGAAGATTGACAATCTGAAGGATGGTATCCAACAGGAGAGAGATAAAATTAAGGAAGCAGAGTCTGCCTTGGCAACCTTAGAGGATAAGCTTAACAGGGTATCGACTGATTCCGAGACACAAATAGCCAAGAGAAAGGTTGATTTGTGCGAGGAGATCAATAATATTTTTGAAGAAGGAATTGCATCCTACAGAGACAAGCTCAAAGGAGATGTGGAAAGAGATGCAACAGAATTGTTTGTTCAGATCAGTAATGAGCCCGAATATACAAGCTTAAAGATTAATGACAACTATGGCCTGTATATGGTACATAGCTCCGGTGAAACGGTACCGTTAAGATCAGCAGGCTTTGAACATGTAGTGGCGCTTTCACTTATAGGAGCACTACATAATAATGCACCGCTTAGAGGTCCAATCATTATGGATTCACCCTTTGGTAGGCTTGATCCTACGCACAAGAGCAATATTACAAAGGTCCTTCCAAAGCTTTCGGAGCAGATAGTTCTTTTAGCATATACTCATGAAATTGATGAGCAAACAGCCAGAGACACTTTGGGATCCGTATTAAAACGAGAGTACCGTTTGCAGAGATATACGGCATTTAATACTCAGATTGAAAAACAATAGGAGGATAGGATAATGACAGATCTCGTTAATATAAGGTTGTCAAAAGAAGCGAATGATGTTGCTGAGAGTCTTGTTGCTACAGGCAAATTTGAAAATGTTATCACGGCGGCTAAATTTGCTCTGGCTTATGCTTTGAAAAACCATTTTGAAGGATTTGATCCGTCGAAATATTCAGTTGCTGATAGCGGCGGAAATAATTATAACATTGGTACTGTTGATAAAGATGGGCAGTTGTCGCAGCTGCTTAAGGCAATATATCCAGAAACTGATACGCCGTATTTTTACGCAAGGGCGCTTATGGTTTATGGTTTGCTGAAGATAGGTGAGCATATCGAAACTGAGGGTATGCCGACAATTAGTTCCTTATGCGAGTAGAGGTGAAAATACCATGAGGATCGATTTAGATATTACTCATGGTATTTTTTGCTATGAGATAAAAAACAGATTTCGAGCGATGGTTTTGGTGGATGGAAAACCTGTAGTATGTTACATTGCATCATCCAGTAGGCTTTCAAATTTTTTGAGATTAGAGAATAGAGAGGCACTACTAATTCCTTCGGGGAAGAATTCAAAGAGAACAGAGTATACGGTTTTTGCGGTAAAACATAGGAATTCATATACATTAGTAGAGCTTTCAATGGCAAATACAATAATTGCGGAACAATTATATCGAAGGAGCTTCAGCTTTTTGGGAAGCAGAAAGAGATTGTTTCGTGAAAAAACAATTGCAGGTTATAAAGCGGATATTTTTATTGAAGATACGAATACGATCGTCGAAATAAAAACAATTATTTCGGAGAAAAAAGAGGCTTATTTTCCATCTGTTTATTCGGAGCGTTCGATAGAGCAACTTGATAAACTTGAAAAATTGTTGAAAAAGGGATTCCGAGTGTGTTTCATAATTGCGTCGCTATGTCCGACTACACAGGTAATTAGGATAGATGCTAATACAGAATTTGGAGAACATCTGGATTGTTGTTTGAGATGGGGATTAATGCTTCGAGCGTTTAGAATAAAGACAAAGAAAAACGAAGTGTATGTAAGTGAAAGACTTCGGGTTGAATGAGAATGAAGGTAGGCGAGATTCATGCGGAACTCAGATATTGCATATAGGGTAAGAGTGGTGCGGCAAATTTGTTTTCGAATAGCAAGTTGTACTAGAGCAAGGGAATTGCCTAAAGAGGATTTATTGCAGTATTGATAGAATATCTGATCGAAATCCAACTGTTTGAAGTGGTTTTGAAAGAGGAATCTGGGCAAAACCGGGCTATTTCAAAAGAGATATTATAATGTAAAGGAGAGATAAGTTTATGTCATTGGATTTGATAAAGGAAATATTTGTTACATTATCTGACTGTAAGGAATGGCATGCTCACTTACTCAGCTTTACGCATTCAAAACGAAAAGGAACTATGTATAATTGCCGAAGGATAGAATTGGAGCCTTCTGAAAGGATTTATGCTCTTATTCAAGACATTTCATCAGGATACATTGGGGAAGGGAAGAATAAGCTGAATATGTATGTAGATGTCCGTGAATATGATGGGACTTGCAATTCCACAACAATTTACAGAATAAGTGAAAACAATTCTGACCTAGAGATTGATCTTGATCCACTTCTTCAGGGAATTGCTGATTCTAATTCGGAGGCAGATCCGTTCAGTATAAAAGCTCAGGCGTATGTTCTATGCGGATACATGAAATGTGGCAATGATGAACATCAGATAAAACTCATTTCTATGAATGCGCCAGTCACTATTCTTAAGAATCGATTTCTACATGATAAAGGTAAGTTTTGGGAGATTTCAGATAAAGTCCTAAACCTTCGGACTTCCATGAATGTCATTATTTATGATCGAACAGTGTATTTTTTAGATATGTCTGGAGAGACTCTATTTAATATGGAACGAGCTTATAAAATTAAGTGTTTCGAAGCCGTAGACGAAATTGAGGGCATGAGTATTATTTCTAATCCTGAGATATTTCGAAATACTGCAACATCTGGACAAAATCCAAGACGATTTGCTGCATTCAGCAAGTCGAAATTGCAGCTTTTAACAAAAAAGAAAAACCGGGAGAAAGCGGCAAGGTATTTTAAGATTCCGCTTACGGATAACAAGCTATTTGACACATCACAGAAGGTTAATGCCGAGAATCTAGTTAAGATACTTTGTGGAAAAGCCATGTGGGATATCTTGGAAGAGGTTCCGGTGGAAGTTGATGGATCGAAACATTGGATAAGTTAAAGGGGATCAAAAATGTCTATATTTGTTTCTTTTAGTATGTACTTTCTGTCATTTGCGCCCTTATGGATTACGATTTTGTTCATTGATATCAAAAGCCTGATAGATGGAGGCAATAGATGGACAGAGATAATTGGTATTACAGGAATCCTTTTGGGGCTGTCTATTTCATTAATTATTCTAATTATAAAATTCTTTGTAGCAGATGATGAGAAATATACGCTTACAATACAAGATGCGAAAGAAAGCAAGACTATTACGGCGGAGTTTTTGCTTTCATATATTCTCCCACTGTTTGCGTTTGATTTTACTCAATGGGATGAGGTAGCGAAATTTATGATTTTTTTCCTCATCTTTGGTTACTTATGCATCCGCCACAATAATTTTAGCGCAAATATTATTTTGGAGCTTATGCATTATAGAATGTATGACTGCATTTTAATGAATACTGATGGCAAAGTAGTCGAACGAACAATTATCAGTAAAAGAATACTTTCGATAAGTGAAGGAAAAGATATCCAGGTGAAGATACTTAACAATGATTATTATCTGGATTTGTATGATAAGAAAAAGTAACCGCTGATGTTTGGAGGTATTGCTTATGTCTGAAAGTCAAAACATTGAATATAAAGAATCCTGGCGGGATGAATATTTGAAGTGGCTATGTGGATTCGCCAATGCACAAGGTGGCAGCATATATATTGGCATTGATGATGCAGGCAATGTAGTCGGGGTGAAGGATGTTAAAAAACTGATGGAAGACATTCCGAATAAGATCCAGTCCAGTCTTGGCATTGTTGCCGAGGTGAATAAGCATACAAAAGATGGGAAAGACTATCTTGAAATTAAGGTGAAACCAAGTTCTTTCCCTATCAGTTACCATGGTGAGTTCCATTATCGGAGTGGTGCGACCAAACAGCAGTTGACGGGGATTGCGCTGTCGGAGTTTATTATGCAGAGAACTGGTTTTCGATGGGAGGATGTCACCGTTGATAATATTACGGTGGATGATTTGGATGCTGAAAGCTTTAAAATCTTCCGCAGAGAAGCACTCAGAAGCAGACGAATGACTCAGAAAGAGCTTGATATACCGAACGCAGAGCTTTTGAGTAAACTTGGGTTAATGAAAGATGGAAAACTGAAACGATCTGCCGTTCTGTTGTTTTATCATGACCCTGGAATTGTACAAGTCGGTAGTTATATAAAAATCGGGAGATTTGGTGATGGGGCGGACTTATTGTATCATGATGATCTCGAAGGATCTTTGATCAAAAACGCTGACCAGGTCATCGATATTATTTACTTGAAATATTTGAAAGCAAAAGTAGATTATGTACATGACAGGCGGGTTGAAACATATCCTTTTGCGAGGGAGGCCGTTCGAGAAGCAGTTTATAATGCCATAGCACATACCTGCTATATGTACGGCGTACCGGTACAAATACGTATTGAAGATGAACAGCTTATTATCAGCAATCAGTGTGTTTTCCCTGATGGGTGGACGGTGGAGACGCTGATGAAACCGCATGATTCCGTTCCTTACAATCCGGACATTGCCAATGTTTTTTACCGCGCAGGATATATTGAGCATTGGGGACGCGGAATAGAAAAAATATGTGATGAATGCAAGGCATTAGGAGCAGAACCGCCGCGTTATGAGCTACTAGGGCATGGACTTCGTGTTTTTTTCAATGCTCTTCCGAATGCTCTTATTGATGAGGCTAAAGCACTAAAGCACCAAAAAACAGATAAAGCCGGTGCTTTGGAAGATGCGTTGGTGCTTAGGGTCATTGAAATATTAAAAGAACAACCAGATATTTCTCAGGAAGCATTAGGAAATCATTTGGGAATATCGCGCCGAGTTGTGCAGAAATATATAAATGCATTAAAAGAAGCGGGAAAAATAGAGCGAGTTGATGGCAAACGATATGGGCATTGGGAAATAAAAAATGAATGAAATACGGACAGAGTTATCCCATGAAATTTTTGGTTGAGTAACAGGTTGAGTAGGACATGCCGACGCCGCGAAATCTTATTTTATATAGTATTTTTTTCTTCGTCCTACTTCAAGTCCGGCTGCCAGCATGTTTCAATTTTTCCTAAAAGCCTGAGAATTTGCGGTTCTTGGGCTTTTTACTTTTAAATTCTATTATGTTTTCGGGTAGACCAAAGGTAGAGTCAGGCTCATGCAGGCGTTAGAACATGACCAGGGGTGGACTGGCACATGCCGAAAATGCGACCAGAGAAGGGCTCGCGCATACTGAAGAAAATGACCCAAGGGGGGCTGCGCAGGCTGGAAAATGACGATCAAAGGTGGTCTTGTGAGGTGAAATCGGTCGGCTGAATTTTGTGCAGGATAAAGGGGAGGTGGCAAAAATCATGCCGTTTCCCCAATTCACCTTTGCCAGCAGTGCTGACAAAAGGAATTTACAAGAGGCAATTTCTTGAAGAAAGTGCCACCAGTTTCCAAGTGATGAATAGCAGGTTGATCAACATACTGATTACATAAGACTATGTAAGACTACATGTTCGAATGGCATTGTAAATGTGATAAGTTTCTGTTAGAGTATTATTTGAGGAAAGTAATAAAGTGTGTAATCAAACAGATGGAAAGAGGAAGGATTTGACGGGCATGACAAAGCATAGTAGCGGTATGTTTGTTTGTGGAAAAGACTGTCTGCCAGGCGGGGATAATTCGGTCCTTTCTTTTTCATGCCATAAATGTATGTCGGGGCGTAGCTTCTTATGCGTAGCGTAGGGGGCTGCGACTTTTTTATGCCATAAAACAAAAAAGGGAGGGGGATCATATGAGCCAGACAACATTTCATGTTTTGGATCTTGTCATGCAGGCGATCTATCTCCCTGCCCATTTGTGGTTTATCGCGCGGCTGATCAAATGGCGCACGCCTTCCCCAGTGTCAAGATGGTTTGTCGTTCTTGTTTTCGGCCTTTGGGGAATCGTGTTTGGTGGTTTTACGGAAACAGTTTTGATCCTGTTTTGGAAGAATAATTCCGTTTATGCCTTTGGCGTTTATTATCAGCTGACCTCCACCATGCTCGCCACCATGGCCTTTCTGATCTGGAACCTGTATGTCGCTGGAAACATGCGGGTCGTTGAAAATAAAGTATTCAGAGCATTTGTTTATACGCTCACGCTGGCGGTAATCTTCGTCATCTTCACGGATCCCCTGCATCATCAGTTTTATGAACGTCTGATTTTGGACGAACCCGTGATCCACGGAAAAGCGTTCGCACCGTGCGTGCTGGTCGTGTACGGAATGCTGTTTGCCGGATGGATCATTTCGTTGGTTCACATAGTAAAATTCGGAGAAGACAAGCTAAAGCGGGCGCTGATTTTTTCCATGTATCCACTGCTCCCCGGCATCACCAATCTGATCCGTTCCCTGACTGGTTTTACCCTGATCGACTTAAATCCTCTGGTCATGACGGTCTGCATTCTTTGCCTTTACTTCATGGTCTTTAAGAATAAATATGTCAGCATCCTGCCCGCGTCCATGGAACAGGCATTGGAGCAGACGGGTAATGTCCTCTTTACCTATGACCCGGAAAAAGGAACGATCGGCTATGCCAACAGGGCGGCAAGGGAACGATATTCTAAGGCGATCGAAGAGATCACGGCTGACCTTCATAAGGACGCAAAACAGTTTGCGGGGAAGTACGACGGAAAATACTTAAAGGGAACTGTTTCATTAGTTGAAAACGAGCTTTTTGTCACCGCAACGGATGTTACCGAGATCAAGAAACAGCAGGAATCCCTCCTTTCCCAGATCAGGGAGAGCACGGAACTCCTGAAGGAACTGGAAGAGAAGAAGCGCAACATCGACGCTTATCTTGACTTCCTATATGAGATCCCGAACCTGAAAGAGAAGTGGGAGAGATTTTCGGCGGCGCAGGAGCAGTCAAAGGAAGCGTTTGCTAAGATGGAAGAGAACCTGCGGCGTTCGCTGGAACAGGGCGCAGATCCGAAAGACCTGCTTGGCGAGAACCTTCTGATTTCAGAAAAAACAATCAAAAGCATTCGTGAGGCAGTGGCACTGCTAAAGGAGGACGCGTGATGAAGAATCTGGACGTTCTTTTCAGGCAAATGCCCGACACTGCGGTCATAACGGATGCGTACGGATATGTGCTTGATTTCAACAGAAAAGACAAGGTTACGGGCTTGAAAAAGGGCCTTCGCCTAACAAAACTGATTCCTGACATGTTTACGCAAAAAGAGGGCAATGTTGAGATCGGTGATTACGTATACAGCCGAATCGTTTCCCCCGTAAGAAGCGGAAATCAGACCATCGGATACACGGTGATCTTTACCGACGTCACGGAGGAAGTCATCCTGGAGCGTCAGAACAAGGACAGGGGAAGGGAGCTTCGGGCACTTACGAAGGCAAAGAGCGACGCGAACAGGAAGCTCGCGGAATATGCCCTGGAAGTGAAAAACCTGTCCGATTACGCGGAGCAGCTCCGCATCGCCAGGTCGATCCACGATGATTCGGGGCACGCCGTGACGGAGATCCACACGATCTGTCAGATGTGCCTTCAGCTGATGGACAAGGACATCCAGGCTTACAGGGAGCTGATCGGAGAAGGCATTCACATCTGCAGGAGGGCTTCGGCCGGAGGGGAGACGGAGAATTATTCCTCCTTAAGGGAGCTTACGGAAACCTTCTTCCGGCGCGGCTCCATCGAGAATCACGTCTCGTCTGAAGGCGAGGAACCTGCCTTTATGAAGGAAAAATATGAGACGGTCTCGAGGATTTTGAAGGAAGCCTATCACAACACCATGGAGCATTCCCTTGGAGATGCCATGGACGTGAAGCTGGCGGGGAGTGAAGGCAAATTTACACTGACAGTCAGGGACAACGGAAGCTTTCGGGGTCCGTTGGAAAAAGGGTTTGGCCTGATGGCCATGGAAGAATACGTGAAGGCTTCGAACGGAGAAATACGGTTCCTTACGGAGGAAGGGAAAGGTTTTGGAATCGTTGTAACTTGGAGGGAAAATGAAAGAGAAGGTTAAGGTAATTTTGGCGGACGATCATAAGCTGCTTTTGGCGGGATTGAACATGCAGATCGCGTCCTGGGAAGAGTTCGAGGTGATAGCGACCTGCGTGAACGGAAAGGAAACCGTCGAAGCATGTGAAAAATGTCTGCCCGACGTCATTTTAATGGACATGCAGATGCCCATCCTTTCCGGCGTGGAAGCCACCAGGATCATCAAGGAAAGGCATCCGGAAGTGAAGATCGTGGCGCTTACGACGTTTGACGATCACGAGACCGTTGAGAATGCGCTGAATGCCGGGTGTGACGGGTTCCTTTTGAAGGTATCGGATCCTGAGCAGCTAAGGTCCTCCCTGCATTCCGTCATGGACGGCGTGAACGTCATGGATGCCGAGGCCATGAAGCATTTTCGGCAAAAGGAGGAATCGCCGGGCGCGGGAGAATTCAACGAAAGGGAACTGACCGTCCTAAAGCTGGTATGCAAGGGATATACCAACAAGGAGATCGCCGGGGTCCTGTCCCTTCAGCCAGGCACGGTGAAGAACATCGTGTCCATGTTGCTCAGCAAAACCTTCTGCGTCAGCCGGGCAGACCTTACGAGATACGCGTACAAAAACAACCTCGCGGACGAGGAATAAGCGGACGTCATTCGCTAAATAATTCAAAATTGAAAAATAGTGCCGAATGGAATGACCAATGGCACTATTTTTTTTATGCCGTTCGTGGGATGATGATGGCGTGAGGGTGAAGAAGGGAGGAAGGGTATGGTTATTTTCTCAAACGTCTTCAGAAAAACCGCAACGAAAAGGGTGAGACAGACTTCCGAAAATGCAGAGACGGGCGTAAAAGAGACGAAAAGCGTCTATGCAGAGTTGGAGAAGGCGGCCAGTCTTTACGCGGCACAACTGGAAAAAGCAACAAGGGAACTGGGATACAACCTTAAGGATTACGAGGAAGCAGGCGCACGCTAGCGGCTCAGCTGACGGGAAGGGGGGAACACCGGCACGTGAATGCGGAAACGTTTATGAACCTAGTGAAGGAAAATGACGGATTCGAATTTGTCATTGGATTTAAGGGTAACGTGGATCACAGTATTGGAGGTCAGGGAAACAAGTATTGGTATTACGTGGATCATAACGGAAAGAAGGCAGAATACTACGTTGGAACTTATGAGAACGGTACCTGGACGGATAAGTTCTATACGGCGAAGGGCAGCAAGCTGACGGAAAAGACCGTAGAGAGCGGAACTACCATCAAGAAAATCGTCGAAAGGGCATATTTTTATCAGGAAAAGATTGGCCAAAGAAAGGGAAAGGAACTGGAAAAATACGGATATCCCTGCTTGCATTACGTGTATGGATTTGGGGAACGCGCATGGGCGGTATCAAAGGATTACGGAATTACGGTGGACTTTAACGACATAAACGACAATGATTCAGCTTATCACCTTATGGATTTGTCAGTTGGTTCAAATGTAGAAAAACCAAGAGAAAGTTAATAACACAGACGAAAAAAAGGGAGGATTTGAAAGATGAGAAAAAGCAAACTGGTATGCGGACTGTTAGTAATTGCCATGACGCTGTGCCTTGCGGCATGCGGAAAGACGGAGTCGGGAGCGTCCGGAAATTCAGGAAATCAGGACGGGAGCGGTTCTAACGTGGCCAGCTCCGACAGCGGACAGGCAGGAAATACGGAAGGAAACGGCGGGAATGCGGCCGGTGTAGAAGCGAAAGAAAGCATGCTTCCGGGTAAACTTTACTTTTTCAATCTCGAGGACAGAGATCCTTCAGTTTTACGCGGCGTGAAGATATGCGGAAACGTCTGCGGCAGCACGGAGTTTAATTTTTCCAGGGAAAAAGGCACCGACGGCATCCGCTGCATCTTCCAGAAGAATGAGTGGGTGGAATTCTATCCTGACACGGACGCAACGTACGGCATCAAGGTTTGGATCCTTGAGCACCGT
>JAEEGL017411187.1_pt1 | contig 18422 bp, 7 predicted proteins | sample 9134231 | NCBI WGS metagenome assembly JAEEGL01 (sample SAMN16246548, study PRJNA631951) | gut metagenome | biome: gut microbiome; feature: rumen; material: fiber-attached | host: Bos | place: Iran: Karaj | collected 2018-10 | reverse complement strand
CGCTTGTTGTCCGCTTTTAAAGCGGACAACAAGCGGACAACAACCGGACAACAAGCGGACAACAGAGGGAGTTGATAGCCATTTTGTAGGGGTTTTGACGGGAAAATGGTGTTGGCGATATGGAAAAAAAATGTAACTTTGCAGTCGGGGACTTGTGCCCATCGGTGGGCTCAAGTCGTTGAATGATAATGCTATGGCTAAGGCAAAGACATACTATTTTTGCCGCGAGTGCGGTTATCAGAGTGCCTCGTGGCTGGGACGTTGCCCCGAGTGTGGCAAGTTTGGCACCTTCGACGAGGAGGTGGTGAAGGCTGAAAGCGTGGGCCGTCGGAAGGCCGACAGCGGGAGCCGGGAGTCGGCCCCGAAGTTGTTGCAGGAGGTGACCTACAGTCAGACGCGACGTCTCAGCACGCGGTGCGGCGAGCTGGACCGGGTGCTGGGCGGCGGAGTGGTGCCCGGGAGCCTGTTGCTGTTGGGCGGCGAGCCCGGTATCGGCAAGAGTACCTTGCTGTTGCAGATGGCGTTGTCGGCCAGTGTCGACCGGTTGCTGTACGTCAGCGGCGAGGAGAGCGAGGAGCAGATCAAGATGCGTGCCGACCGGCTGTGCAGTTCGGAAGGCGGAAGGCGGAAGGCGGATGGGTCTGACCTCCGACCTTCGACCTCCGACTTGTATGTGGTTAGCGAGACGGTGACGCAGCGTATCTTCGAGCATATAGAGACTGTGAAGCCGGAACTGGTGATAGTGGATTCCATCCAGACGGTGAGTACCGAGGAGCTGGATTCGCCTGCTGGGAGCGTGAGCCAGATAAGGCAGTGCACGTCGGAGTTCCAACACTATGCCAAGTCGACCGGCGTGCCGGTGCTGCTGATCGGCCATATCACCAAAGACGGTACCTTGGCGGGGCCCAAGGTGATGGAGCATATCGTCGATGCGGTGCTGCAGTTCGAGGGCGACCGCAACTATGGCTACCGTGTGCTGCGGGCCTTGAAGAACCGCTTCGGTTCGACGGCCGAGATCGGTATCTTCGAAATGCAGGCCAGTGGTCTGCGCGAGGTGGAGAATCCTTCTGAGTTCCTGCTCTCGCGTCGCGACGAGACCCTCTCGGGCTCGGCTGTCGCTGCCACCCTCGAGGGTATACGGCCCATGTTTGTCGAGGTGCAAAGTCTGGTGAGCAGCGCCGTCTACGGCACGCCCCAGCGCAATGCCGGCGGCTTTGACCTGCGGAGAATGAACATGTTGCTGGCGGTGCTCGAGAAGCGTTGCGGCTTCAAGTTGGGTGCCAAGGATGTGTTCCTCAACCTGGCAGGCGGCATGAGGGTGAGTGACCCCGCCCTCGACCTGGCCGTGGCCTGCGCCATCCTCTCGTCGAATGTGGACATTGCCGTCTCTCCCCGCGTGTGTTTCGCGGGCGAACTGGGCTTGAACGGCGAGGTGCGTCCTGTGAGCAGGGTTGAGCAACGCATCGCCGAGGCCGACCGGCTGGGCTTCGAACGCATCTTCATCAGCAAATACAGTCAGCGCGAGGTAGACCGCCGGCGCTACGGCATCGAGATTGTCGCTGTCGGCGTGATCGAGGAGGCTTTCCGGGCCCTGTTTGCATAGTCGCGGGTTGTCCCGGCGTCCGGTGGGGTGAATCGGGCAGATTATTTATAAAAATGGTTTGCATAATGCGGATTTTTTCGTATATTTGCATTTTCACAGCATTGTGTGCGATTGGCGCAAGGTGTTGTGTATGAATATATAAAGCATTATGGCAGATAGAAATATAACCCCGTGTAAAGTCAATGTAGCCTCCGAAACCGGTCGCCTGCGGGCTGTGCTACTGCACCGACCCGGCGTGGAGATCGAGCGCATGACACCGCTCAACGCGGCCCATGCCCTCTACAGCGACATACTGAACAAGCCGATAGTGGACACGGAATATCACTACTTCAGCGGTGTGCTGGAGCGTTGGACCCATGTCTACTATGTGGAAGATATTCTGGAAGAGCTGTTGAAAGACGCCGATGTCAGGCGCCATCTGGTGGAAGAGAGTTGCGATATGGACGACTGCGACGACGGATTGGCGGAGCAGTTGATGGAGTTGCCGGCCGCCGACCTGGCAAGTGTCCTCATCGAGGGTTACGAAGACCCCGAGTGGGACGGCAAAGACGACGAGCGTTACCTGTTGAAACCCTTATACAACCTCTTCTTCACGCGCGACGCATCGAGCACGGTCTACAACCGTGTGTTGATCAATTCGATGAGTTTTGAGGTGCGCGAACGTGAGACACTGATCTACGAAGCCATCTTCAGGCACTTCTTCAAGGTCGACACCCTGAACGCCATGGCGTGGGATCGTGACGCCCGTACCGAGGGCGGTGACGTGCAGATTGCCGGGCCCGACCTGCTTTGCATTGGCCAGGGTATCCGTACCAATACCAAAGGTATCAAGTACTTGGCGCAGACCTTCGCCCAAGAGCGCGAGCGTTTCAACATACTGGTGCAGGAATTGCCGAAGAGTCCCGAGTCGTTCATCCATCTGGACATGGTGTTTACCTTCCTCGGCAAGCATCAATGCATGGCTTTCGAGCCGATGTTGCAGAAGAAAGGCCTCTTCGCGGGCAAGGACACTACGTTGATAAGCATCGAGGGTGGCAAGATCAGCTACACCAAGTTCCCTAACATTATCAAGGGTTTGGAGCACCTGGGGTGGGAGATAGAGCCTGTGATCGGTGGCGGAAGCGACCCGTGGGTGCAGCTGCGTGAGCAGTGGCACTCGGGCGCCAACTTCTTCTCGCTGGGAGATGGTAAGATTATGGGCTACCGTCGCAACACGCACACCATCGACGCTCTGGACAAGGCCGGCTTTGCAGTGCTCAGGGCTGAAGATATCGTCGAAGGTCGTGTGGACATGGCTCAGTATGACAAGTTTGTAGCTGCCTTCCCGGGTTCGGAGCTTCCGCGTGCAGGCGGTGGCGCACGTTGCATGACAATGCCTATTTTGAGAGACTAAACATCACTAAAACATGAAGAAATATCATTTTGCGAACAATGTGATCGGGTGGGTGATCTGCCTGATTGCATGTGCTGTGTACATCATGACGGCGGAAGCTACCGCTTCGTGGTGGGACTGCGGCGAGTATATCTCGACCGCCTTCAAGCTGCAGGTGGGCCACCCTCCGGGAGCACCGACATTCCAGCTCATCGGACGTCTGTTTTCGATGTTCTCCTCGCCTGAGAACGCCGCCCATGCCGTCAACATCATGTCGGCAGTATGTAGCGGTTTCACCATCCTGTTCCTCTTCTGGGGTATCACGCTGTTGGGCAAACATCTGCTGCCCGACCCGAAGAACCCTTCGTTGAAGGATTGGCGCACATGGGCAGTCTTTGCCTCGGGCGTGGTGGGTGCACTGGCCTATACTTTCAGCGACACCTTCTGGTTCTCGGCCGTCGAGGGCGAGGTTTACGCCATGTCCAGTTTCTTCACTGCCCTGGTGTTCTGGGTCATTTTGAAGTGGGAAGAGCAGAGCGACGACCCGCGCAGCCTGCGGTGGTTGATCCTGATTTCGCTGCTGGTCGGTGTGGCTATCGGCGTGCACTTGCTCAACTTGTTGACGGTACCGGCGATTTTCTATGTCGTCTATTTCAAGAAATGGCCCAAGACCACCTGGAAGGGCTTTCTGCTGACGGGTGTGTTGAGCGTGGTTACGCTGGGTGTCATCCTGTGGGGTATCATTCCTGGCATAGTCAATATCGACTCGGCGGTGGATGTCTTCTTCGTCAATACGCTGGGGATGCCCTTCAATAGTGGTACGATTTTCTACTTCACCCTCATTGCCGCCCTGGTGGTATGGGGTCTGTGGTACACCCACAAGAAGCAGAAACCCATCTGGAATGCCGCCGTCTTGAGTTTCGCAATGTTGGTTATCGGATATTCGACCTTCTTTGTGCTGGTCATCCGTGCCAATACCAATACACCTCTCAACGAGAATGCTCCGAAAGATGCTGTGGCCATGCGTGCCTACTTGGGACGTGAGCAGTACGGTGACACACCGCTCTTTAGCGGTCAGTTCTACACGGCTGGTCGTCCCATCAACGTCAAACAAGGTTACACGAAGTATGTGCGTGGCAAGAGCGAAGATGGCAAAGACCGCTACATTGTGGCCGCCCATGCCCAGAAATATGTCTACCGTGAGCAGCATACAGGTGTCTTCCCCCGCATGTGGAGTGACGACAAAGACCGCCAACATCCGAAATTCTATGAGTATTGGGCAGGAAAGGTGTATGGAGACCAGAAGCCTACGAGTGCCCAAAACCTCAAGTTCTTCAACCGATATCAGTTGGGATGGATGTACTGGCGCTACTTTATGTGGAACTTTGCCGGTCGTCAAAACGACGAACAAGGTCACTACTTCAATGAGGATGGTTCGCGCGACTACCTGCGTGGTAACTGGATCAGTGGCATTAAGTTCATCGATGAGTCCCGCCTGGGTCCGCAGGACAACCTGCCTGAGGCCAGGGAACAGAATAAGGCCCGTAACAAGTACTACATGTTACCGCTCATTTTTGGTATCATCGGCTTGATCTATCACATCCGTAAACATCCGAAAGATGCCTTCATAGTCTTCATCATGTTCTTCATGACGGGTTTGGCAATCGCCATATACCTGAATATGCCGCCGCGGCAGCCCCGTGAACGTGACTATGCCTTCGTGGGATCGTTCAGCTTCTTTGCCATCTGGCTCGGTCTGGCTGTGATGGCATTGACCGAATGGATCGGAAACCTCTTCAAGAAGAACCAGGAGGCTGCTTCCAAGATAATCCTGCCGGTGGTCTTTGTGGCCTGTATGGCTGCGGCTCCCTGCTTGATGGCTGCCGAGAACTGGGACGACCATGACCGTTCGGAAAAGTATGCTGCGCGTGACTTCGCTCAGAACTATCTCAAGAGTCTTAACAAGAACAGTGTCTTGATAACCTTTGGCGACAACGACACTTTCCCACTGTGGTATGCTCAGGAGGTGGAAGGTACTCGTACCGATGTACGTATCCTCAATTTCACCCTCTCGGGCATGTACTGGTACGTGGAGCAGCTCTACAACACGCTCTATGAGAGCGAGGCGTTGCCGTTCACGCTGCCTAAGGAGTTCTATGGTCTGGGTAAAGATGCTACATATATCATCGACCGCAGCCCAGAGTACATGGAAGTGACTGATGTGCTGGCATTGTTGCGTGACCATCCTGACCGCTTCACGATGGGTACCGGTGACGACAAAGTGATGTATCTGCCTACCAAGCGTTTCAAGATCACCCTTGATGTTCCTGCTTTGGTCGAGGCTGGTGTTATTCCCGCCGAGATGGCTGACCAGGTGAATCCCGAGATTCGTTGGGAAATCAACAAGTCAGTACTCTATCGTCACCAGCTCATGTTGCTTGATATCATCGGCACTAATAAGTTCATGCGTGACCTCAATGTGATGAATCCCAACACACAGGGTATTCCCGATGTCTTCCCGCCAGTCAGAAACTACACTGTGCAGGACGGCATGAACTATAAGTTCTTGCCATACCCGCGTCAACAACGATTCACTGACGGAACGGCCGACTACTTCATTAAGGGTGTCGACGGTGAACCTCTGAAGTGGGGTAACCTGAACAGTGACATATACGTCGATCCCATTAGCCTGAATATGGGTGTTGTACAGCGTCAGACGATGATGTTGGTTGCATCCGATGAGCTCGAGAAAGGACATATTGAGAACGCACGTGCGCTGATTGATGAGGCTCAGGAGGCATTTCCTGCCAAGAACTTCCCTGTCGACGTCTATTCGGTTTATATCTATACTGGGAATAACAAACATGTCGATGTGGTCGACCTCTTCCGTAAAGTCTATGGCGACGAAAGTGCTCTACAGTTATGGAAGGAGGCCTTCAAATACTACGATGAGGAAGTTCACTATCTGCTCCGCTTCAGGGGTGAGAAGGCACAGGGTGTCCGAGGATTGCTTCAAAACGACGCACAGATTTTGGGCCTGCTGAGCGATATGGCTCGCATTACGTTGGGTAATGAACAGTTGTCCGAGCAGGCTGAGCAGTTGCTGAGGCAGATAGGTCCTTATTATGCCAACTAGTATATGAAGAAACAGAAGAAACCGAGACAGCGGAAGTACACGCTGACGCTGAGTGAGACAGAGGTACGACGCTTGACGGCTTATGCCGAAGCTGGAGGAATAGAACGTCCGGCAGCGTTGCACCGCATTGTCAGCCAAGTGTTGCGCGAGTATAGCCATGCGCCTGCTACCTCGAACGACAAGCGTCAGCTAGGTCTCTTCGACTCGGTGCAAATCGACATCTTCAACAATACCACCAAAGCAAACAACGACAGAATATGAAAATAGGAAGAATCATTCGTTTGGTAATGGCAATTGTACTGCTGGCCTTCCCAGCTGTTGGTCATGCCGAAGAACAGGAGGCCTTTGAACCGGGTTCGATGATTATCGGGCATGTTACCGATGCTCACTCGTGGCACATGTTTGACTATGTGAAAGATGGTGAGGAACATGCTGTTGCCATCCCCCTGCCTGTCATTCTTATCAACGACGGTCATCTGGATGTCTTCAGTTCGGCCAAGTTCCACCATGGCCATGCAATCTACAAGGGCTATGCCTTGGTAGGCGGCGGTGCCACGAAAGAGGAGATTGTCTGTGTTGATTCCGAAGGTAATCCTACGGGTGTCAAACCCATGGATCTCAGCATCACCAAGACTTCGGCGGCCATTATGATTGCCGTGGTGCTACTGATCGTCATAGTTTTTGTCGCACGTGCAGGCTATAAGAAGCGTCCCAACCAAGCCCCTAAAGGCATACAAAGCCTGGTGGAGATGTTGGTTGTCTTCGTTCGTGACAGCATTGTGCGGCCCATGATAGGGGAGAAGCACTACCAGCGATATCTTCCTTACCTGCTGACACTCTTCTTTTTCATCTTCTTCTGCAATATTCTAGGTCTGATACCCTTCTTCCCTGCAGGTGCCAATGTTACAGGCAATATCGCCGTGACGGCCATTTTGGCGGTCATTACCTTCCTCATCACCAACATCAGTGGCAACCGCCACTACTGGGTTGATATCTTCAACACCCCCGGTGTCCCGGCGTGGCTTAAGGTATTCCCGTTGATGCCGGTGGTCGAACTGGTGGGCGTCTTTACCAAACCCATTGTTCTGATGATCCGTCTTTTTGCCAATATGACGGCAGGTCATATTGTCATACTGGGCTTCATGGTCATCATCTTTATCATGAGCAACCTGTTCGGCACAGCCGTTGGCGGTGCTGTCAGTGTGGTGAGTATCTTCTTCAGTGTCTTCATCTCGCTGCTTGAGTGTCTGGTAGCCTACATTCAGGCCTTCGTTTTCACCATGCTTTCGGCCCTCTACATTGGTATGGCTGTCTCCGAGCCACATCACGAATAAGTAAAACCCAATAAATCACAATATCACTATGAAAAGCATTAAAGATACCAGTTTCGCAGGCAAGAAAGTCTTGCTGCGTGTCGATTTTAATGTGCCGATGGACGATCAGAAGCACATCACCGACGATACCCGTATGCGTGAGTCCCTTCCCACCATCGAGAAACTGCTGAAGGACGGTGCCGCCATCATCATCATGGCCCACTTCGGCCGTCCCAAGAAGGGCGGTTTTGAGCCCGAACTGACCCTCGAGCCCGTGGCCAAATACCTTGAGACCCTCATCAATCGCCCTGTGCGTTTCACTCAGGAACTCCTCGGCAGCGGCAAGCCCGAGCAGATGGCCAAGGAATTGAAGGGTGGTGAGGTGATGCTCCTTGAGAACATCCGCTTCTATCCCGAAGAGACCAAAGGCGGAGAGGATCTCGCACGCCAGCTGGCAGCCCTTGGCGACTGCTACATCAACGACGCCTTTGGCGCCGCCCACCGCGAGCACTCCTCCACGGCCGTCATTGCCAAGTTCTTCCCCAATGACAAATACTTCGGCTTCCTCATGGAGAATGAGGTGCGCAACCTTGAGCGTCTGATGCACGATGCACCGCGTCCCTTCACCGCCATTATTGGCGGCAGTAAGGTGAGTAGCAAGATTGGTATCCTCGAAAACCTTCTCGACAAGGTGGACAATATGATCATCATCGGCGGTATGCGCTACACCTTCACTAAGGCTCTCGGCGGAAAAATCGGCAACTCCATCTGCGAGGACGACAAACTTGACCTGGCCCGCGAACTCATGCGTCGAATGGACGAGAAGGGCGTGAAGTACTACCTGCCCGTCGACAGCGTCATCGGCGACAAGTTCGGCAACGACGCCAACACCCAGATTGTCCCCTCCGGTGAGGTGCCCGACGGCTGGGAGAGCATGGACTGCGGTCCCGAGAGTTGCAAGGCTATCCACGACATCGTGATGAACAGCAAGACCATCCTTTGGAACGGTCCCGCCGGTGTCTTCGAACTCGAGACCTTCGCCAAGGGCACCAAATCCATCGCCCAGAGCGTGGCCGAGAGCTGCAAGAAAGGTTGCTTCGCCGCCGTCGGCGGTGGCGACTCGGTGGCTGCCGTCAAGCAGATGGGTATCGCCGACCAGATGAGCTACGTCTCCACCGGCGGCGGCGCCATGCTCGAATACCTCGAAGGCAAAGTCCTCCCGGGCATCAAAGCCATTCAGGATTAGTGTGTAATGGGTGACTGTGTGGTTGGGTAACTGGGTGACCATGTACTCAGCCACTCAATCACTCAGCCACTCTGTCACTCTGTCACTCAGCCACTCTGTCACTCAGCCACTCTGTTTCACATCCAGTACATAATACTGTATAGCGCCAACCTGGCCTTCATCGTCACCCACCTTTATGGGTGGCTGCTGAAGTGGTTCTACAAGCCCGAGGCCTACCGCGACCATTTCCGCGAGCTTTTCCCCGCCCAGCGGTCGGTAGGCGTCATCTACCTCCTCCAACTCTTTGAGTTGCCTTACCTCCTGCAGATAGGCGACCCCGACGCGCTGCTCTACGTCAACGCCTTCTCGCTGCTCTTCTTCTCCATCCAGATGCTCATTATGTGCGAAGGCTATTTCTTCCCACAGGAGTTAAAGAGTCAAAAAGACAAAGAGTTGAAGAGACCTCGACACTTTTCTACTTTTTTGACTTATCTTCCTGCAGTGGTTGTCCTGGTTCCGTTGTTCCTTCAGGCTGTGGGACTGGTGGACATGCCCCAAGGGTGGCGCTATTGGATGGTGGGAGCCGTGAGTCTGATTTTCGCGGCCTACTTCCTCCATTCGGTGCGTATGGCCTTGAGAATCAGGGATGCTGTGCGCCGCGCCGACGAGGAACGCTATGCCGACAGCGACGACTTCCCTGTGCGCTTCGCCAACATCATCCGTTGGGTGCCTACATTGACGCTTATCCTGCTGGCTATCAACTTCTACGCTGACAATGTGTGGGTCAAGTTCGGACGTGACATACTCTTCATCGTGGCCAACGTGTGGTTCTGCCTGCTGACGCTCAACCCGTGGCGCAAGATGGCGCCGGAGGCACCAGTGGGGGAGATGAAGAGTGGCAAAGTGGAAGAGGTGAAGAGTGGAAAAGACTACACGGATCTGGTAATGCGGTTGGAGAAACTGCTCTCCGAGGAGCATATCTTCACCGAACCACACATTACCAGCGATTTGCTTATCTCACGGTTGGGTACTAACAGCAAGTACTTGGCCGGAGTTATTCGCCGTAGCGGCTATCAGTCGTTCTACGACATGATTTCCCAACACCGTGTACGCCACGCCATTAGCCTCATCCACCTGCATCCCGACTCTCGGCTGGCCGACATCGCCGAGCAGTGTGGCTTCTCTTCCCAGGCCTCCATGGCCAAAGCATTCAAGGCCCAAGGTAAAGAGACTCCGTCGAGCTACAGGGAGAGGTGAAAGGTGTAAAAACCGTAACCATTAACCTTTATCCTTTAACTGGAATCTTTTGTTTTTGACAGAAAACGTTTTTCCTCTGGTGGAAATTTCTGCCAGAGGAAAAGTCTTTTCATTGTTTTTTACTATTTTTGCATCCGCAAAAAAGGAAACAAAAAAACATCTAACTATATGACAACAAAACTGATGATTCTTTTGGGAGTGGGGGCGCTGGTCCTCGCAACCCTTGTGTGGATGATTGCCCGCGCCGTGCGCTACCGTCGCAACCATCCCGACGAACCCCTCGGCCTGGGTCTGCGCATGCTCCTTTGCGCCATCCTCCTTTTCAATTTTCAACTTTCAATTTTCAATTCAGCACAGGCCCAGGGTGGTCATGGTACGCCCAATAATCCCTACCGTATCCGTAAGGCTAATGAGTTGGTGGCTTTTGCCAACTGCCTCAGTACAGGCAACGAGTTCTACTTTTATAAATATGGCTACAGCAAAGAGTGGATCTGTAGTACAACGCCTCCCACCAGTGGTGAATACGACACCATTCCCGCCCACGGCGAAGGCAGGTACTTCTTGATACCGAATGACATCATCCTCAACGAGGGGAATGTGGCAGCCTGCGACGGCGAGATTGATCCCTCCTGGACCGTCTGGCCCGAGACGGGTGTGTTCAAAGGCTACCTCCTCGGTGATATGCATACGATCAGCGGTATGTATATCGACCGTCCGGACACCACCGTTGGCGTGGGCTTCTTCTCGAAAATGGAAGGGAATGCATACGTTGAAAAACTCGGCATTGTCAATTCCTACATCAGGGGTGGTGCCAGCAACATCGGCGGTTTGGTGGGCGAACTTTCGGGAGGACATATCAGCAACAGTTTCTTCGAGGGCAGCATCCGCACCAGCGGCAACAACGTGGGCGGCTTCATCGGACTGATGACACTCCACGACACTCTGTTGCCCGAAATCAGCGTCTGCTTCGCTTCCGGACATCTCGATTGCTCCGGTGACTATGTCGCCGGCTTGGTCGGCAAGGTGGAGAAGGGCACCGTGCGCCAGTGCTACTCCTCCATGGCAGTCCGCTCCACCGATGTGGTCGGCGTGGCCCTCTCGGGGGCGAACCCCACCCACGGCGGTATCGGCACCGACGACGATATTGTCAACCACCACATGGGCGGCATCTACGGCTACGCGCTTTCCCCAACCGGCACCAACAGCTACGACCCTGATGTCGACAGCATCCGCGTCGACACCTGCTACTTCGACTGGCAGCTGAGCGACTTTCCCTCAATCCCCGGCTCGTCATGGGTTCCGGCAGATTGGCGGGACAATCGTGGTGCCGCAGCCCTCAGCACCTACGACATGACCTATTACAGCCAGATGTATTTCGACATAAAAAATCAGAAGCCCAGCTTGTGGAAAAACACCTATCTGTGCAATTTGTACCCCTACCCGGATCCTTTCAACGATCCGATAAATGTCACATACCGCCTCGAATTGGATTACCCCCAAGATTCCATTGTGACCGCCGCCATCATCCCCTTTCTCGATGTCTTCATGAAACCGAACGGCAACGGCCAAAGCACCATCAACAACATGAACGACCAGGAGCGCAAGCACATGAAGCTCTCCGACTTCACCGAGTCGTTCGTGCTGTGGAATGGGTGTGACAGTCTGGAGGGTATTTCGTGGACCGTCGACAGTCTCTGGCCCGATGCTGTCCGCAGAGAGTTCGATGCGCCCAACAACAGCTGGAACGTCTATCTGCAGAAGCAGGGTGTGGTGCGCTTCACCATTGAGGTGGCCGGGCGCACCCGCTACTACGACGCGGTGGTCAACATACCCCCCTACGTCGGCTCGGCCGAGAACCCCTTCCTCATCAGCAATTTGGAGGACTTCCTCGCCTTCCGCGACGGCATCAACTCCAACGAGGACTTCGTCTACCACCGCTTCCTGATTCCCCACGACTCTCTTCCTTACATCCACTGGATGCAGACCGCCGACATCGACCTCGCCGCCGCAGGCGAATGGGTCTCTATCGGCAAGAATGCCGACACCTGCTTCACAGGCTTCTACGACGGCCGTGGCCATAAGCTGATGAACCTGACGATGACGGGCGGCACCGACCGCGCACTCTTCATCTATTCCACGGGCGACATCAAGAACCTCGTCATCGAAGACCCGCACATCACCGGCTGCGGCGGCTCCTCGGCCGCCTTGGCCACCAACGTCAAGGGCGGTTCTTTCGAGAACTGCGCCGTGGTGGGTAGCGACACATTGAGTTTCAGCGGTACGGATTGTGCCGTCCTCATCGGCAAGGTAGGCTCCTCTACCGTTCCGGTCGACAGCATCGCGATTGCTGGCTGCTTCAGCAGCTGTCCTGTCACCAATACCACCGGCAATGCCGCCGGCGTGGTGGGTTATGTGAACGCCACCACCTGCCGCATCGAGCGCTGCTTCAACACCGGCGACATCACCGCCTCTGGCAATGTACACCCCTTTGTCGCCACAATTCTCAATTCTCAATTCTCCATTCACCATTCCTATAACGCCGGTGTGCTTACCGGCAATCAAGCCGAGGTGGCATCAACGAACACGACCTTCTACAACGACTACCATGTCAATCCCGTCTGTGAAGGGGCGACAAAGGTGGCCACGCGCTACTTCATCGATTCCACCACCCTGGTGCGCCCCTACCTGGGCGACAGCCACTGGCTCTACGAGGAGGGACACTATCCGCGTCTGCGCTGGACCGACACCTCGACCGCACGATTGGCCGCCATCGCCGCCTGCACGCCCCGCCTGTCGATGGCCAATCTCCCGCTGCCCGACACGATGGCCGTTGACAACTTTCATGACCTGAATACTCTGCGTAACATCGTGAACGGGAGCTCCATGGTAATCTATAAAGATTATCTCCTGCCGCATTATGTGCAGGACAATGTATTCAGCCTCACCAACGACATCAACCTGTCCGATCTCACAACCAACTGGGTTCCTATCGGCACGAAACAGTTCGCGGGCACATTCCTCGGCAATAACCATACCCTCACCCAACTTAGTTCAACTCGGTCTGTGGTCGGCCTTTTCGGCACCCTTACGGGCAAGGTGTACGACCTCAACATCACTGTTAACACAATCACTGGAGCCGACACTGCCGGTGCCGTCTGCGCCATTCTCAACGGCGGCCGCATCGAGAACTGCTCCGTCAAAAAAAATAATAATACAAGCGACAACTTGTACGGTTTTACCGTCGGCGGCATCGCCGGTGTCTCATTGACCGCAAACGACAGCATCATCGGCTGCTTCAACTATATTGACGTCATCGGCCTCCGCTGTGTCGGCGGCCTCATTGCCGAGGGCGGCAATGTGAAGAACTCCGCCAACGCGGGCGACGTCACTGGCAAGGCCGAGTGTGTCTATATCGGCGGCATCAGCGGACGCAACACCACCGTCACCACCAGCATCAACACTGGCATTGTCACCGCTTTGCCCGGCGACCCCTACGCCGACAACTGGGTCGGTGGCATTGTCGGCTACTTGGCCACTCAGTCACCCAGCCACTCAGTCACTTGTTCCTACAATGCAGGTATCGTCAACGGTGAGAACCGCAAATACACCGGCGGCATCTGTGGCGCCGTTGAAGACCCCACTAACGCATTAACGCAATCAAGCATTAACGCAATCTCCAATTGTTATGTCTCAGGCACCGTGCGTTCCACCGGCGCCCACCTCGGCTCCATCGCCGGCTCTTCCATAACCAATAACCCATCACCCATAACCATTCAAAACTGCTGCTACGACAATCAGATCTCGCTGGCCGGCGGCATCGACGGCAACGACCAGACCGGCGTAGCCGAAGGTGTGCCGACCACCACCATGATGGGGACGGGTGCAAACAACTATTACAACACCCTTTGGGGTGAAAACGCCACCACCGATATATGGTATTACAGTGACAACTATTACCCCCAGCTGCAAGGCATCCGCAGCCTTAACACCATTTTCTCCACGGCCTCGGCCATGAGGGTCAAGCTGTACGATCAAGAGACCTACAACACCGTGTCACATCAATTCACGCTGAATTATGCCGATGGTGGCAGCTGGCAACGTTTCGCTAACACCTATTGTGTGTCGATAGGCAGTCCTAGCTCCAACCTTATCACCTGCACCATCCCCACCACCAACGGACATCCTGCCCAGGGCGTTGCCCTTTTAAGATACCAGGGGGCCGGCACCAATGCTCCTGTCTACCGCACGGTGCAACTCTGGATAAACCTCACCGAGGCGAACCCGATAATAATCAAAGATTCTGCAGAGCTGAAGAAATTCCGCAACATTATCAACAATGGGGCGGGATATTACAACAGCGCCACACAAACCTTCTTCACTTCCGGTTCCTTCACCGCTCCCCAATATATAAGAATCACCAATGGTGGCCGCGACCTCTACTTCAAGCTGACGGCCGATGTCGACCTCGCTTTTTATGGCGCTTCTAGTAGTGGGACTTACAGCGTCCTCGACCTGTGGACCTCAATCGGTACCAAAACTCGTCCCTTCCGTGGCCATTTCGACGGCGGCAATCATACCGTCTCAAATTTCATCGTTCCAGAAGGCGATAATCAGGGCTTCTTCGGCTATGTTGACGGCGGCACGGTGAAGAACCTCACCATTGCCGGCGCCATAACCAACCATAATACAACGGGTGACCACCGCGGCATTCTCTGCGGATACCTCAATAGCGGCACCATCCGTAACTGTTTCATAACTCAAGTTGTCGGCAGTAACTACCATAGCCCCAGCCGTATCAGTGCTGTCACAGGCCGCAACTTTGGCTTCATCTGCGGTACCAACCATTATGGCCGCATCGTCCGTTGCCGCACCAATATGGCCCAAATCGAGAACGCCACCTACACCCACGGCTCCTGCTTCGGCGGCATCTGCGGTTACAATCATGGCGGCACCATCGACTCCTGCCGCTCTCACATGACTATCGTCCCCAATCTCACCATCGACACCGTCGGCGGCATCGTGGGCTACAACCACGACGGCGTCCTCGTGGCTGACACCGCCTACAACTGCAGCATCAACAAGAGCGTTATTTCCTACGTCGGCTGCGTGGCCGGCTACTCCAAAGGCGAGCAGACAGAAATCCGCGACTGCTATGTGGACGAGCTGAGTTTCATCAAGTCGCAGGGCAACTATATCGGCGGCATGGTGGGCAAGATGGTCGGTGGCTCCATCGACAGTTGCGAGCACTACGGAGCCATCACCGCTCAGGGCAACCACATCGGCGGCATCGCGGGCCTCTGTGCCGGTAGTGTCCGCATCAGCAATAGTTTCAACGCGGGTACTGTCTGCGAAACAAAGACCTACGATTACGTTGGCGGTATCGTCGGCGCATTGTCCGATTCTTCCAGCCTTAGCGCATGCTTCAACAGCGGCTTGGTCACCGGTCGCTACTATGTGGGCGGCCTGGTAGGACTCTTGCCGGAGAACTGCCATATCACCGACTGCTACAACACAGGCATCGTCAAGGGTCTCTCGCTGGTCGGCGGCATGATGGGCGAGCAGCGGAATCCCACTGTGGCTTCCGGCTTTGGTTACTCCGCCGGCTGGGTCGAGGGTTCCTCGATGGTCGGCGCCGTCTGCGGCTACTCGTCGGATACGACTATGCTCCACGATCTCCACTACGACAACCAGATGACCCCCTATAAAGGCGTCAACGAGAAGGATGTGACGGGCGTCACCGCACATACCACCTCCGGGATGATGGGCGTCACCTTCGGCGAAGGCCGTCCGTGGGAGGCTGGCACAAGCGACATGTATCCCCGTCTCTCCACCATCCCTGACACCGATGCCAGCCAGGTCTCTGCTCTGGCCCTGCAGATCGGCGATCTGTATAACCTCTCCTTCAATCCTTCTACATCCTACACATTGCCCTCCTACACTCCAACGTCGGGCACCAACTTCAAATGGAACAAGTGGAATAATAGCGACAACGCAGCCGCTATTTCCGGCACCATGCTCACTCCCTCGGGTATGCGCAACTTTATGCGCATCAAAGCGACAAAAACTGAAACTATTTTTCTGGAAAATATTCCGGGAAACCATACAATCCCCCTCCGCGCCATCCAGCTCTCCTTCGGCATCTCCGAGGAGCAGCCCCTCATCTTAAATGCTCTTGGTTTCCCGCAACTCAGGACTTTCATCAAAGAAGGTCAGACGTTCTATTATGCCAATGGAATCCTCCTTGCTACTAATCAACAGGTTACCGATGCCATCCCCATTCCTGCAGATGCCGACGGCATCTACTTCCGCCTTGGTGCCGATGTGAATTACACGGCCAATAGCTGGTTGCCCATAGGCACCGATGAACATCCTTTCCGGGGTTACCTCGACGGCGACGGGCACACGGTCCAGGTCAGTTTCATAAACACTAGCGAGGACTTGTACTTCTGGGGCCTCTTCGGCTATCTCCAGGGCCGCGTAAAGAACCTCAATCTGAAAGACGTCTCACTTTCGGCCAACAACCACGTGGGAGCCCTCGCCGGCTTCTGCAACGGTACCGTCAGCCACTGCCTCCCCCTCTCCAGCTGCAATACCACGCCCGTCGTCCAAGGCCAAGCCGCTGTGGGCGGCCTCATCGGCGAGTCCTTCTTATCCCAGATTTCCGACTGCTACAACGGCATGGGCGTGACGGGAGCCCGGTCCGTGGGCGGTATCGTCGGCAAAGCCGACTCGACCATTATAGAGCGCTGCTTCAACTACGGCCTCATCACCGGTGACACCGCAGTGGGCGGTCTCGTGGGTTCAATTAACACTGAACACTTAACACTGAACACTATTACTAATTGCTACAACACGGGCAGTATCAACGGCGATGCGAAAGTCGGCGGCCTCGTGGGCTCAATTCAAAATTCAGAATTCAGAATTCAGAATTGTTACAACGCGGCATACCTTAGCGGCGACACGCTTGTCGGTCCTGTCGTCGGTTCACTCAACACTGAACACACAACACTCAACACTGTCACTAACTGCCACAACGACCGCCAGCTTTGTCCTCTGCCGGTCTCGGAGGGCGCCACAGCCCACTACACCGACGACATGATAGGTGACGCTCTCAGAGCGCAGTTCGGGGAAGAGTATTGGACCTATGATAGTAACGCCTATCCTCGTCTGAAGACCTACGACACCACCGCGGCTGCCATCGCCTCGGTGAAGCCCCTTTACCTGCTGAGTCACGTGACGGTGAACAGCATCGTGGCCTCCTTCACCGCCGACACCACCGGTGGTGTCCAATGGTACCGCTACGGTACAGGCACCGCCTTGAACACGCCTGATGCGGAGAACGCCAACGGCAGCTTTACCCTCAGCAGCTGTGGTGCGGATACGCTGATGGTGGTGCTGACGGGCAGCAATGGTTGCGAACGCCGCTTGGTGCCGTTGACCGTCGCGTCGGCGGCTACCCACATCGACACCATAATGGCCTGCTCCGCCTTTACCTGGAAGCCCGCCAGCGACCATACCGAGATTCTGGAGGAACCGGGATTCTACAGCTACCTTCCCGGGGATTGCGACAGCGTGCGTGCCATCGACCTCTACTTCTATCCTCCCCTCGAGACCTCCGTCGTCAAGCACGATGCCTGCCAGGACAGCTATTGGAGCAAGTATGGACACAACATCGGAACCCTCAAGGCTGAGGTCACAGGCGGCGGTTACGGCACGGAGTACCTCTACGAGTGGTCGAGGGCGAACGACACCATTGACACCGCGTCGTTCGTTGCCGGCCATCCCGACTCGCTACGCTACCTCCCGCCGGATACCTTCTACCTCACCGTCACCGATGTCTCCGCACCCCTGTGCCAGGCCCACGACACCATATTGGTTGATGAATATTCCTTTAACTACCTCATAACCAAGTGGGGCAACTGCGTCGATAGCGCCGACGGATGGATTGAGCTCACAATCAGACAATTCGAATTCAACCGCGACGGTTCGCCTTATTCGATTATGTGCTGGGATTCGGCCCATGCGGTCGTAGCCGAACACATAATCCCCGCCCTCATCGACTCCGACGATAGCGGTGTACCCAAGGGCTACGACACCCTCTTCAACCTGCCCAACGGCCTCTACTACATGACCATCACCGACCGCCTGGGGTGCTATCAAGACAAGCAGATTACGGTAAATGACCCCATCAACCCCAAGATGACGCTCCGCGCCAAGGGCCTTAAGAAGGTGTATGACGGCATCCCCGTCTCGCTGAACAGCATCAACGTCGTGGAATATGACGACGGTTGGAAGGTTCCGGAACGGGCTGAATACTATGTTACGAGTGACGAGTGGAGGCAGCTCGCCCTCCGCATAGGTGACTCGCTGATAGTGTCGCTGGCGAATCCGGATACGTTGATTACGGATGTCGACAGCGTGAGAAACGTGATTGATGGCTGGAGTATCAAAGACGCGGAGACGGGTAATGACAAGACCTGCCTCTACCACTTCTATCCCATCGACAGCTGCATCGT
>JAEEGL010341585.1_pt1 | contig 18422 bp, 8 predicted proteins | sample 9134231 | NCBI WGS metagenome assembly JAEEGL01 (sample SAMN16246548, study PRJNA631951) | gut metagenome | biome: gut microbiome; feature: rumen; material: fiber-attached | host: Bos | place: Iran: Karaj | collected 2018-10 | reverse complement strand
TTTATAGGCTCTAATTTTATTCATTATTTATTCGGACAGTCTTCAGCAAAAAACAATTTGTTCAATGATGCAAACTTTGAAGGAACAGTTGTAAATGTTGACTGTTTAACTTATGCCGGAAACTTAGAATCACTTGCAGACATAGAAGAAAAATTTGGCGGTAAAAGATACTTCTTTGAAAAAGTTGACATCTGTAACCGCGCAGAAATCGAAAGAATTTTCAGGCAGTACGATATAGACACTGTAATTCACTTCGCAGCAGAAAGCCATGTAGACCGCTCAATCTTAGGGCCAGAAGCATTTATGAAAACAAATGTAATGGGAACCTTTACACTTCTTGATGTTGCAAAAAACTTCTGGAAAAAAGAAGACGGTTCTATCCGGGATGATGTTTTATTCCATCACATTTCAACAGACGAAGTTTATGGCTCTTTAGGTGAAACAGGCTATTTCAGGGAAGATACTCCATACGATCCGCGCTCTCCTTACTCTTCATCAAAAGCAAGTTCTGATCATGTTGTAATGGCATATTTCCACACTTACGGGCTTCCAATCACTTTGTCAAACTGTACAAATAACTATGGTCCGTATCAGTTCCCGGAAAAGCTTTTGCCGCTTATGATTTCAAATATTCGTGACGGTAAGAATCTGCCTGTATACGGTAAAGGCGATAACATCCGCGACTGGATTTATGTAGAAGATCATAACAGGGCAGTGTGGCTCATTGTAAAAAATGGCGTAACCGGCGAGAAGTACAATATCGGCGGCGAAAACGAATGGCAGAACATAAAGCTTTTGCACAAAGTTATTGAACTCACTGCTGCTGCATTAAACAAAGACAAGGCTGATGTAGAAAAAACTATCACCTATGTAAAGGACCGCCCGGGACACGACAAGCGCTATGCAATCGACTGTACAAAAATTAAAACTCAGCTGGGTTGGAAACGATTAATGACATTTGAAGAAGGCCTGCAGGAAACTGTAGACTGGTATTTAAGCAATACTGACTGGGTAAATCATATTCTTTCCGGCGATTATAAAAACTGGATAGAAAAAAATTATAGTGCACGCTAAGGTGAGGTGAAGTGATGATTTGGGTAATTGGTGCTAAAGGAATGCTGGGCCAGGAAGTTTGCCGCCAGCTGGAAGAAAACAAAATTGAATTCACTGGAACTGATATTGAACTGGATTTTACTGATGAAGATTCCTGTGCATCATTTGCTCAAGATAAATCAATCTCTTACATCATAAACTGTGCAGCCTACACCGCAGTAGACAAAGCCGAAAGCGATGAAGAACTTGCTGCAAAGCTGAACATAAAAGGCCCTGAAGTAATTGCCCGCCTTGCAAAAAAAATTGGTGCCACACTGATTCATATTTCTACGGATTATGTTTTCGACGGTACAGGCACAAGCCCTTACACAGAAGAAACTCCTGTAAAACCGCTTGGAGTTTATGGCGTTACAAAAGCAGATGGTGAAAAAGCTGTTAGAGAAAACTGCGACAAATATTACATCCTTAGAACTGCATGGCTTTATGGCTGGAAGGGAAAAAATTTCGTCTATACCATAATTCGTGCCATAAACACTCATGATTCCATAAAAGTTGTTAATGACCAGAGAGGAACTCCAACCTTTGCCTGCGATTTAGCCGCTGTAATTCTTAATATAATAGAACAAAATAATTCTGTGCCATACGGAGTTTATCATTGCACTGATTTGGGCGAGATTTCATGGTACGATTTTGCTCTTTCAATAAAAACTCTTGGCGCAAAGTATGGATATGTTACAAATAAAACTTGTACTGTAAATCCATGTTCAACAGAAGAATATCCGACTCCTGCAAAACGCCCGGCATATTCAGTCCTGGACAAAACAAAGATTCAAAAGGCGCTGAATAAAACACTTCCTGGCTGGGAACAAAGTCTTGAAGCGTTTATTTCATCCCCGCTGTTTGACAAAGAGCGCATAAAGTAATCCCGTCAGTCTCTCCACATACAGATTCCGAAACATTGCTCAGAATGACCACTCCTCGACACTCAATTAAACTTTTACCCGAATTCTGCCGATATTGAATAGGTGAAACTATTTTTAAATCAAAAGATTTGAGTAAAACGAGGTTTAATAGAATGCAATTATCTTATGGTTCATTTGTAACAGTAAAATCAAATCGAAAACAACCGGATGGAAGTGTTGTTAATGGAAATGCCCGCCGCACAAATTTAAGCCGGGTAGAAATGCTGTCTAACAAGAAAAAGCAAAACCTCAGATCACACATCTACAGCCAGAACACACTCAAATCATTACGAAATGCAGATTCAGCAGAAAAGGATTCACGAAAAGCACAAAAAATAGAAGAAGAAATTAAACTTTCCAAGAAGGAATTAAAGGCGAAACGAAAGCAGCTGCAGAAATCAGTTAAAAAGACAAAGCATTCAATCGGTGGTACATTAATTGGAATTATTTCTTCATTAGTAATAGCTTCAATGGGGCTTATTACATTCTTAGTTTCATATTTTATTTCTGATGACACACGTACAAATGCCGAAGAAAACAATCTTACAATAAACATAAGAACAGCTTCCGAAACTGAAAACCGTTTTACAGGAATTATTTCTTCTGTAGGAATGTTGTTTGACAGCATAGAAAAAGACTCAGAAGATGAACTTGCAATAAATGACATCGTATACAAATTCTTTGAAAGAAATACTGATATCATTGCAATAGCATTTATGAATCAAAAAAAATCCTTTGCAAACCGACAGTTTTTTGCAGTTCACGACATACCTACTTTAATGTTCGATTCATACCTGGCACAGGAAATAGAAAATATAGAGAAGGTCGAAAATGGACTGATTCAATACGAAAATACATCACCGTTTTTTAACATTCCTTCCCTTGCAATTTTTGCCCCAGTCACAACAGACAATGTAAAAGACAAGCTCGTTGTTTTGTATTCAACAGAAGATATGACTCAGGCAATTTCTGCAGGCTCTGTAAATTTATCGTACATAGTAAACAGAGACGGAAAAGTTTTAGTTCATCCGGATATAAGCGTTACAAAGAGTGGCAGTGATTACAGTACAAAGTATATGGTAAAGCAGATGTTTGCTTCCAGTCAGACCGGCGAACAGATTAAATTTACAGATGATGATGGAACTGAATACTACGGTGCCTACAGTAAAATTTCAAACGGCGCCTGCGGAATCATAACAGAAGTTCAGACTTCAGTTGTACTTCAAGCAGTAAATGCAACCACAAGAAGAAACATTTATTTAACAATAGCAATTGTTGCCATAGCAATTCTAATCGTATGGTTCTTTTCTAAATCCTTAAGCAGTCCGTTAAAGGATTTGACTGCAGTAACAAACGAAATCAATCAGGGTAATTTCGATACGGACTTATTTGATGTACTGGATTCAAAGCGAAAAGATGAAATTGGTGTTTTAATAGAAAGTACAAAAGCTGAACGCGAAATTTTAAACACTTTTACAAAGCTTACAAATAAGGGCGTTACAAGAGCAATTGTCCGAAAAGAAATTGACTTTGAGCCGCACTTAAAAGACATAACGATTTTCTTTAGTGACATCCGCGGCTTTACTGCAATTTCCGACGGCTTCAATAAACGCTTTGGCGAAAAATCTGCGGGAGAAATCATCAGTTTCTTAAATGACTACATGGCAAGAATGGTAAACTGCATCACTATTACCGGCGGAAACGTAGACAAATTTGAAGGTGATGCAATTATGGCGTGCTGGGGAGTTTTGCGCGACGACAATCTGGACTTTGAACTTTTACCGGATTCAGACCCTAGAAAAAAATCATTAAAGGCCGAACACGACAGGCATGTAAAATCGGATGCGGTAAGTGCCGTAAAAGCTGCAATCGGAATGCGCTATTCACTTATGGAATATAATAAGGCAGCAGAGAAATTTACTGAACAGCATGCGAATGAACCAAATGCAAAATATAAACCGCACATAAGAATCGGCTCGGGACTTAATTCCGGGCGTGCAACCGTTGGCTTTATGGGCTCAAACGATAAAATGGAATTTACTTCTATTGGAGATGCCGTAAACCTTGCTTCTCGTACAGAAAGTTCAAATAAGCCCTGCGGAACGGATATGCTTTTAACGGAAGACACTTATAATCTTTTGAAAATGGATTATATCCGCTGCCCGGAAAACAACTACACTATAAAGCCTGAAAACATAAAGGATGAAATTATAGTCGAAGTGATTCCCGTAACATTTGAAGTAAAAGGAAAAGGCGCACAGCATTTTTACGGTGTAGTGAATATGCCTAACTTTAATATAGAAGAATTTTTTAAGACAACAGACCCTGACTTTAAGGTTGACGAGGATTGTGCAAAAGCTGTAGGACCTTTGGGACCAAAAACCTTAAACGAGGTCAGAGAGCTTTTGGGTATACCAATCCCTGATTTTAGTGGAGTGAATTTAGATGCGGAAGAAAGCAAAGTTCAGGCTAAGTGATTTATTTGTAACTTTTGTTTGTCTTTCGGTTTGTATTGTAAGTGTTTACTACTTCTGGCAGGATCTGAATAAATACACAATCAGACACGATAAACAATCAATTGCTACAATAGTATTTAAATATAGAGTTGCTCAAAGAAAATTTTCTGACCGTGTTGTATGGGAAAGATTACAGCAGGGCTCTCCCTTATATAATAACGACATAATCAAAACCGCAGATATGGCTCAGGCAACAATCACCTTTAATGAAGGAACTGTTGTTGATTTGCACGAAAACACAATGCTCCAGATAAGTTATTCAGAAAAGGGTGTAAATGTTTCTGTAAACGGCGGATTAATTGATGTGGATACAACCGCCACAGATAAAGGCATTACTGTAGATATTGGAAACGGCTCCGTGTTTAACTTAGATTCAGGCAGCCGCGCTTCTACCGGGACAAACAGTGATACCGGTGAAAATAACATTCAGGTCAAAAACGGAAATGCAAGCGTAACAAATTCAAAGGGTGAAACAGAAAGCATAAAATCAGGAGAAACACTAAAAGTCTCTCAGGAAGGAACGGTGCAGAAGAAAGCAATTTCTGTAACTTCAATTTCTTCAAATACACATCTTTTAAATTTCACGACAAAACCAATCCCTGTAGAATTAGACTGGCAGATTGCCGAGGCGTATAAGGGCAAGAATGTTGTAGTTGAAACTTCTACGGACAAAGACTTTACGAATATCCTTGAATCCTATACAACCGTTGCTTCTTCATCTGTAGACATTAAGGCACCTGAAGGAAAAATTTATTACAGGGTTTATCCGCAGGAAAATAAAGAAGAAGCTGTAGAAGGAAATATTTTAGTCTCTAAAGTGGACAAGCCTGAAATCACTACTCCTAAGGATGGAACTTCGTATGATTACAGAAAAAATAATCCGAATGTTTCTTTGGCCTGGGAAGGAAATGATTTTATAGATCACTATAAGCTTGAAATTTCTAAAACGCTGGACTTTTCTGAGCCAGTAATTGTTGAGGATATAAAAACAAATTCGTTTAACACTTCAAACCTGGACGAAGGAAATTACTACTGCAGGGTTGTTCCGTACTACAGGTATTCTGATATTGGTTATGCAGATGCTTCGGAAGTAAAGAGCTTTACTGTAGAAAAAAGAGATGATATTCTTCCGCCGCTTTTGTCTTCACCGCCGGACTGTTCAACCTATACCTTGTCAACATCGCTTAAGAATATAAATTTCTTGTGGAAGTCAAATGTTGATGAAGCAAACTATAAGCTTTTGATTTCAGATAAGCAGGATTTCTCGCAGGTCTTGTACACTTATGAAGTAAACCAGACAAGATATTTGGGTGAGTACAATATTAAGACACTTCCTGCCGGCGATTATTACTGGAAAATAGAAAGAAGCTCTGCTGAAGAAGAAGGAATTGCAAGTTCTGAGGTCAGGACATTCACAATAGAAGAATATGTTCCGGGACAGAATAAGCTTTTATATCCGGCAGAAAATTATGAAATCGAAAAAGAAAAGCTAGACCGCCTGGAGTTTATCTGGAAAGTTGCTGATGAATACGGCAAAAATCCTGAATCGCATATACAGTTCTGTGCCGAGCCTGCATTTAAAGAGAATGTGATAGAATACACCTCAAATGAAGCAGTCCTGAAAAATGTAAATCTTAGTGAAGGAAATTATTTCTGGAGAATTGGTGTTGCTGATTCTGAGTCTCCTGATGAATTCCAGTATTCAGATGTAAGGCACATAAGCGTTCTTGGAAAACTGGAGAGCCCTACAATTGTAACGCCGGCAAATGATTCATTCACTTTAGTTCCGGAAAATTATATTCAGAATATCACCTGGAAGCCTGTAAAAGAAGCTGATTATTACAGGGTAAATATTTACGACACAAAAACAAATGCTTTAGTTTATGAAGACAAAAAGCTTACTGATTCAAAATTGAATGTTGCATTGGATGTAAGTAAGAATTTCAATGAACCAAGTACATACAGAGTTGAAGTACAAAGCATTGTGCCGGAAACAGAATTTACCATACAAAGATTAAGTGAAGTTTCTACAGTTGATTTTTCAATCAGGCAGGCACTTCCTGTTACTTTAGTTTCGCCAAAAAACAACGAGACCATACAGGGACTGAAAGCGGTAACAGAGCCAATTCAGGTTAAGTGGCAGTTTACAGATAAACCTCAGGTGTCATCATTTATTCTACGAAAGCAGCAGGCAAACGGAATAATGAAAGTTGTAATGGAAACAAAAAATCCAGAGCAGACTGTAAAACTCGAGAGACTTCCTCCGGGATTTTACGACTGGACTGTAAAGGGCTTCAGTACAAATGCGATTCCTCTTGATGCAGGCGAATACAACAGCTTTACCGTTACGGCTGTTCCTTCTCTAAACAAAGCAAACCTTATTACTCCGCAGTTAAAGGGCGAAATCAATTCCAGGTACTTGAGAAACAACCGCTTTATTGGCTTTGAATGGAATAAAGTTCCGGACGCAACAGATTACACAATAGTCCTGTACTATAAAAATGAAAATGGAAGCTTAAACAGAATATTTGAACAAAAGCAGTACAAATCAACAGCATACAAATTCAAGAATTTACGCGCACTTGATGTGGGTGAATTTGAATGGCATGTTACTGCATACAGGCGGGCAGCGGACGGTTTTGTAGAGCAATTATCAGAAGAGTCGGTTGGAAGCTTTACAATCAATTTGCAGAAACCAAAGAAAATAAAAGCAAAAGCTCCGGGACAAACTTATGGAAATTAAGAGAAAGCATTTATTCAGTTTCATAGTTTTTATCCTCCTGGCTTTAACAAAAATCTATTCGCAGTCTATGCAGCAGCATCTGGAATGGGAAAGCGATCCCAACGCATTTGAATACGAGCTGGAAGTAAAAGGAACTGGAAAAACCTCTTTTGATTTGCACGAAACTTTAACGGAAAATTATTATGACTTAAAGCTGCCTGCCGGAACTTATAGATTCATGGTAAGCGTTTATGATTATTTAGGAAAACTGTCAGACAGAACTGAGTGGATTAGTTTTGAAGTTATAAAAGCGTATAAGCCACAGATAGAAGATTTAGCATACAACTTAACTGTTTCAGAAGAAGGGGAAAACTTTACAGTTCCGGTAAAAACTTCAGAAGTAACGAAAAACACAAAAGCTATTCTAAAGGAAATTGATTCAAATAAAGAGATTCCGGGAACTATTGAATTATCTAAAAATGCAGCCGGAGAAGGAACGGGCAGCGGAAACAATGAATCGAATGAAATTGTGTTCAATGAAGTGCCGAAAGGAAAATATAAAATAATTGTTCAGGATCCGAGCGGATACAAAGCCGAAAGTAAGCCGTTAGAAATTGTAAAGACAACAGAAGAAGCAATTGCACTGGCAGAAAAAAATCCTTCAGTTTACAAAATTGAGCCCGGCATAAAAAAGCAGTATGAACAGAAGAAAGCTGAAGAAGAGCGGGTAATGCTGCAAAAGCTAAAGGAAGAAGAACGCAAAAGACAGGAAGCTGAGCGGATTGCAAGGCAGGAAGAAGAGGAGCGCAAAAGACAGGAAGCTGAGCGGATTGCAAGGCAGGAAGAAGAAGAACGCATAAGAAAACAGAAAGAAGCGGAAGAAGAAGCTGAGCGTGCTGCGAAACTCGAAGCGGAAGAAGCTGAACGGCTTGCAAGGCTTGAAGAAGAAGAGCGCCTTAGAAAACAGAAGGATCTTGAAGAAGAAGAAATGCGTCTTGCACAAATGGAAGAAGAGGAGCGCATAAGACTGCAGAATGAGCAGGAGGAAGAAGAAAAAAGGCTCCGTAAACTTGCAGAACTTTCTAAGCCTAAAAAAGACATATATTTAAGTTCGCAGTTTGGTATTGTGTACAATATGGTCCAGGATAGTGATAAAAAGATTTTCAAAGATTTTTACATGGATAAATTCCGATACGACGCGGGCTTCAGGTTAACGGCGGTTCCATTAAAACTTCTCTGGTGGAAATTTGGCTTTGATCTTTCACTATATTCAACTTATCCTTCATTTGAAATTTCGCAGGGTGCTGAAGAAGGAGGAGCCAGTGACCTTTACGAAGTTATGTTTATGCCAATGTTTACGCAGGCAAATTTAATAATTTACCAGCAGCTGGTTAGGAATAAGTTTTATCTGGCATTTAAAGGCGGTGTAGGCCTTACAGCATTTTTGAATTCCGTAACATACATTGATTCACTCCGCCCTCAAAATAATTCGTTAAGCATGTTCTGGAACTATCAGTTTGGAGCCTCATCAGTTGTTTATATTACCAGAAGCTGTGTTTTTGAAGTTGGCGTCCAATACATAAACTGTATGATTAAAGAAATGGAACTAGGCTTTTTGGATTCATACATGTGTTTAGGATATAGATTTTAGTTCGCGCTCCCACATTGTTGAATCTTAAGTGAAACATGGCACATGTATGAGTTAAGAAGCAACCGCGGTGGAGATCAGAGAATAGCGGTGGTTGAGTTCATCGAAACCACCCCGGTATACGTTGAAATTTCTTTAGAAACCACTTAAAAAAGGAATCTGCAACCATATTTTTTTGTATTCTAATTGAATTCTGAAGGTTATTAATTTAAAATATAAGGTGGACTATGAAGAAGAATAAATTTTTGTTAATAGTAAAATTTTTCCTCATTACAATAGTTTGCTGTATTTTTACAGGTTGCGACCTTGCATTCAGTTTTGACGATTACGGCTTAGCGTTTTATGAAATGCTGCAGGAGCCAAAGAAAACAGAACTGCGTTTTTATATAGAAGAAACTGATTCTGTAGATTCAAATTCAGAAAAAACCGATTCAAATGGTGAAAGATATTATTTAATAGAACAGCCTATTGGAACTACAAATGCCTATGATGACTGCGTCAGTAAATTAAATGAGATTCGGAACAAAGCAGGCGATAAACGTTGTGTTTCATATATTACATATAAAGGCATTCCAGAAGAATTTTCATCCGTTGAAGATTATATTATACAAAGTCTGTTAGGTTATGATGAATTCAATCATTTAAATAGAATAAATGTCGTTACCTATCCTATGTATTTTAAAGTGAACTGGACCTGGATCGGTCAGTTTAAATACTATTACTATATAATGCTTCAGGATTTAAACGGCGAATCTTATACACCACAAATTATCGACGAGTGCTATGGTGAATATGGTTCGACAGTTTTAGAAGATAACCGTAATATTGAAGGTTTTGAATTTTATTACAGTGACACAAAAGGCAGAACAATTGATCAAACAGGAAATACGAAATTCCATTCTTATTATATCAGAAAAAAATATACTTTAACATTTAAATTAAACGGCGGAACTACAAGCGATTATACTTCATTAACTCAATATTATGACAGTGAATTCACTTTCCCTCGTTGCGAAAATGAAAATAAAAAATTAGGTAGGTGGCAAGATACCCAGGGAATTCCTTATTCTCCTGATGATACATGTTTTGTACCTGCTCATAATGAAATTTATACTGCTTATTGGGATGCAATTACTACAGATGCAATTACTACAACTTATACTGTAAATTATGTACAGCAAGGCATAGACGGGCAGCCTGATACAATTGCATATACAACAACTAAATATGGAACCCAAGGAGAATATACAAATGTTTTTGCTGATGAGCAGTATCCGGGTTTCATAACTCCTTCTTATGTAGAAAATAAAATCATAGAAGCAGATGGAAAAACTGTAGTAGAAATATATTACTCTAGAGATATATTTACTATTGAATACTATACTGACGATGGTAATTACATTACTACAAATCTTTATACGTACGGACAAAAAATAGAACCTTCAGAATACGGAAAAGCAGGCTATGAATTAGAAGGATGGTATTCAATGTCAGATGGTACTAAACTGCCAGATACAATGCCTGCCCGTAATTTAAAGGTAAAAGCAAGGTATACACCAAGTGGTAACACGAAATATATTGTAAGGCATTATTATCAAAATGCTGATGCTAGTGGCTATGCTTATACTGATGAAGATGATCCTTATTATGGCACAACAGGAACAACTCCTGAAATAACTCCAAAGCTTCGTACAGGATATGAAGTATTATCATATTCTCAAGAGCCTATAAATGGTGACGGTTCAACTGTTTATGAAATTGAATACAGAATGAAAGATTACGAAATTCAATTTATTTATAACGGAAACTCAATGCCTCAAGCAGGAGCTTTAACAAATCTAAATGTTATCGGACCTGCACAAACTGTAACTTACAAATATGGTCAGACTATAAACTTCCCGCCGGTTGGTCATACAAATGCAATTTTATTGGGATGGTCAACTGATATATACTCAACAACCCCGGATGCAAATATATCTGACACTATGCCTGCTGAAAACCTGGTACTTTATGCTGTATGGCTGGATGTAACGCATACACCTGGCTTTAGCATAGAAATTCCTGAAACAAATGCATCGGCACAACCAGTTACTATTACTCAGTCGCTAGTTGACAACCGAATGACTTTCTCTATAGATACAGGTTTATCAGAAGGAATTATAAGATGGTATTTTGACGGCGAGTTAGTGGATGGGTATGGAATATCATGCACTATAGACACAGCAAATGTCTCTGCAAATACTCATGTAATTCAGGTTTTGGTAATAAATACGTTTGACACTCTATATTATGGCTATACAACTTTTGAAGGATCACGAATAGATGTTACTTTTTAGAACAGGAAAGTGAAATTGATGAAGAAAAATATTTTTTTTGTATTTTTAGTTTTATTCTCAGCACTTAGTTTTATAGACTGTAAGTCGCAGCTGGGTGATTTTAAATCAGAAAATACAGAAAGCCCTTATGTAGAAATAAGCTTTACCTGTGGTTCTTCAGTTGACAATTCCTTTCCAAGCTCACGAAATGCTGTCTCAGAAAAAGTATTTGTACCGGAATCCTTAAGTGAAAAAATAAAAAGTTTTAAAATTATAGGGGATAGAGAAAACAATCTTGATGGAGACACAAACGATTATTCGAATATTAGCGAGGACTTTCTTTCAATTTCCCACACCCTTACTAAAGTTGAAGGTAAAACCTGGAATGAAATTTTCAGCGAATATAAACCAACAGTCTTAAGAGGCAAATGGACTTTTACCTTAAATGCATATTTTGATGATACTGATTCAACTGTCTACTATTATGATACGACACAGACAGATATAACCGATTGTGATTTTAGAGTTAGTTTTTTCTTGCAAATAAATAGTTCTTTAAGTACAAATGATAGAAAAGGCACTTTAAGCGTTGATGATATTCCGTTAAATGTTAAAAGTGCCGAATGTTGCATGGTATTTATTCTTAAAAGGAATGAAAATTTTGGTGGTTCTACGGGATTTGAGCGACTTATAAATCTTTCAGGAACGGATATTAAAATACCAGCGTTTACAAAATCTTTAGATCCTGACGAATATTATTTATTACAGGTGTGTTTCTATAATTTAAATGATGAAGAAATTTTTAGATATACCGCTCCATTTAGAATTCTTACTGCGTTAACTACTTCCATAACAGGTGTAACAATTACAGATACTGATAACTTTACTTTAACGCTTAATGCTAATTTTGACGCTTCTTCAAGTTATAAGCCTAAGTATGGTACTCAAGATTTTACAATAGCTGAAAACGTATTTACTAAAAACTCTAGAATTACACTTCCTGTTTTAACTCGTGATTATTATGAATTTAATGGCTGGAATGAAAATGAAAATGCAAATGCAAATGCAAATGGAAGTGGGATGAATTGGAAAGTTTATGAGCATTCACTTGATAATAATGATGATGTGACTTTATATGCATCTTATACTGCTAAGGAGTATGGAATAAATTATGTCTTAGAAGGAGGAATAATTCCTCCAGAGCAAATAGCAGGTGAAACATACGACAAATCTTATACAGTAGAGGATGAAGAGGTACGTCTTCCAACACCTGAAAAAGAGCATTATGATTTTTATAGATGGGAACTACCTAGTACAGGTGATTGCTTCACAACAACTGTAACCCCTTGGGACTTAAATAATGGACTTTCCCCAAGTTTACAGGAACGAACTTTAAATGCTCAATGGACGCCTTTAGAGTATACAATTACATTTGATTCTAATGGTGGTTCTGTTGAAAATCCTATTAATTATACAGTAGAAACATCTTTACCCCTTCCAACTAATCTTACAAAAGAGCATTATACATTTGCTGGCTGGTATGAAGCTTCTGATTATTCAGGAAATGCAATTACTACTACAGAAAACTTGGGTGGTGATAAGACTTTATATGCTAAGTGGGTGCCTGTACCTTATACTATAAATTATGACTATGACGGAGGATTTCTTCAATCAGGAGAAACATATGACACAACTTATACAGTAGAGACAAGTAATGTAATACTTCCAAAACCTGTAAAGACGCATTATACACAGACAGGCTGGAAAGTAGACGGGGCGGGGGAACCAGTCGCTTCTGTAACACCAAGTCAATTAGGATATAAAAATATCACTTTAGAAGCTCAATGGGATTATGCGGTTTATACAATAGAATATTATACAAAACACGGAGCTCTTTCTGAATATGACAGTAATAAAATAGAAGGAGAATATAATGTTTATACAAAGGGATATCCTTATAACATTTTATCTAACAACACCTTTACTTTACCATCACTTTCAGAACCAGGCTGGACCTTTGAAGGGTGGGCAACTTCCAGCGATTCTTCTTCAAGTATAATATCGAATGTGATTCAAGGCTGGATCGACTCCTGGAGTGGAACAAAGAAGCTGTATGCCAGATGGACTCAAACAGGCATTGTTAATGGCATTACAGTTACAGTTCCAGATTATACACCTAATACAGAAGCTGTAACTATTACTGCAACTGATACATACCATAACACACCCTTAGATTTAAACAGTGTAATAGCAATTACCAATGATTTTATGATTCAGTTTAATGCTGTAGGAGTTACATTTAACACAGATTCTATAGTATGGTACAACGATGTAGGTCCTATTGCATATGGAGCAACTACATATTCTGTAGACACAACAAGCTTGAGTGCAGGAATTCATAAAGTTAAATTTGAGGCAACAGGTACAGACGGTACACTATATGAAAAGTCTATTACTTTGAGAATTTCTAAATAATCGGGAGAAAATATATGAAAACATTTTTTTATAAATTGCTAATTTGCTTTTCGGTAATTTCGTTAATCTCTTGTATTAGAAATATAGAAATAGAAAATAATACTAATGGAAAATATGCTGTAGTAAGGTTTACATCAACTTTACCGGATTATCTGGCTGAAGCTCCTAAAGAAGAAACAAAGGCTCCGGGTGAAACTGCAAGTGCTAATGCAGGTCGTAGAGCCGCAAGATATATTTGCCCGCAGAATGTTAGCGTTTCAAGTTTTAAATATCGATTAACTTGTTACAAAGGAACAGCAACAAGCCCTACTGTAGATGAAACTTACAACGATAATACAGCTTTACAGGGAGCAAGTATTAATTTAGAAGAAGGAACTTATAAATTTACTTTAGAGGCAATAAATTCTTCTAATCAACTTGTATTCCAACAAACTATAACAAATAAGCAAATAAGTATAGGACCAGCAGTCAATATAGAATTCCAAATGGAACCACTGGCAAGTGGAGACGGTAGTTACCAAATAGATATAACTATAAATAAAACTGGATGGTATAAAGTTGCATATCAGATAGGTGATATTACCGGGGAAACAACAGAAGCAGAATTAATACAAGGTGGGGTTAGTGCACCATATATATTAGATGTAAGCCAACAACAATTATCTAAAGGGGATTATTCTTATGCAATATGGTTCTACCAGGATGAAGATACAATCACAACAATAGATTCAGGAACATTAAAAATAATTCCGAACGCAGTAAGTACTGCAACTTATGAAATTAACGAAGACCAAGTAAATCGAAAATTTACTATTACATATAAAGATGATATTTACGATTTTTATTCTAAATATTGGGTAACTTCAAATAGAAAAACGAGTGCCAGCATTTATGAAGTAGTAAACCTTCCAGATGCAAATGATATTCATGAACAGGGCAGAGTGTTTTTAGGCTGGTCAACAGAAAAAAATGACCCCACAAAAATAGTAACTCAAATAAGCGATGGCGGTGAAGGAATAAAGCAAGATCATACTGTATATGCAATCTGGGGTGCCCCTGTTTTGTATGTAAAAAATACAGGAGACGCAAGTGCTTCTACAGCTTCTAATAACAGAGAATTTGGTTTCTCAACAGGTAAACCTTATGGCACCATTTCTCAGGCTCTACAAATGATTCATAATTTTTATGACGCAAATAATCAAAATGGCAATAAGGATTCTGTTTCAACCTGGACGATAAAACTTCTTTCAAATATAAATGATAATGTAATATCTTTTAACAGTTCTCAATATGATATATATAACACAAGTGGAAATCCTCTTTCAGAAGGAGAGATTGGAACTCAAAGCATTACTATTTGTGGAGAAAAAAATGATGGAAGTACAATAACAAGAGTTGTTACATCTGGTGAAGATTATAAATCAGTTATTAGTATTTCGGACTGTAATGTAAAAAATGTGTATTTAAAAGACTTAAGAATTACTGGTGCTAAGTATCTGGATAATGGAGGGGGAATATCTTGTACCTCATCAGTTAATTTATATCTTGAAAATTGTTTTATAACAGGAAATAAAGTAAATGAAAAAGGCGGTGCTATTTATGTTAACTCTTCAAGTCAGGAAGGACAGAATAGCACGGATGGAGCGAACTTGTTTTTATACGGCACTACTCAAATAGGAAATCCAAATACAACATCAGGTTCTGCAAATGTATCAACCAAAATAGGCGGAGGTATTTATTGTGGTTCAAAAGATACTTTGTATTTGGGATACGAAGCTCCGGGTGTACTCCATACATTAACAGGAGGCGTTTATTATAATAGGGCATCGTGCTATTCAGCCACAAGTGGAGAATTTGAATACGGCGGAGGTGGAATATTCTGCTATAATATGTATGCTGCTTCAGGAGAGATTAAAAATAACAGCACAGGTGATGATTTTATAGATAATTATGGTGGCGGCATTTTATGCAGAAAGTTTTTAGATTTACATGGCTCTTGTGTAATAGAAAATAATAAAGCAAGAAATGGTGCAGGTATTAGTTTAAATACAACAAATTCTGATGTCTCGTTATATGCAGCTATATATGGTGATGTAATAATAGACAAAAATAGCTCTGAGAATTCAGCAAGTTGTGGTGGTGGAATTTATGTAGATGATAAATGTCAGTTATGTTTATATGGAAATGCAATTATAGGAGATAAAACCTTAAAAGTAAGTGAGGTTACTGGTGAAAATTGTGGAAATTATTCTGTAAATGGTGGCGGTATATATGTAAACGGTACAGGAAATTTATATATTGGTTATAAACCGACTTCTGGTAATGGAACTACAACCGAGACTTATACAGGTGGTCTATACGGAAATTACGCACAATCTGGTGGAGGCATTTTTACTAATAGCACGTATGCGGGTGATTTTTTCTTTAATGAAGGGTTTATTGCAAATAATGTTGCTGAAAATAGAGGTGGTGGTATATATAAATCTAACAGTAGTGGTGTATTTACCTTAAATGGTGGAGTCATTAGTAAAAATGTTTGTAAGAGTACTTCTGATACTCAAGGTGGTGGAGGTGCTATTTATACTCAAGGCGATATAAATTTTAACGGCACAAGCGTACCTTTTTCATATCCGCCTTTAGTAAATCAAAATGATATTTATTTAAACAACGGTATTAAATTAATAGTCAATAATTCTCTCCCATACTACAATATAGCAGCCATTACCCCTGATTCTTCTAGTTCAATCAGCCAGTACGTTGAATTTAGTGGTGTTACAGAAAGTGAAGAATGCTGTAAGTTTGCAGTTACAACTACAAAATCTGACTACCATACAAACGGTTACCATGGCAAATCTATTTTATCAGGTGGAACTATAGGATATAACGGGTTACAAATTCCTCCATCACAGGTGTGCAAATTAGCAAAAGGCACTGACGGAAGTGCAGGTGATTCTTACGACTATGTATACTTTGGCACTTACCCGCAATCAATGATTCCTGGCAAAGCTTTTAGTGGTAATCCACCTGATACAAAAGGTGATTATAAATATTACACAGATACTACCGACGGATATCATTATGTAAAAGTAAAACCACAACTGAATACTGCTAACGGAAGCTTCTTAGATGGTTCTGCAATTGATTCAAATGTGAATTACTATTTTAGAGTAGAACCTATTAAATGGCGTGTTTCTAATTTTACAACTTCGGAAGGTTATCGTGTACTTATACCAGAAAATATTCTGGACGCAGGCGTTCCATATTTTGATGGGGATGAAACAAGAACATATAATTCAGTTACCATAACTAGAGATAATTATAGTTGGTCCGTTGTCCGCTATTATTTAAATAATGAACTTTCTTTCGTAAGTCTTTCAGGAAATTCAACATATTTAAATGGTAAAAAAGGTTTCTTATACACTGCGTTTACAGGAAATAATAATATTCCGTCTGCGATAAAAACAAATTATTATGTTCCAACTCTTGCAGGACAATCTATAGTCCCAGATACAGATGATGAAGAAGAAGATAAAAAAGAATATGTTGGCTTGTTACACGAATGGTATTTTAATATGGATTCTAATGAACTAAACTATTTAAAGAAAATACCAACTGACTATGCTAAGTGTAGGGGTTTAAAATTTGATATAACCGAAGAAAAAGGAGGAAGTTATTATATTTCTGGTGTTTTACGTAATGGAAATGTATATGGTGGTTATGTAAATGCCCATACGGGAAATTCTGTAAATATAGCGAAGTATTCTGAAACCTCTGATAAGGTTGCTTTTAATAATGGCCACTACGGTCTCGTTCCTATCATCACTGTTCAAATGCCATAAAACCAATTCCTTAAGCTGCCTGTTAGTTCAAAATCCCGTCACTACAGGCAGTCTTTTATAAATCAGGCGGTTAGTATATAATAATTTTTGTTATGCAAAGGTACAAAGTATATGGAATGAGCTGTGCAGCCTTTGATTCCTCATCCTTAATCATTTTAGCACAGAATTATAAAGTCTTACAAATCTTTCAAGTGTTAAGATTTTATTAATGCAAATAATTAGTACAGCTTGTACAAGCCTGGTTGTTGGTATGACTCAGGCATGAACAGGAAAATCTGCTTCTTCGCTAACGATTTCCTTAACTCGTTCTACTGTCATGTTCAAGGATTTTGCAATCAGTTCGATTGATGCGCCGTTTGCATAAAAACTGCGAGCATCTTCAATAGCTTTTTCCTGCTGACCTTGTAAAAGTCCAACTGCTATACCTTCTTCTCGAGCAGCTTTCTTTATGTCTCTGTCGTGTAAATTCATAGCGGTATAATCACTCCTGAATTCGTCATTTTGTGTTTAATGTTGCGAGCACTTTATCAAGAGGAGCGTTCATCTTTTTTGCAGCCAGCTCGGGTTCAGCATGAAAATCTTTTATGAGAATTAACGCATCTTCAATAGCTTTTTCCTGCTGGCCTATAGTAAAACCTTTTTCGTAGCCTTCTTCTAAATCATAAGCTCTCTGTCTTTCCCATTCCATAAACTGCCTCTTGTTTTCGGTGCTTTGTTTTGCGTCTGCAACATAGATTTTCAGTTCATCGGTAAAATCAGTCGACGCTTTGTTTGACATGAGAAATCCAAAGAAAGCCTTTGTTTCCTCACCCTTAATCATTTTAGCACACAGTGGTGCAAAAAAGAAGTGTTTGTAAGCCCGGTCATTTAGTTTTGTTTTACCATCTTCAAG
>JAEEGL010332484.1_pt1 | contig 18422 bp, 11 predicted proteins | sample 9134231 | NCBI WGS metagenome assembly JAEEGL01 (sample SAMN16246548, study PRJNA631951) | gut metagenome | biome: gut microbiome; feature: rumen; material: fiber-attached | host: Bos | place: Iran: Karaj | collected 2018-10 | reverse complement strand
GTGATCGCCAGCGCCCGCAGCACCCAGGCCGTGCATTCGCTCTACGAGGACCTTTCCGACAAGCTGAACGAGGAGGGCATTTCCTTCAGGCGCAACGACGGCGTGAGGGAATCGCGCTGGATCGTGCTGGATTACGCGAGCGTGATCGTGCACATCTTCCATCAGGAGGTGCGGGAGCACTACAACCTGGAGCGCCTCTGGGCGGACGGCACCAACCTGGTGCCCTTTGAGGCTGCGGCTCAGGACGCGCAATAGACGCTGCTCCAATCGCCGCGCAAGCTTTTTAAAACGGCAACGGAAGGAATGAGGGCTTTGAAAATATTTGTTTCCTCCGATATGGAGGGCACCTGCGGCATCACCGCCTGGTGCGAGACCGACAAGGGCAAGGACATGTACGAGCACTTCCGCGAGCAGATGAGCCGGGAGTGCGCGGCGGCGTGCCGGGGCGCGCTGGCGGGCGGCGCGCAGGACATTCTTGTAAAGGACGCCCACGACAGCGCGCGCAACATCCTGCCGGAACTGCTGCCCGAGCAGGTGCGCATCTTCCGCGGCTGGGGCCGGACGCCGCTTTCCATGATGGCGGGCATCGACGAGGGCTTTGACGGGGTGATGTTCACGGGCTACCATTCCGCGGCGGAAATGGATACCAACCCCCTGTCCCACACGATGAACACGCAGAACAACTTTGTGAAAATCAACGACGAGCTCTGCCCGGAGCTGATGATCAACAGCCTGATCGCCTCCTACTACAAAACCCCCGTGTACCTTCTGACCGGGGACAGGGGGCTGTGCGAGTGGATGAAGGCCCACTGCCCGGGCACCACCGTGGTGCCGGTCAACGAGGGCCGGGGCGCGGGCGCGATCTCCATCCACCCGGCGCTTGCGGTAAGGCGCATCGAGCAGGCCGCGCGGGAAAGCCTGGAGGCGGATCCCGAAAAGTGCATGTTCCCCCTGCCCGCCTCTTTCAAGGTGGAAATCAGCTTCAAGGAGCATTTCAAGGCCGAAAGCGCCAAATGGTATCCCGGCTGCGTAAAGACCGGCGCGCGCTGCGTCCGCTACGAAAGCCGGGATCTGATGGACGTCCTCAAGATGTTCCACTGGGTGCTTTAAGAGTTGGGAGTGAGGAGTTAGGAGTGAGGAGTTGCGGAGGAAATTGCTGCGCAATTTCTCTGAACGAAATTTGGGGCGCATCCATCCGCCTAAAGCGATCTGCTCACTCAAGTGTATTTATGGAAGCCTGCGCAACGCTAAAATCAAAGAAATCGCGCAGCGATTTCCACCTGAACTCCTCACTCCTCACTCATAACTCCTAACTGAAACCCCGTTTCTCTTCCCGCTATCGAACTTACTCCGAACACAGGAAACTATGCCTCCTCTGACCATCATGATGAAGCCCGCCTCGGGCGCGTGCAACCTGCGCTGCGGGTACTGCTTTTACGCGGACGTCGCCGCCAACAGGCAGGTGGGCTCCTACGGACTGATGTCCACGGGCACGCTTGACAAAATCGTCAGGCGTGCTTTCGCGTACGCCGAAGGACAGCTGAGCTTTATCTTTCAGGGCGGAGAGCCGCTGCTTGCGGGCAAGGCGTTTTTCAGGCACTTTAGCGAGGAAGTGCGCGCCTACGCGCATAAGCCCGTCAGGGTCAGCTGCGCGGTGCAGACCAACGCCACGCTGATCGACGAGGAATGGTGCCGGATCTTCAAAGAGGGCCGCTTTTTGGTGGGGGTCTCCCTGGACGGGGACGCGCAGACCCACGACCTGTACCGGAGAGATCCTTCCGGCGCGCCCACGTACGCGCGCGTCCGAAGCGGAATCGAACTGCTGAAGGCGGCGGGGGTCGAATTCAACGCCCTTTGCGTGGTCACCCGGCAGATCAGCTTGAGGCCGGAGGCGACATTTGAAGCCCTAAGGGAATACGGCTACATCCAGTTCATCCCCTGCCTCGATCCCTTTGACGGGTGCAAAGCGGAGTTTTCGCTGGACGCCGAAGAGTACGGGGCGTTTCTGATCAAAACCTGGGATTTGTACGAGAAGGCGCTGTTTACCCCGCATCCCGTAAGCGTGAGGAGCTTCGACAACTGGCTCAATATGCTGCTGGGCCGCCCGCCGGAGAGCTGCGCCATGTCCGGAAGGTGCGGGCAGTACTATCTGATCGAGGCCGACGGAGGCGTGTATCCCTGCGACTTCTACGTGCTGGACCGGTGGCGGCTTGGAAACATCAACGAAACCGGCTTTCGGGCCCTTGCGGAATCCGAACTGGGACAGGTCTTTCGCGCCGAGTCCCTGCCCGTGCACGAAAAATGCCGGACGTGCCCGTGGTTTTTTCTCTGCCGCGGCGGCTGCAAGCGGGAGCGCGAGCCCATCGTGGCAGGCGCGCCCTCCCTCAATCGCCTCTGCGCCGGACATAAGCGCTTTTTCGAAGCCCGGTACGAAAACATGAAGCAGGCGGCCCTGCGGCTGAGCCGTCTGCCCGCCTCCGGCGCACAGCGCTGAGGGCGCGATTCAGCGGCGGCCCCTGTTTTATCCGTTTGCGCCCGGGAACAGTTCTGCGGCAACGATTGCTCAAAGGGCTTGGACTGGCCGCGGACGGATTGACTTTTTTTGAACTGCTGCGCTATAATCTGCGAGTGCGCTGAACGCATCAGCGATCCTGCGCTTTCTTCTCAGGGGGGACAAACACCCCCGTCCTACGCATCGAGGCCTGCGCTCCCGGAAAATGGCCGCAGGGCCGGCAGAGAAATGATATGTGCGCAAAACAGGCCAACGCCAACCCGATCTTCGTGATGGATAAGTATATTACGGACAAACGCCAATATACTTATTATTCCTATCCGCTGAATGAGCCGGTGCAGTATCACTGGCACAACTATTTTGAAATCACCTATATCGTGTCGGGCAGCGCAACGCATCTGCTGAACGACTCCATGCAGGTGCTCAAACCGGGGGATCTGATTTTTATCCGGCCAAACGACGCGCATATGTTTTACAACGACACAAACGTCTTTGTGCGGATTTTCAGCTTCATGCCCTCCTTCCCGGACGCGAGCATCATGGATACCGTACTGGACAGCGCCAAAAGCTGTGTCGTCAGTTTGAACAGTACCGGCATGAGGCGGATCGACGGCTATCTGCAGACGATGGGGGAGCTGTACGACGAGGATACGGACAGCAATGAGCGCTATCTTCGCTGTCTGCTCAGCGCCATGTGCCTTGAAATCGGAAAAAGCATCCAGTATGAAGGGCCGGAGATCCCCGGATACGCCAAATGGAACAACCGCATCCGGGAGATCCTGGCCTACATCGACCGGCGCTACATGGACGACCTCACGCTGGAATCTATGTCCGAACAGTTCGGGATCACCCCGAACTACTTCTCTGAATTCTTCAAAAAACACGTCAATACCACTTTCAGCAAATACCTGACCTATGTGCGCATGCGGCATGCGATTTCCCTGATGCCCCAGGAGGAACTGAGCATGGAAGAAATCGCCGCCGAGGTCGGCTTCAAATCCGAAAGCTATTTCGCGCAGGCGTTCAAGCGCCTCAGTGGCCTTTCGCCCAAGGCGTATCAGATCAAGATTCTGCGCTCGGCAAAAAACCGTAAAATTCTAAAATAAATCCGAAATTTAACATTGAATTTCCCATCCAATGTTGCTAAAATAAATATGCAATTCAATTTTATAAGGAGGGTAATTCTATGGCAAGACTGCTTCGGGTTATGCTTGCTCTGGTCCTGGCGCTGTCCATGATGCTCACCTGCGTCATGGTGCAAGCGGAAGAAGAGCCGATCGAGGTCACGATCGCCACTTACGAATGGGACGTCAAGGGTTCCGCCAACACCGACTGGATTTGGCAGAAATACGAGGAGATGACCGGTGTCCATGTGAACTGGATCGAGATCCCTCAGGCGTCTGCCGAGGAGAAGAAAATGACGATGTTTGCCTCCGGCGACCTTCCGGACGCGTTCTTCCAGTTTGACTTCTCTGTGGACGAGCTTTACGAGTACGGTCAGGCGGGCACCTTCATCAATCTCGCCGATTACGAAGACTGCACTCCCGCGCTGAACGCTTTCTTTGAGAGCGACAAGGCGGCCAAAGCCGCGTGCGTGATGCCGGACGGCGGCATCTACGGCTTCCCGGGCGTTTCCTACAACACCGTGGGCAACTCCCTGCGCTACTACATCAACGGCGAATGGCTGGATCGTCTGAACCTTGAAGTTCCCGAGACGCTGGAAGAGCTGACCGCCACGTTTGAAGCCTGCAAGACCCAGGACGCCAACGGCAACGGCGATCCCGACGACGAATGGCCCATCTACATCCGCTACAGGAGCTTCGGCTGGGCGTTTGAGCGCGCCTTTGAAGGCGTGTTCGGCCTGGGCGACCACGGCAACAATCAGTGCGACACCGGCTTCTATCTGGAAGACAGCACCGACACCATCGAGTACATCTACACCTCCGACAAGTGCAAGGCCATGTGGCAGCAGTTTGCCGAGTGGTGGGCCGCGGGGTACTTCTATCCCGAGACCTTCGGCAATTTCGATTATGCCAGCTGGGTCACCGCCGGCAAGGTAGACGACGTGGTCGGCTTCTTCCAGTGGGCGCACGCGAACTTCCTCTACGATGGCGCGAGCAAGATCTATCCGGCCATCAACCAGTTCAGAGGCGGCATCAGCGAAAAGATGTCCTACCTCAATCCCAGCCTCTCCACCGTGGGCGCGGGCATCATCACCAACAAGTGCAAGTATCCCGAGCGCATGGCCAAGTGGTTCGACTACTTCTACAGTGACGCCGGCCGGATCTTCACCTACGCGGGCGTCGAGGGCGAGACCTACTTTGTGGACGAGGACGGCGTGATGCGCTATACCGACGCCATCATGAACTACGACGGCGGCTGGCAGCTGGGTTCCTTCCAGTACGGCCTGTTCACCTACGGCGGCGGCGTTCCCTCTCTGGAGCTCGACACCGACGCGCTGTACGCGCTGCACTACTCCAGCTCTGAAGAGGAATTCGGCACCTCCGTCGAGGATTGCAGCCAGTTCTGTGACGACGACATATGGCCGGCTTTCATCGCTATCGGCGACGAGCAGGCCGTGATTGATACCTACGCGACCGACCTTGACAACTACGTGACCGAGAGCCGCGTGAAGTTTGTCACCGGCGAATGGAACTTCGACGAGGATTGGGACGCGTACGTCGCGCAGCTCAACTCCATGGGCGTTGCCGAGCTTCAGGCGGTCCGCCAGGCGCAGTACGACAGATACGTAGCTGCCCAGCAGTAACGACGAACAGCTGACCGCAGCGGCCCCGCCGCCGGTTGGCTTCACCTGATCGGTGCCCTGAATGGGGAACGAATGGCCCGGGGCAGTTGCTCCGGGCCTTTTTAGTTATTTTGGATGAAAAGGGAGGAGATTCATGCAGAATAGATTTAAGTACAGAGGGCCTGCGGCGCAGCTGAGGCGAAGCATGGTCAGAAATGCCGGTCTGTATGTCATGTCCCTCCCGGTGGTGCTTTACTTTCTCATCTTTTCGTACCTGCCGATGTACGGCGTGCAGATCGCGTTCAGAAATTATTCCCTCACGTCGGGCATCACCACCAGTCCGTGGGTGGGCCTCGATCATCTGAGGGTGTTTTATCAGTCGTACTACTTTGGACGGCTCATCAAAAACACGCTGTTTTTGAGCGTGTACAGCCTGCTGGTCAGCATTCCCGCGCCGATCATCCTGGCGCTCATGTTTCAGGAAGTCAGACGCAAAAAGCTAAGAAGCGTGCTGCAGGCCATTTCCTACGCGCCGAACTTTTTCTCCACGGTCGTCGCCTGCGGCATGATCGTGATGTTTCTGGCGCCAAATACCGGCGTGATCCCCGTGCTGCTGCAGTCGCTGGGCGTCAGGCTGAAGACCAGCATACTGACGAATAAAGCCGCGTTCAGGCACATCTACGTCTGGAGCGGCATCTGGCAGTCCGTGGGCTGGAGCTCGCTGATCTACACGGCGGCCATCTCCGGCATCCCCACCGACCAGTACGAGGCGGCCGCCATCGAGGGCGCAAGCCACCTGCAGCAGATTATCCATATCACCTTGCCGAATCTGGCCCCGACCATCACCATCCTCGCCATCCTGGCCATGGGCGGCGTCATGTCCGTGGGCTATGAAAAGGTCTATCTGCTTCAGAACGATCTGAATCTTGAAACCAGCGAAGTGATTTCGACCTATGTATTCAAAACCGGTCTGCTGAACAAAAAACCGCGCTACAGCTTTTCGGCGATGGTGGGCCTGTTCAACAGCGTGGTCAACCTGGTTCTGCTGTCGACGGTAAACACGCTTTCGCGCAGGATCAGCGAAACGTCGCTTTGGTAAGGAGGTGCGCTTTATGACGACGAATGCAAACAATATCATCAAGCCCACTCCTGCAGACCGCGTGTTTCGCTATATTTCCCTGTTTTTCCTGCTGATCGTCATGGTGCTGCTCACTTATCCGCTGCTGTTTGTGATCAACGCTTCGTTCACTGACCCGCTGCAGCTGTATTCCTCGCCGCTGCTTTTGTACCCCAAGGGCTTTAACCTTGGCAGCTACACAATCACCTTCGCAAACGCGGATATCTGGATCGGCTACCGCAACTCGCTGATTTATACCATCTTCGGCACCATCGTCAACATCATAATGACGATCCTCGGCGCCTATCCGCTCTCCCGCAAAGACTTTGTGGGCAGGAACGTGCTTACGTTTTTCTATTCCTTCACCATGTTCTTCAGCGGCGGCCTGATCCCGTACTACCTCGTGGTGAGCGGCCTGGGCCTGGTGGACAACCTCTGGACCATGATCATCCCGGGCGCGGTGAGCGTGTACAACATGATCATCATGCGCACGTTTTTCTCCACCAATATCCCGACCGAGCTGGAAGAAGCCGCGAAAATCGACGGCTGCAGCAACTTTAGACTCCTTCTGAGCGTCGTTTTGCCGCTGTCCACCCCCATCCTCGCGGTGCTTTCCCTGTATTACGGCGTGGATCACTGGAACGGCTACTTTCACGCGATGATCTTTTTGAACAACCGCAACCGCTATCCGCTGCAGCTGTTCCTGCGCGAGATCCTGATCCAGAATCAGATGAGCGACATGCTGCAGATCGCAACCGACGAGAAGTACGCGCAGCGGATGATGGACCAGCTGGGCCTGAAATACGTGGTGATCGTGGTTTCCACGCTGCCCATCTTCATCATCTATCCCTTCCTGCAAAAGTTCTTCAACAAGGGCGTGCTGGTCGGGGCGCTGAAAGGGTAAAAACCCAGTCAGCGCCTATTATGCCGCATCGACCGCAAGGAATACCGAAATCAGCGCGAAGCTGCAGCTGATAAACGGCTGATACCATCATAAGTTAACCGGATTTACTCCAATTCTACATCTTGGCGTGCTACAATCCTGTAAAAGCAATGAAGGGAATCAGTAACCCTGCGGTCAAACGGCATCAAGAGAGCGTGCGTCACCGGCTGAAAGCGCGCGCGCCGTCAAGGGGCCAATTTCATCCTGGAGCATCTGCGCCGAATGCAGTAAGCGCAGGCGGTTTGCCGCGTTACAGGCTTATGAGGCGGGCGTTTGCCCGTGAATCAGGGTGGTACAGCGTTTCATCGCCCCTGCGTTTTGCAGGGGCGTTTTAATTTGCAAAGGAGAAGAACACTATGCAGCAAAAAATAAACGAGATCCGTTCCCGCGCGCTGGAGGAACTCAAGCGCGTCTCGGATTCCCGCGCGCTGGACGAGCTTCGCGTGCGGCTGCTGGGCAAAAAGGGCGAGCTCACCGGCATATTGCGCTCCATGGGCCAGGTGGCCGCGGAAATGCGCCCGCAGATCGGCCAGTGGGTGAACGAAGCCCGCGAGAGCATCGAGGGCGCCATCGCCCAGGCGCAGGCGGAGATCAGCCGCCGCGAAATGGAAAAGCGCCTGGAGAGCGAAAAGCTGGACGTGACGCTGCCGGTGGAGGAGCGCTCCGCCGGAAGTCTCCATCCCATGAGCCTGGTGCTCGAGCAGCTGCTGGACATTTTCACCGGCATGGGCTTCGAGGCGGTGGAGGGCCCCGAGGTGGAGCTCGACCACTACAATTTTGAGCTGATGAACATTCCCAAAAACCATCCCGCGAGGGACGCGCAGGACACCTTCTATGTGGACGACAACATCGTTTTGAGAACCCACACCTCTCCTGTGCAGGCGCGCATCATGACCACGCGCAAGCCCCCCATCCGCATCGTGAGCTTTGGCCGCGTGTACCGCGCGGACGAGGCGGACGCCACCCACAGCCCGGTGTTCCACCAGCTGGAGGGACTGGTGATCGACGAAAACATCTCCATGGGCGATCTGAAGGGCACGCTGGACACCTTTGCCCGCCGCCTCTACGGCGAGGGCGTGACGACGCGCTTCCGCCCCTCCTTCTTCCCCTTCACCGAGCCCAGCGCGGAGGTGGACCTCACCTGCGCCGCCTGCCGGGGCAAGGGCTGCCGCATCTGCAAGGGCACCGGCTGGATCGAGGTGCTGGGCAGCGGCATGGTCAACCCCAAAGTGCTTGAGATGTGCGGCATCGACAGCCACAAGTATTCCGGCTTCGCCTTCGGCATGGGCGTGGAGCGGCTGAGCAATCTCAAATTCAACATCACGGACATGCGCAATCTGTACGAAAACGATGTGCGCTTCCTCAAACAGTTCAGAGGTTAAGGGGGACGAGCATATGAAAATACCGATGAGATGGCTGAACGAATACACCAAGATCGAACTGTCCGCCGAGGAATACGCGCGCCGCATGATCATGACCGGCACGGCCGTGGAGGGCTGGGAAAACACCGCCAAATTCACGAACGTCGTGGTGGGCAGGGTGCTGAGCTGCGAAATGCATCCCGACAGCGACCATCTGCACGTGTGCATGGTGGACGTTGGGCAGAGCGAGCCGCTGCAGATCGTCTGCGGCGCGCCGAACGTGCGCGCGGGGCTGCTGGTGTGCTGCGCGCTGGAAGGCGCGGTGCTGCCCGGCGGCACCATCAAAAAAGGCAAGATCCGCGGCGTGGAAAGCTGCGGCATGCTCTGCTCCGGCCCCGAACTGGACGTGCCGGAGAGCCTGTATCCCCATATCGGCGACAAGGGCATCATAGAGCTTAAGGAAGACTATCCGCTGGGCATGAGCTGCGCGGAGGTGTTCGGCCTGGGCGACGACGTGATCGAGTACGAGATCCTCGCCAACCGCCCCGACTGCCTGAGCGTGTGGGGCATCGCGCGGGAGAGCGCGTCGGTGCTCGGCGAGCACTTTGTGATGCCCGAAATCAGCTTTGCGGAAAACGGCAAGGGCACCTTTTCCGACTACGCCACCGTGCGCGTGGAGGACGAGACCAACTGCCCCAGGTACTGCGCAAGGATCGTCACCAACGTAAAAATCGGCCCCTCGCCCAAATGGATGCGGGAATACCTGCACGGCGCGGGCATGCGTTCCATCAATAATATAGTAGACATCACCAACTTCGTGATGCTGGAAACCGGTCACCCGATGCACGCGTTCGACCTGAGCAAGGTCAAGGACAGCACCATCGTCGTGCGGCGCGCTCACGAGGGCGAGATCCTGAAAACCCTGGACGGCAAGGAGCATACGCTGAGCGACTCTATGCTGGTGATCGCGGACGGCGAAAACGCCACCGGCCTTGCCGGCATCATGGGCGGTGAGGAGAGCGAGATCGTGAGCGACACGGCCAGCGTCCTGTTCGAGTGCGCGGCCTTCGAGCGCGGCAACAACCGCGTGACCGCAAGAAGCCTCGGCATCCGCACCGAGTCCTCCGGCCGCTTTGAAAAGGGCGTGTGCCCCGCGACCTGCATGGAGGCGCTGAACCGCGCGTGCATGCTGGTGGAAATGCTCTCCTGCGGCGACATCGTGCCCGGGGCCTACGACAATTACCCCAATCCCCAGCCCGAAAAGGTCGTCACCGCCTCCGCACAGCGCATCCGCAACCGCATCGGCGTGGACGTACCCACCGAAACGATGGAGGAAATCCTTCTGAACCTCAACATCGACACCGAGGTAAACGGCGACACGCTGACCTGCACTGTGCCCGCCTACCGCCAGGACATCGAGGGCGAAGCGGACCTTTCCGAAGAGGTGCTGCGCATGTACGGCTACGAGCACATCCCCTCCACCCTCATGATGGGCCGCACCATGCCGGGTTTCCGCAACGAGAAGCAGTCCTTTGCGACTGAGGTAAAAAAGACTTTGGTCGGTATGGGTTATTACGAGGCGCAGAGTTTCAGCTTCATTTCTCCCGCCTGGCTGGAAAAGCTGGGCCTTGCAGAGGACGACTGGCGCTTAAAGCCCGTGGTGATCCGAAATCCCCTGGGCGAGGATACCTCGGTCATGCGCACGACGCTGGTGCCCAGCATGCTGAACTCCCTTTCGCTCAACATGAACCGGGGCAACGAGGAAGCGCGCCTGATGGAAGTGTCGCCCGTGTTTATCCCGAAGGGCGAGGGCGAACAGCCCGAGGAGCATCCCTGGCTGATCATCGGTCTGTACGGCGGCGGCGCGGACTTTTCCGCGATGAAGCGCGTGGTCATGGGGCTTTGCGCCCGCTACGGCCTGAAGCCGGACGTGCAGGCGGGGGGAGACTGCTACTACCATCCCGGCCGCAAGGCTGAAATCAGCATCCGCGGGGGCAGCGTAAAGCTTGGCCAGATGGGCGAAATCCACCCGCTCACCGCCGAGAGATTCGGCCTGTCCGAGAGGGCGTACGTGGCCCAGATCGACATGCAGGCGCTGAAAGCCTGCCAGGTGCCCCTGGGCGCGGTCAAGCCCCTGCCCAAGTACCCCGCCGTCAGCCGAGACCTTGCGCTGGTGGTGGACGAGGAAGTGGGCGCCGGCCGCCTGATGGGCGAAATCGAGCGCTCGGCGGGCAAACTGTGCGAGGGCGTAAAGCTGTTTGACGTGTACCGGGGCGAAAGGCTCGGCGAGGGCAAAAAGTCCCTGGCCTTCACCATCACCTTCCGCGCGCAGGATCACACCCTGACCGAATCCGAAATCGGCGCAGCTATGGAAAAGATCCTGAAGGACACCGGCAAAAAGCTGGGCGCGGTCATCCGGGCGTAAAAAAATGCAGCAGCGGCGTTTATTTCTGTATAAATTTCGAAAAAACTGCATTATAAACCCTTGACGCTTGCAAACCACGTGTGATAGAATATAATATCGCTCCGGGTGTGTACCCGAAGGTAATATTTACAGGAGGAAGAATCAGATGAAGAAAGTCGTATCTATCGTTCTGGCGCTGATCATGGTGCTTTCTTCAGTGGCCGTACTGGCTGAAGGCTTTGTGCCTGCCGCGTCTTATGATCCCGGCGAGCGCAGCTACTTTGGCGGCAACGTGACCCTGGAGTCCGCGCCTGCTGGCGGCGGATCCATCACCACTGATGTTTACGCCGGTATCGAAGGCAAGGATTACACCGATGAAAAGGTGTACACCTTCAACGATTACACCACCGCCATTACCTCCAGCATGAACTGGGACGTGCTGAGCTGGGAAACCAATGAAGACTCCGCTATCACGGACTACATTATCACCGGTTTCTATGCTTTCCACCTCAACAGCGATGTGACTGGTTACTCCATCACCCCTGAAGCCGCTGCGGATTACCCCGTGGACGTGACCAGCGAGTATGTTGGCCAGTATGGCGTTCAGGAGGGCGAGACCGCCAAGGCCTGGCGTATCGCGCTGAACCCCGACGTATGCTTCGACGACGGCACCAAGGTGAACGCTGATGACTACATCTACTCCATGCAGCAGCAGCTCAACCCCAAAATGCTCAACCGCCGCGCGGACAGCTGGTACGACGGACAGTTCTCCATCGTAAACGCGAAGAACTATCTCTACGCCGGCAAGATCACCTACGATGCCATCGGCGCCAGCGCTGAAGAGCTGATCGCTGCGGGCACCGACGTGTACCTGGATATGGATTTCTGGGGCTGCATCGGCGCTCTGGACGCTGAGGGCAATCCCGCTCCCCAGTACATCAACATCAACGACGAGACCCTCTACCGCGACGAGGCTGTAGCCGAGGGCGAGGACGAGGACTGGATCTCCGCCAAGTATCTGTTTGACAACTACCTGGCCGCCGGCGCTCCCTACGAGAGCTATCAGACCGAGTACCTGAAGGTCGCCAACACCGCCAAGGCCGTGACCTGGGAAGACGTTGGTCTTAAGAAGATCGACGACTACACCATCGACTTCATCCTTGAGGCCGCTGTTCCCCAGCCCGCCTTCTACGTACCCTACAACCTCTCCGGCAACTTCCTGGTAAAGAAGGATCTGTACGAAGAGTGCAAGACTTTCTACAAGAACGGCGCTGAAGTGGCTACCGAAGAGGAAGCCGACGAAGTAAAGACCAACTACTGCCGCTCCCTGGACACCACCGTTTCCTACGGCCCCTACGTCCTGAGCAGCTTCCAGCTGGACAAGGAATACACCCTGAGCCGCAACGACAACTGGTTCGGCTATAAGGACGGCAAGCATCTGGGCCAGTACCAGACCGACGCCATCGTCGTCAACGTCATCGCCGATCACGCCACCGCGCTGCTCGCCTTCGAAAAGGGCGAAGTGGACGGCGTCAGCCTCCAGAGCGAGGATATGGAGAAGTACGCTTCCTCCGATTATATCCGCTACACTCCTCAGAGCTACACCACCAAGCTGAGCTTCTCCACCGCTTATGACAAGCTGGTCGAGCACGGCACCAACAGCCAGATCCTGGTCATCGACGAGTTCCGCAAGGGCTTCGCGATGGCGCTGGACGCCAACGCCTTCGCTACCGCTTACACCGCGGCCGGCACCGGCGGATTCGGCATCCTGAACTATATGTACTGCTACGATCCCTTCAGCGGCGCCCTGTATCGTGACAACGACGCGGCCAAGAGGGTTCTGGTTGAGCTGTTCGACATGACCTACGGCGAGGGCGGCACCTATGCCGACCTGGACGAGGCTTATGCGGCCATGACCGGTTACGACATGGACTATGCCCGTGAACTGATGGCGATCGCCGCCGACAAGGCCATCGAGGCCGGCGTTTGGGATGGCGAAGCCCAGATCACTCTGGACATCCGTCTGTACACCGCTGACACCATCTACGTTCAGATGTACAACTACTTCCTGAACCAGCTGACCGAGGCGGTCAAGGGCACCAAGTTCGAGGGCAAGATCACCATGACCATGACCCCCGACTCTGACTACTACAACACCATGTACTCCGGCGGCGCGGACATGATCTTCACCACCTGGGGCGGCGCGGCCATGGATCCCTTCGGCATCCTCGCCCGTTGCTACTGCGACGCTTCCGACGGCAGCGGCAACCAGATGGAAATCGGCTTTGACACCACCAAGGTCAACGTTACCTACAACTTTGGCGAGAAGGGCGAGATCACCGATACCCTGCAGAACTGGGCGAACTGGGCCAACAACGGCAACGTTCCCAGCATCAACGAGAAGCTCGGCGCGTTCGCTGACTACTCCTACAACACTCGCTGCCAGATCACCGCTGGTATCGAGGGCGCTCTGCTGAACTGGTTCACCACCACCCCCCTGTACTACAGGAACGTGGCCTCCCTGCAGAGCCAGAAGGTCAACTGGGCGACCACCCAGTACCTCAACATCATCGGCTTCGGCGGCATCGAGTTCTACACCTACAACTACGACGACGCTGAGTGGGCCGAGTACATCGCCAACAACACTCTGGAGTACTAATCCAGACTACCGCGTTTATCTGATTTAAACCGGATGGGTGCGGGCATGGGCTTTGCGTCCATGCCCGCGCCCCATGTATTTGAATTTCCCTCGGCTAACAGTTTAAAACACAATAATAATGGGTTTCCGGCCATATGCGGTTACGCCAGACCCTGCATGAGCGCTCGCGCGCGCAGGGAAGTGGCCAACAGGCGCGCTTATGCCGAAGTGCTTCCTTGCCGGACAACCTTTATCGGAGGTAGGTACAACTCATGAGCAACCGGCAAGGCATGACCAAATACATCATAGAGCGCATACTGTACATGCTGCTTACGATGTTTGTAATCACAGTAATGTGCTTTGTGCTGATAAAGCTGCTGCCGCTGCCCGTCATTAAGGAGCAGGGCAGAGACGTCAACCTCATTCTCAAGACCCGGGAAAAGATGGGCTACAACAAACCGATCATGGTGCAGTTCTACCTGTACATGAAAGCCATCATCACCGAGTGGGACTGGGGCGTTGGCGAACAGATGTACGACGGTCTGCGCATCTGGGACGTCATGGTTGAAAAGCTTCCCTACACCGTCATCGTCAACCTCTATTCGATACTCGTTTCGATCCCTCTGGGACTTGGACTTGGAATTTACGCGGCGCTCAAAAAGAACAAATGGCAGGACGCGTTCATCTCGACCATGGTCATGGTGTTCATTTCGGTGCCGTCTTATGTATATGCTTTTTTGGTGCAGTACATCTTTTGTTTCAAGCTCGGCTGGTTCCCGCTGCAGCTGGCGTCGCTGAGCAAGGCAGGGTCGCTGTTCAGCGGCAAAATGTTCGTTTCGATGGTACCGGCCATCATGAGCCTTTCCTTTAGCTCCATCGCGGGCTTTACGCGATACACCCGCGCGGAGCTTAGCGAAGTGCTGACCGGCGACTACATGCTTTTGGCCAGAACCAAGGGCCTTACCAAGGCGCAGGCCATCTCCCGCCACGCGATGCGCAACGCCATGGTGGTCATCCTGCCCATGATCATCGGTGAATTCATCGGCATCCTGGGCGGCTCACTGATCATCGAAAACATCTTCGGCATCCCCGGCATCGGCAACCTCTACATCAACTCCATCAACCTGCGCGATTACAATTTCTTTATGGCGCTGACCATCTTCTATACGCTGATCGGTCTGGTGTCCGGTATCGTCATCGATGTAAGCTACGGATTTATTGATCCGAGAATCAGGATGGGTTCAAAGAAATGAGCACAGACAACATCAAAAGCAGGGTAGAGGCCATCGCCGCCCAGTACAATATTCCCAAGGAAAAATTTGAGCCCGTAAAGCGCGAGGGCAAAATCCACGACGAGCGCCTGCAGACCAAGGCCATCGGCTATGTGGGAGACGCGTGGATCCGCTTCAGAAAAGACAAAAGCGCCGTCGTCGCGTTTTGCCTCATTCTGGTGCTGGCGCTGTTTGCCATCGTGGTGCCCATCTTTTCCAGCTACACCGTCACCTTCCGCGATCCCTACTACCGCAACATCATGCCAAGGGCTGGGATTTTCCAGAATCTCGGCTTCTGGGACGGCGGCCGCCGCCTGAATCAGGCCGAAGCGGGCTATCAGTATCTGAACGCCATCGGTCAGGAAACCGGCAAATCCGCCATCATGAAGATCTACAGGGAGTACACGGACGCCCAGGGACAAAAGCGCTACGATCTTCGCGTGGACAGCTACAACCAGATCGGCTTCGTGTATCAAAACCTCAGCGACAGCGAGTACCAGGCGCTGCAGGACTATCAGAACGAAACCGGCATCCAGGTCATTTACCCCCTGGCCAAGACCCACAACGCCACCTCCGAAAGCTACATCAACGGCAACAACGGCGCGAACTTCTGGTATAAGCTTGTGGACGAGAAGCGCGACACCACGGGCGCCGCGGTGCTGGACGAAAACGGGAACTACATCCCCAACTACGTCACCTCCACCAATCCCCACGCCGCCAATTACGATTCCAAACGCATCGAGGGCGACGGCGAGGACGGCCAGTGGTACACCTACGCCTTCCCCCAGGGCCGCCAGGGCAACTACTACAAGGTGAGGGTGCATTACGAGGAGTACTTCAACTATAAGAATCACTTCTATCCCTCCTTCATCTTCGGTACCAACGTGCACGGGCAGGACATCTTCACCTGCCTTGCGATCGCCGCGCGCTTCAGCCTGCTGCTGGCCATTTCCGTTGCCACGATCAACTTCGTCATCGGCATGATCTACGGCTCCGTCGCCGGCTATTACGGCGGCGCGGTGGACATGATCATGGAGCGCATCAGCGACATCCTGGCCTCCGTTCCGCCTATCGTGGTTCAGACGCTGTTCCAGCTGCACCTGGCGGACAAGGTCGGGCCGGTGGTATCGCTGCTGTTTGCCTACATCATGACCGGCTGGGTCGGCACGGCCTCCCGCGTGCGCACGCAGTTCTACCGCTTCAAGGGGCAGGAGTACGTGCTGGCGGCAAGGACGCTGGGCGCCTCGGACAAGAGGCTCATCTTCAAGCACATCTTCCCCAACTCCCTGGGCACCATCGTGACCGGCGCGGTCATGACGATTCCGGGCGTCATCTTCTCGGAATCCATGCTCAGCTACCTGCACATCATCAACCTCGACACCCATCCGACGCTCACCTCCGTGGGCACAATGCTGTCGCAGGGTCAGGCGCAACTGCAGACCTTCCCGCACGAGATCCTCTTCCCGGCCATCTTCATTGCCATACTGGAAATCTCCTTCAACCTCTTTGGCAACGGCCTGCGCGACGCGCTGAATCCTTCACTGAGAGGAGCGGACTGATCAAATGTCAAAGCTTGAAGTAAACAACCTTACCATTTCCTTCCGCACCACCGCGGGCGCGGTGCGCGCGGTGCGCGACATATCCTTTAAGCTGGAGGAAGGCGAAACCCTCGCGATCGCCGGCGAGTCTGGTTCCGGCAAATCCGTTACCACCCGCGCGGTTATGGGCATCCTGGCCGGCAACGCCATGGTGGACGGGGGCGAAATCATCTACGACGGCAAGGATCTGCTGAAGATCCCGGAGGAGGAGTTCCATAACCTGCGCGGCCACCGCCTGGCCATGGTCTTCCAGGATCCGCTCAGCGCCCTGAACCCCACCATGCGCATCGGCAAGCAATTGACCGAGGCCATGCTGCTGAACAATAAAGAGCGCAGGCGCGACGGGCGAAATTCCTTCAACGCAATGCTAAAGCGCCTCTCTACCGCCATGCACGCCGTCGGCGGCATCAGCGACGTGGACGCCAAGATCCGCCGCTTCGACGATTTCGTAAAGCTCGGCGTAAAGGCGGAATTCGACTATAAAGAGGCCACCGAGGCCCTGGTCGCGGCGCAGGACTGCGTGGAGGAGCTGGATACGGCCTTTGCCCAGAGGGACGACCGCGCGATCAGCGACATCTGCGACCGCCTGCTCGGCGCGATCGACAACGCCTACAACCCCTACACCATCGCAAAGGGCGACTCCCAGATCGAGCTGTTCAAGGCGCAGATCCTCCAGATCAAATCGGAGTTCAAGGGCAAGCGCGCCGCTGCGCATCCCGCCTCCAAACGGCAGGAGGCGCAGGACACTGTAAAGCGCCTTGGCGAAAAGCTTGCAGATACGCTCTCCAAAACCCAGCCCAACTTCTTCTGCATCGGCTATCTGATGCTGGAGGGCAAAACGCCCGATCCCGCCAGCGAAAGCGTGGAAAGCATCAACGAACGCGCCCGCAAGACCCTGGACGACGGCTTTATGCTCTCCTTCAGGAAGGACGTCGAAAAGGCCCTGCAGTACTCCGAGCAGCAGTCGCTGGGCCACAAGCAGCAGGCGGTAAGCGCGCTTACCACGGCGTTGCCTGCCTTTGAGGCCAAGCCCCTTGACAAGTCCGCCTGCAAATCGGCGCTCAAATCATCCGCCGACGCGGTGGAAGCCAGCATAGACCCCCTGCAGCTGGAAAAGGACAGCTCCACCTACGTCTATCGCTCCAGCGAAGCGGCGCTGCTTTCGCGCTACTTTAAGGCGCTCAAGCAAAATCCCAAGGAGGAAGCGCGCTTTGCCCGCGATACCGAAAAGTACAACAGGGACCTGGCTGCGAAAAAATCCCCGCCCTCTGTCATCCCCAAAAACCTGATCGACCAGGACGCGGCGCAGCAAAGCCTTGTCAACAACGCCAAAAGGCTCACGGCGCTTTTGCAGTACCAAATCAGCCTGGGGCTTCAGGGCCAGTACGAAAAGCGCGCCGAGGCCATGATCGACTATCTCAAGTCCTGCGCGGAGGATTACGCCTACAAGCTCTCCAAGGGCATGGCGCGCCACAGGGCGATAGAGCTCATGAAGGAGGTCGGCATCCCCGAGCCGCATAAGCGCTTCCGCCAGTATTCCTTTGAGTTTTCCGGTGGCATGCGCCAGCGCATCGTTATCGCAATCGCCCTGTCCGCAAACCCGGACATCCTGATCTGCGACGAGCCCACGACCGCGCTGGACGTGACCATCCAGGCACAGATCCTGGAGCTGATCAACCGCGTAAAGAAGGAAAGAAAGCTCTCGGTCATCTTCATCACCCACGACCTGGGCGTGGTCGCCAACATGGCGGACAAGATCGCCATCATGTACGCGGGCAAGATCGTGGAATTTGGCACCGCTGACGAGGTGTTCTACGATCCCCGCCATCCCT